>Ga0247823_10000183_pt1 | contig 52426 bp, 48 predicted proteins | sample 13C_PalmiticAcid_2_FD_192426 | JGI IMG/M metagenome (GOLD analysis project Ga0247823, IMG submission 192426) | Soil microbial communities from agricultural site in Penn Yan, New York, United States - 13C_PalmiticAcid_Day30 | ecosystem: Environmental > Terrestrial > Soil > Agricultural land... | reverse complement strand
TGGCCGCCGCCACCGCCGCCAGCTGCTCCGCCGACGTTCCCACGCATAACACCATCGGAGTATCGAGTCCTCTGAGCACGCCACCCCCAGGCTCGTCATTCACTAACAAGAACTTTCGCCTGGGGGGTGACTTCGTTACAGATCTTCCGGTCGGAAGGCGGCCGCCGACCGCCAAACGACCACATAACGCCCATTGAGAACGCTTCACGACCGACGTCCGGTGCGGAAACGTCGTATAGACCGGTGGTTATCGGTCAGCTACCGGCGGTCACATACGCGCGGTCCCCCCCTGTGCCGCGTGGAAGGGAGCGACCTTGTTGTTATCCCGCCACCGACCAAGCCGAGTCTGGCTGGTCCTGATCACCGCCTTCCTCTCGTTGTTCACCATGATCACGATCCCTGCAACCGCGACCCCGAGCTCCAGCAGCAAGATCGAGGAGTCGGTCACCGAGGCCCTGGAGGCCAAGGACAGCGCGGACTTCTGGGTGTACTTCACCGAACAGGCTGACCTGTCCGGCCCGTCGCACATCGCCGACTGGAACGACCGCGGCCAAGCGGTGCTCGACGCGCTGCGCGGCACCGCCGACCGCGTCCAGGCCGCCGTGCGCGCCGACCTGAACGCCGCCCGAGTCGACTACCAGTCCTTCTTCATCGCCAACGCGCTGCACGTACGCGGCGGCAACACGGCCCTGGCCGAGTCCTTGGCGAACCGCGGCGAGGTCGCCTCGATCCTCTCCTCGCACACCTACTCCCTCCCCACCCCGCAGGCCGCGCAAGAGCAGGGCACCGTCAACGCCGTTGAGTGGGGCCTTTCGGCCATCAACGCCGACGATGTCTGGTCGGGCTTCGGTGTGCGCGGTGAGGGCATCGTGGTCGGCAACATCGACTCAGGTGTCCAGTTCGACCACCCCGCTCTCGCGGCCAAGTACCGGGGCAACACCGGCACGGGTACGTTCGACCACAGCTACAACTGGTTCGACCCGTCCCACGTCTGTGCCGGTGGCACCCCGTGCGACAACAACGGCCACGGCACCCACACCATGGGCACGATGGTCGGCGGCGACGGCGCCAACCAGATCGGCGTGGCCCCTGGGGCACGGTGGATCGCGGCCAAGGGGTGTGAGTCGAGCACTTGCTCGCAGGCGGCGCTTCTGGCGTCCGGCCAGTGGATGCTGGCCCCGACCGACTCGGCCAACGCCAACCCCCGCCCGGACCTTCGTCCGCACGTGGTCAACAACTCGTGGGGCAACTCCAACGGCGCCGCCATCGACCCCTGGTACAGCGCGACCGTCAACGCCTGGCGCGCGGCGGGCATCTTCCCGTCGTTCTCCAACGGCAACGCGGGGCCGGGCTGCAACACGTCGGGCTCGCCGGGCGACTACTCCGCCTCCTACTCCTCCGGTGCGTACGACATCAATGGGGTGATCGCGTCGTTCTCCAGCCGCGGTCCCGGCGAGAACGGTGACGTGAAGCCGAACCTGGCGGCGCCGGGCGTGAACGTGCGCTCGTCGGTGCCGGGCAACTCGTACGCCGCGAACAGCGGCACGTCGATGGCCTCGCCGCACACCTCGGGCACGATCGCACTGATGTGGTCGGCGGCACCGACCCTCGTCGGCGATATCGCGCGCACCGAGGAACTGCTCAACGACACAGCCGTCGACGTCGACAACCTCACCTGTGGCGGCACAGCCGACGACAACAACGTGTTCGGCGAAGGCAAGCTCGACGCGTACGCCGCGGTGGACCGCTCGCCGCGCGGACCCGTCGGGACCCTCGCGGGCACTGTCACCGACTCGGCCGCCGGGACGCCGATCGCGGGTGCGCGAGTCGACCTGGCGGGCCCGAGCAATCGATCGCTGTTGACCACGGCGACCGGCGGCTACACCTCGCCCCTGCCCGTCGGCGACTACACCGTGACGGTGTCCGCGTTCGGCTACGGCACCGTCGGCGGCACGGCGACGGTCACCGAAGGCCAGACGACAACCAAGGATGTCGCGCTGGTCGCACAGCCTCGGGCGACCGTCAGCGGCGTCATCCGCTCCGACACCGGTGCCGCGGTGGCCAACGCGACCGTCCGGATCGCCCCCGGGCCCATCGCGGCCGTGACCTCGGGCCCGGACGGGTCGTACTCCATCGCGGACGTGCCGCACGGTGACTACCAGCTGACCGCGTCGGCGGGTGGCTGTTCCGACCCACGGACACAGGCACTGACCGTCGACGGGCCGGAGACGGCCGACTTGGTGCTGCCGAGCCGGTCGGACTCGTTCGGCCACCGGTGCAGGCTCGAGGCCGCGTCCTATGTAGAGGGTGACACGGCGGTGACACTGACCGGTGACGACGCCGCTACGACCATCACGCTGCCGTTCGACTTCTTCTTCTACGGCAACACGTATCGTGACGCTCACCTGGCCACCAACGGCCACGTGAACTTCCTGGCCCGCAGCACCGCCTACGCCAACGCGGCGATCCCGGGGACCGCGGCGCCCAACGCCGCGCTGTATCCGTTCTGGGACGACCTGCTGATCGACGCCTCGAGCCGGGTGATGACGAAGACCATCGGCGACGCGCCGAACCGGGAGTTCGTCATCGAGTGGCGCAACGCGACGTTCTATCAGGCCACGACCACCCGCGTGGACATCGAGACGGTGTTGTCGGAGAACGGGGAGATCTCGTTCCGCTACCGCAACCTCGACGCCGCCAACCCAAGGGAGACCGGCAACTCGGCCACCGTGGGCATCGAGAACGCAACGGGCACAGTGGCGCTGCAGTACGCGCTGAACAGCTCGGTGCTGTCTGACGCGCAGGCGATTCGGTTCATCCCGCCCGCCAGCGGAACCATGGCGGGCACGGTCACCGACCGGAACGACACGTTGCCCATCGCGGGCGCGGTCATCCGGGCGTTGAACGGGACTACGGAGGTCGCGCGGACCACCTCCGCCGCCGACGGCACGTACCGTCTGCGGCTGCTCGCCGCGGACTACACCATCGAGGTGGCCAAGCAGAACTACGTCACCAGCACGAACGCGGTGACCGTCGATGGCGACGAGATCACGAACGTCGCACTCGACACGCCGCGGGCCGAGCTGGACACCAGCGGGTTGACCTTCCTCGCCGAGGCAGGCCAGCTCCGGACAGCGAAGTTGCCGTTGCGCAGCACCAGCGAGCTTTCGCTGGACTACTCGCTGACCAGTGGCGCCGCGTGGCTGTGGGCGGTGCCGGGCACGTCGAGCGTCAAGCCGGGGAGCAGCCAGGACATCACCTTCCGGGTCGACCCGGTCGGCTTGGTTCCCGGCGTGCATGACTCGACCGTCACGTTGTCGACCAACGCGGGCCGCACGCCCACGCTCACCGTGCCGGTCCGGCTGGTGGTCCCCGAGTACCGCAAGGGGATCAACGTCGGCGGCGCGGGGATGGCCGACCGCAACACCGACGTGTGGGTCGACGACCAGCGCTGGGCTCCCGGCAGCTTCGGGTATCTCAGCGGCGGTCCCGTCGTGACGACGCACAAGGCGATCGCGGGCACCGAGGACGACGCGCTGTTCCAGTCGCAGCGGGAAAGCCCCGGTGGCTACCGGTTCGACCTGCTCCCCGCGGGCACCTATCAGGTCCAGCTCAACTTCGCTGAACTGACCGCGTTCCAGCCCGTCGGCAAGAGGGTGTTCGACGTGTCGATCAACGGGACGAAGGTGTTGGCCAACTACGACATCGCCGCCCGGGTCGGGTCGCTCACCGCGGACGTCCACGAGTTCTGGGTGACCGTCCCGGAGGGAGGGTCGATCGCGATCGAGCTCGCCGCGTTGCGGGGCAAGAAAGCCCCGGTGTTGAACGCGGTGCGAATCACGCACCGACCGGACCGCACCTCGTAGGTCGACAGTCCGCAGGAAGTGGGTGGCCACCGGTTTCCGGGGGCCACCCGCTTTCCCGACGCGGGTCAGCGCGAACGCGAGCAGCAGGCCCAGGCCCGCGGCCCAGACCCAGCTGGGGTTCCGGTGGTGGAGCTCCAACATGGACATACATCCATGTTGCGCACGTCACGGACCCTTGTCATCACTCGAACGGGTGTTCGAGCTGGTCGATTTCTGTTACGGGTCAGCGGTTCCGCGGCCACCTGTCGCGCAGCGCGACCTCCCGCCGGACCACTTCCGGCAGCCACCCGCTCACCGGCGAGAACTCGTACCCCACAGCCATTCCGAAGTCGGCCGGGTACGAGAACGGCGACAGGTCCGCGTCGCCCTCGATGTCATCGACCTCGTCGAGCACCGCGGTCTTGCCGGTCACGTCCTCGATGACCGACACCAGGTCCCGCACGCTCACACCGTCCGGCGAACACGCGTTGACCGGTCCGGTCAGCGAGACCCCGCCCATCCAAGCCAGGAACGCGGCGATCTCCCGCGCGTACCCGAACGACGACCGCCCAGGCGACCGATGAGCGGCGATACGGCCGCCGCCCAACACACGATCGACGTGAAACCCCAGCCGACCGGTGAACTCCCCCTCGGCCAGCACATGGCCGACCCGGACGAACGCGACGGGGAACGCCGCGGCCTGGGTGAGCGCGCTCTCCGCCTGACGCTTGCCCTCCGCGTACATCCCATCCCGGAAACCCGTGTCGTGCCAAGGCAGCGACACGTCGTAGCCGAGCCTCGCCGGATCCAGCTCGTGCTCGGCGGCGAAGGCGCTGACGCCAGGCTGATCGCGGTACACCTCGATTGTGGACGTCATCACCAGACGGCCCGTGCGCCCGTCGAACGCCTTCGCCGCGGCGAGCGCGGCCACCGGCGAGTAACACATCTGGTGGATCACGGCGTCGAACTCGTGGCCCGCGACGGCGGCACCGAGCTGGTCGACGTCGTTCGCGTCAGCGGTCAATCGCTCGACGGTGTCCCCGAACGGATCGCTTGCGCGACCGCGGGTCAGCAGTGTCACACGATGGCCGTGTGCCATCAGCTCCCGAACCAGGAACTTGCCGAAGAAGCGCGTCCCCCCGATGACGCAGATGTTCCCCATGTCTCCCCCTCTCCCTTGATCATCCCAACGGGAGCGGGGGCGGAAAATTCCCGTCAGGCTGATTCCCGCCACAAGCCTTCGATGCCCTCGGACCGGCAGCGATGGTCGACGTAGAGCAGCGTCTGCAGCACCACGGTCACAGGCCCGAACGCCGCGCCCGCGACGATCGTGGCCAGCCCGACCCCGACCGTAGAACCCCCGCTGACGGCGTCGAACACGGTCGACAGCAGGATCCCCGCGAGCCCGACGACCGCGCCAGCCAGGATCGTGATCCCGAACACGCGCCACCAGCCCACCGCGTGCACCAACACACGGGAACGCCGAAGGGCCGTCAGCACGTCCTTGCCCTCGACAACAACCACAGACGCGGCGAACGACAGCGCTATGGCGGCATAGAGCACTCCGACCATCGCGGCCAGGAAGACAAGCACGCCCAGCGGATCAGCGATGGCCGCACCGACACCGATCGCGCCGACACCGCCGATCAAGACGGTGACCAGCAGGAAAACACCCAGCAGACTGGGGAGCCGAGGCGCCACGGCACGCAGTGCCGCGCCGAGGCCCGTGGTGTGTCCGAAGACGGCGCGTGGCACGACGACGTTGACGACACCGGTCAGCACTACCCCGACGACCCCGGTGACCAGCGCGGCGATCGCTGTCGCGATCAGGAACGCCCGCGCGTCACCGAAGGAGTTGATCACTGTCGGCGCCTGCGGGATCCCACCCAGCGCGAGCACGGTAACCAGCGCGGACACCAATTCGGCGGTGACAGCCACCAAGAGGGCCGTGCCGAACAGCGCGGACGCGTTGCGGCGAAGAGCCTCGACGGTGCCGTTGAGCAGGTCCGACAACCCCAGCGGGCGTAATGGAACGATGCCCAGGCGCAAGGCCTCGTTGTCGGTGCTCATGTCGGGTCCCCCCTGGTCGGCGCGTGGACGATGGTCCCACGCGACCCGGCCGTCGGGTTACAGCACGCCGCCCACGAACTTGAGGGCTTCGGGCAGGACCGTGCTCCAGTATGCGTTGTCGTGTCCGCCGGGAGTGAAGGAGGCCATCGCGGCCTTGGTGTTCTCGGCGAACGCGCGTGACGGGCCGATGAAGTCCTTGTCCTCCGTGCCGCACCAGACGCCGACGGCGAGGTTGGCGTACTCCGTGGTGTGGCGCAGGGGCTCGCGCTTCTGCCAGTGCTTGTCGTCGGCGAAGGTCGCGGCCTTCTGCGCGTCGGGCCACTGGTCGTACAGGTTCGGGCTGATCGCCGCGACCGCGGAGAAGCCGGGGACGCGCGCGAGGTTCAGCGCGCCCGTGCCGCCCTCGGCGATCCCGATGCAGGAGAACGGGGTGCTGGCCAGGTCGTGGTAGTCGAGCCAGGCGGGCAGGTCCTCCATCAGCATGCGCTGCGGATCGTCGTCCTTGTTGCCGATCCAGTTGCCACCGTCGACCGCGACCACCGCGAACGGGCTGGCGCCTGCCTGGACGACCTTGGTCAACATGTCCGGGACACCGAGGTCGAGGAACGCCTTGGCGCCGCCGAGTCGCGGGTGCAGCGCCACGCAGACCGGGATCGGCTCGGTGACACCCGCGGGGCGGATGATCACGATGTCTACCTCGCGGTACCGACCGGCCGACAGGTTGCGTCCGGTGGTCACCGGCTGGATCGCCGACGTCGGCGCCTTGGTCAGCATGAGGTCCTGCGGGCTCGCCCCGGGCGGCGTCTCCTGCTGGCAGCCCGCCACCAGGCCTGCCCCGAGACCGAGTCCACCCAACAGCACCGTCCGACGTGATAGTCGAACAGTTCGCGCAGTATTCACAAGTTCTCCGCTCGTCACGGACCCCTGGCGAGATCTTAGGGGGCTAGGCCATGTCGCGGGACCCCTCGGGTGAACCTGACTCATCGCCCTCGCCACGCGGGGAGTCTAGGGGCGCCCAGCGCTAAGGAAGGCAGCAAAGCAAGGTCAAACTGTGATCTAGGCCACACCGACTGGTCTCGATCTCCATCACATCGGGATGAGCTCGAACGTGACCGCGGGCTTTCCACCGAAGCTCTCGCTCGCGAAGCCGGTGATGCGGCGCAGGAAGCCATCCGCGTCGGCCATCGGTCCACTCAGCGCGGACAGATAGGCGGCGTGGGCACGCAGGGAGGCGATCCCCCGCTCGAGTGTCGTGGTCACGTCGACGGCGTGGGTGGCCAGCGGCGACGCGCCCACCGCGACCCAGCGAACACCGCTCCACGGGTCGCCCACCTCGGGGAACAGCCAGCGGTTGGCGGCGTCGCGGACCGCGTCGAGCAGCGCGTTGCCGAGGTTGCGGTGATCGGCCATGTTGAGGCCGCCGCCCTGGAACGTCGGATGGTGGTTGATCGTGATCACCAGTTCGGGGCGGTGGCGGCGGATCGCGGCCGCCAGGTCCCGACGGAGGGCGAGGTTGTGTTCGATCAAGCCGTCCGGGTGGTCGAGGAACTCCACCACGTCCACACCGACGATCTCCGCGGCCTCGATCTGTTCGGCGGAGCGCAGCGGACCCGCCTCGGCGGGCGTCATGGTGTCGATGCCGGCCTCACCGCGCGTGGCCAGCACATACGCCACGGTTCGACCTTCGTCGGTCCAGCCCGCGATGGCCGCGGAGGCGCCATATTCGAGGTCGTCCGGATGAGCGACGACGGCGAGCGCGTGCTGCCAGTCGGTCGGCATCGGTTCGAGTTCCACACTTACCTCCTGCTGCCCCACAACATGAACGTCGAACTCGCCGGGGCGACCCCTATTCCGCCGGGCACCTCGATCAAGTCCGCTGACGACAGCTGGCAGCCACCGACCACGTAGCCCGCGTCGGCCAGTGTCTTGTGCGCTTGGCCCAGTCGGTCCAGTTCGGGCACCAGCACCACGATCCGCGCGGCACCGGCTCCCGCGCACGCGCGCACCACATCAGGTCGCGACGCGCCGACAAACACCGCGTCCGGTGACGGCAGGCCGGTCAGCGCCTCCGGCGGGTCGCCGTCGACCAGACGCAGGTCGACGTCGTGGGCACCCGCGTTGGCGACGATGCGGACGCACAGCGCGGAGTCGCGTTCCACCGCGATCACCGCCGCGCCGAGCCTGCCCGCCTCGATGCCCAGCGCGCCGGAACCCGCGCACACATCCCACAGTAGCGCGCCCGGCCGCGGCGCGAGCCGGGCCAACGCGAGCGCGCGGACCTCCGGGGCGATGCCCACCCCGGAGCGGGTGACGAACGCGCTCTCGTCGAGCGCCCAGCCGTCAGCGGGTGGGATCGGTTCGCCGCCTGCCATCCAGTGGTCCTGGCCGACCGAGTCGAGGGAGACCAGGCACAGCACGAGGTTCCGCTCCCGCCAAGTCCGCCGCTCCGCCTCCGTGGCATCCACTATGGACAGTTTCTCGTTCGGGCCGCCCACGTCCTCCAGCACCGCGATGTTGCGCCGCCAGCCGAACAGTTCGCGGGCCAGTTCGGCGGGCCCGGCACCGGGCGCGGTGAGCACCGCGACGGACTTGCGCGCCCGGCAGACGTTGACCGCGTGCCGGAAGTCGCGGCCGCGGGCGCTGACCACGGTCAGGTCGTCCCACGGCCGCTTGATCATCGCGGTCATCCGCTGCACGTCGGTGACCGACGGCCAGGTGACCGTCGGCAGCCCGCGCGCCCTCAGCGAGCGCAAGGCACCGAAGAACCCCGCGTCCCCGGAGACCAGCACGCTGGCGGGTTCGTCGTCCCGGACCGCGGCGGCCAGGGCGTCCAGTATGGACTCCGGCAGGTCGGCGCCCGCGACGATCAGCGTGCGCTCCGCCTCGGCGGCGTGGGCGGCTAGGTGCGCCCTGGTGCCCACGACCAGCCGAGACTTGCCTAACGCCACCTCGGCGCCAGCGGGCAGTACCCCGCCGTCGACACCGACAACCGTCACCGTCGTCATGGGCATCATTCGATCACGAACCCCGCCCGTTCGGCAGGCTCAGATGTCGGCCTTCTTGAACTCGAAGGCCTTGGCCGCGTCGGAGGTGAAGTTGTACTAGACAGTCTTAAGGCCGAAAGGCTTGGCCGGGTCGATGGCGAACAGCGTGGACGAGCGCGGCGGCTTGCGGTCGGCGCCCGCTCCGTAGGTGTAATCGCCGGTCAGACCGTCGAAGGTGACCGTGCCGAGTTGCTTGGACGCGTTGAGGATGCCGTCACGGGACAGGTCGCCCATGGAGACGGCCTTCTCAAGCACCGCGGTCATCGCGCGGCCCTGGTTGTAGCCGAAGGAGAAGTAGTAGTCCGGCTGCTGGCTCGGCGCGAACTTGGTCGCCCTGGCGACCATGTCGGTCATCCCCGGCACCGCGGAGTCGCCCCACTCGGTGCCCTCGGAGATGATCAGCACGCTGGCCTGCATATATGGCGCGACGGCCGACTTGGCCAGCGCGCCCGCGTAGCTCGGTGACTGGGCGTACCACTTGGGCGCGTAGCGGCCCTGCGCCGCCGTGCCGAAGATCTTGCCGGCGTCGCTCGGGGTGGCGACAAGGAACACCATCTGGCATCCCGCGCCCGCGAGGGCCTGGATCTGACCCGCGTAGTTCTCCGTCCCCTGCTTGAACTTCTGTGTGTTGGCGACGGTGAAGCCGTAGCTCTTGGCGGCGAAGTCGATGCCGGACTGGCCCGCCTCGCCGTAGACGTCGTCCTGGATCATCGTGCAGATCTTGTTGTCCTTGCTGCCGCCGCCGTCGGTGAGGTAGTGGTCGACGGCGTTGATGGCCTGCACCTGGTAGGGGCCGCCGATCGGCAGGAGGTTGTCCTCCCGGACCCAGAGCGCGTCCAGCGACGCGGGCGCGGCGAGGATCTTGTCGGCCCGCAGCTGCGGCAGCACGGCCAGCGTCGGCGCGGTGCCGAGGATCTGGGTGAACGCGACGACACTGCCCTTGACCTTGTTGTACTGCTGGACGGTCACGTCCGGCTTGTACTGAGTGTCCTCCTGGACGAGTTCCACCTTGTACTTGCCAGCGACGCCACCTGTCGAGTTGAGGTGGTCGAACCAGACCTTGTTGCCCGCGGTGAGCGGTTGGCCGATCACGGCGACCGCGCCCGACAGCGGACTGAGCACACCGAGCTTGATCGTCGTGCCGTCGAAGCCCGTGGTGGATCCGGGCGTCCCGGCGTTGCCGCTGCCGCCCCCACCTCCGCTGTTGCCCGCGCCACCGCAGGCGGAGACCGTTAGCACTATGGCCGCGAAGACCGCGGCGAGAGACAATCGGTTGTGCGGCATGGTGACGCCTCCTTGATCAATACGAGAATGGCCACGCCTTGAAGTAGGTCTTTACGCGCAGCCAGATGCCTGCCAGCCCACGTGGTTCGAGCACTAGGAACAGCACGATCAGGACACCGAAGATGGCCTGGTTGAGCGCGAACACGCTGATGAATCCCTCACCCCCGACCGACGTCTGCACGCCAGGGATGGCGTCGCTGTACCGGTCGATGAGCGCGGGCAGCGCACCGACGAAGATCGCCCCGAGGATCGATCCGAAGATCGTGCCAAGGCCGCCGACGATGACGATGGCGATGTACTGGATGGACAGCAGCAGGTTCCACTCGTCAGGACTGACGAACTGCTGGTAAGAGCCGAACAGCGCCCCCGCGACCGACGCGATCGCACTGGACACCATGAACGCGCCGATCTTGTAGCGACCCGCGCGCACCCCGATGACCTCGGCGGCCTGATCGCGGTCGCGCACGGCCTGCAGCGCGCGGCCCGGCCGGGTGCGCACCAGGTTCTTGGCCAACAGCGCGATCAGCGCCACCAGCGCCCACACCAGCCAGAAGTAGCCCTGGTTGCGGGAGTACACCTCGCCTGCCAGTTCGACCTTGCCGAAGTCGAATGGGCCGATCGTGGCCGCCGCGTTGACCGACGTGCCGGAGTTGCCACCGGTGACGCTCTTGAGATTGCGCCACAGGTGTTCGCCGACGAAGATCAGGCCCAGTGTGACGATGGCCAGGTAGTTGCCGCGCAGGCGCAGGGCGAACGGCCCGATCAGTCCACCGAGGACCGCTCCGACCGCTGCGGCGGCGAGCAGCCAGAGCGGCAGCGGTAGGCCTAGGTCACCGCCGACAATCGCGGTGCAATAGGCGCCCGCGCCGATGAAGAACGCGTGGCCGAGCGAGATCTGTCCACAGTAGCCGGTGAGCAGGTTCAAGCCGATCGCGCCGACGGCGGTGATGCCTACGTAGATAAGGACCGACAGCCAGAAGTCGTCTTGCACGACCATGGGCAGCATGAGCAGCACAAGGATCATCGCCGCGAGACCGGCCTTGGCCAGCGGTGAACCGAACAGCCGCAGGTCCTGGGCGTAGGCGCGGGTGAGGTTGCGGTGCGGCTTGGCCATCAGATCCGCCTCACGTCGCGGGTGCCGAGCAGGCCGTACGGGCGGATGAGCAGGATGACGATCATCAGCAGGTAGGGCACGATGATCGACACGTTGTCCCCCGCCCAGGAGAACAGCTGGTCCTGGTAGCCACGGGTCAACGCCTCGGCGAGTCCGATGACGACGCCGCCCAACACCGCCCCCGCCGGGGAGTCCATGCCGCCGAGGATCATCGCTGGGAACGCCGCCAGCGCTATGAAGCCGATAGACGGTGAGAGGCCGCCCGGGCCTGCCGCGAGCGTGACACCCGCGAGCGCGGCGAGGGCGGCGGCGATGGCCCAGGACACGGCGTAGACCTTCTTGGCGCTGATGCCCTGGGCGAGTGCGGCCTCTGGGTCGAACGCGGTCGCACGCATGGCCAGGCCGAAGCCGGAGTAGCGGAAGAACAGGAAGAACGCGACCACGACCGCTGCGGTGATGCCGATCGTCCACAGATCGCGGACGCCGAAGACCAGGCCGCCGAGCTCGACGGTGCGGATGTTCCACGGGTTCGTGACCTGGAGGTTCTCGAACCCCCAGATCGCGGTGACTATCGGCTCGATGATGAACAAGAGGCCGATAGTGATCATGATGACGGCGAACGGCGGCTGGCCGACCATCCGCCGCAGGACGATCCGCTCGAATCCCGCGCCGACCACCGCGGCTGTCAGGCACGCGAGGAGGATCGCGACGCCGAAGGCGACCGCCAGGTTGTTGGAGAAGGTGTAGCCGAGGTAGGCACCCAGCGCGAGCAGACCCCCCTGGGCGAAGTTGATGACGCCCGTGGACTTGTAGATAACGACGAATCCGAGGGCGACCAGAGCATAGGTAGAACCGAGCGCGAGACCCGCGAAACAGTTCTGCAGGAAGGCGTTCATGAGTACATCGCCTCGATCTCCGCGGCGAAGCGTGACTCGACGGACCGGCGTTTGACCTTCTGGGTGGCGGTGAGGTCGCCGTCCTCGTGGTCGAGTTCCTTGGTGATGAGCGTGAAGCGCTTGACCTTCTCCACGTTGGCCAGCGACTCGTTTGCCTCGTCGACGACACGCCGGATCAGCTCGTGGACCTCTGGTTTCGCGGACAGGTCCGCGTACGTCGTATAAGCCAGGCCCCTGCGGGTCGCCCAGTTGCCGACAGTGTCACGTTCAACGCCGACAAGCGCTGTCAGGTACTTGCGCCGGTCGCCTACGACTATCGCCTCCCGGACGAACGGCGAGACCTTCAACAGGTTCTCGATCTCCGACGGCGAGATGTTCTTCCCGCCCGCGGTGATGATGATGTCCTTCTTGCGGTCGGTGATCCGCAGGAAGCCGTCGCCGTCGAGTTCGCCGACATCGCCCGTGTGCAGCCAGCCCTGTTCATCGACCGTATCCGCGGTCGCGTCATCGTTGTTCAGATAGCCCTGGAAGACGCCTGCGGACCGGGTCAGGATCTCGCCGTCGTCAGCGATGCGGAGTTCGACGCCAGGAAGGACGACGCCGACAGAACCCAGCCGCACGTCGCCCACCGGGGTCAGCGTGCAGATCGCGGTGTTCTCCGTCTGGCCATAGCCCTCACGCACCGGGATGCCGATGGCCCACAGGAACTCCAGCACCTGCGGCGCGATCGGCGCTGCACCGCTCACCGCCGTTCGCACGCGGGACATGCCCAACTTCTCCCGCAAAGCGCGGAACACCAGCGTCTCGCAGACCGTCAACACGATCCGGTCGGCCACTGAGACCGTGTCGGTCATGCGCCGGGGAGCGATCCGGCGTCCCTGTCGCAGACAGGCCTGATACAGCTTCCGCTTGACCCACGAGGCGTCGGACATGCGGATCTCCACGCCCGCCAGCATCTTCTCCCACACCCTCGGCACGCCAAGGAACACCGTGGGCTGCACATCGCGCAGGTCGTGTTGGAACGCCGCGCCGCCCTCGCCGAAGTTGACGACAAGACCCGCCCAGATGGCGTCGATCACCGAGATCAGTCGTTCGGCGATGTGGCAGAGGGGCAGGTAGCTGAGGACCTCGTCGTCCCGCGATGCGCCGAGCGCGTCGATGAAGCAGTGACCGGACGCGACGAGGTTCGTGTGGGAGATCATCGCCCCCTTGGGCGGGCCGGTGGTCCCCGAGGTGTAGACAAGGATCGCGGTCGACTCAGGGTCCACAGCGGACACGTCGCGGGCGAAGTCGGCGAGTGTGCTCAGGCCCGACTCCAGGTCGGCGAACGTCGACACACCTTGGTGCTGTTCGACGCGCACGCCCTGCGGGTCCATCAGCACGATGTGGCGCAGCATCGGCAGCCGGTCGCGCACCTGCGCTACCTTGTCGAACTGCTCCTCGTCCTCGGCGATGAGGACCCGAGCGCCCGAGTGGGCCAGCAGGTACTCGACCTCAGCAGCGGGCGATGTCGGGTAGACGCCGATGCTCTGCGCGCCGATGCCCTGCGCGGCGAGGTCGGCGATCACCCACTCCGGCCGGTTCTCCGAATGCACGGCGACTCGGTCCCCCGGCTCGACACCGAGCGCCTTGAGGCCCGCCGCGACCGCGGCGACGCGGTTCGCGTAACCCGACCAAGTCCATTCGCGCCAGATCCCTCGGTGCTTCTCACGCATCGCGGTCTCATCTGGACGTTCAGCGGCAAGCTCAAGCAGGCGACCAGGCAGTGTCGCCACATCGGTGAGCGCCGCGGTCATGCGCCACCGCCCAGGTACGCCTCGATCACCTTGGGATCGCTCTGGACGTGGGCCGGGGCGCCCGCGGCGATCGCGACACCGAAGTCCAGTGCCAGCACCCGGTCGGCGAGGTCCATGACGAGTCGCATGTCGTGTTCGACCAGGATCATCGCCAGGTCCAGCTCACGGCGGACCTGCACCAGGTAGCGCGCCATGTCCTCGGTCTCCTCGACGTTCATGCCCGCGACAGGCTCATCGAGCAGCAACAGCGTGGGTTCCATGGCCAGCGCGCGCCCGAGCTCAGCGCGCTTCGCGACGCCGTAGGGCAGCAAACCGGCGGGCGTGCGTCGGTACGGCTCCAGTTCCAGCAGTTCGACGACCTCTTCGACAGCCGCACGGTGCTCGATCTCCTCGCGCTTGGCCCGCCCCCACCAGGCCATGCCGGACAGGAATCCGGTGCGCATGAGGTGGTGGCGGCCAAGCATCAGGTTGTCGATCAGCGTCAGGTGCTCGAACAAGCCCAGGTTCTGGAACGTTCGCGCGATGCCCAGGCCTGCTATCGCGGCTGGTGAGCGCCCGAGGATGCTTGACCCATCCAGTCGGATATCGCCCTTCTGCGGCCGGTAGACGCCGTTCAGACAGTTGAAGATCGACGTCTTGCCCGCGCCGTTCGGCCCGATCACAGCGAACAGCTCGCCACGCCCGACCTCGAAGCTGACACCGTCGAGCGCGGTCACGCCGCCGAACCGCAACGTCAGGTCGGAGACAGACAGCAACGCGGTCGGTGCGGGCGCCCGCACCGCCGCGGGCTCGCTCACGGCGGTCACGCGCTCCATCGCTTCTTCCTCCGGTAGCTCTTGATCTCGGCGAACGACCGGCGGGATCCGTCGGCCGGGGCGCCCAGATAGAACTCACGGATGTCCTCATCGGCCAGCAGCTCTGCGGCCGGACCGTCGCGAACGACCGTGCCTACCTCAAGGACATAGCCATAGTCCGCAATGGACAGGGCCATGACCGCGTTCTGCTCGACCAGCAAGACGCTCGTGCCCTGCTCGTTGATGTGCTTGATGATGTCGCGGACCTGCTCGACCAGCTTCGGGGCGAGGCCGAGGGACGGCTCGTCGAGCAGGAGCAGCCGGGGTGCGGCCATCAGCGCGCGACCGATCGCGAGCATCTGCTGCTCACCGCCCGACAGATAACCCGCAGTCGAGCGCCTGCGCGCCGCGAGCACCGGGAACAGGTCAAGGACCCTGGCGTAGGACTCACGGACCTCCGCGCGGGAACGGCGGGTGTGGGCGCCCGTGCGCAGGTTCTCGTCGATGGTCATCTCGGCGAAGATCCGCCGCGCCTCCATGACCTGCGCGATGCCGAGCCGGACCACGCGCGCCGGGTCCGCGTCGGTGATGTCGACGCCGTCGAACCGCACGGTGCCCTTGGTTATCCGGCCGCGGTGCGGCTGGAGCAGCCCGGTCACCGCGCGGAGGAGAGTCGTCTTGCCCGCGCCATTGGCGCCCAGCAGGGCGACGACACCGCTGGTCGGGACCGCCAGGCTCAGGCCGCGCAGGACCAGAACGACGTCGTCGTAGACGACCTCCAGATTGGACACCGAGAGGATCGGTTCGTCCACTGCCACCATCGGCCGCTCCTGGCGTGACCTAGATCACAACAGGAGCGACCGTAGACGGTGTGACTGATCGGTAGCAAGTGCCGATGGCAACCTGTTACCGGCGGGTCAGGACTTCTTCGTGGTCCGCCTGGCCGCCGTGCGGGGCGTGTGCCCACCCTTCTTCGCCGGGGTCCTGGGGACGGGCTTAGCGGCGGGCTTGTCGACCTTTGCCTGCTCGGCGGGCAAATCCACCGGCTTGCCGTTCGTGACCGGAGACTCGATCTCGGGCGTCGCGGGCTTGACCGACCCGTTCACCGATCCGTTCACGACGGCCTTGCCGTTCAGCTCGGCGATCTGGACCGCGACCGCCTTGGCGCTGATCTCGGGTGTCCCGTTCACAGCGGGCTCCTCGATCGAGGCTGGTTCCTCGGTCTCGGGCTCGACGCAGGTGCGGACCTTGGTGCCGTTGGTCCGCGACGACCAGGACGACGGGGAACGCGGCTCGGCCGGGTCACGGCGCCAGCCACGCGAGGCCCACCGTGACGTGGACACCTCGGTGCTCGCCGCCTTGACGTAGCCCGCGCGCGGCTTGGACTCGCGCAGTGCGTCCCCGATGAGGAACAGGGTGTGCCGCCACAAGTTGTGGCGCTTGACCTCAGCACCCAGCTCACCGACGGTCGTGCGAGCGAGTACCTGATCGGGTGAACTCACCTTGTAGGCGACGGCCACGGGCATATCCGGGTCGACGCCGCCCGCGATAAGCGCCTCGGCGAGTTCGGCGGCGCGGGCGGCCGGTGCCTGCACGGCCACTGTCGCGCACCTGGTGACGAGCGCGCGCACCCGGCTGAAGTCGGCCTCGGTGAACACAGCGGTCTCGGCGACGCCCTGCTCTGTCAGCGCGGTGCCGGTCGCGGCAGCCGCCGCCGACGCGGGCGCGATCCCGGGGACGAACTCGACGTCGAGCCCGACCTTCTCGCACAGCTCCCGGTGTTCCCGCACGTCAGGCGACATGGCGACGTCGCCGGGGTAGAGCCGGACCGCCTGGTGGCGCCTGCTGGCGACCTTCCGGTACAGCTCAACGACTTCCTCGGCGCCCAAGCGGCCTAAGTCGACCAGGTCGGCGCCGTCCTTCGTGTGTTCCCGCAGCCAGGCCGGGTCGATCACGGCCGGTGTGTAGAGCACGAGATCCGCCTCGGCGATCCGGCTCGCCCCACGCAGGGTGATGAGATCGGCCGCTCCCGGTCCCGCTCCGACGAAGTGCACGGCGCCACGCATGGACACGACCGTATCGGTGTCGTGTTCGCCACCCGGACCGGCCCCCACGTGCACCCGATGTAACACTCGCACGCGTGACCCAGGACGAATCCCACCCCGGCGACGCGACGTTCGCGTGGCTCGACACCCACGCTGACGAGCGCAGGCGCGCCGGACTGACCCGGCAGCTGCGGCCGCGGCGGGCCGAGTCCGACCTGCTCGACCTGGCGAGCAACGACTATCTGGGCCTGGCCAGGGACAAGCGGGTGAGTGGCGCGGCCGCGGCGGCGACGCTGCGCTGGGGCGCGGGGTCGACCGGATCACGGCTGGTCACGGGCAGCACCGAGCTGCACAGTGAGCTGGAGTTCGAGCTGGCCCGGTTCTGCGGGGCGCAGTCGGCGCTGGTGTTCTCCTCCGGCTTCGCCGCCAACCTCGGCGCGGTGACCGCGCTGTCCGGCAAGAACTGCTCGATCGTCACCGACGCCTACATCCACGCGTCGCTCATCGACGGCTGCAGGCTGTCCCGCGCCGAGGTCGCGGTGGTCGCCCACGCCGACGCCGCGGCCGCCGGGCGCGCGCTGTCGACCCGCCGGACCGAGCGGGCCGTCATGGTCACCGACTCCGTGTTCTCCGTCGACGGCGATCTCGCGCCGCTTACCGAGCTGGCCGAGGTCTGTCGGGCGAACAACGCCGCGCTGATCGCCGACGACGCCCACGGCTTCGGCGTGCTCGGCGACGGCGGCCGGGGCGCCGTGCACGCGGCGGGCCTGTCCGGGGCGCCGGACGTGGTGACGACGTTGACGCTGTCCAAGTCCCTTGGCTCACAGGGCGGCGCCGTCGTGGGCCCGCGGCGGGTGATCCGGCACCTGGTGGAGAACGCGCGGTCGTTCATCTTCGACACCGGCTTGGCGCCGGGCAGCGCGGCCGCCGCCTTGACCGCGTTGAACGTCTTGAAAGAAGAGCCCGAACGTGCCGGGCAGGCGCTGACCGTGGCCACGACGCTCGCGGAGCGCCTGCGTGAGGCCGGTTTGTCGGTCAGCGAGCCGACAGCGGCCGTGGTGTCGGTGCGCGCACCGTCGCCGGAGGCCGCGGTGAAGTGGGCGGACGACTGCCGCGCCGCGGGCGTGTGGGTCGGGTGTTTCCGGCCGCCGTCAGTACCGGATCAGGTGTCGCGGCTGCGGCTGACCGCCCGCGCCGACCTGTCCGGCGCCGACATCGACCGCGCGGTCGGCGTGATCACCGCCCACGCGCCGCGCTGACCGCCGGACGACGCATCGTGATGTGCATGATGCCGTCGTCGTCGTAGGGCTCACCGATCGGGACGTAGCCGAACCGCTCGTAGAGTCCCTGCGCTTGAACCTGGGCGTGCAGCTCGCTCTCCACGTCGCCAAGGTGTTCCACCGCGGCGGACATGAGCTTGGCGCCCAGCCCCTGGCCGCGGGCCTCGATGGCGGTGCAGACCCGGCCGATCTTCGGTGGCTCACCCGCCAGCACCCGCAGGCACGCCAGCGGTGCGGGCGCGTCGGCGGGCTGCCACCAGAAGTGCACGGTGTCGTCGAGGAGGTCGAGCCCGTCCAGCTCCGGATATGGACAGTCCTGTTCGACGATGAAGATGCCGACCCGAAGCCTGAGCAGCGCGTACAGCTCAGTGGTGGTCAGGTCTGGTCCGGCGGCGCGGTGCAGGGTCACGCCGTCCTGAATACCACAGTGGACGTCACGGCGATCCGAGCTGCGCTTCGATGTCCTTGGCGTAGACGGCGACCCGCGTGTAGACGCCCGGCTTGCCCGCCTCCGCGCAGCCCTCGCCCCACGATGCGATGCCGACCAGCCTGCCCGCGATGACCAGCGGACCGCCCGAGTCGCCCTGGCAGCTGTCGACGCCGCCTTCGGGGTACCCGGCGCAGACCATCGACTTGGCGGCGAAGGCCGCGTAGGACTCGGCGCACGCCGGGTCGGCGATGATCGGGACCTCGGCTTTGAGCAGGTAGCGGGACGTCGGCCCGCCATCGGATGTGCGCCCCCAGCCGAGGATGACGCCCTTGGTGCCAGGCCGGTACGCGTCCTCGTCGTCGGCCACTGTGAGCGGCCGCTGCGACAGCTTGTCGGCGAGGGTGAGCACGGCGACGTCGCTGCCGCCGACGACATCGTCGAACTCAGGGTGGACCCAGACCTTGGTGACCCTGACCTCGACACCGTCGGTGCCGCGCTTGTCCTCGCGGCCCGCGACGACGCGGATGTCCTTGACGTTGTAGGCCTTGGCGCAATGCGCGGCCGTGACGACCTTGTCCGCGGCGACGAGCGTGCCGCCGCAGAACTGGTAGCCGTCACGTGTGGCTATGTAGACGACGTACGGATGGTCGGCGATCTTGGCTCTGTCGCCCCCCACGATGTCTTCCCGGGCGTGGGCGACGAACTGGCCGAGGATGACCGCGATGATCGCGATCGCGGCGGCGACGCCGAGGATTCGGCGCGCGACGGTTCCCCCCATGGGAGAGTCTCCTGTCGGTGAGTCTTGGCAACGGCGTGTGCCCCAAGACACGCTAGGTCAAATGGCGTACCGAGTGTGAGCCCGTTCGGTCCCACGAACGGGTGGAAGTTGCTGAGGCATGCTGGAGTCGTGCCGTACCGCCTGCCGACCGTCCTCACGCTCGCCGCCGCCCTGCTGGCCGCGGCCTGCGTGACCCCACCCGAACAAGACGCGGCCCGCCGCGCGACCACACAGCCGTCGACGTCGAGCGCGTCCCCGATGTCCACTTCCGCCATGGCCACCACTACAACCAGTGCGCAGCCGCCACCAACGACGACGGCGACGCCACCCGTGTGGGTGGTCGGCGCGAACCCGCTGCCATTGCGCCCCGACGGGTTCGGCAAGGTCCTGCCCACGCCCGCGGTGTTGGTCAACCGGTCGTTGCCGACTGCGGACCGCTTGCCGCCACCGACGGGCGGGTACGTGTCGACGGTCAACCCGGTGCCGAGCGCGGTGCTCTCCCGAAGCACCTGGCAACCGGACTGCCCGGTCGGCGTGGGCGACCTGCGATACCTCACGATGTCGTTCTGGGGCTACGACGGCCGTGCCCACACGGGCGAGATGATCGTCAACGCCCAGGCGGCGCAGGGCGTGACCCGGGTGTTCGGCAAACTGTTCGAAGCACGCTTTCCCCTTGAGGAGATGCGAGTGACGGCGCGACCGGAGCTCGACCTGCACCCCACGGGCGACGGGAACAACACCACGGCGTTCGTGTGCCGGCCCGCGGTGAACTTGAAGACGTGGTCCGCACACGCTTACGGGCTGGCAATCGACGTCAATCCGTTCTGCAACCCGTATATCAAGGGTGACCTGGTGCTGCCAGAGCTCGCTTCGTCCTATGTGGACCGTAAGAACGCGCGGCCGGGGATGATCTACGCGGGCGACGCGGTGGTGCGGGCGTTCACGGATATCGGCTGGACCTGGGGCGGGACGTGGACCTCACCCCGCGACATCCAGCACTTCAGCGCGACCGGCCGATGACAGGGACCGCGACTTTCTGCTCGGAGTGATGAGATGACGTCGTTGAAGTCGATCGCCCTGTTCGTCCTCGCCGCGATCACCGAGATCGGCGGCGCTTGGCTGGTGTGGCAGGGCGTGCGGGAGCAGCGCGGCTGGGTGTGGATCGTCGGCGGAGTCCTCTCCCTCGGCGCCTACGGCTTCGTCGCGACACTCCAGCCAGACACCCACTTCGGCCGCGTCCTGGCCGCCTACGGCGGCGTGTTCGTCGCGGGCTCCCTCGCGTGGGCGATCGTCATGGACGGGTTGCGCCCCGACCGCTGGGACATCATCGGCGCGGCGGTGTGCCTGGTCGGGGTCAGCGTGATCATGTACGCGCCACGGACGTGATCGCGCTTAGGCCCCGACGCCAACCCCGCGGCTGAGGACTGCGTTCGGCGCGATCCAGGCTCGCGACTCAGCCCGATCCGGAATCGCTTCGGGCAACCCTGGCCCGCCCAAGCCGAGTCGAGGCCCGGGTGCGGGTCCAGTCCGGAGCTCCGAGCCAGGCAGGCGGTGCGGCCTGCCCGGATCACGATGTGGTCGTGGTGTCGCCCTCCGTCCTCGAACCGTTCCCGAACTTGCTGAAGACCTTGCCCGCCGCGCCCGACAATGCGTCGCCGACGTCGTTGAAGACCTTGAACAGAGGGTCGCTGGACGTGGTGAACGACTCCTTGTACGACTTGGCCGCCGAGCGGAGGTCGTCGGTGAACGCCGAGGATGGGTTGTCGTCGTCGCGGCGTTCGTATTGGCCCGCCAGGATGGCGCGGTACTCCTCCGACGCGGCCCAACGCTGGAGCTGAGCGGCCCGCACCACGGCGAACGGGTGGCTCATGCCTTCAACGGCACGCAGCTTGTGGATGCTGTCGCGGATGTCGTCGACCTCGTCGTACTCCTTGGCCTGCTGCAGGAACGACGGGATGTCGATCTGGGTCAGGTCCGTGCCGCCCGCCAGGTAGACGTGCGTGCGCAGCGCGGCCTGGGGGTCCTGGGCGCAGAGCAGACCCGCGCGGTCGCACGTCAACTCCGCCTTGCGGAACCACTCACGCAGGGCCGCGATGGCCGCGCGCAGTGCGAGCGCGCCCGCCGGGATGAAGGCGATGGTCATCTGCAGGTGGAGCAGCCGCAGCAGCAGCGTGCGCAGCACGGCGTGCCCGGAGAGCACGTGGCCCATCTCGTGGCCGATGACGAAGCGCAGGCTCTCGGTGTCGAGTGCCTCGACGAGGCCAGTGGTCAGCACGATGAAGGGTTCATCGATACCGACGGTCATCGCGTTCGCGACCGGGTTCCGCTCGACGTACAGGTTGGGCACCGTGTCGAGGTCGAGAGTCTCCGCGCACTCGATCCTGAGCTGGTTCAGCTTCGGGTACTGCTTCTCGCCCACCCGGATGGCCGACGCCAGCGCGAGCAGCCGCTCACCACGCTCGCTGAACAGCCCCGAGGCTGCCTTGAGCACCTCGGTCACCCCGGGCACCGCGCGCAAACCCGCCATTGCCCCGCGGTCGGCCGGGTGCTCGTAGGCCCTCGGGCTGATCCTGGGAAAACGCACGCGCGTGGTCGAGCGTGAGACTTCGCTGTCTGTCACTGGGTCCTCCCCCAAACTTCGACCTCTCGAATCGGTCAGAACCCAATGTAGGCGGATTCGCGGATGTGCGTCGGGGTTTGTCCACAGGCAACCGGCGATAGCCTGCCCGGGACAGCACCCCGCACTTGGAGGACTCCCCCATGAGCCTGGACCGCCCGGTCGCGCCCGACCCGTACGAGCTGCTGCCCAAGGTCGCGGCCTTCTCCGTCACGTCCGACGACATCGCTGACGGCGCGAAGCTCGACCTCAAGCATGTGTTCGGCGGCGCGGGCGGCGGGAACGTCTCGCCGCGGCTGTCGTGGAGCGGGGCGCCCGAGGGCACTAAGAGCTACGTCGTGACTTGTTTCGACCCCGACGCCCCGATCCCGGGCGGGTTCTGGCACTGGATCGCGGTCAACATCCCCGCGTCGGTCACCGAGTTGGCCGCGGGAGCGGGTGCGGGCGACGAGACCCTGCCCGACGGCGCGTTCCACGTCCGCAGCGACTTCAGCACCCGCGACTACGGCGGCGCCGCCCCGCCGGAGGGCGACCAGGACCACCGGTACTTCTTCGTCGTGCACGCCGTCGACGTCGAGAAGCTCGACGTCGACGAGAACGCGAGCGCGGCGGTGGTGAGCTTCAACCTCGCGTTCCACACCCTCGGCCGGGCCGTCATCGTCCCGACCTATCGGCATTAGTGCTGGATGTCGATGACCAGCCGCGTCGGTGATGTCAGCGTGAAAACCGTCACCGGCGCGGTGTGCCGCAAACCGAGCCCGAGGCCGACGACGCCTTCGAAGTCCCCGTTGAGCGAGACGGCCATGACATTGGCGAGCTCACGGGTGCGGAACTTGCGCGGACCGGGGTAGGTCGACTCCCCAGCGTCGTCGTGAGCAGCCGCCCCATGGGCGTTGACCTGCACGAACGTGCACCCTGTCAGCCAGTCGACCTCGCCGGTGGGGTCGATGATCAGCTCGTCGGTCGGGTCGTGCGTGAAGGTCGGCGCGGTCCCGGTGAAGTCCAGGACGACCCGGTCGTAGGTCTCGTGCCTGCCGACCCGGATCCCGGTGAGCAAAGTGGTCATGTGATGCAAGAGCGCCACACGCGTCACCCGATACGGTTTGATTGTCTTCGTGCGGAAATTCGACCTTGTCATCATCGGCACCGGTTCCGGCAATTCCCTCCTCGATCCCCGGTTCGCCGGGCTTGACGTCGCGATGGTCGAACGCGGGGTGTTCGGCGGGACCTGCCTGAACGTGGGATGCATCCCGACGAAGATGTTCGTCCACACCGCCGACCTGGCCGCGACGCCCGCGGCGGCGCGCAGGTTCGGGGTCGACGCGACGCTCGACGGCGTGCGCTGGCCTGAGATCCGCGACCGGGTGTTCGGCCGGATCGATCCGATCACTCAGGGCGGCAGGCAATACCGCGCGGAGCACGCGGACAACGCGAACGTGACCCTCTATTCGGGCAACGCGCGGTTCATCGGCGAGCGGACCATCCAGATAGACGGCGCCGAGACGATCACCGGGAATCAGGTAGTCCTAGCCGCGGGCGGTAGGCCTGTCGTCCCCGACATCGAGGGCTTGGACGAGGTCCAGTTCCACACCAGCGACACGGTCATGCGGCTCGACGAGCTGCCGTCCAGGATGGTGATCCTGGGCGGCGGGTTCATCGCGGCCGAGTTCGCCCACGTCTTCTCGTCACTCGGGGTCGATGTGACGATCGTGGCCCGCTCCGGCGCGCTGCTCCGGCAGGAGGATCGCGACGTCAGCGCCCGATTCACCGAGCTCGCGGTGGGCCGGTGGGACGTACGGCTCGACCGCAAGACGGTCCGTGTCGACCGGGTCGGCGACGGGGTGCGGCTGGAGTTGGACGGCGATGAGGTGATCGACGCCGACGTGCTGCTGGTCGCCACCGGGCGCACACCGAACGCCGACCAGCTCAACGTCGCCGCCGCCGGGATCGAGGTCGGCCCGGACGGCTACGTGGTGGTCGACGAGTACCAGCGCACGACCGCCGCGAGCGTGTGGGCGCTTGGCGACATCTGCTCTCCGTGGGAGCTCAAGCACGTGGCGAACCACGAGGCCAGGGTCGTGCAGCACAACCTGCTGCACCCGGAGGCGCCGGTCGCCGCCGACCACCGGTTCGTGCCGCACGCTGTGTTCAGCTCGCCGCAGATCGCGTCCGTCGGGCTCACCGAGCAGGAGGCAGAGCGGCGCGGGGTGCGCTACGTCGTGTCGAAGCAGGACTACGCGGGAATCGCCTACGGCTGGGCGATGGAGGACTCGACCGGGTTCGCCAAGGTGCTCGCCGACCCGGAAACCGGCCTGTTGCTGGGCGCGCACATCATCGGCCCGCAGGCGTCAACGGTGATCCAGCCGATCATCCAGGCCATGAGTTTCGGACTCGACGCGCGGTCGATGGCACGCGGCCAGTACTGGATCCACCCGGCGCTGCCGGAGCTGGTGGAGAACGCGCTGCTCAGCCTTCCGCTGGAGATGGGACACTGAAGGCCGGAAGTGGGATGGCCGGACGAGAGGACGAACGCGTGCCGCTGGCGACGACTCGACGGGCAGGTCTGGTCGACCAGGTGATCGAGCAGATGCGCACCGCGATCGCGAACGCCGAATGGAAGGTCGGCGAACGCATTCCCACCGAACCCGAACTCGTCACGGCCCTGGGTGTCGGCCGCAACACCGTGCGGGAAGCGGTGCGTGCCCTGGCGCACGCAGGGCTGCTGGAGGTCCGGCAGGGCGACGGTACTTTCGTCCGCGCGACCAGCGAGTTCTCCGGCGCGGTCCGGCGGCTCGCGGGCACGGAACTGCGGGATGTCCTGCAGGTCCGTCGAACACTCGAGGTCGAGGGCGCGCGGCTGGCCGCGACCCATCGGACCGACGACGAACTGCAGGAGCTGACGGCCCTGCTGGACGTGCGTGAACGATCGATGCGGGCGCGGGACTACGAGATCGGTGTCGACAAGGACGCGGAGTTCCACCTCGCTGTCGTCCGGTGCTCACACAACGCGCTGCTGGCGGAGCTGTACCAGGGGCTGACGGAGGTCGTTCGCGCATCGGTGGCCAGCACCGTCCGCACGGCGCCGAGCAAGGCGAACATCGACCACCGGGGCCTGCTGAACGCGATCCGCGACGGCGACGCCGAACGCGCCGCGGCCGAGGCGGCGGGATTCCTGGACGAACTGCTCGCCGACCTCGACGCTCAACCCGAGTCCTAGGACTAAAGTCTGAGTCCTTTTCGGACCATAGACCGATGCAGGCAAGCGGTCACCGCCCGTAACGTCGTCCATGTCAACGCATTCGGACGACAGGGGCGATCATGAGTGACGAGCTGCCATTGTGGCTCAGGCCTGCAACGCGAACGCCTGAAGGTGTCCGGTGGTCAGGCGAAGTCAGGTCTTCCGGTGCGGTCGACTCGGGCGACGGTGCGAGATTCGGACCCGCTCACTGGGCGAAGACCCGGCGGGGTCAGATGCGGCCGCAGACAGGCCTGAGCAGCCGCAGTCTCCGTTGATTGGGAGGCTCGACGAGCCCACCGGAGTAGCTCCACCACTGCTCGACCGGCTGCGCGGCTCGGCCACGCAAGGCGACTTGGGCTCAATACACCGGACAGGGCAGACCCACGGCGGGCTACTCAGGTGGGCAGGTAGGCGACCAAGCTGGACCCCAGCACGCCGCCGAACACCGTGCGGTTGACCTCGGAAGCGGCGTTGGGCAACCACGGGCCACAGTGTCGGAGGTGCCGCCTGGCGGGAGCACCCACCACAGCATCGGAGGTGCCGCTCGGCGGAAGCACGCTCCGAGGAGCGCATGGGCATGGTGGTGAACACCGATGTCGGCTACAGCGGCCGCCGAGAGATCGTCGACGCGGCGCGCAAGCTGCAGCAGCACGCCAGGGCCGGGGGGACCGAGGAACTCGCGGATGTGCACCACAGCATCGGAGAGTGCGCCCGTTGGGAGCACACGAAGATCGGGAATGCGCCGGCAGGAACCGTAAAGATCGGGGATGTGCCTGCTGGGCAAGCATTACAGCGTCGGAGGTGCGCCCGGGGGCAGCACACGCAGGTCGGCGGGCGGGCCCTGGTCGATCAAGCGGCGGATCGCGTCGGTGTCCAGGTGATTGGCGACCAGGTCGCCGAGGAGGTCGAGTTGGGCGGCGCGGGCGGCGGCGAAGGAGGTGGTGGGATCGGGAGTGAAGCCGTCACGGCCTGAACGGGTCGCGGCCCAGGTGAGGATCGCGCGGCGGGCGGCGTCGTTCTCGAGGAGACCGTGCCAGTGGGTGCCGAGGACAGCGTCCGTGGCTACGCCCTCGGTGGTGCCGTCGGGTAGGTGGATCAGGGGCTCGTGCGGGCCTTGCCTGACCACTCGGCCGTGGTGGATCTCGTAGCCGGTCGCGGGATGCCCCATGACTGCCCCTTGTGGACGGGCCAGGATTTTCTCCTTGGCGAACTCGATGTCGACGTCGAGTAGGCCCAAGGCGTCCACGGAGCCTGCCGCCGACTCCACCCGGTCGTCGATTCGGGTGCCGAGCATCTGGAAGCCACCGCAGATGCCGAGTACTGGCAGGCCTCGACGGGCGTGGTCGGCTACGGCGTCGGCGAGGCCTGTGCGGCGGAGCCAGGCCAAGTCGTCCACTGTGGACTTGGAGCCGGGGAGGACGACCAGGTCGGCGTCGACCAGACGGGACGGGTCGGTGACGAAGCGGACCGAGACGCCCGGTTCGCAGGCCATCGCCTCGACGTCGGTGGCGTTGGAGATGCGTGGCAGGCGCACGACCGCGACGCGTAGCCACTGGGTGCCGACTGGGGGGCGTGGACGGCCGACGACGCCGTCCGCGGTGTAGGAGAGCGAGTCCTCGGCGTCGAGCCAGAGGTCTTCCGACCACGGGAGGACGCCTAGGACGTCGCGGCCGGTGAGGTGGGTGATCTGACGGAGTCCGGGTTCGAGAAGGGAGGGATCACCACGGAACTTGTTGATGACGAAGCCCGCGATGAGGGCTTGGTCGGCGGGGTCGAGTAGGGCAAGGGTGCCGAAGAGGTGAGCGAAGACACCTCCCCGGTCGATGTCGCCGACGACGAGGACAGGCAGGTGGGCAGCACGGGCCAGGCCCATATTGGCGATGTCGTTGGCGCGGAGGTTGATCTCTGTGGGTGAGCCCGCGCCTTCGCACACGACGACGTCGTAGTCGGCGCGCAGGTCGGCGAGGGTGGACAGGACGGTGTCCATCAGCTCAGCTTTGCGTGACCGGTACGACAGGGCTGTGGTGACGCCGACCGGCTTGCCGAGGACGACCACCTGGGAACTGCGGTCGGAGCCGGGCTTGAGCAGCACGGGGTTGAACCGAACGCTCGGTTCGAGCCCACAGGCCGCGGCTTGGAGGGCTTGGGCGCGGCCGATCTCTCCACCGTCCGCGGTGACCATGGAGTTGTTGGACATGTTCTGGGCCTTGAACGGGGCGACCTTGACCCCGGACCTGGCCAACCAGCGGCACAGACCAGCGACGAGGACGCTCTTTCCCGCGTCCGATGTCGTTCCGGCGATCAACAACGCTCCGGACATGTGCGCGTCCACTCCCCTCGGCTGCCGACAGGCTGCCATCATCCCCGTCATGCCCGCCGAACCCGTCACCGCCGTCCTGGTGCACAGCCCGTTCCTCGGGCCCGCCAGCCTGCGCCCGCTCGCCGACGCGCTGGCCGCGTTGGGGCACCCCGCGGTCCTGCTGGACCTCCGGCCCAGCGTGGTCACCCCACCCGTCCACCAACGGCTCATCGGGGCCTTCGCCGACGCGATGTCCGACGTGGCGCTGAGCGGCCCGGTTGTGCTCGTCGGGCACAGCGGCGCCGGGCCGCTGCTGCCCGCGTTCGCGGAGGACCTGGAGGACGCCGTCCAGGGGCTGGTGTACCTGGACGCCGGGCTGCCCACGCCGGGCCGGAGCTGGCGCGACATGTCGCCCGCCGATCTTTACAACCAGCTTCGGGAACGGAGCCGGGACGGGCAGCTGCCGCGTTGGCACCGCTGGTTCGACGACGACCCGCTGCTCGACCTGGTCGCCGATGAGGAACTCCGGGCCGAGATCGCCGACGAGGCGCCGGAGGTGCCGTTGGCGTTCCTCAAGGAGCCGCGTCCGACAGTCGAGTGGGAGGGCACGTCGAGTTACGTCGCGCTGTCCGCGGCCTACGCGGGGGAACTCGCCCGGGCCGAGGAGCTGGGCTGGGCGACGCGGCGGGTCGAGGCACACCACTTGGCGGCCGCGACGAACCCGGCGCCGGTGGCGGTGGCCATCCTGGAGGTCCTGCCCTAGGACCTGCGGGCACTGGCGCGCCTTCGCGTCTGAAAGGGCCTAGCGGACCGGCTCGCGCGCGCGTGCGTCCCGCCCGAGCAACGCGGGCGGGGCCTGTTGGCGTGCCGCTGAGCCGGCCCGGCCGCCGAGGGCCTCGTCCGGAGGCACAGGCCACGACCGCCGGGCCAGGCAAACAACGCTGGGCACGTTCCGACTCGCCCCGTGGGGGCCTGCCAGGCGACCACTTGGGCGCGCTGGCAGGCCGCGGCTGGACTGGGCCGGACAACGACGCTGGACTTGGACCGGCACCGCAAGCGGCGGTCGGCTGAGACAGCAATGCTGGGCAGCAACCAGCCCGGCCGCCGATCGTCCCGGCATCGACGCTGGGCGTGTACCGGCACGCCCCGCGGCGTTAGCCCATCGGTGCGGCCAGCGGCGGGTCGGGGCAGGCAGCCACCTTGGGCCCGACACCGCCCGCAACAGCCCCCGGCGACGACGCTGAGCGCACACCGGTGGGACCTCGGGCGAGTCAGAGCAGGCAACCACGCTGGGCTCACACCGACACCGCCTGCGACAGCCCGCGCCTGGCGGCAACACTCGGCACACCGGTGAGACCTGGGGCGAGTCAGGGCAGGCAGCCACATTGAGCGCGCAACGACACGGCCCGCCCGTGCCTGGCGACGACGCTGGGCGCGTGTCGGCGCGGCATTCGGTGGGTACGACGCCGGGTGGCGTGCGTTTGCGGGGGTGCCTGCCCGTCAGGGGAGGGTGAGGATCTCCGAGCCGGTCTCGGTTACGACGATGGTGTGCTCGAACTGGGCGGTCCAGCTCTTGTCCTTCGTGGTGACCGTCCAGTCGTCCGACCAGATGTCGTAGTCGATGCCGCCGAGGGTGATCATTGGCTCGATGGTGAAGGTCATGCCCGCCTCGATCTCGGTGCTGACCGATGGCTCGTCGTAGTGCAGGATCACCAGTCCACTGTGGAACGAGCGCCCGATGCCGTGGCCGGTGAAGTCGCGCACCACGCCGTAGTCGAAGCGTTTGGCGTAGGCCTCGATGACGCGGCCGATGACGTTGATGGCGCGGCCGGGGCGGACCGCCTTGATGGCTCGCATGGTGGCTTCGTGGGTGCGTTCGACGAGCAGCCGCGCCTCTTCGGCTACCTCTCCGGCCAGGAAGGTCGCGTTCGTGTCGCCGTGGACGCCGCCGATGAACGCGGTCACGTCGATGTTGACGATGTCGCCGTCCTCGATCACCGTCGAGTCCGGGATGCCGTGGCAGATGACCTCGTTGAGCGACACGCAGCAGGACTTCGGGAAGGCGCGGTAGCCCAGGGTCGACGGGTAGGCCTGGTTGTCGAGCAGGAACTCGTGCACCACGGCGTCGATGTCATCGGTGGTGGCGCCCGGTTTGACGGCCTTGCCACCCTCTTGCAGCGCCTGCGCCGCGATGCGCCCGGCCACGCGCATGGCCTCGATGATCTCCGGCGGTTGGACCCAGGGGTCGGTGTTCTTCCGCGGGGCGGGCTTGCCGACATACTCGGGGCGGGGAATGGCGGAGGGCACAGCGCGGCGGGGCGACTGCTCTCCTGGCTTCAGTGGGGCGCGCGACGACATGGAGTCCACCCTACGACCAGCTCAGCGCAGCGCGCCGAGGAACCTGGCGGTTGCCTGGACGGCCTTGCCTGACTCCCCCGCGTCCGTGAGTAGGACGGCGAAGGCAAGGTCGCCCTGGTAGCCGACGAACCAGCCGTGGGAGTGGGTGCCGTCGCCGAACTGGGCGGTGCCGGTCTTGCCCCGCACGTCCGGGAACGCCTGCAGTGCGCCTGCCGTGCCCACAGTGACGACCTCGCGCATCATGTCGCGGACCGAGGTGAGGACGGCGCCGGGGATGGGCTCCGGGGTGGTGTCGATCTTCGTCTCGCCCCCGCGGACCAGCACCGGCTTGGGCACGGTGCCCGAGGCGACCGTGGCGGCGACGACGGCCATGCCGAACGGGCTGGCCACGACCTTGCCCTGGCCGAAGCCGTCCTCCGCGCGTTCGACCTTGCCGGTGGCCGGGGGCACGGAGCCGGTGATGGTGGTCACGCCGGGGAGTACGTAGTCGACGCCGAGGCCGAGCTGCTTGGCCATGACGGTCAGCTCGTCCGGCGCCATGGCCACGGCGAGTTCGGCGAAGGTCGTGTTGCACGAGTACGCGAACGCCAGATGCAGCGGCACGACGCCCTTGTCGAACTTGTTGCTGTTGGGGATCTCGCGACCGTCGATGACCTTGGTGCCGGGGCAGCCGAGCGGCGTGTCGGCGGCGGCCTTGCCCGACTTCATCGCAGCCGCGGCGGTGACGATCTTGAACGTCGAGCCGGGCGGGTAGCGGCCGGTGAGAGCGAGCTGGCCCTCCTTGTCGGCGGGCGCGTTCTGCGCGACGGCCAGGATCTCGCCGGTCGACGGCTGGATGGCCACGATCATGGCGGGGGTGGGCACGTCGGCGATGGCGGCCTGCGCGGCGGTCTGGGTCTGCTTGCTCAGCGCGACCCGGATCGCGGTGGCGGGCTCGGGGGCCTTGGCGAACAGCTCCTCGACGTCGGCGCCCGCGCTGTCGACGGTGTGCACACTCCAGCCCGCGGCGCCCTGGACCTTCTCCTCGACGATCTTGCGGATGCTGGGCAGCAGCGAGGGCGCGAGGTTCTTGTCGACGGTGAGCAGCCGGGACTCGGCGGTGAACCGGACCCCTTGCAGCTCGTAGATCAGCGAGCGGACCTTCTGGTAGTCGGCGTCGCGCAGCGCCACGATCTGGTAGGCGTTGTCGCCCGCCTTGGCCGCCCCGTCGAGGATCGACTGCTGGGTGATCGACGGGTCGATGCCCGACAGCGCGCCCGCCAGCTGCCCGGCGATCGCGTTGGCGTCACCGGCCTTCGCCTTCTCGAACAGGACGGAGATGACGCGCTCAGGCTGCAGTACGGGGGTCCCGTCGCGGTCGAGCACGGGCGCGAGCGACGCCTCTGCGTCCTGCACGGCGATGGTCTGCTGGGTGGCGAGCTTGGGGTGCAGCACGGTGGGGTCCCAGTGGACCTTCCACGCGTCGTTCTCGGTGTGCAGGTCGAACGAGCTGTCGTAGGTCCAGAGCCTGCCGCGGCCGAGGTCCCAGGTGATCTCGAAGTTCGCCTTGGCCGACGGCTGCCCGTCTGCCGTGTCGACGCTGGTGACCCGCGCGATCACGGTCGCGGGTTTGAGCGCGCCGCGGACCTTGTCCATCAGTGCCTTGGCCGAGTCCGCGGCGTCGGTGCGCTGCGAGGCCGTCGCCGTGTCACCGCCGGCGAACGCGGCGACGAACTGGTCGGCCGTGTCCTGCGGCCCCGGGTCGGAGGCGAAGCTGCAGGCGGTCAGCGGGAGGGCGGCCACCAACGCGACGAACATCGCGGCGGGACGGCGGAAGGTACGGCGCACGCCCCGCAGTATGCCGAATGTTCAGAACAGGACGGTGGCGTACTGGCCGACCTGGGCGAACCCGATCCGGCGATACGCGGCGCGGGCGGCGGAGTTGTAGGAGTTGACGTACAGGCTCGCGGTGCGGCCCATACCGTCGACCAGGCGCTGCACGACGGCCGCCGTGCCCGCGCTGCCCAGCCCGTGGCCGCGCCGGTCCGGGTGCACCCAGACGCCCTGGATCTGGCCGACGGCGCTGGACAGGGCCCCGATCTCGGCTTTGAACACGACCTCGCCGCCCTCGAACCTGGCGAAGGCGCGGCCGCCCGCGATCAGTTCGGCGACGCGGGCGCGGTAGCCGGAGCCGCCGTCGCCGATCCGGGGATCGACGCCGACCTCCTCGATGAACATGGCGACCGCCGCGGGCAGGTAGCGGTCGAGCTCGTCCGGTCGGACCGGGCGGACCAGCGGGTCGGGGGTCACCGTCGGGGTACCGGAGATCGCCATCAGCGGCTGGTCGTCGCGGATCTCGCGAGGTGGGCCCCAGTCGGTCTCCAGCTCTGCCCACAGGCCGAGGACCTGCTCGGCCGGGCCGACCATCGACGAGCACATCCGGCGCCTGCGCAGTGCGCGCTCGGCGAAAGCCCGCAGCGCGGACCGCTTGCCGCGCAGCGGGATGAGGTTCGGACCGGCGAAACAGAGGGCTTCCAGGCGGGTCACCGGGCGTAGTCCGCGCAGGTCACAGCCCCAGACCTCGCCGCCGAGGCGCCACGGGTCCAGCCCGACGGACTCGATGCGGGACGCGACCATGCAGGACGCAACCGGGTCGGCGGTGAGCACGGCGCGCACCGCCTGACCATCCCGTTCGTCGAGCAGCCGCGCTCCTGCTAGCCGCAACACCCCATCAGCGTGCCAGATGGCCGGGCCCACCGGAAACGGATCACCTGGTCAGCCCCTTCCCGCCAAGTTGATCACGCAGGGTGAGCGCCGGGTCAGGGGATCAGTCGGGACCGGAGATCGGGGTCGCGCAGGGTCGGCAGCACGTCCCTGTCCCGGCCGAAGATCAGGTCGGCGCGGGGCACGCTCGCCTGCCGGAGCATGGCGTGGCCGACGTCGGCGAACGGCTGTTCGCGGATGGTGAGGATGGCCTCGTCCATGTCGGTCTCGTTGGCGGCCGCTCGGGCCGCGGACCAATTGCGCAGACTCGCGACCACCACCCGGCGGGCCTGCTGGCGGCCCCGGACGAGCAGTGGGCGATTGAGGCCGAACACGGTGATCGTCGCGATCCCTTTCGGTGTCGTGGCACGGTATTCGCCGACCGAGAGCGACAGCATCAGATGGTCGAACGGGTCCTCGCGGGTCGGGTCGATCAGCAGCGGCCTGCCCCGCTCGTCGACGGGGAACAGGTTGCGCTTGTGGTGGCTGTTGCAGACCGAGCACGCGAGCAGGTGGTTGGGCCAGTCGAAGGTGCGCAGCGGGGTTCGCGACAGCGGGTCGAAGTGGTCGATGTCGGCGCCGAGGCTGTCGCCGCAGTACATGCAGCGCTGCACGCCGGGTGCCATGACCGCCAGCGCCTCGCGGAGCATGCCCTTGACCGCCGAATTGGAGCGCCAGAGCGCGCGCGCCGACCCCACACGTTCCGCTGGGCGGACGGCGGCGATCTTGTCGGTGAGCTCGGACAATCGGTCGACGGTGGGTGGTGGCAAAGTGACGCGAGCGATTTGGATCACGCGCCTGCGGCTCCCGCTTCGTGCAGCCGGGCGGTCACCTCACCCACCCTGGCCACGGGTGAACTCTCGAGCATTTCCCGCAGCTGCAAATAGCGCCGTTCTTGTTCCTCGTCGGCCATGTCGCTGACCACCGCGACCTCAAGATCCACGAGTTCGCGGCGCAATGACTGGGCCTTCTCCGAGTATGGCGTATCGAGCCCGAAAAGGTCAGAGAGAACCGCGTCGTCGCCGCTGCCGAAAACGATGCGCTCATACAGGTCGTGACCGACGACAGAAGGTGGTTCTTCCTGGTCGGGACCGGGTAGGCGGATCAGACCACCGGGGTCGGCGGCCTGGCAGATGTACGGACTGTGCGTCGTCACGACGAATTGAATGTTGGGAAAATGAGACTTGAGCCAGCCGCCGATGCGCTTCTGCCACGAGACGTGCAGGTGGGCGTCGACCTCGTCGATGATGACTACGCCGGGTGCGGTCACCGTGGTGACCCCGTCGGTGGTCCTCACCGGAATGGAGCCGTAGGCCTCGTTGATCTGCTTGAGCAAATCGACAACGAGTGCCGCTACCGTTCGGTAACCGTCACTCATTTCGCGCAACGGGAATCTTTTGTCGCCGTTGGCGACCCAGAGGCCGTCCGAATCGATTTTCTCGATCCGATAACCATCTGGCAGCAATCCGTTCGCCAGGATTTCCAGAGCTGCTTCCTTAAGCTGCTCGGCGCCCGGTCGCTGTTCCAACGTGCGCAAATGCTGTTCGATGAGCCAGCCGACACCCTCCGCGAGCGAGGCGTCCTCGTGAAAAAGACTCACCAATCGCGCGACGGGGCCGGGACTAAGCATCAACCGTTGTGCGTCACCCGCGCCACCGACAAGTCGCCGGAATGGCCCATAGGCGGCGCAAAACCACCCGCCAGGGTTATCTTGCCAAGGTCCACGCGCCGACTGGCTGCGGCTGCCGGGGCTGCCGACCGGCGCCAGCGACGGCTGCGTGGATCGCCTGCCGTCGAGGTCGTCGGGGTAGGTCCACTGCAGGCCCGCGGCGAAGTCCTTGGCCGGGAGCCTGCCCTTGCCGTAGAACCGGTCGTGGCCCGCGTCGTAGGCGACGCGCACCTGGGCGACGGCTTCCCGCTCGCCGAGCGACACCCAGTTCTCGAAGTCCGGCACGAGGCTGCGGGCCACCGCGGGGCCGCCAACGGCCAACGCGATGCCCCGCAGCAGCGAGGTCTTGCCCGACCCGTTGCGCCCGGCGATGACGGTCCAGCCCGCGTAGGTCCGGTCCGGCCTGGTGAGGTCCAGATCGACGTCGCGCGCACCGGAGAAGCCGCGGATGTTCCGCAGGGTCACACGGGCGAGGTACATGCCAAGTCCCCTTCGCAGCCAGACTCAGCGAACTTTACGGAACATAGTCAGCAATCGTCAGCCGACCGTGACCGAAGGCGTCCCTTCGGACCCCTCCATTTGCTCCGCCAGGCGCATCGCTTCCTCGATGAGGGTCTCCACGATCTGGTGTTCCGGCACGGTTTTGATGACCTCGCCCTTGACGAAGATCTGGCCCTTGCCGTTGCCGGAGGCCACACCCAGGTCGGCTTCCCGCGCCTCGCCCGGCCCGTTCACGACGCAGCCCATGACCGCCACGCGCAGCGGCACCTCCATGCCCTCCAGGCCCGCGGTCACCTCGTCGGCCAGCTTGTAGACGTCGACTTGGGCGCGCCCGCACGACGGGCAGGACACGATCTCCAGCTTGCGCTGCTTGAGGTTGAGCGACTGCAAGATCTGAATGCCGACCTTGACCTCCTCGACCGGCGGCGCCGACAGCGAGACCCGGATCGTGTCGCCGATGCCCTGGCGCAGCAGCGCGCCGAACGCGACGGCGGACTTGATCGTGCCCTGGAACGCCGGGCCCGCCTCGGTGACACCGAGGTGCAGCGGGTAGTCGCACTGCTCGGCCAGCAGCTCGTAGGCACGGATCATCACGACCGGGTCGTTGTGCTTGACCGAGATCTTGATGTCGTGGAAGTCGTGCTCGGCGAACAGCGACGCCTCCCACATGGCCGACTCCGCCAGCGCTTCCGGCGTCGCCTTGCCGTACTTCTTCATCAACCGGGGGTCCAGCGAACCGGCGTTGACGCCGATGCGGATCGGCGTGCCGTGGTCGCGCGCCGCGGCGGCGATCTCCTTGACCTGGTCGTCGAACTTGCGGATGTTGCCCGGGTTCACCCGCACCGCCGCGCAGCCCGCCTCGATCGCGGCGAAGACGTACTTGGGCTGGAAGTGGATGTCGGCGATCACCGGGATCTGCGACTTGGTCGCGATGGCCGCCAACGCATCCGCGTCGTCCTGCGACGGGCAGGCCACGCGCACGATGTCGCAGCCCGACGCGGTCAGCTCGGCGATCTGCTGCAGCGTCGCGTTGACATCGGCGGTCACCGTCGTCGTCATCGACTGCACCGAGATCGGGTGGTCACTGCCGACGCCCACCTGGCCGACCCGCAGTTGCCGGGTCTTGCGGCGCTCCGAGAGCACCGGCGGCGGCAACGCGGGCATTCCGAGCATGACGTCGGACATCTGGGACCTCTCCTGGTTTATTGCAATCGAATGGGGTTGACGACGTCGGCGGTGACGGTGAGCAGCACGACCGCGCCGCCCAGGACCACCAAGACCATGGTGATGCCGGTGAGCCGGGTGTAGTCGACCGGGCCCCCGGGGGCCAGACCGCGCAGTTTGCGGACCATGTCGCGGACCCGCTCGTAGAGCGTGATGGCGATGTGGCCGCCGTCGAGCGGGAGCAGCGGCAGCAGGTTGAACACGCCGACGAAGAAGTTCAGCGCGGCGAGCATGAGCACGAAGATCGACCAGATGCCCCGCTCGGCGGCGTCGGCGCCGATGACGCTCGCACCGACGACGCTGACCGGACGCTCGGGATCATTCTCCTCGCCCCCGATCGCGCGGATGACGGCGGGGATCTTCTCTGGGAACTTCATGAGTCCTTCCCAGGTCTTGGCGAACATCTCGCCGGTGAAGGCCACGGTGCCGCCGATAGCGGTCAGGCCGCCGTACTGGATCAGGTCGCCGCTCTGCGCGATGCCGACGGCGCCGACCTCGGCGAGCTTGTTGTCGTCCGCGCCGACCTTCGAGCCGACCGGCACCCGCTGGACGGTGGCGACGTCGACCTTCATCGAGATCTCCTCGCCGTCGCGGGACACCACGAAGGTGCTCTCCCCGCGCAGGTCGCGGATCTTCTTGACCGCGGCCTCCCAGGTCTCCACCCGCTGGCCGTCGACGCTGATGATCTCGTCACCGACCTTGATGCCCGCCGCGGCGGCGGGCGACGGGTCGCCGGAGCCGCACTCGGGGAGCTTGAGGGTCTTGGGGTCCTGGCTGGTGGGCGCGCACGCGGTGGCGCCGACGAAGGGCCGCTCGGTGTAGTTCGGCAGGCCCAGCGTCACGGCCATCAGGTACAGGATGATGAAGCCGAGGATGAAGTGCGTGATCGATCCGGCGGACAGCACGACGACGCGCTTCCACGCCGGGTAGCGCCACATGGCCCGCGGCGCCTCGTCCGGGGTGACCTCGTCGAGTGCGGTCATGCCCGCGATGTCGCAGAACCCACCGAGCGGGATCGCTTTGAGGCCGTACTCGGTCTCACCGCGGCGGAACGAGAAGACCTTCGGACCGAAGCCGACGAAGTACCGCCGGACCTTCATCCCGAACATCTTGGCGGTGTACATGTGCCCCGCCTCGTGCAGCGCGACGGACACACAGATCCCCAGCGCGAAGAGCACGAGCCCCAGCAGCCAAACGAGCACGTCAGATCCTTCCCGGCCCGACGACGCCATCCGGGCCAGCGGTCACCGCGAGGTGTTCTCGCGCACGGGCGCGGGCCCAGTGCTCGGCGGCGAGCACCTCCTCGACGTCGCGCGGCTCACCGTGCCAGGCCGCCGCGTCGTCGAGTACCCGACCAATAGTGTCCACAATGGCTGTGAAAGTGGTGTCGCCTCGGAGGAACGCCGCGACGGCCTCCTCGTTGGCCGCGTTGTACACCGCGGGCAGGCAGCCGCCGGTCTCCCCGGCGGCGCGGGCGAGCCGCACGGCGGGGAACGTCTCGTGGTCCAGCGGCTCGAAGGTCCACTGGCTCGCGGTGGTCCAGTCGCACGCCTTGGCCGCGCCGGGGATCCGGTCGGGCCAGCCGAGGGCCAGCGCGATCGGCAGGCGCATGTCCGGCGGGCTGGCCTGGGCCAGCGTGGAGCCGTCGGTGAAGGTGACCATGGAGTGCACGATCGACTGCGGGTGCACCACGACGTCGATGCGGTCGTACGGCACGTCGAACAGCAGGTGCGCCTCGATCAGCTCCAACGCCTTGTTGACCAGTGACGCGGAGTTGACGGTGATGACCGGACCCATCGCCCAGGTCGGGTGGGCGAGTGCCTCTTTGGCGGTGACGTTGGTCAGTTCCGACCGCTGCTTCCCCCGAAAGGGTCCACCCGATGCGGTGAGCACGAGTCGGTCGACCTCGTCGGCCCGCCCGCCGCGCAGCGCCTGGGCCATCGCGGAGTGCTCGGAGTCGACGGGGACCAGCTGACCAGGCTTGGCCGCGCTCAGGACCAGGGATCCGCCCGCGATGAGCGACTCCTTGTTGGCCAGGGCGAGCCGGGCGCCGGACTCCAGCGCCTTGAGCGTGGCGGGCAGGCCCTGGGAGCCGGTGATGGCGTTGAGGACGATGTCGGCGGGCACCGCGTCGATCAGGTCGGTGACCGCGTCGGGGCCCGCGAAGATGCGCGGCATCTTGAACTGCCCCTGGGCGAATCCGCGGACCTGCGCCTCGGCGAACAGCGCGAGCTGGACGTCGGTGGCGGCGGATGCCCTGGTCACGGCGATGGCGTCGACGGCGAACTCGAGGGCCTGGGCGGCCACCAGCGCCGGGTCGGCTCCGCCCGCGGCGATGCCCGCGACGGTGAACCGGTCGGGGTTGGCGGCCACGACGTCGAGGGCCTGGGTGCCGACGGAGCCGGTCGACCCGAGTACGAGCAGTGAGCGCCGGGGCGCGGTGGAGGGAGTCATCACCACCATTGTCCCCGAGGTCGGCGCGGCGTTCGCACGGGTCCGGGCTGTCCTTCGCCGTGGGTGACGCGGCGCTCGGCGCCCGACCCGGCCAAGCGAGTGACCGTTAGCCCATTCGGCCTAATTTCGACCCGTTGGGGCATGGCGGGCGATCTTTGGGGGCATGTCATCGGCGAACAACGAGCATAAGGAGCACCGATGGGCATCCTCGGCTGGATAGTTCTCGGCCTGCTGGCCGGTCTGATCGCCAAGGCGATCATGCCGGGCAACGACCCGGGTGGCGTCATCGTCACCATGCTGATCGGAATCGTCGGCGCGATCCTCGGCGGTTTCATCGGCAACGCCCTCTTCGGCGGTGGCCTGGCGACGTTCTTCAACCTGCGCACCTGGCTGCTGGCCATCCTCGGATCGCTCATCCTGTTGGGCGTGTACCGACTGGTGACCGGGGGACGCGGACGAGCTCGGGTCTAGCGACCCTTGTCACACCTGCGGGCGTCGTGGTGACCACGGCGCCCGCAGTGCTGTCCGGGTATGGAACGATGAGCCGCGCACGGATCGATCAGCCTGGAGGAAACGTGGCTCGCTCGGAGCTGGAGAAGCGCAAGGCGACCCCCGCCGCCGCGTTCAAGGTCAGCCCGCAGGAGGAGCCCTCCGCCGAGTGGGGCTGGCACGGCGGGTTCCCGCGGGCCACCCTCGGCGCGGGTGTGCTCGTCGGCCTGGCCATGTTCGGGATGCTGATCGGCAACCACACCGGCTGGACCGAGAACCTGTGGCTCATCGGCACCGGCCTGTTCCTGCTGGCAGGCGTGGGCTGGCTGGTCCACAAGCGCCGCACGTCCTGGCGCGCCTGAGCCACGCCGCTGCCTGCGCCCGGCGCGCGTGATCGGTCCGCCGCTACGCGACGGTCTTCTCCGGGCGGGGCAGTTTCGCGATCAGTTTCTTGATCGCCCGCTGCAGATCCGCCTCGTCGTGGCCGAAGTCGGTCAGGTACGACCGCAGTGCCGCCAGGATCAGCGTCAGCTCGTCGTCCGCGACTTCGATGACCTTCGTCGCCATGGGTCAACGGTACGCCTCAGAAGGTCGAATGGCCTTCCGTCTGCGGCGGCGAGGACCGCATTCCCCTTGAAGTCCTTTGTGGATGGTGATGGGTAACGAAGGCGGCCGGACCACGACTCAGTTCTCGTGACGACGATCGCGCGCGAGGGTGTCGGACGACTCCGCTTCCTGCCGCTCTTCCTCCCTGTCTTCCTTCTGTTCATCGCGATTTCGCTGACACCTGTCGCGCCCGCCAAGGTCACCGATGGCCTCTACCGCATCGACACGCCTGAGTACTCGATCGGCCATCAGGACATCGACTGCGTCAAGGACGGCACGGTCGCGACGTGCACGACCCCGGTCGCGGGCAAGGACTTGACCGTCGTCCTCGACACGGACAAGTCCGCGGGGTACTTGACCTGCGACGCCGCCTACGACGGGCGCGACGTGTCGTGTCAGCGGACATTCGACTACGGACCGGGCTCGGACCGGATCTGGCTCGACACCTCCCTGGGCGTGTCCGCCCAGCAGGCCGCGGAACTGCGCGCGGCGGTGCCATGGTGGAACGCGCTGATGGACGGCCCGTGGATCCTGGTGGCCCTGGGCCTGCTCGCCGCCCTCGCCGTGGCGTTCGGGCTCATGGCGTGGTTCTGGTCGGCGACTCCCCGCCCGGCCGCGCCGCGGCGACTGGCCCGAACCGCCGCCACCGGAATCCTCGCGTGGACCTTTCCAGCGCAATCGGGACTCGTGCTGGCCACGCCGAACATGAGCTTCCTCTACGTGCTGCTCATCCCGCACTCGGTGGTGATCCCGGCGGCGGCGATGGCGATGTGGCAGTGGACGGCGGCGGGCGCGGTCACGGGGGCGGTCTGGCAGCGCGTGCGGCACGTTGCGGTAGCGGTCGTGGTGACGGTTGTCTACGGCGCGGCGATGACGCTGTGGCTGTCGATGGCGGCCGGTTTCCCGGACTAAGCACCGTGGAACAATCCATACGGTGATTAGGTTCGAGGCTGCGGCGGGCAGTGTGGTCGGGACCCGCTACCGGGCCAACTTCGACGTCGCGCACCTGGCGGTCGATCCGCTCGTCGCGGTGGTGGCCGACGGCATGGGCGACGGCGAGGGCAGCACCCGCGCCGGGCGGGCCGCGGTGGACGCGTTCGTCGGGCTGGTCACCGCGGACCCGACGCCGCGACTGCTTCTCGACGCCGTCGCGACGGCGCAGGGCGCGGTCGCCGAGGTCGCCCGCCAGGTTCCCGGTCTCGCCGGATGCACCCTTACCGCGCTTGTGGAGAGCGGCGAGGATCTGTGGATCAGCCAGATCGGTGACTCGCGGGTCTACCGCCTGCGGTCGGGTCTGCTCGAACTGCTGACCGTCGACCACACGATGGCGTGGCTCGGTGCCGTGCATGGCTGGTACGCCTTCGAGTCCCCGCAGGCCGCGGCCGCGCGCTACCACCTGACCCGATACGTCGGCCATCCCGCCAAGCCCGAGCCCGACGTCGTGCACGTCAGCCCGCGCGCGGGCGACGTCTACCTGCTGTGCACCGACGGCGTCGCCGAGCAGGTCCCGTACACGCTGCTTCTGGAGACCCTCGGCAAGTCGATCACCCAGCAGGCCAAGGTCGACGCGCTGCTGACGGCGGCCGACGCGGCGGGCGGCCGGGACAACGCGACCGCGATCGTCGTGGAGTGCCGCTGATTGTGTGAGCGGCCCCGCCGCCGTGTACGCGATCTGTACGCGGCCGTGGCCGGTCTGTACGCGGCGTGCGCGAGCGTGACGGCGAGCGTGAATCCGCGATCACACAATGGAGACGACATGGGAGCAGGAACACGCGCCGCGACGGCCTTGGGGGTCGTCGCGGCGCTGGCGTTCGCGGTGCCGGGGAGCGCGCACGCGGGGCCGCGGTACGGCGGCACGCTTCGGCTGGTCGGACTCAACGACGTCGACCACTTCGACACGGCGAGCGGGTACTCGGTGACCGCGACGATGATCCAGCGGGCCTACACCCGCCAACTCGTCACGTATCCGACCACCGACGACACCGCGCGCGCAGGCCAGTTGGTCGCCGATCTGGCCACCGAGGTACCAACCGCGGCGAACGGCGGGATCAGCGCGGACGGCCGGACCTACGACTTCCGGATCCGGCGCGGGGCCAAATGGGACGCGCCGTCCGGGCCGCGCCAGGTGACCGCCGCGGACGCGGTGCGCGGGTTCGAGCGGCTGTGCAACCCGGTGGCCGGGACCCCCGCCGCGCAGTACTTCACCGAGACCATCGTCGGCATGCGGGAGTTCTGCGATGGCTTCGCCGGTGTCGCGCCGGAGACCGGCGCGATCGCCAAGTACCTCGCCGACCACGACATCGCGGGCGTCCGGGCGACCGGCGAGCTGACGGTCCGGTTCACCCTGGCCGCGCCGAACCCGGACTTCCTCGACATCCTGGCGCTCGGCTTCTCCTCGCCCGCGCCGCGGGAGTACCTGCGCTACCTGCCCGACAGCCCGGAGTTCCGGCAGCACACCATCTCCGACGGGCCTTACCGGATCTCCTCCTACACCCCCGGCGCGGCGATGGTGTTCACCCGCAACCCGGCGTGGGACCCGCGCACCGACCAGGTCCGACGTGCCTACGTCAACCGGATCGAGGTGCGAGAGGGGATCGACCGGCAGCAGGTGGTCACCATGATCGACAACGGCGAGGCGGACGCGACCTGGGACGTGCCGGTGCCGCCGGACCGCCTGGCGCCGCTGCTCGCCGCGGACGACCCGCGGCTGCACCACGCCGACGTCGGCATGATGGAGCCGTACCTGGTGATCAACATGCTCAGCCCGAACCAGGAGCGGGCGACGAACAAGCCGCTCGTGCGCCAGGCCCTGCAGTACGCGGTCGACAAGGCCGCGGTCGCCGACATCGCGGGCGGGGAGAAGATCGCCAGGCCCGCGTGCCAGATCCTGCCGCCGACGAACCCTGCGTACCGGCCTTACTGCCCCTATGAGACCCCCGGCCACCGCGGTGACCCGGCGAAGGCCCGGCAGCTGCTGGCCGACGCGGGCTACCCCAACGGCCTGACGCTGAAGATGCTGCACAGCGACATCCCGCCGCAGCCCGCGGTCTCCCAGTCGGTGCGCGACAGCCTGGCCCGCGCCGGGATCACCGTCGAGCTGGTCCAGGTCGGCATCGGCGACTACTACGGCAAGTACCTGGCCGAGGGCTCCTACGCCCGCGACGGGTCGTGGGACATCGTCGCGCCGAACTGGCGGCCGGACTGGCTCGTCGGCGCCAACGCGCGGGGCATCTTCAGCCCACTGTTCGACGGCTCGGCCTACACCGCGGACTCGGCGAACTTCGGCACGAACTATGGGTTCTACAAGAACCCGCGCACCGACGACCTGATCCGCCAGGCACTGACGGCGCCGGACTCGGCCACCGCGAACACGCGGTTCCAGGAGGCGGAGGCGCAGATCCTGGCCGACGCGGCGGTCGTCCCGATCGTGGTGCGGGACGCGACGTTCTTCGTGTCGAGCCGGGTGCGCGGCGCGGTGCGCTTCCCGAACGCGCGGCTGGACCCGACCAACGGGTGGCTCGCCAGGTAGTTCCGGCCGCCCAACAGGATGCCCGCCCCCACTCACCGCGAGTGGGGGCGGGCATTCGCGTTTTCGCAGGCAGTGACGGCTTGTACGCGATCTGTACGCGGGTGGGACTGATCTGTACGCGGTGCGGGAGAAAGTTGCGTCGCTGATGTCGCGTCCGCGGCATCGGGGGGCGTTTGGCTTTCTGGGACACGGGGGTTCCGACCGAATGACGCGAGTTTTGAGAAATCCGACTGAAGCGATGACCGAGCTGCTGCAGGGCAGGCTCGACGAACTCAAGCGCGCGGGCCTCTACCGCGAGTTCGTCGCCTGCTCGCACACCGTGGCCGAGCGCGGCAGCGCCGTCCACGACGGTCAGCACATCGAGATCTGGTGCAGCAACGACTATCTGGGCCTGAGCCAGCACGAGGACGTCGTGCGCGCGCAGGCCGAGTCGACGCTGTCGCACGGCACGGGCAGTGGCGGATCGCGCAACATCGGCGGCACGAGCGCGGCGCACGTCGAGCTGGAGACCAGGCTGGCCGCGTGGCACCGCAAGGAGCGCGCGCTGACCTTCTCCAGTGGCTACGTGGCCAACTTCGAGACGCTGAGCACGCTGATCGCGGCCATCCCGGACCTGGTGGTGTTCTCCGACGCGAACAACCACCGGTCACTGATCGAGGGCATCATCCGCTCCGGCGCGACCAAGCATGTGTTCCCGCACAACGATGTCGACGCGCTGGCGGCCGCGCTCGCCTCCTACGAGCGTGACCGGCCGAAGCTGATCGTCTTCGAGTCGATCTACTCGATGGACGGCGACCTCTCGCCCGTGTCGGCGATCTGCGACCTGGCCGACGAGTACGGCGCGCTCACCTTCCTCGACGAGACGCACTCGATCGGGATCAAGGGCGCCACCGGGGCGGGGCTCTGCGAGGAGCTCGACGAGTACCGGCCCACGTTCATCCAGGGCGTGTTCGGCAAGGCGTTCGGCACCCTCGGCGGCTATGTCGCGGGCCCGGACGTCGCGCTGGACTACGTGCGGTCGCACGCGCCTGGATTCATCTTCACCACCGCGCTGCCGAACGCGTCGCTGGACGCCACGCTCAAGGGCCTCGACCTGGTCCAGGCGGGCGTCGGCCTGCGTGGCGACCTGATGGCCAACGTGCGTGACCTCAAGGCCCAGCTGCGTGCCGAGGGCATCGAGTTCATCGACGCCGACAGCCACATCGTGCCGGTCATGGTGCGCGGCGAGGAACGTGTCCGGCGGGTCGCCCGGCTGCTCCTCGACGAGCACGGCATCTACCTGACGGCGGTCAACTTCCCTTCTGTGCCAAAGGGCGCCGAGCGGTTCCGGGTCACCGTCGCACCGCACCGCACCGCTGAGCAGATCACCCATTTCGTCAGCGCGTTGCGTAGCGCGCTGGCCGAGCACTAGCCGAAGGAAGAGACATGAAGATCAGCCAGATCACCCCGTTCATCGGAGCCGAGCTCTCCGGCGTCGACTACGCCGCGCTCGCCGAGCCCGACGTGTTCGCCGAGCTCGTCAACGCGCTGCACCAGCACGAGCTGGTCATCGTGCGCGGCCTGGAGCTGACCCCGCGCCAGCAGATCGACCTCGCGGGCCTGCTCGGCAAGCCGGTGCCGTTCGTCATCCAGAAGTACCGCCACCCGGAGTTCGAGGAGATCATGATCTCCTCGAACGAGCTCAAGGGCGACAAGCCGGTCGGCGTCGCGCGGGTGGGCAACTTCTGGCACCAGGACTCGACCTTCGTCGCCGACCCGGCGCCCTACACGATGCTGCACGGGGTCAACGCGCCGTCGACCACCGGCCACACCCTCTTCGCCAACGCCGCCGACGTCTACGACCGGCTGCCCCAGGAGTGGAAGAACCGGATCAAGGGCCGGGTCGGGCTCGGCTCGGTGGCCAAGCGGCTGCGCATCCGGCCGGAGCACGTCGGCCTGTCGGTCGCCGAGTTCCGCGCGCTCGCCGAGATCGAGCACCCCAAGGTCGAGCACGACCTGGTGAAGATCGACCCGCACACCGGCCGCGAGTACCTGTTCGGGTCGCCGGAGTACCTCGACTCGGTCATCGGCTTCGACGCGAACGAGAACGAGGCGTTCTTCGCCGTCATCGACGCCCTCCTCGCCGACGACGACCACGTCTACACGCACCGCTGGACGCAGAACGACCTGGTCATCTGGAAGACCGCGACCACCTACCACGCGGCGACCGCGGTCGAGCCGGGCGTGCCGCGCACGATGCACCGCGTCAGCATCGAAGCGCGCTGATGGGCGGGATAGTCGACTTCGAGGTCGCCTACCCGCGGTCGCGCCGCGGTGTCGCCGAGATGTCCGCGTCGTCCACTGTGGACGTCGCGGACCTCATGGCGATCACGCACACCTCGGCGATCCCGGCGCTCGGCGACGACGAGCAGTCGTGGCGGCTGGCCGTCGACGCCGCCGAGGCGCTGCTCGCCCGCACCGGCGTCACCCCCGCGGAGATCACCCAGGTGATCTTCGCGGGGTCCGGCGAGTGGGACCTGCCGTTCTGGTCGCCCGCGGCCAAGGCGGCGGCCGCGCTCGGCGTGGGCCGGGCGCACTGCTTCGAGGTCACCAACTTCTGCAACGCGGGCATGACCGCGATCCAGGTCGCGCTCGACAAGATCTCCGCGCGCGGCGCCGGCCTGGTCCTCGTCCTGATCGGCGACCGGCTCACCCGCATGGTCGACTACGGCGATCCCGCGTCGAAGGAGCTGTTCAACTTCGGCGACGCGGCCGCCGCCGTACTGGTCTCCGGCGCGGACGCCCGGTTCGAAGTCCTGCACTCGGCGATGCGCACAGATCCCGAGTGGGTGGACTACTACTACGGCGAGCACAGCCGGGGCGGGGTCACCATCCGGCGGGCCGCGCACCGCCCCGGGCTGGCGTCGGTCTACGTGGAGAACTTCTCCCGGTTGATCGACGAGACGCTCCACGCGGTGTCGGCGAAGGTCGACGACGTGGCCTGGTTCCTGATCAACCACGGCGACCGGCGGATGCACGAGCGGCTGCTGGACACCGTGGGGATCCCGCGGTCGAGGAGCACGTTCAACTACGACCACCTCGGCCACATGAGCGGCGCGGACACGCTGATCGCCCTTGGCGACCTCCGCGACCGTGGCGAGCTCCGGCGCGGCGACCTGGTGCTGCTCGCCACCAGCGCGATGGGGTTCAGCTGGGGAATCACCGCATTGGAGTGCGCGGCATGAGGATCCTGATCATCCACCAGGTGCCGTACCGGAAGGTCCACTACCGCCGCGGGCTCGACCATGAACGGCACGACGTCACCTACATCGGCCACCCCGGGCGGATGGCCGACCTGCCATCTGACCTGCGGTCACGGCGGATCGTGCTAGAGCCCGACGAGGACATCGTCGCCGGGATCACCGCGCGCGTGCGCCGAGAGGACGGCTACGAGCACGTCATCGCGCTCTCTGAGTTCGGTGTCGTGGAGGCCTGCCTGGTCCGGGACCACCTTGGGCTCCCGGGCCCGGCCGTCGCCGACGCGGAGCGGGTGCGCGACAAGGTCAAGATGAAGGAGGCGGTCGCGGCGGCCGGGGTGCGGGCACCCCGGTTCGTGGCCGCCCCCGGCGGGACTCTGCCGTGGTCGGGCCGGACGGTGGTGAAGCCAAGGCAGGGAGCCAGCGCCGAGGGTGTGGCGGTCCACGCGAGCACCGAGGCGGCGATCGCCGCGTACCGGGCCCTCGATGATCCCACCGCCTTCGAGTTGGAGGAGTACGTCGACGGCGACATGCACTGCGCCGACGGCAACGTCGACGGCGGCAAAGTGACCGGCTTCTCCATCAGCCGGTACGTCAACACTCCCCTCGACTTCATCGACGGCGTGCCCTACGGGGCGTTCCACGTCGCCGACGCCGAGCGGCACCGTGACTTCGTCCAGAGCGTGGTGACCGCCCTCGGCATCCGCGAGGGCAGCATCCACCTTGAGTTCTTCCTGACCCCGCTGGACGAACCGGTGTTCCTGGAGATCGCCAACCGGGTCGGCGGGGCGGGCCTCATCGACGCGCACCTCCGCCACACCGGTGTGCACCTGCCGTCGCAGGAGATCGCCATCCGGCTCGGCCTGCCGATGCCGGAACCGGACGCCCCCAGCGGGAAGTACCACGGCTGGCTCGCTTTCCCCGGCCACCACCTGGCGCCGGAGACGCAGCTGAGGGCGTCCGTCCCAGGTCACCTCCGCCACAACACGTGCGTGGACAAGCTGCACGAGCTTGCGCCAGGTGACGCGCTGCCGGACCACGTCACCTATCAGGAGTGGCTGGTCCCCCTGTTCTTCGAGGCATCACACGCGGACTCGGACGAACTGGCCGGATTCCTGCGGGAGTGCGCCCGGTCGGTCGTCATGACGGAGGTCTCCGGATGAGGTACTACCCCACCGACGTCGTGCTGGCGGTCGAGTCGGTCGGCCACACGCTGGCCGACCCCACATCACCGGCCGCCCGGCTGCTCGCGGCGACCGAGTTGGGCGGCCTGTTCGACGCCGACACGCTGGCCGAGGGGCTGGACGAGCTGTTCGGCGGGCTCAGCCAGTTCCCATGGCCGCCGATGGTCGACACCGACGACGTCGACGAGCTCACCCCGGTCGGGACGGTCGTCCTGGACGACACCGAAGCAACCGCCACGCTGCGCGGCGTGTTCCTGGCCTGGGCGGCGGGCAACGGCGTCGTCATCCGCACGGTTCGGCGAAGGTTCTGGGACGCCTTGCTGGACCTGTTGCGGGACAGCGGGTGTCCCCTGCCGGACGGCACCACCGCCGACCCGGACTCGGCCGTCGACGGGCAGTTGGTCGACGTGCCGAAACCGGCCGTCCGCGCCGAGGTACACGTCCCGTGGAACACCGTGATCGCGCTCGACTGCCGTTCGGCGTGGGCGCGCGAGCTGTTCCGTCGGGAGCACCTGGCGGGCGTGCGGCTCGCCACCATGCGCGAAGGCGATCCGCACACCACCGGCAGGCTCGACGCGAAGCTCCGCTACCTCGTCGCCAAGGCGCGCCGCGCGCCGTTCCACCGCGACAGGAACCTGCCCGCCGTGTCCGGGATCGCCGACCTCACCCGGCTGCCGATCATGGAGAAGGACGATCTGGAGGTCAACTCGCTGCCGCGCAGCCGGGCCATGGACAGTGGCGCGCGGCCTAGTGGCGAGGTGCTGCGCAGCGGCGGTTCCAGCGGCGCGCCGCGCTATGTCGTCTACTCCCGCACTGATCTGCACAACATGATCCGTGAGGCCATCCCGCAGTACTACGCCCTTGGCCTGCGCGCGGGCGACCGGCTGATCAACACCCTGTTCGGCGGCAAGATGTACGGCGGCCTGACGACGACCGTCGCCGAGCTGAGCCGGATGGCGGTCGAGTGCTACACCACCGCACAGCTCACCACGGTCGACGACCTGCTGATGCTCGCAGGCGACTTCGGCGCGAACGCGGTGCTTGCCCAGCCCGCGATGCTGCTGCCGCTGCTGCGCGAGGCCAAGGAGCGCGAGCCCGGTCTGCGGCTGCGCAAGGTGATCTACGGCGGCACGCCCATGGCCGAGGCCGACAAGACGTGGCTGCGCGAGAACCTCGGCACCGAGGTCATCTCCAGCATGCTGGCCGCCAACGACGGCGCCCAGCTCGGCTACCAGTGCGGCGAGCTCGGCGGCACGCTGCACCACATCTGCGACGACTACAACCTGATCGAGGTCGTGGACGCGCACGGCGATCCCGTCCCTGACGGGGAACTGGGCGATCTGCTCATCACCAACCTGCAGAAGTTCGAGGGCGCGCTGATCCGCTACCGGATCGGCGACTGCGGCCGGATCCGGCACGTCGACTGCGCCTGCGGGATGTCCGGGCGGGTGCTGGAGTACGCGGGACGCTCCGACGGGCAGATCGAGATCATCAGCAGGCGGGTCCAGTACGGCGACGTCGTCGCGGCGCTGGAGTCCTTCGGTGTCTCCCAGACGCAGATCGAGATCACGTCCGTCGACGGCAAGGAGCGGATGACGATCCGCACCGAGTCGGCGGCGGCTGTCGATCCGGCTGCCGCGCGTGCGCACCTCATCGGCAAGATCCCGGTACTCGGCGACATCGAAGACTTCGACATCGACCTGTTCGACCTGGTCGTGGAGTGCCTCGGCGAAGGCGAGCTGAACCGGGACCCGGTGAGCGGGAAGATCAAGACCGTCATCGACAGGCGGCTGCGATGACCGACTCCATGACCGAGAGGTACAACCGCGAACTGGCGGGAACCGACCTCGTCGCCGAGGGATTCTCCGGGCTCACGACGCTGGGGTACCGCTACTCGCCGCGGCCGATGTTCGTTCCCCAGTCCGAAATGGACGCTTTCGCCGCCGACGTGGCGCGGGCCGTCGACCTGGTCTTCGACCTGCCCGACCGGCTGTTCGACGGCGATCTCGTCCGGTTCCACCACGCGCTCGGCACCGACCCCGGCCGTCTGCTCGGCATGGCGGACACCTCGGCGCCGCCGCGGTTCGGCCGGGTCGACGCGTACCACGACGGCACCGGGTTCAAGGTCCTGGAGTTCAACGTCGGCAGCGATGTGGGCGGCCAGGACTGGGTCGGCGCGGTGCCCCGCGCGCTGCTGGGCGTGCCCGCGTTCGGTTCCTTCGCCGAGCGCAACGCCTTGGCGTACACCGACACCGTGACCGTGGTCGCCGAGCTGCTCCGCGAGCTCGGCGTGGCCGCGACCGGTGGGCGCGACCCGGTGGTCGCCATGGTCGGCCTGCCGGGAGACGTGGACCCCGGTCCGTGGCTGCCGTTCCAGCTGATGCTGCGCGAGGCGGGCTTCGAGTGTCACTTCTGCGGCCTCACGGACCTGCGGGTGCGCGGCGGCCGGGTGCACCTCGGGGACACCCCGGTCGACGTGGTGTACCGGCTGTTCCAGACCGACCACGTCATCGGGGACCCCGACGCCGTCGAGATCGTCGAACACCTCACCCGGGCGCACGCCGAAGGCGACCTGGTGTTCTTCACCCCGATGCGGACAGAGGTCTTCCAAAACAAGAGCTGCATGGCCCTGCTGTCGGACCCCCGCGTGGCACTGTCGGCTGACGAGCGCGCGCTGGTCGACCGGATCCTTCCGTGGACCCGCGCGCTCGGCCCCACGGCGCTGGACGACCGAGACCTCGTCGAGCAGTGCCGCGAGCGCCGGGAACACCTGGTGCTCAAACCGAACTCGCTCTACGGCGGCCGTGGCATCACCGCCGGGTGGGAAGTCGACGACGCCGAGTGGTGGCGCGCGCTGCGGGCGGCCGCGCCCGGCGGCGCCATCGTGCAGGAGCGGGTCGTGCCGCGGGTGGAGCCGCTGGTCAACCCCGCGACCGGGGAGTCGGAGCCGTGGGAAGGGTGCTGGGGCCTCTACTACACCCCGGCGGGCGGTTACGCGGGCGGCGGCTGCCGTCTTCTCCCGCACGGGTCGGCGCGTATCAGCGAGGCCGACGGTGACCGGGAGATCCCGGGTACGAGCATCTTCGACTCCTACCGAGCCGGCGTCTTCCTCTACCCGGATGAGGCGGTCCGATGACAGAGGTCGACGCCGCGCCGAGACGCAAGGGGCTTGGCCGGGACTTCGGCCTGCTGTCCTCGGCATACGCGATCCAGACGCTCGGCGAGGGCGTGATGGTCACCGCGCTGCCACTGGTCGCGAGCATGATCACCACCGATCCCAAGCTGATCTCCTGGGTGCTGCTGGCCTGGGAGCTGCCGTGGCTGCTCCTCGCGCTGCCGGGTGGGCTCATGGTCGACCGCTTCGATCGGCGCAGGCTGATGGTGACCGCCCAGTGCTTCCAGATGGCCTTGCTGGTCGTCCTCGCCACGGCGGTCAGCTTCGAGTTCACCGAGATGTGGCTGCTCTACCTGATCGCCTTCGGGCTGGGCGCCGGCGACATCATCTTCATCGGCGCGAGCCGGGCGCTGCTGCCCGACATCGTCGACGAGAGCAGGCTGGAGACGGCCAACGGGCGGAACATGACCGCCGAGACGCTCGGCCGCAACTTCGTCGGCCCGCCCCTCGGGTCGGCGCTGTTCACCTTCCTGCTGCCGCTGCCGTTCTGGCTCAACGCCGTCACGTATCTGCTGTCGGTCACCCTGATCCTGCGCATCCGCCACCGCGCTCTCAGCCAGGTCACGCCCGTGAGGCGCGAAGGCCGGGTTCTCGGCGAGCTGACCGCGGGCCTGCGCTGGCTGGTCCGGCACCCGGTGCTGCGGATCGTCGTGATGCTCGCGGCGGTGAGCAACTTCTGCGTGATCATGGGGCAGTCGGTGCTCGTCCTGTTCGCCAAGCAGGTGCTCGCCGTCGGCGACACCTTCTATGGGGTGCTCGTCGCCGCGATGGCCGTCGGCGGGGTCGTCGGCGGACTGTTCAGCGGCCGAGCCGTCGTCCGCTTCGGGACGCGGACGGTCGCGATCACCGTGTCGCTGTCGAGCGCGCTGAGCCTGCTGGCGATCGGCGCGCTGGGCCGTCAGCCGATCGTCGTCGCCGCCCTGTTCTGTGTGTGGTCGGCGGGGCTGGCGCTGTGGAACGTCATGGCCCAGTCGCTGAGCCAGCGGCTCATCCCCGACGAGCTGCGCGGCCGGGTGAACTCGGCCAGCCGAATGATCTGCTTCGGCGCGCTGCCACTGGGGGCACTGGCGGGCGGCCTTGTCGCGGACTCGATCAGCGTCTCGGCGCCATGGGTCATCGGTGGCGCGCTCAACCTCGTCGTCGTTCTCCTGACTGTTCCCAAGCTGCTCAAGTGGCCGTCGACGGGCGTGCCGAACACCGAGGAAGTGGCGTCGTGACAATGAAAACCCTGCATCTCAAGGCACGCCCGGCCGGCCTGCCCACCGCGGAACACTTCGGCGTGACCGAGGCCGAGATTCCACCGCCCGTCGCGGGAACCGCGCTGGTGGAGAACATCTACCTGTCCGTCGACCCGTACATGCGTGAGCTGATGGACGCCGGCTGGGAGGTCGGCGGTCCGTGCGACTCGGGCCGCGCGGTCGGCCGGGTCGTCGCCTCCAGCGAACCGTCGTGGCCCGAGGGCGCGCTGGTCAGCCACGGCGGCGGGTGGAGCACCCACGCCGTGCTCACGGCGGGCCAGGCGGGCGCACGGGTGCTGCGGGAACACGAGGGCGTGCCGGTCTCGGCCTACCTCTCAGTCCTAGGTGGCACCGGACTGACCGCTTATGTCGGGCTGACCGAGATCTTGCGTCTGCAGCCGGATGAGTCGATCTTCATCTCCGCCGCCGCGGGCGCTGTCGGCGGTACGGCGGGACAGATCGCGCGGCTGCTCGGCGCGATCGCGTGAAGC
>Ga0247823_10000182_pt1 | contig 52487 bp, 35 predicted proteins | sample 13C_PalmiticAcid_2_FD_192426 | JGI IMG/M metagenome (GOLD analysis project Ga0247823, IMG submission 192426) | Soil microbial communities from agricultural site in Penn Yan, New York, United States - 13C_PalmiticAcid_Day30 | ecosystem: Environmental > Terrestrial > Soil > Agricultural land... | reverse complement strand
GTTCGTAGTAGGTCACGGCCTGTCCAAGGCCCTGACCTACTACGAACCGGCCCTGCGCCCGGTCCTGAAGCCGCACGGCTTCCTGACCCGCGACAGCCGCGTCGTCGAGCGTAAGAAGTACGGCAAGGCCAAGGCCCGCCGCAGCTTCCAGTTCTCGAAGCGCTAAGCGCGTCGTCGCACGCGTTTTGGAAGAGGGCGCTTCGGTCATCCGAAGCGCCCTTTTTCTTGTGAATTCCGATCGGGCCGGACAGCGCCCGAATGCATGCGCCGGTCACATGGCGCTGCAAGACTGGGCCCGACGCGAAGCGGCCCAGGCCGAGGAGTTGGCATCATGGCGAACACCCCCAAGGTCTTCATCGACGGCGAAGTCGGCACCACCGGCCTGCAGATCCGCGAGCGCCTGATCGGCCGCACCGATCTTCAGCTGATCTCGATCGATCCCGAGCACCGCAAGGATCCGGTGGCTCGCGCGGAGATGCTGAACGCCGCCGACGCGGTGATCCTGTGCCTGCCCGACGACGCGGCAAAGGAGGCTGTCGGCCTGATCGAGAACCCGCTGGTCAAGGTCATCGACGCCTCCAGCGCCCATCGCACCAATGCCGATTGGACCTACGGCTTCCCCGAGCTGGACAAGGAACAGCGCAAGAAGATCGCGGCTTCGAAGCGGATCTCGAATCCGGGCTGCTACGCCACCGGCGCCATCGCCCTGACCCGTCCGCTGGTCTCGGCCGGCCTGCTGTCGTCGGACCTCCCGGTCTCGTTCAACGGCGTCTCGGGCTACACCGGCGGCGGCAAGGCGATGATCGCCGAGTTCGAGGACGAGAGCTCGCCGACCTACACCAAGGTCGCCTACCGCATCTACGGCCTGTCGCTGACCCACAAGCACGTGCCCGAGATCCAGAAGCACGGCGGCCTGCTGTCGCGCCCGATCTTCACCCCGGCCGTCGGCCGCTACGCGCAAGGCATGCTGGTCGAGCTGCCGCTGCACCTTGGCCTGCTCGAAGGCTCGTGCTCGCTGGGCGACCTCCATGCCGCGCTCGCCGCCCACTACAAGGGCGAGAGCTTCGTCGAGATCGCTTCGCTGGACGAGGCCAAGTCGTTGACGACGCTCGATCCCGAAGGGCTGAACGGCACCAACCGCCTGAAGCTGTTCGTGTTCGGCTCCGACACCAGCGGCCAGGCCCGTCTGGTGGCCCTGCTCGACAACCTGGGCAAGGGCGCCTCGGGCGCGGCGGTGCAGAACCTCAACCTGGCGCTCGGCCTGGACGAGAAGGCTGGGCTCTGACGAGTTTTCCCTCTCCCTATGGGAGAGGGAGCTTCACGCTCGCCAGCGGTAGTGCCCCACGGGCTTGTGCAGCTTGAAGATCCACAGCGCCTCCTCGCGGGCGCCGGCGCCGATGTTGTGCACCACGCGCACCTTGTCGGGCCCCTGCACGACCACGCCGATGTGCGGGCGGCCGTTGCCGAACAGCCGCCAGGTCAGCACGTCGCCGGGCAGGGGATCGGAAAAGCCGTCGCCCGAGCGGGCGTCCTGGCTGGCGCGCAGCTTCGCGCCCTGGCGATCCAGATAGGTCTCCAGGTTCAGCACCCGGCGATGGTCGATGTTGGCGTCGGCGCTCTTCTGGCCCCAGGCGCGCCTGGCGGGATAGGCCGAGAAGGCGCGGACCATGTCGGCGTGCACGCGCTCCTGCAGGTCGATGTTCCAGGCGTCGCGGGCGGCCCGCACCAGCACGTCGGCGCAGACGCCGGTCGAGCGCAGCACGTCGCCCCGCGGATAGCCGATCGCGCGATAGCTGGGGTCGTAGTCCAGGGTCACGCCGATCTGGGTGCGCGCGGCCTGGGCCAGTTTCAGGCCGTCTCCACGCGCGGCCGCGCCCAGCCAGGGGGCGGCGGCCAGCAGGCCCAGCGCGGTGCGACGAGAAAGGTCGAGCATGGCGACAAGCTCCGCCGTGATCGGGGCGAGTTTTGGGCGAACGCTGGTCTTGCTGACGTCAAATTTCATCCAGAAGGCGAGGTCCGGGTCCCTGGACGGCCAGCGAGTCGTCGGGGTTGCGCAGTGGGCAGGCCGTCAGCGACAGGCAGCCGCAGCCTATGCAGTCGTCGAGCTGGTCGCGCAGCTGGGTCAGGCGGCGGATGCGGGCGTCCAGGTCGTCGCGCCAGGTCGCCGACAGGTCGCGCCAGTTCTGCTGGCTGGGCGCGCGATCGTCGGGCAGGGCGGCCAGCGCCTGCTTGATCTCGTTCAGCGGCATGCCGGTGCGCTGGGCGACCTTGATCACCGCCACCCGTCGCAGCATGCCGCGTGGATAGCGCCGCTGGTTGCCCTCGGTGCGCAGGCTGCGGATCAGGCCCTTGGCCTCATAGAAGTGCAGGGCCGACACCGCCACGCCCGCGCGCTTGGCTAGTTCGCCGACGCTGAGCGTCTGAAAGGCGGAGGGGCAGTCGGACATGGCGCTTGACCTCAAGTTTGCTTGAGGTTTTACAGGAGAGGCTCCGCAACCGGCAACGCCTTCCTGGAGCGCCTCCCCATGACCTTCGCCGCCGCCACGACCGCTGTCGCAGCCGCAGCTGTCGCCAGCCCCTTCGAGCCCAGGGCGGCGCGCCCCGAGCCGGTGGTCAATATCAGCGTCATCCGTCCGAAGACCGGTCAGTTCGAGGCCTTCCTCGAGCTGCAACTGGCCCAGCACCTGCGCTTGCGCGGCCAGGTGAAGGGCCTGCGCGGCGCCCGCCTGTTTCGCTCGGAGCAGGGGCTGGTGCTGATCTCGGTGTTCGACACACAGGCGGACGCGGACCTCTTCCGCGAGGATCCGCGCTTCACCGAGCACATGGCCCGGGTGCGCCCGCTGATCGAGACGTCCGAGGCGGGCGTGTTCGCCGAGGCCTATACGGTGGGGATGGTGTGAGAAACCTCCCCCAGAGGGGGAGGTTCTCTAAGCCGCTTCCGCGTTCGAACGCACCCGCACGAAGCTGCCCGGCGCGTCCTCGAAGGCCTTCAGCGGACCCTTGGACGGATCGCGGGCCGGAACCAGCTTACCGGACTTGGCCTTCAGCCATTCCGCCCAGTGCGGCCACCACGACCCCGGATGCTCCACCGCGCCGGCGATCCAGCCGTCGACCGAGCCGGGCAGGTGCTCGTTGGTCCAGTGCTGGTACTTCCTGGCGTCGGGGTGGTTGATCACGCCCGCGATATGGCCCGAGCCGGCCATGGTGAAGGTCACCGGCCCACCGAAGGCTCGCGCGCCGCGATAGACGCTGCGGTAGGGGGCGATGTGGTCGTCCTTCGATGACTGCACATAGATGGGCGTCTTGACCTTCGACAGGTCCAGGACCTCGCCGCCCAAGGTCAGGCGGCCATGGGTCAGGTTGTTGTCCTTGTAGAAGTTGCGCAGGTAGAACAGGTGCAGCGATTTCGGCATCCGCGTCTGGTCGGCGTTCCAGAACAGCAGGTCGAACGGGCGCGGTTCCTTGCCCATCAGGTAGTTGTTGATAAAGAACGACCAGATCAGGTCGTTGCCGCGCAGGGCGTTGAAGGTGTCGGCCATCGACTGGCTGGGCAGGAAGCCGCCCTGCTGGTCCATCCGCGCCTCGATCTCCTTCAGCCAGGCCTCGTCGGTGAACAGCAAGAGGTCGCCGGCCTCGGCGAAGTCCTGCTGGGCGGCGAAGAAGGTGGCCGAGTTGATGCGCTTGTCGCCCTTGGCGGCCATGTGGGCCAGGGCGCACGACAAGAGGGTGCCGCCGATGCAGTAGCCGACGGTGTTGACCCTATCGACGCCGCACTGGGTCATGACCTGCTGGCTGGCGTCGTAGATGCCTTCGAGCATGTAGTCCTCGAAGGTCTTGGCGGCCAGGCGGGTGTCCGGGTTGACCCACGAGGCGACGAATACCGTGAAGCCCTGGCCGGTCAGCCAGCGGATCATCGAGTTCTCTGGCCGCAGATCCAGGATGTAGAACTTGTTGATCCAGGGCGGGAAGATCAGCAGGGGGATCTCGTGCTGTTGTTCGGTGGCCGGATCGAACTGGATCAGCTGCAGGATGTCGTTCTGGTAGACCACCTTGCCGGGGGCGGTGGCGACGTTCTCGCCGACCTTGAACTTGGCCAGGTCCGTCTGGCTGATGGCCAGCTGGCCGCCGCCGCGTTCCAGGTCGGCGGCGAAGTTCTCCATGCCGCGCTTCAGGCTCTCGCCGTTGGTGTGCATCACCTCGCGCAGGGCGGCGGGGTTGGAGATCAGGAAATTCGACGGCGAGAAGGCGTCGGTCAGCATCTTGGTGAAGAACTCGACGCGGCGCTTGGACTGCGGGTCGACGTTCTCGGCCTGGGCGACCAGGCCGTTCAGCCAGTTCGACGTCAGCAGGTAGGACTGCTTCATCATGTCGAACACGGGGTTGGACGACCAGTCGGGGTCGGAAAAGCGCTTGTCGCCGTGGGCCGGGGCGACCACCGGCTTGGCCTCTTCGCCGACGGCGCGGCGGGCGGCCGACTGCCAAAGCTCCATGTAGCCGCTGAAGAGGTCGGCCTGGGCGCGCAGCAGCCGGTCCGGCTGCGACGCAAGGCTGCCGATCACCTCGTTGAGGGCGGGCCCCACATGGAACGGGTCGGGCGACAGGGCGGCGGGCCGGTCGGCCTGGCGCAGGGCGGCCTCGGCGATCGCGCCCTGCGCGGTGACCGCCGCGCGGGCGAGGTTGGCCGACAGGGCCTCCATCATTCGCCGCTGCTCCTCGGTCAGCAGCGCGGTGAAATCGGGGGCGCCGGAGGCGGCGGCCGATTCGGGCGTGGGGTCGGGCTCAGGGGTCGGAGGAGGGGGCTTTGGCGTCATGGCGGCCGTCTTGCGCGGTGCGGAAGGCTTGCGGGGCTTCGCCGCAGTCTTGACGCTCTTGCCCGCGTCCTTGCCGTCGCCCTTGGCCATGCGCGTTCCTTCCGCCTGAATGTCGCTTATCGACCGCCGATTCTCGTTCGGCGCCTTCCGCTCGCCGCGATCATCGCATAAGACCTGAGACAAGATGAACGGCCAAACCGGTAAAATCGTACGTTTCGGCGCCTCGCTCGCGGTCCTCTCGGCCGTGCTGTCGGCCTGCGCCTCGTCGCCGTTCACGCCGCCGCCGGTCGACGCCACCTCGCCGGTGGCCGCCGGCGCCGAAGCGGCCGCCAAGGAGCGGGGCAAGATCCCGAGCCTGGCCAGCATTCCGGCCGTGCCGACCGACATTCCCAAGCCGGGCGAATACAAGGCCCAGGTCCAGGCCGAGCAGGCCGCCGCCGCTCAGCTCCGTCGCGACACCGCGCCGGAAACCTTCGCCCTGACCGACACCCAAGGCTTCGCCGCCCGCGCCCAGCGCGCCGGCCGCGTTCCGCCGTCGGAAATCCCCACCGTCGCCGATCGCGCCGAGACCGAAGCCTTCGCCAAGGCTGCTCGTGGCCGAGCTACCCCGCCTCCGTCCAAGCCCCAATAGGGCGACGGAGGCATAATTTTCCTTGAACTGGCTTGGCTAGGCCCCGCTTGGGGTCTATCCATGCCCGACTTTTCGCTCCTGCAGCGCCAGAGGGCGCACGAGCCATCATGACCGCCGACTTTCACCGTATCCGCCGCCTGCCGCCTTACGTCTTCGAGGAGGTCAACCGCATCAAGGCTCGCCTGCGCGGCCAGGGCGTCGACATCATCGACTTCGGCATGGGCAATCCGGACATGCCCACGCCCAAGCACATCGTCGACAAGCTGATCGAGACCTCGCGCGATCCGCGCGCCGGCCGCTACTCGGCCTCGAAGGGCATCCCCGGCCTGCGCAAGGCCATGGCCGGCTACTACGACCGCCGCTTCGGCGTGAAGCTGAACCCCGACACCGAGGTGATCTCGACCCTCGGCTCGAAGGAGGGCTTCGCCAACCTCGCCCAGGCCCTGACGGCCCCCGGCGACGTCATCATCTGTCCGAACCCGGCCTATCCGATCCACGCCTTCGGCTTCATCATGGCCGGCGGCGTCATTCGCCACGTCCCGGCGCTGAGCCCCGAGCAGTACCTCAGCAATATCAGCCGCGCGGTGAAGCACTCGGTGCCGCCGCCGTCCGTGCTGATCCTGTCCTATCCGTCGAACCCGACGGCCCAGACCGTCGACCTCGACTTCTACAAGGACGCCGTGGCGCTGGCCAAGAAGCACGACCTGCTGGTCATCAGCGACGTGGCCTACGGCGAGATCTATTTCGAGGACAACCCGCCGCCGTCGATCCTGCAGGTCGACGGCGCCAAGGACATCGCCGTCGAGGTCAACTCGCTGTCGAAGACCTACGCCATGGCCGGCTGGCGCGTGGGCATGGTGGTCGGCAACGCCCGTATCTGCGCCGCCCTGGCCCGCGTGAAGTCCTATCTCGACTACGGCGCATACACGCCGGTGCAGGTGGCCGCCGCCGCCGCGCTGAACGGTCCGCAGGATTGCGTCGAGGAGATCCGCGGCATCTACAAGGGCCGCCGCGACACCCTGGTCTCGTCGATGAAGCGCGCCGGCTGGGACATCCCCAACCCGCCCGCCTCGATGTTCGCCTGGGCGAAGATCCCGCCGCAGTTCGAGGCGGCCGGCTCGATGCTGTTCTCGCGCCTGCTGATCGAGGAGGCCGGCGTCGCCGTCGCTCCGGGCATCGGTTTCGGCGAATACGGCGAGGGCTATGTCCGCATCGGCCTCGTCGAGAACGAGCACCGCATCAAGCAGGCCGCGCGCAACGTGAAGAAGTTCATCGCCAACGCCGACCAGATCCTCGCCAAGGCCCACAACAGCCTCGAACAGGCCTGACCCGACCACGACGACTTCGCCCTGGCCCCGCCCAGGGCGCGGGTCTCCACCGCACGCCGCCACACTGGCCCTCGTCCCCAGGTTCGCCGAAGGAGAGGGCGGTCCCGCAAGGGGCCACCGGACCACGAGGAACCGCACCATGACTCAGAAAACCTGGCGCGTCGGCGTCGCGGGCCTCGGCACCGTCGGCGGCGGTCTCCTGCAGTTCCTGGCCGACCGTCCCGACTTTGCCCCGGCTGGGGATCGCGCCGAGGTCGTCGCGGTGTCGGCCCGCTCCAAGTCGCGTCCGCGCACGGTCGACATCTCGGGCCTGGAATGGTTCGACGATCCGGTCGCCCTGGCCAGCTCGCCGAACGTCGACCTGTTCGTCGAACTGGTCGGCGGCAGCGACGGTCCGGCCAAGGCCGCGGTCGAGGCCGCCCTGAAGCTGGGCAAGCCAGTCGTTACCGCCAACAAGGCCCTGATCGCCGAGCACGGCGCCGAACTGGCCGCCCTGGCCGAGGCCAACGACGTGCCGCTGCTGTTCGAGGCCGCCGTCATGGGCGGCACGCCGGCGGTGAAGATGCTGCGCGAAGCCATGGTCGGCGACGACGTCGTCTCGGTGGCCGGCATTCTCAACGGCACCTGCAACTACATCCTCTCCGAAATGGAGAAGACCGGTCGCGACTTCGGCGACGTGCTGCGCGAGGCCCAGGCCCTGGGCTACGCCGAGGCCGATCCGACCATGGACGTCGGCGGCTTCGACGCCGGCCACAAGATCACCATCCTGGCCGCCCTGGCCTTCGGCTGCGCCCCCAACTACGAGGCCGCGGAGATCGAGGGCATCAGCGAGGTCGAGCTGCTCGACATCAAGCTGGCCAAGGACCTGGGCTACCGCATCAAGCTGATCGCGGGGACCTCGAAGACCGAGGGCGGCGTGGCCGTGAAGGTCCATCCGACCCTGATCCCGCTGGAGCATCCGCTGGCCCAGGCGGGCGGCGCCCTGAACGCGCTCTTCATCGAGGGTACGCGCATCGGCCGCATCTTCATCCAGGGGCCGGGCGCCGGCGCCGGCCCGACGGCCGCCGCCGTCGCCGCCGATATCGCCGACGTGATGACCAAGGCCGCACGGCCGGTGTTCCAGGCTCCGGCCGGCGCGCTGAAACCGTTCGTCGCCGTCGATCCGGCCAAGTCGGTGGGCAAGGCCTATCTGCGGATCATGGTCCGCGACGTGCCCGGCGCCATCGCCGCGATCTCCGAAACCCTGGCCGAATGCGGCGTCTCCATCGACGCCTTCCTGCAAAAGCCTGTCGAAGGGGCGGGCGGCGTGCCGATCGTGCTCGTCACCCATGCGACTCCGGAATCCAAGCTGCTCGACGCGATTAGCCGCATCGAAAAGCTGCAGGCCGTGCTAGAGCGTCCCCGTCTTCTGCGCGTCGCGCGCAACTAGAGATCGCGAGCAACAAGCGGTCCAGGTGTGGAAGACATTGGGAAATTAGCCTCGCCACGGGCTGGGAGACACTGATGAGTTCTAACACCCTGGACCGTTCTCTGGTCCTGGATGCGGTCCGCGTGACCGAAGCCGCCGCCATCGCGTCGTGGACCATGGTCGGCCGGGGTGACGAGATGGCCGCCGACCAGGCCGCCGTCGACGCCATGCGCAACGCGCTCAACGAGCTTTCCATCGACGGCGAGATCGTCATCGGCGAGGGCGAGCGCGACGAGGCGCCGATGCTCTATATCGGCGAGAAGGTGGGGCGTGGCGGCCCGACCGTCGACATCGCGCTCGATCCGCTGGAAGGCACGACCCTGACGGCCAAGGCCATGCCCAACGCGCTGGCCGTGATGGCCTGGGCGCCCAAGGGCACGCTGCTGAACGCCCCCGACACCTACATGGACAAGATCGCCTGCGGGCCGGGCTATCCGGCCGGCGTGATCGACCTGGACAAGTCGCCTGCCGACAACGTCAAGGCCCTGGCCGCCGCCAAGGGCGTCGAGCCTTCGCAGATCACCGTCTGCGTGCTGGATCGCCCGCGTCACGCCGAGATCATCGCTTCGGTCCGTTCGGCCGGGGCTCGGGTCAACCTGATCACCGACGGGGACGTGGCCGGCGTCATCAACACCGCCGGCCCCTCGACGGGCATCGATCTCTATCTCGGGTCCGGCGGCGCCCCCGAGGGCGTGCTGGCCTGCGCGGCGCTCAAGTGCGTCGGCGGCCAGTTCCAGGGCCGCCTGATCTTCCGCAACGCCGACGAGCGCGCCCGCGCCGCGCGCTGGGGCGTCACCGAGTTCGACAAGAAGTACGACCTGCACGAGATCGTTCGGGCCGACGCGATCTTCGCCGCCACCGGCGTCACCTCTGGCGCCCTGCTGGACGGGGTGGGCTTCAAGGACGGCTTCGTCCATACCCACAGCCTGGTGATGAATTCCTCGACCGGAGCCGTGCGCGAAGTGCGCATGAAGCGCCGGGCCTAGGTTTTGTGGAGCCGGCGGTCTCCGTCGGCCCGCTCCCGCACGTAATATTGTCGTACTAGTCTGCGAGTCGCTCGCGCCGCGGCGACTGATCGCCGCCCCGTATAGTCCGAGGCCCTTTCCATGACCGCCCTGATCGATCTCGCCAGCCATCTCGCCGGCGATCCCTCCAGCCCCGCGGTCAAGACCGTTGTCACCGAGATCGCCGCCGCCTGCGCCCGCATCAGCCGCGTGGTGGCCGGCGGGGCTATCCTGGGCAATCTCGGCGCGGCCGGGATCACCAACGTCCAGGACGAGGAGCAGAAGAAGCTCGACATCCTGACCAACGACCTGCTGAGCGACGCCCTGAAGGCCTGCGATCCGGTCGCCGGCATCGCCTCCGAAGAACTCGAGCACGTCGAGACCACCGGCCGCCAGGGCGGCTACCTGGTCACCTTCGATCCGCTCGACGGCTCCAGCAACATCGACGTCAACGTCTCGGTCGGCACCATCTTCTCGATCCTGCCGGCGCCGGAAGGCCGCGAGCCGACCGAAGCCGACTTCCTGCAGCCCGGCCGCCATCAGGTCGGCGCCGGCTACGCCGTCTACGGTCCGCAGACCATGCTGGTCCTGACCCTGACCTCGGGCGTGGTGGGCTTTACCCTGTCTGCCGACGATCGCTGGCTGCTGACCCACGCCGCGTCGACCATTCCGGCCGACACCGCCGAGTTCGCCATCAACATGTCGAACCAGCGCCACTGGGCCCCGCCGATCCGTCGCTATGTCGACGGCTGCCTCGCCGGCAAGGAAGGCCCTAGGGCTAAGAACTTCAACATGCGCTGGGTGGCCTCGATGGTCGCCGACGTGCACCGCATCCTGATGCGCGGGGGCATCTTCATGTACCCGTGGGACGCCCGCGAGCCGGGCAAGCCGGGCAAGCTGCGCCTGATGTACGAGGCCAATCCCATGGCCCTGATCGTCGAGCGCGCCGGGGGCAAGGCCACGGACGGCGTCACCCCGATCCTCGACCTGGCGCCCAGCAAGCTGCACCAGCGCGTGCCGGTGGTGCTGGGTTCGGCCAACGAAGTGGATCAGGTGGCCAGGGAAGCGGCCGCCGGATGATGGTTCGCGCCCTCTCCGAAAGGGGAGGGCGCGCTCGTCAACGGGCGAGGGCGGCTTTCGAGCGCAGGACCGTCGCGGTCGCCAGGATCGAGCCGATCAGCACCAGTTCGCCGGCGTTGCCCAGCCAGAACACGCCGCTGCCGGCGCTGCCGAACATCGCCAGGGCGCCCAGGCAAAGCCACGGGACGCCCGCTCGCCGCCACAGCAGGACGCCGACGCCGATCAGCACCAGCACCGTCACGATCGACGGGATGGGCGGGCTGGCGGCCGCGTGGGCGTAGCGCAGCGTGCCGCCGTACTCCTTGAGCACCAGGTCCAGGTTGAAGATCTCGGTATAGGCGCCGAGCGCCACGAGCAGGGCGGTCAGAACCCATACCCAGGCGCGCAGGCGCAGCCTGGCGATCCAGAACACGATCGGGATCAGCAGCGGCGTCAGCAGGCCGTGCGCGACGTAGCGCGGCACCGACAGGCCGACGAGCAGGTCGCCCGCGCCGACCAGGGCTCCGGCGGCGATGATGGCGTTGTCCCAGCACAGGGCCAGGATGATGATGGTCAGCGGCCAGATGCGGAGCCAGGCCGCATACGCACTGGCGGCCAGCATGCCGGCGGCCATCAGCCAGAACACGAGGGTCATAACGCGGGCGCTCCGTCCGATTCGCTGTCTCTATTCATGGTCGAAGGTAGAGCGGGCGTGATTATCGGCCTCTCCGGCGAGCGAAGTCGTCGCCACACGATCAGGGGCCATACGATCAAGCGGGCGTCCGATTTCGCCGCACCGGCGTGTCATGGATCGAATCCCGTAAAGCGGATAGGGTCGACCAATGCCCCAAGATGCTGATTTCAGGCTGGTCTAGCCCATGGCCGCCGACGGTCACGCCGTACCCGCCGCCGCCGAGGCCTTTCTGGGCGTCGAGCGCTCCCTGTCTGGCCGCGCCTGGCGCGAGCGCCCCGCCGACGCCGCCGTCGCCCGCGACATCGCCAGGCTGCACGGCCTTTCCGAGCCCTTGGCCCGCGCCTTGGCCGCGAGGGGGGTCGGGCTGGACGGCGCCCGTGACTACTTGCAGCCGACCCTGAAGTCGCTGTTCCCCGACCCGTCCAGCTTCACCGACATGGACCGGGCCGCCGAAATCCTGATCGACGCCCTGGAGCGGGGGCGGCCGACCATGGTGTTCGCCGACTATGACGTCGACGGCGCCACCAGCGCCGCCCAGTTGGTGCGCTGGTTCCGGCACATGGGCGTCGAGCTGCCGATCTATATTCCCGATCGCCTGAAGGAGGGCTACGGGCCCAGCCCCGCGGCCTTCAAGACCATCCGCGAGACAGGCGCCGAACTGGTCGTCACCCTCGACTGCGGCGCGGCCGCCTACGACGCCATCGCCAGCGCCGCCACGATCGGCCTGGAGGTCGTGGTCATCGACCACCACCTGATGCGCGAGGACCCGCCGGCCGCGGCCGCCGTGGTCAACCCCAACCGTCCCGGCTGCCAGAGCGGACAGGGCGTCCTGGCCGCCGCCGGCGTCACCTTCATCCTGCTGGTGGCCCTCAATCGCGAGGCCCGCAAGCGCGGCCTGTTCGGCGAGGGGCGGCCCGAGCCCGACCTGCGCCAGTGGCTGGACCTGACGGCCCTGGGCGAGGTCTGCGACGTCACCCAGCTGGTCGGCTTCAACCGGTCGCTGACGGCCACGGGCCTGCGGGTGATGTCCAGCTGGGCCAATCCGGGCCTGAAGGCGCTTCTGGAGGTGGCCAAGGGGCAGGGGGCGGCCAGCGTCTTCCACGCCGGCTTCATCCTGGGGCCGCGAATCAACGCGGGCGGCCGCATCGGTCGCTCAGACCTCGGCGCGCGCCTGCTCTCCACCGATGATCCGATCGAGGCCCGGGCGCTGGCCGAGGAGCTCGACGAGCTCAACACCGAGCGCAAGGCCGTCGAGGCCGCCGTGGTCGAGGAGGCCGTGGCGATTCTCGAGCGCAGCAGCAACTTCAACCCCGACGCTCCGGTGATCGTGGTGGCCGGCGAGGACTGGCATCCGGGCGTCGTCGGTATCGTCGCCAGCCGCCTGCGCGAGCGCTATCGCAAGCCGACCCTGGTCATCGGCATCGACCGCGCGGCGGGAATCGCCAAGGGCTCGGGCCGGTCGCAGCCGGGCGTGAATCTCGGCCGGGCCGTGCAGGCCGCCTTCGAGGCCGGGATCCTGATGGCCGGCGGCGGGCACGCCATGGCCGCGGGCCTGACCGTGCGGCCCGATTCGATTCCCGAGCTGCGCGCCTTCCTGGAAGAAGCCCTGGCCGGCGAGATGGAGGCCGTGGGTGCCGAGTCGGTCGAGATCGACGCCCTCGTGCAGCCGCGCGCCGCCAATCGCGGTCTCTGGACCGAATTCCAGCAGATGGCTCCGTTCGGCCCCGGCAATGTGGAGCCGACCTTCGCCCTGGCTGGCGTGCGCCCCGAGCGGGTCATGGCGCTGCGCGGCGGTCACGTGCGAGTCGACCTCGTCGGACCGACTGGCGACCGCATCAAGGCCGTGTCCTGGCGTTCGGCCGAGACGGATCTGGGCCGTCGGCTGCTGGCGGGCGGCGGCGCTCTGCACGTCGTTGGCCGCCTGAAACCCGATGATTACATGGGCCGGGAAGGGGTCCAGCTCGAGATCGAGGACGCCGCAGATCCCCGCATGTGGACGGAATAAAAAAATCGCATCTGACCGCTTGCGCTCTCCGGGGAGCCTTTGTATATCCCCGGCTCCTCGCGGCGACGCGGTCCCTTCGTCTATCGGTTAGGACGCCAGATTTTCAATCTGGAGAGAGGGGTTCGACTCCCCTAGGGACTGCCAGTCGCGAGGCGTCTACTTTGAACTACTGCGGATTACCTTGCTTCTGTGAAGCTTAGTGGTCCCTTCGTCTATCGGTTAGGACGCCAGATTTTCAATCTGGAGAGAGGGGTTCGACTCCCCTAGGGACTGCCAACCGCAGAGTTCAGAGTTTCCCATACGACACAGAAGGCGCGACTAAACGTCGCGCCTTTCGTATTGCGCGCTCTCCACATCATTTGGCCATTGACGGCCATCCCTCCCCGAGAACAGTGTTATTCTTGTGGCGCTCGCTCCTTTGGGCTGTTTGGGCGAGCCAGAGGGGCGGAATGTCTGGTTACGACTTGGATGCATCGGGCGTGCACGAAGACCTCGTGCGTATCAGCGGCCGTGTGAAATGGTTCGACGTCGGCAAGGGCTACGGCTTCATTGTCCCTGACGATCCGGGCCAGACAGGCCTGAAGGACGTCCTGCTTCACGTTACCTCCCTGCGCAATTGCGGCCGCGAGTCGGCCCTCGAGGGTTCGGTCATCGTCTGCGACGTGGTCAAGCGGCCCAAGGGCTGGCAGGTCAGCGAGGTCGTCGATCTCGACGAGACCTCGGCGCCGTCGCCGCTGGAGCGTCCGCGACGCACTTTCGACGAAGCCGCGCCCCGGCGCGAGGGGCCCCGCAGCTTCGGCGGCGCGTCCCGCCAGTCCCTGACGCCGGCCGGCCCGCCCGAGCGAGCCAAGGTCAAGTGGTTCAACCGCACCAAGGGCTACGGCTTCGTCGTCCGCGACGAGGCGCCGGGCGACATCTTCGTGCACATCGAAACCCTGCGCCGCGGCGGGCTGGAGGATCTCCAGCCGGGCGACGACGTCATGGTTCGCTTCGCGCAGGGTCCGAAGGGGCTGGTCGTGGCCGAGATCACGGCCGCCTGAGGCGGCTTTTACGACCGGAGAGGGGCGGGTAGGGTCCTTGCTGGCTCCATGGTTCTGGCGAGGCGTTCTTGGCCCTTCTCGATGATCCGCGACGGCGTGACGTGCTGCGGCTTCTGGCGGGCGCCTTCCCGGCGCTCGGCGTCGCCGGTCCGGCTCTGGCGGCCGGTCCGCGGCTCGAGCCGCTGGAGCTCGTCACCGGCCGCGGCGTCGTCCGTTTCCAGGTCGAGATCGCCGCCACCGAGGCCGAGCAGCGCAAGGGGCTGATGTTCCGCAAGTCGCTGGCTCCGGACCGCGGCATGCTGTTCGTCTACAAGAGGCCGCGGCGGGCGGCCTTCTGGATGAAGAACACCCTGATTCCGCTCGACATCCTCTATATCGGCCCCGACGGGCGGATCCTGTCGATGGTCCGCAACGCCCGTCCGCTCGACGAGACGCCGCTGCCGTCGGGCGGTCCCGTGCTCGGCGTGCTGGAGATCGCCGGCGGCCGGGCGGGGCAGCTCGGCGTGCTTCCCGGCGATCGCGTAAGGCACAGGATCTTCCCCAAGGGCTGAGCCGTGTCGAAAATCCCGCCCGCGCAGGCTTGCGTTTCGACCCCAAAGCCGAGTAGGAGCAACCCCTTGCTGGTGTCCGGAGCGTAGCGCAGCCTGGTAGCGCATCTGTTTTGGGAGCAGAGGGTCGCAGGTTCAAATCCTGCCGCTCCGACCACCGGCAGAGCCTTTTGGAGAGGTCCATGCTCGCCCGCATCTATCGTCCCGCCAAGAACGCCATGCAGTCGGGCAAGGCCAAGACCAAGGACTGGGTGCTGGAGTTCGAACCGGCCTCGGCCCGCAAGCCCGACCCGCTGATGGGGTGGACCCAGTCGAGCGACATGAACGGCCAGGTCCGCCTGACCTTCGAAACCCGCGACGAAGCCATCGCTTACGCCCAGCGTCACGAGATCTCGTTCCAGCTGTTCGAGCCGAAGGTTCCCAAGCGCATCATCAAGGCCTACGCCGACAACTTCGCGACCAACCGCAAGCAGCCCTGGACCCACTAAGGGTCCGGAACGCTGGGCCGGCGAGCGCGCGCCCTTAGCTCAGTTGGATAGAGCATTCGCCTTCTAAGCGAACGGTCGCAGGTTCGAATCCTGCAGGGCGCGCCAACATTTTCCGAGAACTGTTTTCTTTTTAAAATCAATAACTTGAAGTATTTCGGTTTCAATTGAAACGACTTTGTGATCCGTCATTCCCTTGGTAAGCATCTGTTTTCGTTAGCGATATTGTGGTTCGAGTCCAGCAGGGTGGTAAGGGGCTTATGACCCGGTCCTGAAGGATTTACCCACCCGCAAAAGCGACATTTTGGGACAGAAGAAGAGGGCGTTTCCTCCTCACCGAGTTCGTCGCGTCGGGCTCGCCGTGGACCGCTTTGGAACCTCCAACGCGACTAAGAAGCGGTACCGGTCGCCATCTCTCCAGTAGGTCTGACCTGAGCCGAGCGAGAGCGCCTTCCAAGCTTGTCCCTCGACGGCCTTTCGCCACCGGCCAAGCGCTGAAGCGCCGGAAAATCCAAGCTCGCGCGCCAGGTCGCCAGCGCTCGCCTTTGCTCCAACACCTTGCTGGACAAGCGACTCCCGCCGCACCTGGGTGAGCAAGGCGGAATAGCTGCCGCCCTCGCTCATCAGCCTCCGATGAAGCGTCCGTCGATCTATCGAGAGGCGAGCCGCGACGGCTTCCGCGGAGCACGACCCCTTTGGAAGAAGCTCACGGATAAGCGACACCACGGTCGGGCCCAAGGCCGGGCGGCCAGTTTTGACGCGAGATTTCGTCATCGCGGCGATCCCTGAGGCGCTCCCGAAAATGTCCCAAATTGTCCGCTCTAATGTCCCAAATCGTCAATCGGCCCAATCGAGCCACCCAGGACGGCTCGATTGTCCAACAGCCCTTTCTGACTCATCGCCGACCTTGGGAAGGTCTGCTCGCGGGCGGCTAGGTCGGCAGCGCACTGCGCTCTCAAAGCTAATTCGGAGCTAGCCTTCGTTACGGCCGGTTCTGCTCTACAGGTCTGGCGGCGTCGGCGCGGCTACTAAGCACGGCGAACCAACCGCTAGCCCATGGCGGGCCTCGATCGCAGCCCGCCACAGGATGGACCAGCCTTATGCCTCGGTCCTGCCGAACAGATAGTTCAACAGCCGAACAAACCACGGTGCCTTGGGCGGTGGTTCGATCGCCATTTGCTCTGCGGGTTGACGATCCAGCGGTGGCGGTTCGTGCAGGCCCTTAGCGCGAGCGGTTCGACCCCGTTCGTCCACGATTTCGTGGTCGGTCATCGGCGGGAGCCAGCGCGTGCGCCCCGCGTCGATCACATAGTGCGAGCGGCAGTCGAGTGAGCCGTTGCCGACCGACGGGCGCACGGTGATGCCAACGCCGTCCCAGGCGATCCTCCAATCGGTGGGGCCAATCGGCGTTGCGACCTCCTTGCCGCACCCACAGGCGCAGAGGTGGGCCATGGCGTCGTACTCGAGGGCGAGATAGAGCACTCCTGGTTCCAATTCCTCCGGAATGTCCGAGACGAAGGCCGGTCGAAAGCGATCGGCCCTCACTTCTGCTGCTCCTCGTTCAAAAGGTGGTTTCCGTCGATGGCGTAGACGGTGTGATGTTCATTCTCCAAGTCGAGATAGAACGCCAACATTCGCTTCCACCGTCCCACCGCCAACGACGCGTTCAGGGAGTTCAGGTCGGCGACTTGGATGTTGCGGCTGTAGAGGTCGTCGTCGCCACCGTTCGACATCGACACCCGGCCGCTCCACACGTGGTCGCGCTTGATGGGCGTGCTGGAGGTCACACGCACCTGACCCAGGATTTGGTCGTCGACCAACTCCAGCCCCATGCCCACATCGATGAACGACAGCCCCAGGCGCTCAAGACCGCGGACAATCGCGGACTTGGCCGGACCAGCATCCATGCAAAGGAAGACGATGCTGGCGCCGGCCAGTTGGTCGACGTTGTCGCCCGCCAGGTATTGGCGGTGGGCGACGATGCCGCGGTGCATGTTGCTGTAGATCGCGCGCCAGTAGTCGACCTTGTAGGGCTGTTCGCGCAGCAACTCGATCGAGGGGGCACCTGGACCTCGAAACGCGTTGTGTTGCAGGAAGCGGTCGCCGTCATAAAGGTCGATACGCCGCGCGGGGGTCTTGGCCAGCAGGTCGAGCGTGTAGGCTCCCGTCCCGCCAAGTCCGATGATCACGACGCGCTCCTGCTCGAGCTTGCGGGTGATCTGGGCGATGCCGGCGCGGCTGACCGGTGCGTCGCTGGCCAGATCCTTCAGGCGCTCGAGGTCGGCCTCGTCGGCGATCTCGTCTCCGGCGGCTTCCGACCTCGAGGCGATGCCAAACAGGCGATCGAGAGCGGCCTCTATGTCGCTGGCCCGCGCGGCCAGCGGCGTCACGGGGCGGCGCAGGGCGAAGGCGAGGGCGCGCCGGGGATAGGGATCGACGGGATCGGCGAAGGCGACCTCGACGCCGTCGGCGCTTTCGCCGAGCGGAAGGGCGCGCACTTCTCGCAGAAATCGCGGCGATACGCCTTCTATGACGCTGGCTGCTGCAAACGCTTCGGCGCTGGCGATCCTGAGCCCCGCGCTGGCGGCGATCGTCTCCGTCAGGGCGGCTTCCGAAACGAGTCCCAGGCGGGTCAGCACGGCGTCGAGGCGCTCGCCGCTTTCGGTTTGCACGGCCAGCGCGCGAGACAGCGTCTCTCCGCCAAGCAGGCCCTGATCGATTATCAGGTCTCGCAATGTGCCGACGTTGGCGTTCACGAGACGCGTTGCCCCAATGCTTGAACTGTATCAGATTTCGCAAATATGATTATGCGTCATCTTGAGATGGTAATGGAGCACGGGGTAGTGTTCTTGTGGAAGTACATATAGTGCGAATTTTTTTTGACCGTAATTCGGTGAATATAGTTGATAATATGATTATAATTGGAGTTATTTGGGTGGATTTTGGCTCCGCTGTTCGCGGTCTTCACTGTGCGGAAGCACAGTCAGCACCTGCCATTGTCAGCATAACGGCGTGAAGCTTCGTTCCGTAGCGTAGCCTTTCCGCTTACGGATGAAGGAGGGCGCCACCGGCTCGTTTCGTCATGGGCCAGTGCAGTCCATGTTGGCAGCGGTTGCAATCGTGCGGGCGCTTGAGCGTGGAAGGAACGCGCCCGAAGCTATCCAGGTCTCCAGCGTCCGCGTAGGCGAGCCAGATCAAACCAGCGAGCGTCAAGGCGGGCTGCCGGGGCGCCATCAAACCGACATCGAACCTCATCGGATCCGTCACGGAGCGCTCCTATAGCCACGCTCCATCGAGGAGGGCGTGGCTGGGTGATCGGTAACGAGCAGGAGGTGGGGCGGGCGCTGGCGACGCAGAACCGGATCCTGCTGGCCTATGTGCGCCGCCGCCTGGCCACGGCGGTCGACGCCGAGGATGTGGCCCAGGAGGCGATCCTGCGCGTCCTGGCGCGGGCGCGCGACACGCTGATCGCCGATCCCCTGTTCTACGCCATGCGCGCGGCGCGCAACATCCTGGTCGATCGGGCCCGGCGAGCGGCCAATGTCCAGATCGACGACCTGGAAGCGGCGGAACTTTCCATTCATGGCGAAGCCACGCCGCTGGAGGCGCTGGACATGAGCGAGCGATCGAGGCTTTGCCAGAGGGCGCTGGAGGCCATGCCGCCGTTGCGGCGCGAGGTCTTCGTCCGGCGACGCGCCGGCGAGGAATCCTACGAGGCGATCGCCCGGGACCTCAAGCTGTCGATCGAGGCGGTGCAGAAACATTACAGCCGCGCGGCCCAGACGCTGCGTCGGACGGCGGAGGGCCGCCATGTCGACTAGGCCGGTGAACCCCAAGGACGATCGCGAGGCCGCGCTGTGGGCCGACGCCCGACGTGACGCGGCCTGGTCGCCGGACCGCCAGGCGCTGCTCGAACAATGGCTGGAGGGGCGTCCTGATCGCCAGGACCTGCTGCGCCGCCACGAGGCCTTGCTCGACGACGCCGCCGTGATCTGGGCCGCCCGGCGGCTTGCCCATGCGCGGCCCGGGCCGCGGCGGCAGGCCTGGACGCTCGGCGTGCTGGCCGGCGCGGGTTTCGCGGTGGTGGCGGGGGCGCTCGTCGTGCTTGGCGGCGGTCTCGCGCCCCGTGGAGAGCTGATCGAGGGAAGCCGAGGCGTGCCGAAGCCGATCGCGCTGGCTGACGGCTCGCAGGTCCGGCTGAACGGCCAGAGTCAGGTGCGGGTCGAGTTGCGCGAACACGAGCGCCGCTTGCGGCTGAAGGGGGAGGGCTTCTTCGAGGTGGCCCCCGACAAGAGCCGGCCGTTCTCGGTCGAAGTCGACGGCGTGCGGGTCACCGCCGTCGGCACCCGCTTCAACGTCGACCAGCGCCAGACGGCCGCCGGGACGGTCGTGGAGGTCGAGGTCTTCGAAGGGATCGTGAAGGTCGCGGGGAAGGGGGCGCCAGTCCACATTCACGCCGGCGAGCAGGCCCGCGTCTCGGGCGGCGTCGTCCAGCGCATCGCGCTGGCCCGACCCGAGCTTGAAACCGACGTGCCGCCCTGGGCCAAGGGCTGGCTGGAGTTCAACGAGGCGACCCTGGCCAGCGTCGTCGACGACCTTGAACGGGCGACCGGCGTGGAGGTCAGGCTGGCCGATCCCACGGTGGGACGGGTGCTGGTCAGCGGCCGCTTCGCCTATGACGATCCCGAAAACGCCCTGGCCGCGATGGCGAGGCTGCATGGCTTCAAGCTCACTCGTCAGGGGGCGGATCAATATGTGATTTCAGGCGGTTAGCACTGGCTGGAACAAGTTTTTATGACAGCTGTCAGGACCTCGGCGGCGGCCGTCTAACCCCGTGACGATCAGTTCGATCGGAGGGGATTGTTCGAATGCGTATCCATAAAAGCGGCCTGCTCACGGCGGCGGCCGTCGCCGTGCTGGGCTCCATCGCCGCGCCCGCCCACGCCTGGCAGGCGACCCGGAACGTCGAGGCGCGGGTCGCCATAGCCATTCCGGCCCAGGACCTGGGCCAGGCGCTGCGGACGCTGTCGCGCGACACGGGCCTGTCGATCGTCTTCGATCCGGGCCTGACCCGCGGGCGGACGTCCAACGCGGTTTCGGGCGCGATGACCCCGCGCGAGGCGCTGCGCAAGATGATCGCCGGCTCGGGCATCGAAGCCCGCGAGGTGCGCGGCGTGCTGACCCTGGAGCGCCAGTCGGCGCAGGCCGAAGCCGTTGCGCCCGAATCCGTCGAGGTCGACGGCGTCGTCGTTGGTTATGCGGCGGGCCTGCGCCGGTCGCTGGCCTCCAAGCGCAAGGCCGACTTCATCTCCGACGTCATCAGCGCCGACGACATGGGCGACCTGCCGGCCAACAACGTGGCCGAGTCGCTGTCGCGCCTGCCGGGCGTGAACGCCGTGCGCAACCACACGACGGGCGAAGGCGACCGCATCACCATCCGCGGCCTGTCGACCGAGCTGAACAACTACACCATGAACGGCGTGCGCATGGGCGGCACGGGGTCGCGCGACGACAACTTCTATCGCGGCGTCCGCCTCAGCTTCCTGCCGCCGGAAGGCATCGACTCGATCACCGTCATCAAGAGCCTGACGCCGGATCGGGACGGCGACGCCCTGGGCGGTTCGATCGACATCCGCACGCCCACGGCCTTCGACCACGGCAAGACCTACGGCGTGCTGTCGGCCTCGGCGGGGATGCTGGACAAGTTCGACAACAAGAAGTCGGGCGAGGTCGCCGGCTCGTTCGGGCGCCAGTTCAACGACAACTGGGGCGTCTTCGTCACCGGCAGCTGGTCGCGCCGCAAGTCGCAGTTCGAGCAGAACGGCGTGGACGGCGATAACCAGCCTTCGGTCTGGTACGCCGACAGCGAGACCCTGGGCTGGGACCCCGAGACCTTCGTCATGCGCGGCATGGACCTGGCGCTCGGCGAGACCGAGGTCGAGCGGCGGGGCGTGAACACCAGCCTCGACTACCGCGGCGACAAGCACGACTTCCACCTGCGCGGGCAGTTCAACGAGTACGCCAAGGACGAGTTCAGCAACCGGCTGAACTTTCGCAACGACACCGGCAAGAACTCGACCCGCCTGACCCAGGTCGACAAGACGATGACGGGCCTGGCTTCGCCCGAGGCCTCGATCATCGGCTCCGACTCCAAGCTGGGCCGGATCTACAGCTACACCACGGCCCAGATCGTCGACCGCGACCGCGACGGCCGCATCACCGACGCCGACCGCTCGACCCGCTCGTACTACACGCTGGACGGGGCCTCGGGGACCTGGGATCCGCAGGGCTTCCGCCTGCGCCGCTTCTGGGAAGGCTCGCGCGAGACCGGTTCGCTGATGTCGCTGAACTTCGGCGGCGTCAGCCGCTGGGGCGACTTCAAGGCCGACTACGACCTGTCCTACGCCAAGTCGGAAGACAATATCGACGACAGCTACGAGATGGAGTTCCGCAGCGACAAGTACGGCTGGCTGGGCAACAAGGGCGTCAAGGTCACCAATTTCGGCGACAGCCGCTTTCCCAAGTGGGTGCTGAACGACGCCGGCATGGCGGCGATCCACGACAACGGCCAGTACGATTTCGCCGGCCTGTCGGGCGAGATCGGCGGGGCGCAGGAGCGGCTGTGGCAGGGCCAGGTCAATCTCGAATGGCGTCCGGCCTCGGACTGGTTGGAAGCGGTCAAGACCGGCGGCAAGGTCTACAGCTCCAAGCGCTCGACCTATAGCGGCGAGTTCATGGACCTGGACGCCGACGGCACGCTGGCGGACTTCTCGCGCTTCTACGGCAAGGAGGTCACGAGCCTGTTCGATGGCGAGTATTCCGGCCTCTACCGGCTGGGCACGGTCATCGACAACAAGGCCATGCTGGCTGAGCTGCAGCGCGCCATGGCGGGGAACAGCACCTTCTTCGAAGGCTTCGCCACCGATCCGGGCAACGCCGAACTGAGCGGCGAGGACAGCTTCACCTTCAAGGAGGACATCTTCGCCGGCTACCTGATGGCGACCGCGCGGCTCGGCAAGGCCCAGGTCATCGGCGGGGTCCGCGTCGAGAGCACCAACAACACGATCGACGCCTACATCCTCGACGAGGTCCAGGGCGGCCACTACTCGACCGACAAGAGCGACTTCACCAACATCCTGCCGTCGATCCACCTGAACTACAGCCTGGACGACCGCACCAAGGTCCGCGCGGCGATCTGGACCAGCTTCGCGCGTCCCGACATCGCCCGCATGTCCTCGGCGCGGGAGTACGGCTACGACGTCGACCCCGATGGCGACGGCGATGAGAACCCGACCAGCGACTGGGTCCTGGTCTCGATCGAGCAGGGCAATCCGGACCTCAAGCCGATGAAGGCGGTCAACTACGACCTGTCGATCGAGCGCTACAATGGCGACACCGGGGCCTATTCGCTGGGTCTCTTCTACAAGGACATCAAGAACTTCCTGTACCGCTCCTCGTCGTCGAACATCCGCGACGGGACGGCGGGGACCAACATCGGCCCGGACGGCGTGACCGTCTCGATGCCCAACAACGGCAAGTGGGCGCGGGTCTACGGCATGGAGCTGAGCGCCCAGCAGGTGTTCCACTGGCTGCCCGGCCCGCTGTCGAAGCTCGGCGCCAGCGTGAACCTGACGCTGCAGAAGTCGGAGGCCGAGACCGGTATCTCCTGGCACCCGGCCGGCTACACCCTGCCGCTGATGGAGACGCCCGAGCGCGTCGCCAACGTGCAGCTGTTCTGGGAATACAAGGGCTGGGAAGCCTATGCCGCCTACAGCTACCAGTCGGAGTTCCTCGAGGGCATCCAGGACTTCGGCAACAACCCGTATGAACAGGACTACGAGTTCGTGGACCTGAACGTCCGGCGCAAGCTGTGGAAGGGCGCGACGGCCTCGATGCAGGTCCAGAATCTCTTCGACAACCACACCTACTGGTACACGGCAGGCGACAGCACCAGCTCGAGCCGCGCCTACATCAAGAACGGGCGCTCGATCTCGTTCGGCCTGAACTACGTCTTCTGATCGGGGCGAGTATGAAAACCATCCAAACCCTGATGCTCGGGGCCGCGCTCGCGGCCCTGGGCGGCCAGGCTCATGCCCAGAAGGTCGAGCGCCCGCTGCGTCCCGAGCCCGCGCCGGTGCAGTCTTCGGACCTGCCGGCGGTTCCGGCGACGGTCCAGCCCGAACGGATCGTCCTGAACCTCACCGCCGACCCCGCGCACGAGATGGCCGTGACCTGGCGCACCGCGCCAGGCCTGGCCGGCCATGTCGAGTACGCGCAGGCCGAGGACGGCCCCGACTTCATCCAGAAGGCCGTGCGCGTTCCGGCCCTCACCGACGATGCGACCATCGCGGTGCGCGAGGATCCGGCCTTCAGGGCGGCCTATCACTCGGTGGTGCTCAGGGGGCTGAAGCCCGAGACGGTCTACGCCTATCGCGTCGGCGATGGCGAGCGGTGGTCCGAATGGTTTCAATTCCGCACGGCCGCCACGACCGCCAAGCCTTTCACGTTCCTCTACATGGGGGACATGCAGAACAACATCCTCAGCGAGGCCTCGCGCACGATGAGGATGGCGTTCCGCAAGGCCGGAGACGCGGCCTTCGTCATCCACGCCGGCGACCTGATCAATCGCCATGACAGCGACAACGAGTGGGGCGAGTGGTTCGCGGCCGGCGGCTTCCTCTACGCCCAGACGCCGCAGATGCCGACGCCGGGCAACCACGAGTACGGTCGCGGCCCGGTGCTGAACCCGCAGTGGCGACGCCAGTATACGCTGCCGGAAACCGGGCCTGCGGGCGTCGAGAAGCTGAAGGAGACGGCCTGGACCGTCGACTACCAGGGTCTTCGCCTGATCTCGGTCGATGCGCCGCTGTTCCACGGCGACGAGGCGATGCGGGGGGAGATGGTGCGCTGGCTGGACGGCCTGTTGGCCAACAATCCCAACCGCTGGACGGCGCTGTTCCTGCACTTCCCGCTGTTCTCGATTGATCCCGATCGCGACAACGCCCGGGTGCGCGACGCGCTCAAGCCGCTGATCGACAAATACGGTGTCGACCTGGTCCTTCAGGCCCACGACCACGGCTATGCGCGCGGCGCCATCGGCGCCGGGGCCATGACCAACGCCGGGCCAGGCCACCCGTCCGACAAGGGGTCTACCTATGTCGTCTCGGTGGCCGGACCCAAGATGTACCCGGTCGCTCCGCTCAGTTGGGCTACCCATTCGGCCTCGCGCACCCAGACCTTCCAGACCCTGGACGTGTCGTCCGAGGCGGTGACCTATCGCGCCTTCACCGCGACGGGCCGCCAATTGGACGCCTTCCGCCTGACCAAGAACGCCAAGGGGGTCACGCGGGTGGAAACGCTCGGCACGGCCGCCCGATAGGTCGCATCGACTGGACGCCTCGATGCAAGGCGGGCGCCGTACTGCGGCGCCCGCCTTGTCGCGTTTCTACGGCAGGGCCGCGACGATCTTGCCGCCGTCGGCCGTGGCGGCTTGTCGCGGGCAGCCTTCGCCCTGGCACGCGGGGCCCTCGGTCTGGAGGTTCGGTTCCGGGTCCCAATCGAGGGTGAAGTCGGGGGACTGGGTCACATGCTTGAGCAGGATGGAGCCCTCCTGCTCGATCGCCGGGAACCGCTGGATCGTGAAGACCGCGCCGGTGAAGGTCAGGTCGTAGTTCGACGACAGGCCGAGGCTTCCACGCGAAACGACATAGTCGCCTGGTGCTTCGCCCGCGCCCCGTCCGAGCAGGCCGCTGAAAGCGTCGCCGGTCGCCAGCGAGCCCGAGGTGATGCGATAGCTAAGAACAGGGTCGCCCTGGCCGAAGGGCTTGGACAGGTTGTCGGCCGACACCGTCACCTGCCGGCGCAGGATGTCGGCCAGATCGCTGCTCACCGCGCCGAGGTCGTAGTTGGCGGCGTCGGCGCCGGCCAGGGCCGCGCCTGACACGGTCACGGTCCTGCCCACGCCGGCGTTCCTGTCGCCGAAGGCATAGGTTCCCGAGGCCGAGACCGTTTCACCGGCGAGCACGCCGGCCAGGACGATCGAACCCGTGGCGGTGGTCGTCCCGTCATAGGTCTTGTCGTTGGCGATCAGGGCGCCGGTCAGGGCCCTCCTCAGGATGTCGGCGACATCGGAGGAAACTCCTGCGAGGCTGTAGTTGCCCGCATCGGCGCCCGACAGGGTCACGCCCGAAGCCGTCACCGTCTTGCCTGCGGCGGCGTTCTTGTCGGCGAAGGCGTAGGTCCCGCCGGCCGAGACGACGTCGCCCGAAATCACGCCGGTCAGGCCGACCGACCCCGTGGCGACGGTCGTGCCGTCATAGGTCTTGTCGTCGGCGGTCAGGGCGCCGGTGAGGGTCTTCTTGAAGATGTCGGCGACGTCGGAGGACACCCCGGCGAGACTGTAGTTGCCGGCGTCGGCGCCGGACAGGATCACGTCCGAAGCCGTCACCGTCTTGCCGTCGGCGGCGTTCCTGTCGATGAAGGCGTAGGTCCCGCCGGCCGAAACGGTGTCGCCCGAAATCACGCCGGTCAGGCCGACCGAACCGGTGGCGCCCGTCGAGCCGTCATAGGTCTTGTCATCGGCGAACAGGGCGCCGGTCAGAACCTTCCTGAAGATGTCGGCCTGGGCCGAGGCGAGCGGCGACAGCACGTAGTTGCCGGCGTCGGTCCCCGACAGGACGACGCCCGAAGCCGTGACCGCCTTGCCCGCGCCGGCGTTCCAGTCGGCGAAGGCGTAGGTTCCGGCGGCGGAGACGTCGTCGCCCATCACCACGCCGCTCAAGGTGATCGCACCGGTGGCGGTGGTGCTGCGGTCATAGGTCTTGTCGTCGGCGGTCAGCAGGCCGCCGATGGCCTTGGGATCGATCCGCAGGGAGCCCACGCCGTAGCTGAAGCGGTAGTTCAGGTCCGAGGTCAGGCTGCCGCTGGCGGTCAGGACATAGGTCCCCGCGTTCTTGCTGGTCGCGCCCGAGACGACAGGCGTACCCGACCAGGCGTCGGCGGCCGCGTCGCCGTTCACCAGGCCGGTGACCACGGCCGAGACCGACGGGATGGCCCCATTGTAGGTCACCACCTGGCTGACGGGTGTCACCGCCAGGATCGGCTGGTAGGCGTAGACGAAGCGATTGCCGGCGTTGGGCGTCAGCGCGAAGGTCTCGGCCCCGAAGTCGTAGGCCGAGCCGTAGAAGGACTTGCCGGCCAGGCCGTTGAAGCTGTTGCCGGCCGTGGATCCCGCCGGGGCGCCGAAAGCCTGGGTGTAGATCAGCCAGCGGCCGGCGGCGTTGGTCGCGGTCACCGCGTCGGCGCCGCGCCCGTTGGTGAACACGCCGTCGGAGGCGAGGATCACCGCGTCGCCCGCGCCGTCGGCCACGATCCTGCCGTTGGCCGAGAACGCCATGCCGCCGTGCGAGGCCAGGGATACGCCGCCGGTGCTATGGACCGTTCCGTCGATGGTCAGGGAACGGTTGTCGATCAGCCGGAAAAGGCCGCCGGTGTTGGTGAAGTCGCCGAGCTGGACCACCTGGTTGGCCGCGCCGAAGTCGGCCCCGCCGACCGACGAGCCCGTCAGCCGCTGGGCGGTGATGGCGCCGCCCGCGTTCTGGGTGATGGCCCCGCCTGAGCGGAGGTCCGCCGTCTGGCCGGCGGCGGTGACGGGACCGCGCAGGTCGAAGGCGTCCGTAGCGTTGAACGCGAAGCCGCCGGCGGCGACGCTGATGGTGTCCAGATGGGCGACTTCGTTGGCGCCGAGCAGCACGACGCCGGTTCCCGAGACGACGTCCAGCGAATTGCTTCGCAGCACGGCTTGCTGGGTGATGTCGGCGGCGGCGTTCAGGGAGAGCGCGCCGCTGACCTCGATCACCCGCCCGGGCGTGGCGTCGCCGAAGCGCAAGGCCCCGGCGGTCGAGCTCACCGAAAGGTCGCCATCGACATCGGCAGAGACCAGCCGGGTCTCGCCGCCGCCCTTGACCTCGGATGTGGCGCCGGCCGTCAGCTGGCCGATCGTCAGAGGGCCGTTGACGACGGCCACCTTGATCGCGTCCTGCGCCGAAAGGGTCGTGAGCGCGGTGTTGGTGCGGTCGAGATACACGTCGACGCCGCCGGTCGTGCTGGAAGCCTCGACGACCGTGCTGGCGCCCGCCGAGGTGACGATATTGGCGGCCGTGATCGCGCCCGGCGTCGCCGCGCCAAGGGTCGCGTCGCCGCCGGAGGATCGAACCCGAAGGCTGTTGCTTCCGGTCCCCGTCAGAACTCCCGATCCCAGCCTGGCGGCGCCGGTCGTGGCGGTGACCTCGATCAGGTCCGCGGCCGTGGCCGAGGCGAGCCCCATGCCGCCGGCGCTGGCGTTCGCCCTGACCTGTCCGGCAGCGGCGCTCAGGGCGCCCAACTGGCCGCTCGTGGCGGTGACGCGAATGTCGCCGCTGGCGCTGGTGATGTCGCCGCCGAAGGCGCCGCCCACGGCCGTTATGGTGATGCCGCCGCCGTAGAGCAGGGGCGTGCCGGTGAAGTCGAAATCGCCGACCTTGTCGTCGATCGTCCAGGCGCCGGCCTTGGCGCCCAGCGGCGTCAGGGCCGCGGCCGAGAAGTCGCCGCCGGTAAGAATGTAGTCGCCGCCGACCGTGATGCTGGTCGCCACGTTCACGAGGCCTGTCCCGGCGTCCAGGGTCACCGAGCCGTCGCCGGCGACCGTGTCGAGGGCGATGGCCTGGCCGGTCACGCCGATGTCGCCGTCGCCCAGGCCCGCGCCGGCGCTGAGCTGGGCCAGGCCCAACACCGCCCCGTTCTGGGCGGTGATGGTCAGCTTGCGATCGGCGTGGATGGCCGCGGCGCCCAGGTCGAGGTCGCCGAGCGTGTCGGTGATCGTGACGTCGCGGATCACGCCATTGAACAGGGTGGGGGTCAGGGCGTCGCCGAGGAAATCCTGGGCGGTGATCGTGTAGTCGCCGCCGCTGGTGACCGTCGCGCCGGTCTCCAGCGAACCGCCCATGGCCTCGATCGTGATGTTGTAGGCGGCGATCTCGTCGATCTTCAGGTCGCCGGTCTTCTGCACGACGGTCGCGCTGCCGCCGATCGACGCGCCGACCAGGGCGACGCCGTTGGTAGCCGAGTCGATGTTCACCACGGCGTCGCCGTTGAAGGACATCACCTGCAATCCGCCCAGGCCGCCGCTGGCGGCGTTGGTGTCGACGTAGTTGGCCGCGGTGATCGAAGCCTTGTCGTCGGCGCCGAAGGTCGCGGTGTTGGCGGCGAGCACGGCCACGCCGTCCGGCGCGGAGGCGCCGCGCAGGGTCGCATTCCCATAGAGCGAAGCCACCACGACGGTCTGGCCGGCCTCGGCCAGTTGCACCGTCACGTCGGTGTCGATGGCCGACGCCTCGATCATCCCGCCGGCCGAGACATGGCCAAGGTTGACGCCGCCGCCGATGAGTTCCAGATCCCCGTCGCTGGAGATCAGGCTGGCCAGGCTGCCGTCCAGCAGGCCATTGGTCTCGACGTGAACCAGGCCCGCGCCATGTATGGAACCGGTGATCGTCAGACCGCCGCCGGCGTCGTACAGGCTGACGTCACCATTGTTGGCCGTGACGGTTCCGACGGTCATCGCACCGTCCAGCACCTCGGCATAGACGTCGCTGGCCGTGGCCGTGATCGTGCCGAAGGTTCCCGGACCGCTGACGATCGTGATGTCGACGTCTGCGCCCCTGACGGTGTCGAGCGCAGCGCTGCTGTCGAGGTGGACCATGGCCGAGCCGCCGGCCGACTTGACCTCGGCCGTGCCCGTGCCTCCGCCAGAGCGAGCGAACACGTTGCTGGCGGTGATCGCGGTGTAGTCGGGATCGCCCAGCACGGCGTTGTTGGCGGCCGCGACGCTGAGGTCGCGGCCCGCGCCTGCGCCGGTCAGGTCGGCCTTGCGCAGTATGGCCTGGCCGCCGGTGGAGTTGACGGTGATGTCGTCGCCGGCCGTGGCTGACAGCAGGTCGATGTCGCCTGCCGCCGTGACCTTGACGTCGCCGTCGGCGGTCAGGTCGTAGGCGCTGGTCAGTACGTCGAAGGATTCCAGCGTCAGGTCGCCCGTCGCGGCCAGGGCGTTGGTCAGCACCAGGCCGCCGTCGGTGTCGGTGATCGACAGGTTGCGGATCGCGCCGCCGGGGTTCAGCGCCGCGCCGCCCCAGTCCCGGGCCTTGGCGGTGTAGTCGCCCCCGTTCACCGTGACGTTGGTGGCGTTGACCGTGCCGTTCGACGCATCGAGCCAGACGCTGTAGCCGCTGACCGTGCCGACGTCGAAGCCGCCGTCGACGCCGATCGAGGCCGTGCCGGCGGCGTTGTCGGCGGTGACCGAGGTCAGGCCGGTGTTCAGGCTGTTGAGGAAGACACGGGCGTCGCCGCCGGTGGAGGTGACGTCTGTGGCGCCGGCGCCGCCCGTGCGGCTGACGGTGTTGCCCGATCCGATCCCCGCCAGGCTGTCGGCGCCGAGTGTGGCCGCGCCCGTGGCGACGACCGACAGGGAGCCCGTGCCTGTGATCGTGGCCTTGCGCAGGGCCGCCGAGCCGTCCAGGGCCTGCACCAGGATCGTGCCGTTGGACGAGGCCGTGGCCACCGAGGCGTCGCCCGTGGTGGCGGTCACCGTGAGGCTGGTCGCGCCCGAGAACAGGCCGCCGATCCCGGTGTTGGCGGAGACGCCCGTCGCGCCGGTCAGGGCCAGGTTGCGCGTCGCGACGATCTGGGTCGCCGAGTTCGCCGTCAGGTCGCCGGCCGTCGTGGTGACGGTGACGTCGCGCCCGCCGACATTGCCGGTGATCACCAGCGCCTTGGCGTTGTTCAGCACCACGTCGTTTGCCGTTGCCTGCACGCTGATCGCCCGGTCGATCTGGTTCGCGCCGCTCAGGTCCACGCCGGTGGCGCCCGACGCGGAGAGAGAGTTGGCGGTGACCACGCCGGCCGTCTGGCCCAGCGCGCCGCCGCTCGACACCAGGGTGACTTGGCCCGCTGCGCTGTAGTTTCCGGTCAGGGCCAGGCTGTCGCCGCCGGTCCAGATCAGGTGCCTGGTCGAGGCAGCCGACCCCAGGGTCGAGCCGGTGTTCCCCGAGATCCAGACGTCGCCAGCCGCTACGCCGCTGCCTTCGGTGATGGCCGAGCCGACATTGACCGCGCCGGTCGTGGAGCGAGCCGTGACATGGCCGTCGTCGGTGGCGCCCACGCCGGTCGACTTCAGGGTCGCGCCGCTGGCCAGGAGGTCGCCGCCGGTGGCGACGACTTCCACGTCGTCGCCGGCCGTGGCCGAGGTGGTGATCGTGGCCGAGCCGTTGGAGGCTGTCAGCGAGATGTCGCGCGCGGCGGTCGCGTTGATGACGCTGACGCTCTCGCCGCTCATCGTCAGGTCGCGGCTGGAAACGCCGGTGGTCAGGGTCGCCGACGTGGCGCCGCTGACGGTGATGTCGCCGGCCTTGGAACCGGTCCCCTGCGTCAGCAGCGTGCCGCCCGAAGCCGAGCCGCTGGTCGAGCGGATCAGGATGTGGCTGTCGTCGGTCCCCGTGCCCAAGGTCCTGATATAGGCCCCGCCTGCCGTGACATTGCCGTCGGCGGTGATCTCGACGTCGTCGCCGGCGAAGATCCGGTTGGTCACATAGGCCTGGGTCGTGCCGGTGACGTAGACGCTGCGCACCGCGTCGACGGTGCTCATGAACACCTGCGGCGCGCTCAGCGTGAGGTCGCGCGCCGAATTGCCCAGGGTCAGCGACGCCGAGCCGTTGCTGGTGATCAGGATGTCGCCTGAGGTGGTCGTGGTGGCCGAGCCCACCGAACTGTTGACGCTCGAGGAGACCGTGACGCCGGTGGCTCCGCTGATCTGCGTCACGGTCGCGCCAGGGCCGCCGGCCGTGACCGAGGCCGCGCCGCTGGTGGCGGTGACCTCGGAGGCGGTGATCGAGCCGCTGGTGGTGCTCATCTGCGCCGTCGCGCCGTACACCGTCTGGGCGCTGAGAGCGCCGCTGGACGCGCTGAGCTGAACGTTGCCCGCCGCGTCGATCGAGGCGCTGGTCGCCGAGCTCACCGTGGTCATCCGGATCATGGCGTTCGACGCCGCCCGCAGCACGGCTGTCGGATCGGCGGCGCTGACGAAGTTGGCGTCGATCAGGCCGGCGCCGCCGGCGAACACGAAGCCCCCGGCGGTCATGGTCGCGCCCGGCGAGACGATCACGCCCTGGGGCGAATAGAACCAGATGTTGCCGCCGGTGGCCGCGCCGACCTTGCCGGTGACCACGGCGCCGTTGTCGATGGCGATCTGGCTGGTGGTCTTGTTCAGCACGATGTCGCTGGCGGAGTCGAACAGGAAGTTCATCGCGTCGCCGCTGCTGAGGTGCAGGCTGGACCAGTTGATCACCGTCCGCGGCGCGTTCAGGTCGATCTGCAGGGTGATCGCGTCGGGAAAGGTTATCAGCGGTTGCGAACCGCCGGAGGAGACAGTGATGTTGCCGGCCCCCGGGATGCCCGGAAGGGTTCCCGCCAGAGCCGGCTGGGCCAGCATGGCGGCCACGCCGCACAGGGCCGAAGCGGCCAGCAGGCTGGTCCGGCGCGGTGAACGCGAACCGGTGTGGGAAAGGATCGGGGACTGGGTCATGGAGAGCGCTCCGGAGACTTCAGCGAACTAGAACAGGGCGGCGGACAGCGAGACGAGCACGCGCGAGGACGGTGCGTCGCCGACGCCGAACGGGCTGTCGAACGGCTTGGCCCAGGTCAGGTCGAGCGCCACCCGGGAGGTCAGTTGGGCGCGCACGCCGACCCCGGCCGAGGTCAGGTCCAGCTTGCCGGCGCCGACACCCAGGTTGGTCAGTTCTGCGAGATCGTAGAAGGCGTAGGGACGCCAGGCGGCCCGGCCGCCGTTGAAGGGCAGGGGAACGGTGCTGAACTCCAGCGAGGCCGCCAGGGCGCGATCGCCCGACGCGGACGACGGGTCGTAGCCGCGCCCGATCGTCAGGTTGCCGACGCCGTATTCCTCGTAGGACAGCAGCGGGTCGTCGGTGTGCTGCCAGACGACGTTCAGCTTGCCGATCACCGGCCCGGCCAGGCGGCCGCCGATCTCGCCCTCGGTCCGCAGAACGGTGGCCTTGGGCTTGCCCAGGAAGCGGGAGGCCGAGAGGTCGCCATAGCGACTGGCGCCCAGGCCGTTGCTGCCTTGGCGCATCTCGAACACGCCGGTCAGGGCGACCGAATGCGACGCCAGGCTGGCCGGCGCGTAGTGGCCGTCCAGCCGCAGGAAGAACACCCGCAGGTGATCCTCGGTCAGCGTGGCCAGGCCGCCGCCGAACTCGACCTTCTGGTCGATCCAGTCGAGGCCGACGCCGATGTTGAGGTTGCGGTTGCGATGGCGCACCAGCGGATAGGTCAGGCGCACGCTGCCGGCGAAGGAGTCGCCTTCCAGGTCCAGCGGCTTGAGAACATCGCCCGGCTTGGTCCAGCCCCAGGCGCCCGACAGGTCGGCGGTCAGGCCGTCGGCGCCGATATAGAACCGCTCGGCCACCTGGATGACCCGTTGCTCGTCGCTGGACAGCGTGCCGTAGCCGAGGATCGAGGTGCGCTCGCCGAGCGGCGTGAAGCCGTTGAGGTCCAGGCGCGCCAGGGTCAAGTCGCGGCCGACGGTCTTGGAGCCGTAGTTCTGGGCGACCACCGAGCCGTCGACGGCGTCGCGGGATATGGCGATCTCGAGGTCCAGCGCCCCCTGGCCGAGCGGCGAGGGCTTGAGCGCCGACTGGATGCGCACGCCCGGCACGTCGGAGGCCAGCAGCAGGTAGCGCTGGGCGACGTCGAGGTCGAACGGCGCCATGCCGCGCAGCTGGTTGAGGAACCGCACGACCTGCTTCTGGGCCGGGCCGGCGTCGCCGTGATAGTTGACGGAACCGATGCGGGCCTCGACCACCGTCAGGGTCAGGCGGCCGTCGGCGATGCGCTGTTCGGGAATGACCACGTTGGCCAGCACGCCGCGCCGCAGATACAGCGCCGCGACCCGGTCGCGGATGTCGCAGACCGCGCTGATCGGCGCTTCACGACCCAGGAACTCGGCATAGGTCGAGGCCAGCGCCTGCTCCGGGACGGCCAGGGCGCCGGAGGTTCCGCCCTGGAAGTCCACGGCCTTCAGCGTGACCTTGATGGGGCTGTCGCGGAACGCGCACGGACCGGCTTCCACGCCCTTGAACAGGTCGCCGCGCGGCGCGGCGGCGATGGGGGCGGCGTTGGCGGGGTCGAGTTCCTGGCGCGAGGGCAGGGCGACCTGGGCGAACGCGGGGACAGCAGCCAGCAGAGGCGCGCCAACGCACATGGCTGCGCCCGCGCCGACAAGGGCGCGCCGCATACGGAACAAAGCTTTCAAGCCCCCAACCCTCCGGCCTGCGAGCGCGACATCGCCCTCAACCTAGGCATTACTATGATGCAAAACCTTGCAAGATAACACTGGTCAACGTGCCCGAGGCGTCGGGATGGGTAACGTCGCGGTCTGAACTTCCTGGAGCGGAACGGTTCAGGCGACGCCTAGCGCGGCTTCAGCCTTCGCGTCCGGCGGGCGGCGCTCGGATCGCTGTAACAGTCATTTCACACGAATCTCGGCGCGCAGCCGCTAGAAGCCGCACCCGTCACGGCGATGTTCGCTTGGGGATGCACATGTTCAAACACCTTCTGGCCGCCGCCTCGATCTCGCTGGCGATGTCGTCTCCGGTCCTGGCGCAGGGCGGATCGCGCCCGCCCGCCGCTCCGGCGGCTCAGGCTCCGCAGAAGGCCAGGAACGTCATCGTCTTCCTCGCCGACGCGGGCGGGGTGCCGTCGGTCAACGCCGCGAGCCTGCTGGGCTATGGCGAACCCCTGAAGCTGCATATCCAGACATGGCCGAACCTGGGCCTCAGCGAGACGTCCCCAGTCGACCAGTTCGTTTCGGACTCGGCCAACGGCATGTCCTCGATCATGACGGGGGTGAAGACCCGCAACGGCGTGATCAGCCAGTCGCCGGCCGCGGTGCGCGGCAAGGTCGACGGCGCGCCGACCAAGACCCTGCTGGAATATGCCGAGGAGCGGGGCCTTCGGACCGGCGTCGTGACCTCCGAACCGATCACCGACGCCACGCCGGCCGCGACCTACGCGCACTCGAACGACCGCGAGAAGTGGGGAGAGATCTTCCCGCAGGCCTTCTCGCCGCGTTTCGGCGACGGCGTTGACGTGATGTTCGGCGCAGGCCGCCGCAAGATCGGCGAACAACTGGCCGCCCGCGGAAGCGGCTTCTACCAACTGGCCAAGGCGCATGACCGGCCCATCTACGCCCGGCTCGAGGATGCGTCGCCCGCCAATAGCCGACCGGTGGTCGTCGCCGACCAGATCGACGTTCGCGCGGCCGCCCTGCGCGCGCTCGACCTGTTGCAATCCTCGCCCAAGGGCTACCTGCTGGTGATCGAGTGGGACGCCCACACCGACGATCCCCGCAAGGGCCTGCAGAACATCGTCGACCTGGACAAGCTGATCGCCGAGATCGAGGGCCGGGTCGACCTCAAGGACACGCTGCTGCTGTTCACCGCCGACCACTCGTTCGGCCTGCAGGTGGACGGCGGTCGTCGCGGCGAGCCGGTGCTGGAAGGCTATGACGCCTGGAAGGCGGCCGGGAAGGACGAAGACGTCGTCCGTCTGAAGAACGTCATGGTCAACCGCAGTCACACCGGCGAAGAGGTCGTCGCCCTGGCGACCGGCGCGGGCGCCGAGCGCGTGCGCGGCTACTTCCCCAACACCCACCTGTTCCAGATCATGATGGACGCTTGGGGCTGGAAGCCGGACGCGGCCAACTAGGACAGCGTCCAGCTCCGCCCGTCGGTCCTGACGGACACGTTGTGCAGGCGACCGACCGCCCTTGCGAAGGCGGCCGTGTCGCCGGCCTCGAACACGCCGTCGACTTGCAGGCGGCCCAGCGAAGGCGTCGCGATGCGCAGCGGCTTTTGGCTGTAGCGGTTCATTTCGGCGACGGCGTCGGCCAGCGAGGCGCCGACGAAGCTGATCCGGCCATGGTTCCAGTCGTCGATCCGCGCGGCCTGGGCGGCCAGGATCGGACCTGGCCGGCCCGACGGCGACAGGCGTACGCCCTGGCCGGGGGCTAGTCGCACCGAAGCCTCGGAACCGCCTTCGGCCGGCCCGACCGTCACGCCGCCCTCCAGCAGATCGACCTGGGTGAAGCCGGCCTGGCGATAGACGTTGAAGCGGGTGCCGGTGACGCGGATGCGTCCGCCCTGGCTCAGCACGTCGAACGGGACCCCGTCCCGGTGAGCCACGGCGAACAGGGCTTCTCCCGCCTCGAGGACGACTTCCCGCCGATCGCCCTCGAAACGCGTCACCAGGCGCGTGGCGGTGTTCAGCGTGATCCGCGAGCCGTCGGGCAGGGCGATCGTCCGCCGTTCGCCGACGGCGGTCTCGTAGGCGACGGGGCGTCGGTTCCAGAGCAGGACGCCGCCGCCGGCGAAGCTCGCGGCGAGCGCGCCGCCGGCGATCAGGCCGCGACGGCTCACCAGGCCGCTGTTGGTCTTGCGATCGTCCAGGCCGAAGTCGGCGGCGTCTAGCTGGCCCAGGGCATCCCAGACCTCGCCGACCTGGTCTTGCCCGGCGCGCGGTGAAATGGGTTGGCCCTGCTCCTCGCGCAGGCGATCGGCGACGAAGGCGTCGGCCTCGTCGTCGCGCGGCGGGCGGCTAAACGGGATTACTGCTCGAACCATCCACAATCCTTCAGCCTGTGCCGGCAGCGGGCGAGCGCGTCGGACATCAGGCGCTGGGTCGTCCGCAGCGGCGTGCGCGTGCGGGCGGCGATTTCAACCAGGGTCAGCCCCTCGACGCGGTGCATCATCAGCACCAGGCGCTGTTCGCGTGGCAGGGCGGCGATGGCGCGGCGCAGCAGGTCGGCGTTCTGCTGCCAGCGCAACTCGTCGAACGGCGAGGGACCCTCGTGCGCCAGGTCCTCTGGCAGCTCGACATGCCGGTCGCCGCCGCGACCCAGCCGTCGCCGGCGCAGGTCGCGCGCCACGCTGTCGGCGGTCTTGAACACGTAGGTGGCGTTGAACTCGGGCGGCGGAATCCCCGCCGCCAGCCGCGTCAGCCGCAGGTAGATGTCCTGCAGCGCGTCCTCGACATCGGCGGACACGAGAAAGCGGCCGAGGTATCGGCGCAGCCGCGCGTCGAACCGCTGCACGAGGTCGACCATGATCGCGGTGGTCGGTGCGGCCGGCTCGGGGGCTCTCATCGGTGGATCGACGCCGTCAAACATTCGCACTCGGTCACGCCTCTACTTCAAGAAACGCAGCGCTGTCGACAGGCCGCCAAATACGGTGAGCGGATGTCATCATTCCATTGCAGGGCGCCCATAGAAGCCGCCCTGTCGCGGGGTTCATTCACGGATCGTCCCACATGGGCGGTGGCGGTCGTCACGCTTTTCTTCGGTCCATGGGAGGCGTGGCGCTGTTCGTCGCGATCGCGCCGACCGCGGCCTGGGCGGGCGATCGGATCCCGAGTTTCGACGTCACCGCCCAACCCCTGTCGTCGGCGCTGCGCGAACTGGCGCGCCAGGGCAGGGTGCAGGTCCTGTTTTCGGCCAGGGACATGGAAGGCCGGCGCAGCCGCGCCGTCGTCGGGCGCATCGAGGTCTGGCGCGCGTTCGACATGGCCCTGGCGGACGCTGGTTTCGAAGCGCGCCGCATCGACGCCCGCACCTTCGTCATCGCCGCCCAGGCCCCGCCGCCCCGCATGGCCCTGGCGCTGGCGCCTCAGGTCTCGGCCACGGAGCTCGAGCCGCTCCTGGTGCTCGGCGCGCGCTCGGCCGCCGACGTTGTCGCGCGTCGCCTGGCGGCGGACCTGGCCGAGGCCACCCCGCTGCGTCGCCTGACCCGGGACGACATGGAGCGCGGGGCGGCGCAGAACCTCTCCGAGGCTCTCGGCGACCTGCCGGGCATGACAGTGATCAACACCGGGCGATCCTTCATCGGCGGCATCGACTCGGCCTCGCGGGGAGAGGGCCTGTACGCGGGCTATCGTGGCCTGAACGCCGAATACAATCTCACCATGATCAACGGCGTCTCCGTGGCCCAGGGCCTGCCGTACTCGCGCGGCGTGCAACTGAACCTGCTGCCGCCGGACGCCTTCCAGGCGGTGGTGGCGCACAAGACGGGCCGGGCCGACCTGGACGGCGACTTCATCGGCGCGGCGCTCGACTTCCAGACCCCGGGACCAGGGGACCGTTCGCGCTCGCCGCGGACGATCGTCACCCTGGGCGGGCGGGTCGAGACGCGGGCTCGCGACTATGGCGCTTCCGGCCTGGGCGGGCATTTGCAGGTCGAGCACAGCCGCCGTTTCGGCGCCGAAGGGCAGGTGGGGCTCTATGTCGCCGCCGCCTACGAGGACCGTAGTTTCCTGAACTCCGAACTGGCCGGTGTAATGGCGGCGCAGAACGACCGAGGCTGGGCCTACGGTGTTTCCGGCTCGGCCGCGGGCGGCCCGGTCGATCCGAGCCGGCCGCAGGACAACCTTGTCCAGACCAGCCTCAATGTCGGGGTGTCCAGCGGCGGCAGCCGCTTGCAGAACTACGCGCTGGCGCTGGACTGGAGCGTCCGGCCGGGGCTGGATGTTCGGCTGAACGCCACCCACGCTCGCGCCGACACCGAGCAGAACTCGACCTTCAGCCAGGTGGTCAGCGGCGCCCAGGCCTGGGGAGGCGACGGGACCGGGGTCTTCCGGTTGTCGGTCCAGGACCTGTCGACGCGCGTCTGGTACGAGACCAATCCCGACAGCGTTTCACTATCGACGGCGAGCCTGGCCGCCGACCTCGTCTCCGGTCGCTGGCGTCTGTCGCCCTACCTTTTCGCCAGCCACGGCGAGAGCGCGCGACCGGACCACTTGGAAGCCTCGGCCTGGATCAACCAGAACGACGGCTACAACACCGGCCAGTCGCCGCGCGCTTTCGGCGGGGTGACGGTGACCTATCGGAATGGCCTGCCGGTTCCGCAGTGGCCCCAGAGCGTGGTCGACGATCTCAACGGCGCCGGGCGGGTGCTCCTGGCCCGCCGCGCCGGCCAGCGCACCGAGCAGTTCAGCGACCAGACGCGGTACGGCGGAGGCTTTGGCCTGACCTTCACCCCATCGGTCGGCTCCTGGCGCAGCTTTCGGGCGGGGGCCAAGATCAGCCGCAGCGATCGAAGCCTCACCGACCGCAACTGGACCAACGCCTTCTTCGCCGACATCTACCGGAAGGCCGGGCTGACCTGGGAGGCGCTGGGCATCGCCGACGGGATCTACGCCCAGGTCTTCCCCGGGCTCTACGACTGGTCGATCCCGCGGATCGATCACGACCGGCTCGCGGCCTATTTCCAGGCCAACCGCACGGCCGAAAGCTTTGACAGTTGCGGCGCGCTCTACGTCAACAACCTCAACTGCAACAGCCAGTCGGGCAGTGAGACGGTGGGCGCGCTCTACGTCATGGCGACCTACGCGTCGGGCGCCTGGGAGGCCCAGTTCGGCCTGCGTCACGAGCATGCCCTGATCCGCAACCGCTTCTGGGTGATGCCCGACACCAGCGGCGGCGAGACGGCGGGCGACTGGGGGCGCAGCCGCAGCCGCTACGACAAGCTGCTGCCCAGCGTGAACCTGTCCTACCGCTCGGACGACCGCAGCGTCTGGCGGGCCTCGGTCTGGCGCGCCTACAGCCGCCCCGCCTTCATGCAGCTGGCCGGCGGCGAGCGGACGGCGACCGTCGATGGGGTGACCACCGTGACCCGCGGCAATCCCGACCTGAAGAGCGCCGACGCCTGGAGCCTCGATCTGTCGCACCAGCGCTGGCTGCCGGGCGGCGGGGTGCTGGGCGTGTCGGCCTACGCCAAGCTCATCGACCACTACCTGTTCGAGAGCGGTTCGAGCCTGGATCTGGGCGCGACGCCAGAGGACGGCGCCGTTCGCGTGATCATGCCGCGCAACGGCGGGCGCGGCCGCACGCGCGGCCTGGAGGTCGAATGGTACCAGCCCCTGGGCGATCCGCTTGGGCTGGGCGGTCGGGCCAGCCTGGACATGAACGCCAGCCGCCAGTGGACCCGCGTCGATCTCGGCCCGAGCCTGGGTCGCGCCCAGCCGATGTTGAGCGCGCCCGAATGGCTGGGCAACGCCGAACTGGCCTACAGCCGGGGCCGGGCGTCGCTCTACTTGAGCCTGAACTACACGGGCGCCTATCTGTCGGCCTATGACATCCTCGGCGCTCAGGGCGATTGGGACAATCAGTGGGTTCGTCCGGTCACCCGTCTGGACGCGCGGGTCCGCTGGCGGTTCGACGAGCGCACGCGGCTGGACGTGATCGCGACCAACCTGACCGGCGCCTACAGCTACTGGGCCCATGTGGGACGCGACACCACCGCGCTTTCCGACGTGGTGGATTCCGGGCGGCGGGTCGTCGTCAGTCTGCGCCAGGCGTTCTAGAAACCGGCCGAGCGGAGCGCGCGCTCCAGTCCGGCGTCGCCTTCGGCGTCAAGCAGCGCTTTGATCCGATCCGCGCCCAGCCGCTCCAGCGCCGGGTTGCGCAGGCGGGTGCGGTAGGGCGCGCCCTCCGCGACGGGATGGCCAAAGCGCGGCGCGAGGCGGGCCAGACCCGCATCGGCGGCGTGGACGGCCGCCTCGGCGTGAATCCAGTTGTCGTCGGCGGCGTTGCTGACCAGGCATTCGCGCGTCGGGCGCACCGGATACGTCCATTCGACGCGGGCGATGATCGCCGCCGCACGCAGCCAGCCCGTGACTTTCCGCTGGTCGCCGTCGACAGGGGCGGCGTGGGCGCAGGCCTGGGCCAGGATTGTCGCCGGCGGCAGGCCGCGCGCCATCGCCTCGGCCAGGCCCAGAACGTGATGGGCTCCAGCGCCCGCGATCGCCCCTTCGGGACCCAGGGTTCCGTCTTCGCGCCAGGTGAAGACCAGGGCCTTGGCCCAGTCGTGCCACAGGACGGCGCCGGTCAGGACGTCCCGATCGACGGGAACGCCGCTCTCGGCCTCGTAGAGGTCGGCGAGCGCCATGCCGGCGCGAAGGTTGAAGGCCTCGTGGGCGACCAGGCCGCCTGGCCAGTCGTGGTGCGAGCCGGCGTTGCCGCCCGGCGCGACTGAAATCGGCTGCGGCAGGGGGGGACAGGCCTCGCCATCGCCCAGGGGCGGGAAGACTGTGCGGCGCTGCTGTTCGGCCTGCGAGGCTTCGACGGGCGGGGGCAGCAGGCCCTCGGCGCGGAGCTGCTGGAGGACCCGTGTCTCGCCGGCCTGCGTCAGGCCCATGCGGTGGCGCACGCAAGGATGCGGCTGAAGCGCCGCCACGGTCTCGTTTCGCAGCTGTTCCTCGGTCAGGCCGCCCGCCGCGGCGCGCAGTTGCTCGAGAGCAGCCGTGGTGCGCGAAGCGGGGGGCGCAGCCCCGCCCGGCGCGGCGAGAAGCAGGGCGGTCAGCAAGCCGATCATCGGGATCTCGTCGGGCGGTCTGGAAAAGCGAAAGGCCCGGTTCGCAAAGGGGAGGGCGAACCGGGCCTTGGCCGACGCTTAGAAGTCGTACTTCAGCGTCAGCAGGGTGGTGCGGCCGGAATTGACCACGTCGGAGATGGCCAGGCTGTTCTCGCCGACATGGGCCCAGTAGCTGTAGTTCTTGAACAGGTTGGAGACCGACAGGTCGAGCACCACGCCGTTGCCGAAGTCATAGCCGGCGTGCAGGTCGGTGCGGCGGGTCGGCCGGGTCCAGTAGTCGAGGCCGGCCACGCGGTTGTAGGCCATGACCGTCTCGCCCGCGTAGTTCCAGTTCAGGTCGACCGTCAGGTTCCCCAGCACGTAGTTGAGCTTCAGGTTTGCCAGCTCGTCCGGCGCGTTCTGCATCCGCTTCTTCTCGCCGCCGCCGATGTCGACCTGCGTCCACTGGCGGGTGTAGTTGGCGCCGGCGCCGAAGCCCGACAGCCAGCCCGGCAGCATGTCGAACTTCTGGTAGAGTTGGATCTCCAGGCCCTTGACATAGCCCTCGCCGCCGTTGGTCGGCGAGACGATGGTCACGCGGTCGAAGGTCTCGCCGTTGTACTGCGTGCCGCCCGAGGACTGGCCGCCGTTCACGGTGGTGGAGCCGTTGTCGTACATGTAGTCCGACAGGCGCTTGTAGTAGACGCCCACCATGGCATAGCCGCCGGCGCTGTTGCGCCATTCACCGGAGGCGTCGAAGTTCCAGGACTTCAGCGTCTTCAGGTCCGGGTTGCCGCGGGTGACGGTGATCGAGTTGTCGCCGCGCGTGGTTGTCTCCGACCCGCCCAACTGCACCAGGGCCGGTCGCATGTAGGCGCGGGTGATCGAGGCGCGATAGACCGCGTCGTCGGTCGGTCGGTAGTTGGCGAACAGGCTGGGCAGCCACTCGTTGTACTTGGTCGAGTTGGTCTCGAAGCCTCGGGCCTTACTATCGTTGTTCCAGTAGGTGTTCTCGATGTTGGTGTGCTCGTAGCGCAGGCCGGGAATGACCTCGAGCGCGCCCATGTCCCACTTGCCGGTGACGTACGCGGCCGCGACGTTCTCATCGCCCTTGAGCGTGTTGCAGTTCAGGTAGCAGAGGTCGGCCGCGGCGGCGTTGGCGTCGAAATACTGGCGGAACAGCGAGACCAGGCGGTCGTGGTTCACCTTCGGCGCGCGGATGTCGTACAGGCCCGGATAGACGGAGTCGAAATAGCCGGAGATCAGGCCCAGCTCGTTCCACGTCACGCCCGGCTTGCCCAGCAGGTTGGCGAAGTGGTCGTTGGTCCAGTCGTGGCTGGTGACGCGGCGGTGGCTCTGCACGTACTTCACGCCGGTCTTGATGTAGGACAGCGCCCCGCCGTCGAAGTCGCGCTGGGCGTCGAAGCGGCCGCCGAACTTCTGCTGGTTCGAGAACTGCTCGGTCAGCTGGCCCGCCCGGCGCGCCAGCAGCGCGGTCCCCGAGTTGTTGATCAGGTCGCGCTGCGCCTGGGTCAGGAGCGGCATCGGATAGCCGTCCTTGTTGTAGCCGATGAACAGGCCGCTGTAGGGCGTCAGGAAGCCGGTGTTGAAGCGGTCGGACTGGTTGTTGCGGACCGAGGCCTCGATATGGTCGGGGCGGTCGTTGCCGCCTTCCGAATAGAAGACCGACGGCGACAGGGTCCAGGCGCCCTGACGCTTGACGCCGCCCAGGGTCACGGTGCTCAGGTCCGCGTCCTCGGGATTGGTCGTGTACCACATGCGAACCGACGAGTTGGTCAGGTTCAGGTCGTAGAGACCGGTCGCGGCGTTGAAGACGCGAGCGCGGTTCTGGACGAACTGGTTCAGGGTCGAGTTCTGCTCGGTCTCGGCGAAGGCGTAGGAGCCGCGCAGATAGAGGTCCAGGCTGTCGTCCGGGCGCCAGTCCAGCGAGAAGTTGCCGCCGTAGCGCTTGGTGTGGCCGGTGGAGACGCCGACGTTAAGGCCGGTCAGGGCCAGGTTGGCTTCCTTGTCCATGCCGGCCGGATTGACGCCTTCGCCAGAGTCCGTCGCCGAGTGCAGATAGGCCCAGCCGCCATCGTTCTGGGCGTTCATCAGGGCCGCGACCATCGAGTTGGCGAAGGTGCGCTTGTCGTAGAAGGCGCTGACATAGACGCCGAACTGTTGGTTCTGGCCGAAACGGCGGGCGATCTCGCCGCTGACGCCGCCGCCCAGGCCGTCCTCGTCATAGGTGCGCGCGCGGCTCTCGACACGGCCGGCGACCGACAGCGAGGCGTAGCCGTCGCGGAAGCTGAAGGCCGAGGGCGTGATGAAGTCGATGGTGCCGCCGATGGCGTCGCCGTCCATGTCGGCGGTCGAGTTCTTGTTGACCACGATGGTCTTCAGGCCCGACGGCGGCAGCAGCGACAGCTGCACCTGGCGCGAGTAGGGCATGCCCTGGGCGACGTTGACGCCGTTGATCAGCGCCAGGGTGAACTCAGAGTTCATGCCGCGCACGCCGACGAACATGCCTTCGCCGCGCGAGGCCCCGTCGACGCCGCCGAAGAACGAGTTGCCGGTGTTCTGCACGCTGATGCCGGGCAGCAGGGCCAGGGCTTCGGCGACGTTGTGGACGGCGGTGTGCTCAAGGTCGTCGGCCGACATCACGCTGACGGCGTTGTCGCTGGCCATCTGGGTGCGCATGGCGTCGTTGCGGGTGGCGACCACGGTCACGGCGGCGACCTCGGCGGAGTCCGTGGTGGAGGCGGGCGCGTCTTCCGCGAAGGCCTGACCCGCGCCCAGCAACGAGAAGAGCGCCATCGAGGACGCGAGAAGCTTGGTTTTGAACGATAGCGTTTTCATCGACCGCAGGCCCTGAACCGGAGCAGAGATGCTCCCAAGCTCAAGGGACGCGGCCGATCGGCAGGCGCGCCGGAATTTTATGAATACTTCACAGTCGGCCGGACGGCGGCCCCGTTCAGGAGCGCTTGGCGCCGATCTCGTCGAGATAGTTGTAGATCGTGAACTTGGTGACCCCCAGGCGCGCGGCGACCCGTTCGACCGAGCCGCGGATCACGAACAGGCCGCGCTCGTGCATGATCGCGACGGCGGCCTTCTTCTCGGTTTTCGACATGCGGTCGACCGGCGCGCCGGCGGCCTCCAGCGCCGAGACGATGATCTCCTCGATCAGGTCCTCGATATTGGCTTCCGAACGGGGGGCGGGCAGGGGCGGCAGGACGCTGGGAACCAGGGCCGCCTGCACCTCGCGCTGGATGCGCTCGATCGCGCCCATGTCGACGTTCAGGCACAGGGCGGCCGCCGGAACGCCCTCCTCGTCGAACAGCACCACCGAGGACGAGCGCAGGGCGCGTCCGTCGCCGGTCCGGGAGGTGTAGTTTGAGACCACGCGCACCTCGTTGGGATGAGCGGCGGCCTTGCTGGCGACCAGGGTGTCGAAGGCCTTGTCCTCGGCGGGGCCGGAGATGATCGCCGAACCCACGCTGCGGCCGCTGACGTGGCCGTTGACGATCTCGATGATCGAGGACTCCGGCTGGCGCAGGTTATGGACCACCACCTCGGTGTGCTGGTTCACGGCGCATTCCAGCGCCTTGGCTACGCCTTGGAGAACGCCCAGCAGGGCCTTTTCGTCTTGCACGGAGGTCTGGTCTTTCATGCGTGGCGGCGAGCCGGGAACGAAGCGGCGTCATTCAACAGAGCGTTGATATTCCGGCCTCGCCCTGTGCGCAACACGATCGCCGTTCGGCTTCGATACACAACCCGGCGCCCGCCGTTTGATCAGCAATGGCCTGGAATTCATGCGAAATTTCGCACGCATCAACACGTAGTCGATGTTTTCAACAAAATGTTGAAGCCGTCTTCGTTCTGTTGCAAAGCTGTTGGCGAACATGGGTCTTGGGTCGGCGGGGGACGCCGCGCCCGGCGAATTGGGGACTGCGATGCGCAACGGTTTGAAGGCTTTTCTGCTGGCGGGTTCGGGCGGCGCGTGCCTCCTGGCCGGTTCCCTGGCCCACGCCCAGGACGCGGCCGACGACACGACGATCGGCGAGATCGTGGTGACGGCGCAGAAGAAGTCCGAGCGCCTGCTGGACGTGCCGGTTTCGGTGGCGGCGGTCACCGGTGACAACCTCTCGCGGCAGAACCTCGTGCAGGTGCGCGACTTCTACAACCGCGTGCCCGGCGTCTCGCTGAGCGGCGGCGGGACCGAGCAACGCGCCAACGGCGTGGCCATCCGCGGCGTCACCACCGGCGGTGGCACGGCGGCCACCGTGGCCTTCGCCCTGGACGACGTGCCGCTGACCTCGGGCGCGGCCTCGGCCCAGTCGCCGCTGATCGACATCGATCCGTCCGACCTGCAGCGCGTCGAGATCCTGCGCGGCCCGCAGGGCACGCTCTACGGCGCTTCCAGCCTGGGCGGCCTGGTGAAGTATGTGACGGTCAGCCCCGACACCGAGCGGTTCAGCGGCCGTATCGAAGCCGGCGCCAACACCGTCTCCGGCGGCGGCGAGGGCTGGTCGCTGCGCGGCGCAGTCAACCTGCCGATCGTCAGCGACAAGCTGGCGCTGCGGGTCAGCGGCTTCACCCGCCACGATCCGCCGTACCTCGACAACATCAACGCCAAGGCCGCGGGCGAGGACGTCAACGACAACCGCGTCGAAGGCGGTCGCGCCGCGCTGCTGTTCAAGCCGACCGACGCCCTGACCATCGACCTGTCGGTGCTGCGCCAGGAAGCCAAGTTCGTCGGCAGCCCGCAGATCCGCATCTGCCCGTCCTGCGGAACGGGCGCCTTCACCGGCGGCGTCGACTTCACGCCCTATTACGGCGACATGACGCTGAACATCGCGCCGACCAAGCGCGACGTCGACGTGACCCTGTACCAGGGCCGCGCCAGCCTCGACCTGGGCTTCGCCGACCTGACCTCGGTCAGCGCCTACAACCGCATCAAGTCGGCCTCCGACCTTGACCAGACCAACACCTTCGGCTTCCTGCTGTCGGCCTTCTCGGCGCCGACCGGCTCCAGCGTCTCGCTGATCAACGCCGACCAGACCAAGAAATTCAGCCAGGAGATCCGCCTGGCCTCGAAGTCGGACGGCCCGCTCGAATGGCTGGTCGGCGGCTTCTACACCCACGAGAAGATCGCCGTGGACCAGACGCTGGTCGTGCGTCCGACCACGGGCTCGGATTCGACGGCCTACGCGTCGGTCGGCCCGGCGAAGTTCGAGGAGAAGGCGGCGTTCGCCGACGTCACCTACCACTTCGCCCCGGCTTTCGACGTGCAGGCCGGCGTGCGCTACTCGTCCAACGACCAGGACAGCGCCTCGACCACGACCATCGCCCCGCAGGCCGTGCGCTTCTTTGGCCCGACCTCGTCGGTGCCGCAGGCCAAGTCGTCGGACGACGCGGTCACCTGGCTGCTGACGCCGCGCTACAAGATCTCGCCCGACGCCATGGCCTATCTGCGCATCGCCACCGGCTATCGCCCGGGCGGACCCAATAGCTCGGGCGTCTCGGGCATTCCGCTGTCGTTCCAGTCCGACAGCGTGGTCAGCTACGAAGCCGGCCTGAAAGGCGTGATCCGGGCGGCGCGCTTCACCTACGAGGCCGCGCTGTTCCGGGTGGATTGGGACGACATCCAGCTCCTGACCACCGACGTGGCCTCGCAGTTCACCTACTACACCAACGGCTCCACCGCTCGCAGCCAGGGTCTGGAACTGTCGGGCCGCTGGGCGCCGATCGGCGGCCTGTCGTTCGACGGGGCGCTGACCCTGCTGGACGCCAAGCTGTCGGACGACCTGAAGTCGCCAGCCGGCGCCTCGCCGATCTACGGCGACAAGGGCGACCGCCTGCCGGGTTCGGCCAAGGTCTCGGCCAGCCTGTCGAGCGACTACGACTGGTCGATCGGCCACGGCTTCTCGGCCACGGTCGGCGCCAGCGTGGCCTATGTCGGCGAGCGCTACGGCGACTTCGCCAACATCCTGCCGACGACGACGGGCAACACCGCCTACGGTTCGCGTATCAAGCTGCCGTCCTACACCACGTTCGATGTGCGCGGGGGGATCTACAACGCCGACTGGCGGTTCACCGCCTACATCAAGAACCTGGGCGACGAGCGCGGCGTCGTCGAGGCGACGACCCGTGGCGGCACCAGCGCGCCGCAGGCCATCTTCCTGCAGCCGCGCACCGCGGGCGTCTCGCTGAGCCGCAGCTTCTAGGCATGCGGTTCTTCGACGAAGCCGCCGTCCTGCAACGCCTCGATCTCGACGGCTGCCGGACGGCGGTGCGCGAGGCGATGGTGGCCCTGTCGACGGGCCAGACCCGGCAGTTGCCCCGCTCGATCATTCCGATCGGCGCGGGGCGGCTGTTTGGCCAGATGCCGGGCGCGCTGCTCAACGACGGCTATTTCGGCGCCAAGCTGATCAGCGTGTTCGCCGAGCCCGACCGGCCGGGGCGTAGCGCCCACCAGGGCGTGGTGGTCCTGTTCGACGCGCAGAGCGGCCAAGCGGTCTGCGTCGCCGACGCCGGCGCCATCACCCAGATCCGCACCGCCGCCGGCACGGCGGCGGCCACCGACGCCCTCGCGCTGCCCTACGCCGAGCGGCTGACCCTGATGGGGCACGGCCACCAGGCCAGCGCCCATATCGAGGCCTTGGCCCGGGTGCGGCGTCTTAGGGAAGTTCGGGTCTGGGGGCGATCGCTCGAGCGCGCCCAGGCCTTCTGCGCGCAGATGGCGGAAAGCACTGGCCTGTCGGTGATCGCCGTCGAGGACGCCCGCGAGGCCGTCGCCAACGCCCAGATCGTCTGCACCGTCACCGGCGCGGTCGAGCCGGTGCTGATGGCCGACTGGCTGACGCCAGGAACCCACGTGAACCTGGTCGGCGCCAGCGTCGCCTCGGCCGCAGAGGCCGAGGCCGCCGTGATGTCGGTCGGGCGCTACTTCGTCGAGAGCCGCGAGTCGGCGCGAAACGGGGCAGGGGAGTTCCTGCGCGCCATAGCCGCCGGCCTCGTCTCCGAGGACTGCATCCAGGCCGAGATCGGCGAGGTCTTCGCCGATCCGGCGGCGGGGCGGCGGTCGCCTTCGGACATTACCGTGTACAAGTCGATCGGCCACGCCGTGCAGGACCTGGCGGCGACGGCCTATCTCTACGAGCAGGTGCGATGACCTTGAGAACCCGTCTGCTGGCCGGGCTGGCGGCCGCCTTCATCCTGGCGCCCGCCGGCGCGAGCCTGGCCCAGCCCGCGCCGTCCCTGGACGTGCGCCTGACGCCCAGCCGCATGGACGAGGCCAAGGGCGCTGGCAGCCTGGCGGTGGAACTGCGGTTCTCCGGCCTTTCGGTTCAGGCCGGGGCGTCGCTGCTGACCCTGCCGCTGGTGATCGCCAACACGGCCACTGTCGCTGACACCTTGACCGGACTAACTGCGACAGACGCCGACGGCGACATTCCGCTGACGGTACGGGATGATCCGCCCAAGGGCATGGTCTGGTCTCGCCACTGGCTGGCTGGCCGCGCCACCCGCGGTCCCGTGGTGGTCCGCTACCTCGCTCCTGTCGACAACACCCCGCCCACGCGCGGCTCGGGGCCGCCCTATGCTCTCCGGACCGAAGGCGGCGGCGTGTCGGGCGTCGGCAACACCTTCATTTTGCTGCCCGAAGACCAGGTCGCGCGCCGCATCCGCCTCCGCTGGGACCTGGGCGCTCTGCCCAAGGGCTCGACAGCGACCTCCAGCTTTGGCGAGGGCGACGTCGCCCTGCCGGACGGACCGGCCGGCCAACTGGCCTCGACGGTGTTCATGGCCGGGCCGATGAAGCGCGAGCCGGCGGCGGTGTCAGAGACCGGCTTCTCGGCCGCCTGGATGGGGACGCCGCCGTTCGATCCCGCGCCGCTGATGGCCTGGACCAACCAGCTGCACGGCTGGATGAGCGGCTTCTTCCACGACAAGACCGTCCCGCCTTACCGGGTCTTCCTGCGCTACAATCCGATCAACGCCGGCGGCGGCACGGCCCTGACCCGCTCGTTCCTGACCACCTACGGCGCGGACACGAAGGGCGACAGCCTCAAGGGCACGCTGTCGCACGAGATGGTCCATACCTGGACCGACTCCGACGCTGGCCAGTGGTATGGCGAGGGCATCGCCGTCCACTACCAGGGCCTGCTGCCGTTCCGCGCCGGTCTGCTGTCGGCCGACGAATTCCTGGAAGACCTCAACGACACCGCCCGGCGCTACTATGCCAATCCGCTGAACGGCACGCCCGACCACGAGATCATGCCGCGCTTCTGGGAGGACAGCCGCATCCGCGTGCTGCCCTATGACAGGGGCGGCCTCTATTTCGCGGTGTTGGACGGTAAGATCCGTCGCGCCAGCGGCGGCAAGCGCTCGGTCGACGACCTGGTGCTGGAGATGAACCGCCGCTTCGCCGCCGGCGAAAAGGCCGATGACGCGGCCTGGGTCGCGCTGCTGACCGGCGAGCTGGGCGAGGACGGCCGCAAGCTGCACGAGGCCATGCTGGCCGGCGGCCTGATGCTGCCGCAGGCCGACGACTTCGGACCCTGCTTCACCCGCACGACGGCCAAAGCCCGCCGGTTCGAACTGGGCTTCGAGCCGAGGTCGCTGGTCGGCACGACCAAGACCATCCGCGGCCTGATCCCGGGTTCGGAAGCCGCGAAGGCCGGGCTGAAGGATGGCGACGTCGTCACCTATGCGGTGGCGCTCGACGCTGTGCAGGGCGATCCGGCCGCGACCCTGACGTTGAAGGTCACGCGCGACGGCAAGACCTTCCCGCTGACCTACCTGCCGCGCGGCGAGCAGGTGGAGGTCTATCAATGGGCTCGCAAGCCCGGGACCGAGGGGATGAAATGCGTCTACTGATCACCGCGCTTCTGGCCGCCTCCGTCGCCGGCGCGGCGGCGGCTCAAGCGCCCGCCACCGTCAAGGACGGCTTCTCGCTGGCCGTGACCGGCGACCTGATCGGACCCGAGCATCCGATCACCGGCCTTGGCGATCCCGGCACGCTGCGGATTCAGAAGCTGCTGTCTGGCGCCGATGCGGCCTTCGGCAACCAGGAAGGCGCGATCTTCGACTTCGACAAGTTCCCCGGCTGGCCGGCGGCGCAGAACGGCGGCGGCACGCCGGTCAACGACGCGGCCGTCGCCTTCGACCTGAAGGCCATGGGCTTCAAGCTCATGTCGATGGCCAACAACCACGCCACCGATTTCGGCGTGGAGGGCATGGCGCTGACCCAGCGCGCGCTCGACACGGCCGGCGTCGTCCATGCCGGCACGGGCGACAGCCTGAGCGCGGCCCGCAAGCCCGCCTATGCCAAGACCGCGCGCGGCACGGTCGCTCTGGTCTCGTTCGCCGGCAGCTACACCGACATCTCCCTGGCCGCCGACGCCAATCCAGCCCGCGGCTTCCGCGCTCGTCCGGGCCTGGCGCCGCTGCGCTCGCGCGAGCTCCAGCGCGTCACGCCCGAGCAGATGAAGACCCTGCGCGAGATCGCCGCCCACTCGACGACGCCCGACGCGACCAAGAACCCGGAGGTTTTCAGCGCCGCCAAGACCGGCGACGAACTGACCATCGGCCGCACCACCTTCCGCGTCGATGAGCGTCCGGGCCTCAGCTACGACCTAGACGCGGGCGACCGGGCCGCCGCCCTGGCCAGCGTCAAGGAGGCGCGGGGCAAGGCGGATCTGGTGCTGTTCTCGATCCACGCCCACGAGACCGCCTCGTCCGACCCCGAGGACACCCGGCCGGCCGACTACATGCAGCCGCTGTTCCACGAACTGATCGACGCCGGCGCCGACGCGGTGGTGCGCCATGGTCCCCACGCCCTGCTGGGGGTCGAGATCTACAAGGGCCGGCCAATCTTCTACGGCATGGGCAGCCTGATGTTCCAGGTCGGCGACAAGAACCGCCAGTTCCGCGGCTTCACCCTGCCGGCCGAGTGGTACGACGGCGCCGTGGCGGTCAGCGAGTATAGCAACGGCCGCGTGGCCGTGATCCGCATCCATCCCTTTATCCAGAACCTCGAGGACGACCGCCTGCAAGGGACGCCCAAGTCGCCGTCGCGCGAGGACGCCCAGCGGATCCTCAAGCGCATCCAGGCCGCCTCCGTGCAGTTCGGCACGCGCATCGACATCGAGGGCGATGTCGGCGTGATCCGCGTGCCGGCGGAGCGCTGAGGTGAGGCTGGCGCGGCGGCAGGCCCTGGCCGGTCTGGGCGCGCTGGCCCTGGCCCCGAAGGCGCTGGCCCGAGAGGCGCCGGTTCCCGATCTGGCCCTCTACCAGGCGGTCCGCGACGAGGGCCTGACGCGCGGCCAGGCCATGACCTTCGCCACGAGCCTGGTCGACGAGGTCGGCGCCCGGCTGATGGGATCGCCCAACATGCGCCGGGCCTATGACTGGGCGCTGGCGCGACTGCAGGCGCTGGGCCTCAGCGATCCACGGCTAGAGCCGATCGGACCGTTCGGCCTTTCCTGGCGGCAGGTCCTGGCCTGGGCGCGCATGACCGCGCCCGACGCCGTCCAGTTCGCCGCCGTGGCCAGCCCCTGGTCGGTGGCGACCAAGGGCGCGGTCGCCGGCCAGGCGGTCGCCGTGCGCCTGGACAGCGACGAAGACCTCGAACGCGCGAAGGGAACGCTCGCCGGCCGGATCGTGCTGCTGGGGCCGCCCAAGGCCGTGCGGGCCGACGAACCAGCGGTCGTCCGCTACAGCGACGAGCAGGTCCTGAAGGGCGAGGCCGCGGAGGCCGTCGGCGCCTATTACCGCACAGTCGCCGAGCGACGCGCGCGCCAGGGGCGGGAAGGGCTGTTCAAGGCCCGCCGCAACGCCCTCCTGGCGGCCGAGGGCGTGCTGGCCGTGCTGATCGACGGCGGCGGCGCCGAGCCGGGCGCCATGATTGTCGACGGCTCCGAACTCGGCGGTCGTCCCTGGCTGTCGGCCGAGCGGCCGTCCTTTCCCGCGCTCTATGTCGATGGCCCGGCCTATGCCCGTTGCTGGCGGCTGGCGAAGGCCGGCGCGGCGCCGCGCCTGGAGCTGGAGATCGCCACCGAAGAAGGCGATCCCGCCGAGCCCGGCTACAACGTCGTGGCCGAGCTGCCGGGACTGGATCCGGCCCTGAAGGCCCAGGTGGTCCTGGTGGGCGCGCATCTCGACAGCTGGGCGGCAGGCGTTGGCGCGGCCGACAACGGTGCAGGCGTGGCCGCGACCCTGGAGGCGATCCGCATCCTGCGCGCGGTCGGGGCCCGGCCTCGTCGCACCATCCGCGTCGTCTTCTACGGCGGCGAGGAGCAGGGCCTCTACGGGTCCGAAGCCTATGCCAGGCAGCGCCTGGGATGGATCCCGCGCTCCATCGCGCCCGAGCAGATGGCCCTGCCGGTCGAGGGGCGGCGGGCCAAGGTCGGTCCACTGCGCAAGGGGCCGGAGTACGAGGCGTTCAGCGTCGCCTTCAATCTGGACGGCGGTTCGGGGCGCATTCGGGGCGTGTTCACCGGCGGCAATCCGGCCCTGGCCGAGCTCTACCGGGCATGGACCGCGCCGCTGAAGGACCTGGGCGTGCTGGCGGTCTATGACGGACCGCACTGGCCCGCCGACCAGTCGACCTTCACCGAGATCGGCCTGCCGGGGATCTCGTTCCTGCAGGATCCGCTCGACTACGACAGTCGGGCGCACCACACGAGCCTCGATACGCTGGAGAGGCTGGCGCCGGCCGACTTGGCCCAGGCCGCGACCGTGCTGGCGATCTTCCTGATCAACAGCGCAAACAGCGACACGCGAGCGCCGCGTCCCGCGCCGGCTTCCTGAGGCGGAGCGCGGAGCGACGGTTCAGGCGCCGTCGATCCAGGTCCTGACGACGTTGCGCTGGGCATCGAGGAGGACGAGGTCTGCGGCCATGCCGGGGGCGATGGTTCCGCGGTGGGTTGCAAGGCCCAGGAAGGCGGCGGGCGCGGCCGAGGCGA
>Ga0247823_10000181_pt1 | contig 52645 bp, 116 predicted proteins | sample 13C_PalmiticAcid_2_FD_192426 | JGI IMG/M metagenome (GOLD analysis project Ga0247823, IMG submission 192426) | Soil microbial communities from agricultural site in Penn Yan, New York, United States - 13C_PalmiticAcid_Day30 | ecosystem: Environmental > Terrestrial > Soil > Agricultural land... | reverse complement strand
AGAAGGGTGCGGCGCAATGCGTCGTCTTCCCCTATGTCTTGGGTACCCATAATTTTTCGGCATTCATTGAATACAGGATAGTGTAGAAACGTATGGATATCCATAAGGTATGGTACCATACCCTTGGGGTTGCAGAGGTAGTCGATTCGACTGCCCTTAAAGTGGGATCGGTACGTAATAGCCATTTCCTCTGAGTCCAAGTAAAAGCAGCAGCGCTTGGTATTAGGTGGCGCTATGGTAGTAACGCACCACACACCCATCGGCATAGGTACTTGCTCTTGAGTACCTATAACCAGAGTCACTATATCACCTGAACGCCACCCACCCTTAGGGACAGACTCCGGATAACTTGAATTACCGCCACCGGCCCCACCCGCATCAATAACTGTTACCTTACCCTCAGCGTCAGTAAATTGGAGAGGACTATAACCAGAACCACCCTGGCCTACATAATCCTGTACACGGCGGAGGCGAAGTTTTTCGATACGGTTGATGATTGTGTTGGCTACGAGATCGATATCTATGGTATCCGAATCAAAGTCTGCCGTTTTGAGCGGCCCGAATTTAGAAAGATACTCAATGAGCTTGTTTAGAATTTGGCTACTGGAATTCGTATTCATAGGCTTGTCAGTCTCTTGTAGATGTGGTATACGAACACGCGCTCAATTTGCGGTTCATTATATAGGTAATCAGCCTGCGGCTTTTGAGTGCCCACGTACTCACCCCATTTCTCCCAACGCCAGCCGTCCTTTGGAGGCTGATCTGCCTTATTGATGGCCGTTAAGGTCACTATGAATTCGTCATCGCTATTCTGTATTTCAGGGATGGCAGCCAACAACTGCTCAGCACTATCACATACACCGTAAGAGTAATGATCACCTATGGCGAAATACTCCTCATAGAACTTGCGCATAGAGTGAGGGAGGCCGAAAGAGCCTATTTGATGAATACCCTTTTGAAGCTCTTTAATTTCGGAGCTCTGCCCCATTAGCTCCTTCAGCATTACGATTGTAGGGTCTTCTGGATTAAAGATTCGTGGTTCGTATATCAACATGATGGTCCTTTATTTAACACGTTTCAATTGAGGGCGCGGCTTTTCATGGGCGGGCGCTGGAGTGGGAAACTCAAACTCCTTTGAGGGCTGCTCTTCCTCTTGCTTGTTGAGCATATCTAAAATCACGAAGATTCCTAGAATCGGAAGTGCCAGCAAGATCACGACTAGCGGGGCGATAAAACATATCAATATGTCTAAAGCCGCAGAGATGCCTTCCAGAAGAGGAAGGAGCCTGCTCGGTATATGTCGCCACGCCTTTAAGAAATGGGCGGCTGCTTTAAGTCCCTTCTTTGTTCTGGTCATGGCTTTATAAGGCATACAGATAGGCTATATTTGCCCATATCAGCACAAAACACTTTATAGCCTACGTAGTCAGGGAACGCTATTTCGGTTGAATCCCCTTTGGGAGCCTTGGGTTCCAGGTACTGGGAGCCTTCTTGAGCGCCTATCGTTACCGAAGGTATTTCTTCACCATTTGTATTATGGGTGGAACCTGTGGCCTCCAGTATGCAATATTTACTTTGCATATCGATGGCTATCGCAACAACACCTGGCCCTTCGGCTACAACTAAACCATGGTTTACAACAGGTGCACCAGGTATTAACACTGTGATACCAACATCGTCATTAACTGCCATGTTCAGTCTCCTTAGGTTGGGTGCGGCGAAGCACTTTACTGACAGGTTTCCGGATGGTTTGGAAATGGGACTCAATTAGAGCATCACATTCAGCTCTTTCCGAATCATCCAGCTTCGAATAGAGATCACTTTGCAAGACACGCATTGCCAATCTCCAGCCCAGAGGGCCATCGTATCCATTAATCATTTTTTGTCTCCTTGTAGTGAGTCCACAAAGTGGATGAACTCTGGTGAGGGTTTGACATTGTGGGACTCTATGTAGTGCAAGTACCCCACAGGCCATATCCAATTAACTGATTCAGACCTGAGCATTACACTGAATTCAGAAGAGCCATTGCGTTTATCACAGATACGACATGTTGACCACCCTCTATAAAGAATGACCCGACAATCAATATCCTCAGAGCACAGAGACTTGTTGGCCACCCGTGCCTGAAGGCTTATGAGCTTGTCGATAAACGTTTTCTTACCCCTCCAGGGTTTATCCTGAACTTCAGGCATCGGATACTCAGGTGTGAATCTACTATACCAATAACCTTCACGCTTGATCGTTCTAGGGACTCGCCGTGCAGTTTCCTCTTCCTGTATTTCCTCTAGTCTTTTAGCGATTTCCTTTGATGGCTTGAAAACCATTTCCTGTCCTCCTTTGGGTACAGCCTGTTATAATTGGCCGTCGTTTCTTTATATACCTTTTCGGCCTCCTTAGAATCTTTGCGGTCGAGTGCTTGTGCAAGCGCCGACGGCCGCCCAACGTAAGTATCTTTGTACCGTTCCATTTTAGTCCTTCACAACGAGAGCCATCAATTCACTCAACGCTTTTATCTCTTGGGAGAGATAAAAGGTAAGTGCCGCTTTACCAGGTGTAGTGATAACATAGCCACCCTTGATATGCAGAATCCAGCCTAAATTTTCTGCCGATTTGACATCAATTGCCCTGATTGATGTGTTGATATTGATTAGCTCCTCTATGTCGGGATTTACCCACCCATTTGAACCAGCATCATATTTTACTAGGGTGCGCAAGATTCGTATTTCAGAATAGCGAGACTTAACAAGTGATAACGAGAGGGCCATGCTACCAATTCTCCTTTTAGTTAATGACACCTATTTCAATTACTAAACCCTGCAATTCGAGGCGAACCTTACCACTGGATTTCACTATGTCTACCTTCAGTGTAGGTGCGCCAGTAATTGGGCTTTTTTCGACAGGCTGCTGTGGGTGATTGATGACAGCCTTGATAGGCTCCGGCAATTCTCGGATTAGAGTAGAATAGGACCGAGGGTTATCTACACTGACAGCCTGTATCAGTTTGTCCTTCTCTAAATTCTTCAGCAAGTAGCGAAGCCCATGAGCGGAGTATCCTATAGACGCTAGTTGGTTGGCTAATGCATTACCAATGCTTATAGCCGTGTAGGCCCTGTTCGGATTTCCATTCAGAAAGTCCACAACAAGTTGGCGTACGGCCCCTATTTTGGCATCTGTTTCTGCCTTGCTTGGCTTCTCGGCTTTGGTTGACCCGTGTTTAAACACATTAAGCCTCCCCTTTCGAAGGCGCGTAATCAAATCATTGTCGGCCATATTGACCAACATGAAGCGAAGGTTGGCCGGGTTGTAGCCAAGGGCTTCTAATTGAGGCTGAAGCTGATCCGCTATAAACTTGCCCTCGTATTCTTTGTCAGGGTTGGAAGCTAAAAACGCTACTACCATGGCGCGAATCTTTGCATTACGAACCAGGCTGGTGTCTTCTTCAGTCATAGGTTTTTCCTGTGGGTAAGAATAATAAACATGAGGGCCCCAGCGAGTCACCACTACTTCCTTCTTTGCAAGCAGGGCTCTTAACAATGAGGGAAGGTTTACAAGCCCATAGCCTAGGGCTGTTAGCTCAGACCCTAAGCTCTCTGCAATGCCTGCGGCGCTGCACATGCGTCCATCACGCCGAAGAAAATCCTTAATAAGGATTTTGACCTTTGATGACCGCTCTTTAACGGAGCCCTTGTTCACTTGGCCGCACCTTCAACTTCGCATTTATACACGATCTTGATTTCATCGGTTCCCACGTATCGCCGTATAACGTTCTGAAGGACGTGGGTGCGTGTGTCGATTATCTCCGCTACTGTGGCACCATAATGGTTAAGCTGTAGGTGATCGATGCATCTTAAGACCGCCGAATTTCTGTGGCTGGCGTAATTCACCTTCACTACTTTGCCATTTAGATAGTACACAGTTTGAATATTTCTTGTGGTTTCCATTTGTTTCCTCTTAAGGTTTCCGGCCCAGGAAGTTGAACAATTCTAGGCCCGTTGCAGGCGGCCATTTGATAGGCAAAGAGTCTTTCATCACTCTATTTATGTGGTCAAGCCGTTCACACAGATTTGACCTATATACGTCGTTTACTGCGATCCAACTACAATACGGAAGTGGTGTTATGAATCCCCTACAGTGTAAGAGATTAAGTGTTAGCAATTGATTGTGGTATGCTTGGCCACTCTCCCTCATAACTCTTAAAGCAATGAAGCGTTTGACCTCTATCTCCTTTCCTTTTGAAGTTACTTTATGAGCCTTAACGACTACCCCATGGACATATAGATTCAGGGGCTTGAAGGTACCCCAGTCAAGCCACTTACCTCTAATATCATCCAGAACCCCGGACCGCCTGCAGGTTTCTTCACTTACGCCGTCAAGGCCCTTAAGCCTGAACTTGTAGTAGTGAAGAACCGCAGGCTTACCCTTTAGTATAGGCTGGATAAAGACCTGCGAGGCCCCTGACTCTATAGCACGTATTTTCTGGTCCTTAGCATTGAGCAACCATTTGTCCACTGTCTGCCCTCCTTACAGCGTTGAAGGATTTCAGCGAAGGTAGATTCAGGTGACCTTTGATATCCCGAATACTTAAGCCAAATTCCTCGTGAATTGTGATGATCAGGCTATCACCTATGTCCAGGTGTTTGTGTCGGAGCTTAGATATTGAGGGCGGGTTCAATCCCAATTTGGCTGCAAGTTGGGCATCTGTTTGAAGTCCCTTCAGGTCTTTAAGATGATCCAGGAATCGAGCATTTTCGTTAGGTGTCTTGTTCATTATTACTCCCTCTCAAGTTGAACTTCATCCAAAGTGAACGAAGCTTACACAAAAAACGAGTACCTAAAGTTAATCTCGGTCCCCGTTGCTTCCATATTAGAGCCCTCTCTTCAGAATACGCTGAACCTAGCCTCGCGCAGAGCTGGATAGCCATAGCAGGATCTAATGAATACGTGGCACTGACAGCACATATCTCTGGGTTGTTAGGTCGCCAACCCACACATAAGTAATGTCCGTTACCAATCAATAACCTTGTGGAGCCCGAGTTCACGAGCTTTATACCGTCTTTAAAAGAATCAACCGAACACACGCTATGCGGGTGATATGACGGTAGTAATCGAGCCAAAAGTTCGGCGGTGCCCTTAGTGCGAACAATCACTATATGGGTAAACTGTGGATTATAGAGCACGAACTGTAGTACCTGCGACAAGTGTGGTTCACTAAATTTATTAGGTTCTTGAAAGTGAGGTTCCATGATTATCCCAGTTGCTTGTATGTAGTAGGGTACTCCATTAGCATAAATGACCATAACGCACGGTCCTCAATAGGAGTAACCGAGTCTTCCAATAGAACACAATGCGCTACCTCCTTAACAGATGGCTGCGAGAAAGCCTCTCCAAGGGCAGCTACAAAGTTGCAGAGGTCCAGTAAGTCTGGATTAGATGGATTAACTTCGGACATCAAAGCCTCTATATTGTCTATAGATAGACCAAAGCCTAAATACACCATTTGCCACAAGCGAATGACATCGAACCGCACTGGCATCTTCTGCATACAAGCTATGGTCGCCAATATCTTTGCGGCTTCCAATATCTGGGTATTAAGGGGACTTGCCAAGTAAGGATTCAAATGAGGATTAACTATCACGGGTACCTCCCAAGTTAAGATAGACGAGAGCTTCATAGCTATTCGTGATCTTGCGCCTGGCTACGTAAGTCGCGTACATCATATCGATATCAATCTCCTTATAGAGATTGCCGAACCATTCTCTATCTGACTCTGGGTTATTGACATCGAAAGGCCTGTCTGCAAATTTATTAGCCCACAGAGGATGGTCAGTCTTACGTACATACCCAATGGGTTTGCCTGTGGCAGGATCAACTTCACGTAAGGTCCAGGTATTGAGCACGCCATTAGAAACCCTACAGTCTAGAACAAGGTACCACTTAGCTCTTTCACCATCATAGTAATACTTATTGATGAATCGTTTTTCAGCCGGGGCTACCATGTGATTAGGTATGAAGCCCGGTTTGTTGATCTGTTTCTTGGGGCGAACCTCTACTTGTTGAAAAAACAGAGCTGGCCATCTAAGCGGTGGTTGTTTCATGTGACCTCACGTTTGTTATACCCGTAATATCCCGTACCCATTGAGGTACAGTATCGAAGATTTCTTGGCGAAGATCCTTAATCCTACGTATTCGTTCTGGTGTTGGTAAGTAAGGATTTACAGCACAAGGGCAAAAGAATAGATTGGGCGGTATCTCAGTTCGTGCCGGCCATTGTGCAAGCAGTGTACCATGTTGCACGAACCTGGCTATTTGATGGCGCAAGCCCGATCTAACGTCATTCCATCCCAACCTGTACATGTCATTCGGGTCATAGTCGAAACCTGGTATCTCTCGCCAGTCTGGTCTAGTCAGGCTTTCCCATGAACCACTACCGACCATTTCGAATTCTGTTTGCTCACCGTCAGCTATCCACTGAGCACTGGGTTTCCACGCATAGTGAAGGCTGGCTTTATTGATAGAAGGTAGTTCACCTGAATTAGGTCTCGTGTAAGTAGTGGTAACTAGGATAAGCCCCCAACCTCGGTGGACCAATATAGTAAGTGTCTCTTTCTGGTCGATTTCCTTATTCGTGGTCGAGTCTGTTCGCCTCGTACAAAACCCTTGGGTCCGAACTACTTCAAAGTCCAAGTCTTGGGCTACCAAGTTGAAGTCTTTAGCTGAACCATATATTTGTGTATCGTTATTCATCGTATCTCCCCTTCCTTTCTTAGTTAGGACTCTGTTTATTGAAAAAGTTGTAGACCAATTCGAATCAGGCTTGCGAACATTAATAAGAGAACGGCCACCATAAACCATAACTCTATGTCGAGTCGCCGCGTAAACGGGGTACTACAACTTGCCCAATCTCGCAGTGTTTTGGTACCCAAAGGGTGGTCTGGACTAGAGCGATGTAGTAATTTGAATAGCAGCCAACTTGGAAAGGCTCTAACCATTTCTCGTTTGGTGATCTTCATTATTAGTCCTCTGAGTTTTTCATTGCTTCTTGTAGCGCTTCGCGTGCCTGTTCGGGTGTTGACCCTTTCCAGTATTCAGCCTTGATCTGGGACTCCATAACAACTGATCTAAACTTTATCGATTCCCAGTGAGAAAGGCCGTCAACAAACTCTCTGTACCACTTAGAGTAAGATGGTTGGGCCACGTTGTAGGGCTCAAGATCGAAGACAAAGCAAGAGGCTGAGAAGCAATACTGTTTCCCATCGGCAGCTTCGACTACAATGGTAGCCCTCACGCTGATATCGTCGGCCCCGGCATTGACCATTGCGACACGTTTAACCTCGATGCTCATAGCGTACTCCTGCATTCGCGTTTAAGACGAGCCAGATTCTCCTTGGCTTCTTCTAGCCTCTGCTTGAGAAGGTCCATAGGATGGTCCCCAGTAGGATTCGCTATCGATTGCTCCAGTGACTTGATCCTGTCTTGGTATCTCTGCAAATGGCGCCATTTCCGTTCAATGGCTTCTTCCTGCTTTTGTATCCTACTTTTTGCCACGACGCACCTCCCTCTTTTCTTGATAAGGAGAATCAAGCGTATCTACTACCAGGTAGTCGGATAGGTCGTTAAGTTCTTGAAGTGTGATCCTATCGGTCATCAGCTTGTTCCTTATGCAGTTAATGCAAAGGCTATTTATGCCACGGGCTGTTAGACGAATGCGGGCTGCTTTAACTGCATCGGCTACCGTATAGTTCTTTTGTGTTCTATCTTTTTCTAGGTAAATTTTCATCAAGTCTCCTACATTGTTAGGTCACCAAGCTCTGTTATGCCCACAGTCAATTGGCTCTTCAACATTGCGCTCAAGGTTTCGATTTCCCTTTGTTGGGCTTTAAGCGATGCCACCATCGTCAACGCAAGTTCTTCAGATGCGTCACGGTGCATGCCTACGGGACCTATTCGCAACACGTCTTTAAGTGACGGGCTGTATGTCGGTTGATTAGCAAACTTGTCTGCCGATATAACATGAACGATCAGGTCATACTTGAGTCTTAATATGGTACGAATACGCTCCCAACGTTCGGCTGTGCTAACTATAGCCACTTCCTTCGTGGCATGGTTGGGGAACAATAACGTGGAGAGGAACGTTACGTCCGGGTTCAGCACAGACACTTGTATATCCAGTATAGATCGACCTGATTGCTGGTAGAGTTCTGCAATAGCCCGGGCAAATGCATGGTTTGTCACATAGTAGGTGCTGTTGTTCATCGCGGATCCTTTATCTGGTGTAACCCAATATGCTCCAACTCTTTGTAGTTGAGTGGTGTGTTCTCGATCAGGTCATGCACCTCGTAGTCGAATATGAAGTCCTCTGCCGCATCATACGCAGGTTTTAGGCCTATGGTTTTCATGCTGGATAAGAACTGATCCCGCCACACAGCCAACGCCACATGTTTGTTCTGGTCCTGCACAGGGATCAGATGGAAGTTGTTGGCTACCGTCCATTGTCCAAGCCAGGATTTAACTCGGGCTACATAAGCTACGATCTGCACTTCAGGTCGATCTATAAAATGGATCTTTCGTAAGGTTAGTAATAGCATCATGCACCCACCCTTTCAGCAGCTAAATGCCAGTTGAGTTGGTTAAACTCATTCTCGGCTATGAATTTGCGAACACGAGCCAAGAACAGTTGTTTATCTGAGAGCAAAGAGCCAAGAACAGGTTTGCCTTCGATAATAAGAAATTCAGCGTCATGGTCCTTTTTGTTTCGTGCTCGAAATAAGTCCTGGGCTTGGTCATAAGTCAGGTTAAAGATTTCTGCCATTGCTCTAGCATAACTGCGGGTTTCTAAATGTCCTAAATTCCAAATAATGTCTGGCGTACCTTCCTGAAAACGTGCCAATGAAAAATCGTATTTAGGATTTAGTTTAGCCGCAAAATCAGGATGCATCCCCAACCAACCGGCTGCACAAGCTATGGTACCGCAAGTAGGAACCACAGTAACGTAATACAAAGCCCCTGGTCTCTTTTTCGTACACTTCGTTAGTACCGCGTCGAGCTTGAAGTTCTTTTCAGGGATACCCGCAATAATTGCGTAGGCATCTTTAAGCAGCTCAATGTTCGGCATTTAGCTCTCCTTTCTTAAGGGCGCGAAGCTTATCAAAAGGATGCGAGGAATTGCGAAAGACCCTTGACGTAGAGTGACAACCTGGAGTCTGCATAATGCGGTCACATATCACTGAATGACCTTTGTTATGCAGGGCCCGTACTTTACGACGAGCCTTCACTATTGTACCTACGCATTCTACTTTAGCGGGTCCATCTTTGAGGTGATAGCAGACCTCGTAATATGAGTGCTTGTATTTCATGGCAGCCCCTTACGCATTCGGATCGGAAGACCGGACAGCCAATATTACTCGTATCGAGTCTACCAAGCCTCGGACGGCATCATGCAGTACCTCAAGCCGCACCTGTTGGTCTTCGATTACCTTTTGCTGGGCTTCGATAGTATCGTGCAGCAAATGATTGCACCGAATATTTGCCAACGTTATGCTTTTCAGTATTGGGGGAACCAATGGATTACTCAACCCGTCTTTTAGAGTTTCAAGCACCGCTAATTCTTTCTCCACAAGGAGAAGAGCATCAGCAGGCTCTATCCTCTGGTCTAGAGGAATAAATACGGTGTCTTCGTTATGTTCAGGGAGAGACATAGGAGCCTCCGGGTAAGTTAGCGAACACGCCGTTATCCACGTTCAGGATAAACTTATCGACCATTCCTATTCGTAGAATGCAGGCAGGACCTACATTGACCCTTAGCACACCGTGGCGGTCAATCTGCACTTCAACCGGCAAACCCGGGTTGTCTATGTTGGTAAGGGTTTCTGAAATCTCATTTAACGATGGTTCAAGTAAGCTTTTCATTGCTTCCTCCTTTATGGTTAATGCTTGGTGCTACTTGGTGCAGCGGCCCGACCTTCTTGGGTGGCTATGAATTCCTTTAGGGCGGCAATTACATCGCCCCTATCTGCATTGCTGATATAGTTCATGACTCCAACGTCAGTGTCAAAGTCAGTGACCATCAGAATGAAGGCCGCACCGTTGAATATCTCTGACAGAAGCTCGCCGACTTCGTTCATTCTCTGTTGATACTTCTTTTCCATTGGACTGTGTGCCATATAAACTCCATGGTTGTTGTGGTTACTGGTAAGATGTTACTGGTAAGGTACTACGCGACTTCAAATCTCTCTATTTGCTTATAGGTCTCCGAATCCGGCAGTGACGAAATGAAGCTATTGAGCTCTGATACAGCGGCTCTCATATAAGCAGGAAACTCATGGGCTTCTTCAATAGAGTGGGCTATCATAATGCTTGAGGCATAGCCACCCACGTAACTATTGACCCACATAGTTCGACCGTCTTTGAGATGAACCTTAATCTTGAAGGACGCCAACGCCTGCTCGTTGGCCAGCGAGTGACATTGCCGAAAATACTCAAGATCAGCCACTTGTTTGCGATTCAGGGAATCCAGTGCCGTAAGATAGGCAGCGTCTGTGTGATGAGTGTGAGTAATTGAACGATCAATCTCTGCAGCCTTAAGCACGGCAGCCAATGCTTTGCCTGTGGCATCGACCAATCGGCGGGCTAAGTCTTCTTGAGCACGAATGTTTATCGACCCCTTGTCCTGAGGCTGCTGGGTTTCGAGTTGAGCTAATGCTGCATTAGCTTCATCTTTAGAGATGCGGCAGGCCACAAAGTCGTTTTCGACCACAGCTCTTTTCCGGGCACGTTCAAGTGGTGTCATATTAAGTCTCTTTATAAGGGCGAATTCGGTATTGCAGGGCCGCCTCATTGCGCTTACTAACAATACAGAACACGGGATTAGAATCCGGTTTATGCAGGACCGCCGTCGTAAACTTCTCCTTATACACCTCAGCGGCTTCCGCGAGGTTAAGGTCTGGTTCATGATCAAGATGTAGTAACGAACACAAAGCCAGGAATACTCCGCCTCGGACATTGTAAGTAACATCGGGCTTTAGTTCGACAAGCATACTTAGGTCAGAGGCTGCATCAGGTTCATACAGAATAAACCCTGCGTCTAGTTGGCTAACTATTTGACCTAAGTCTGTTATCAATTCTGGCATATCGATCTCCTTTAAGTTTTAGGGAATACGGCGGATACCTTTCAATAGCTGTAGCTGCTTGACCGTAGCTTCGTAGGCCGCCTGGTTCTTTTCGACTTTAACCCGATTCACATGTACCAGAGCTTTGAACTCACAAGCCTGTTTCTCCAGTCGCCATATTTTGGCAGCCGTAACTGGATCATGATCATCCAAAATACGCGATGGGAAACTCAAGCTTTGTCTCTGAAAGGGCCTATACAGGTTCTCGTAGCCCGGGTCTAACTCGATATAGACTCGACCACCTTGATCTGATAAATGGTCGAGCTTCATGTCTTCTATGGGGGACAAGCCACCAGCAATCAGGACTAGACTGATACGACTCAAGAACTCCTGATCCAGTTTGTTCCCAGCCTGAACTTGAGCACAGGCTTCGTCAAACAATTCACGCAGGCTCTTCATTGCTCCTCCTTAGGTACGACCCTCAGCCCAATCTGATATATCGTTCCACACATAGCTCAACAGGTAGTACACGACTTCTCCTAATCGAGGATCACCTGCCGCTGTCGCGGCTTCATCCGAAGCTTCCTTGACCGTCTTTTTATAGAAAGAAGAGAAGTCGATAAATTCAGCATCCTCACTTTCTTTATCAGCCTTTTCGGCAGCAGCATGATCATAAGACTGCTCACGAATTTGCATTGCGTCTTTAATGATGCGCTCTAGTGTGTCAGATACCATAGTGTTCTCCTTGTTAATGTCGATCCAAAATCCCTTGTAAGAGTTTGGTTACCTCAACCAAGTCTTTATCAGTCCTAAGGTCTAGCTTGTCGTAATGATTATGACGCAGAGCATTTGTGCGCTCCAAAAGAGCAGTAACTCTGGTTTTAATAAGCTTTGCGTCCCGAACATCTCTATCCGTGTATAAAGCCATGACTTACTCCTCACAGTTTGAACTGCTTCCTAAACTCCTCGAATGTCAAAACCTCGACACCCTTGGCACGAGCTTTGTCGAGCTTTGATGACAGCCTACCGCCCTTTTTGTAGAGCAGTATCGTTGTGGTCGCCCCGAACTTATCAACGGTGCCCCCGTTTTCGGTAACGAACTGTTCGTGGGCCTTATCCCGATAAGTAGTAAACGAAACTATTTTACCTAGCAATTTGCCGGTACTGGGCTTTACTTCCATTTTGCGCTGCCCACGCTTTATTTTAACATACTTTTGGGCCTCTTTTAACCAAAGCCTGAAAATAACTAGTCCCGAACTGAATAAATCCACTGTTTTTGGCCCAAATTTTGGGACTTTTTGCAGCATCTGCACAACACCTGTATTTGTGGCTTGGATTAGCTGCACGAATACAGCAGGGTCTTCGTAGTGCTGCTCAATCGCGTTGACTCGCCTATCCCCCACACCTGCATCAAAACACGAAGACGCAACCATCAACTTCTTGAGCGTAAGTCGATTAAACTCACGATCGAACTCAGCCCATATCTTTTTCGTCATCGCTTTACCAACCCCTAGTTCAGTAAGCTTTGTAGGCACACCCTCAGACCACAACTTCAGGTAGTCAAGGGCCCTTTCAAGCCCCTCATCGTGAAGCATTTCAATGGTAGCCTTGCCCAAGAACTCGATGCCTACACAGGACATGAAGTGCATGACCTCACGAACACTTGTCTCCTTAGAGAACTCGGTGGCCACAAAGTGAACGCCCTCAATCTTGTAGGGCACCGTAGGTAGTTGAGTCTTTCCGGCTTTAACGACGCCCACGATCTTGGGTATCACGTCGCCTGACCGCACGATCTTGACTACTGCACCTGGGCCAATCTTACGATCTGCCATCCACACTGCATTGTGGCACGTTGCGTGTTCTACAGTTACACCCCCAAGCTTGACGGGCTCCAACTTGATCTTGGGGATGATACGACGAAGCCTTGATGTTTGGTAAATAATCTTCTTGACGACCGCACTGGTAGCGTCTTCTACTGATTCATTCTCCTTGTATGCGGTTATCCACTTAGGCTTGTCCGCATTCTCGTATATCAGGCGGGCCTTCGCATCAGCAATAACTAAACCATCCATTTCATAGACGGAACTCTTAAGTCTTGATGCAAGGGTGGCCGCAACCTTCTCGCTGAAGGGTTCGATTCGTACGGTCTTGAAGCCCCATTCTGCGGCTAATGGGATACCAGCACCTAAAGTCGAGTCATACAGGCCCAAGACCACGATGTGAATATCGGCCAAAGCTGGGCCGGGTGTCTTGCGATTAAGCATGCCGTTGACCATAGCACGAGCGTTCTCGAACTTAGTCGCATACTTTGCCTTGAAGGTCTTCACAGGTATCAGGGCTTCGCATCTAAAAACTAGACGTTCTTTGTAGGGGATTTTTGGGAGACTAAGATGAGGTATGAAGAAGGATATATCGCCACCCATAGTACCGTTACCACGGGTAATCAGTTTGACGGGCTTACCCTTGTTATAGACAAGTTGCAAGCTAGAACCATCTAGCTTGTCCATAACTACTTTGGGGCCCGGGTATTTGGCGAGCCATTTACTGATGTGCTCAGGGTAGCACTTGCCCAGGCTGGGCATGAAGCGTTCGAGCTCTACTTCGGTTTTCTTGTTCTCGACTCGAACGCCTGTCTTTGTAAGCTCTGACCACTTAGGGTCTTGTGCACGGATCTCGTCCTCTAGCCTGTCGAACACTGCATCGGAGACCAGTGCTTTCCCGTTGTAGTAAGCTCTCTTGTAACGGACGTACAGGACCTTCTTTTCTTTTAGGGATGTCTTGTTGGCTTGGAGACCCATGATTAATTCCTCAAGTTAAGTCTGTGAGCTGTCGTGCTCTTATTATGGTGCTGGATATTTTTGTCGTTGGTCGTACCTGATGAAGCATGCTAACCACTATTTTTACCTGGCTATCTATTGCTGGTCTATTGTCCTCCAGATGTTGAAGAGCCGCGCCCATGCTTTCGAAAAGCCCAAGCACGACCGTAGCTAGACGCCGCTTATCTTCGTCTAGTACCTCAAGGATAAGCTGGTGTTCAATTGATATACTGCCATTCATTAGGGCTCTAATTGCACCCATTAAATCGCTCATTGATTCCCCTTTCTATTTACGACTCAATATGGAGTGTATTCGATCTCCACTACCTTACCGTTATGATGGAGAGCCTTCAGTGCAATATCGTGACCATAAACGCAGCTAACAAGCTGGTTCACCTGATTAAAGTACACTGGTTTTGGGCTTACGTGCTCAGCCTCAGGCAATACCTTAGCCACGCACATAGTGCCGTCTCTATCAAAGAACAAAAACTTACGGGACCTCATGGTTCTCCTTTCTGTAGTTTGTTGCACAAGTTATCTAGATTGTTGATAGCTTCATCAGGTACCCCGACTAGGAGTTCGACCACCTCATGAGGCATGGAGCCCTTCTCATCGTTCCACGTGTGCTTGAAAAATTGAAGAGCCGCAATAATTAAGCCACGCTCTTGGTCAGTAAGGTGCATCAGCTTCCTCCAGTACTTGGGATTTATGGGGGATGTATTCGATTTCAAATACACCCGCGTAGTGTATCTCTTTGAGTCTCAAAGTATTGCCCTGAACTAAGAGAGCCAACCGCTTCAAGTCTTCAAGACCTACCGAGCTTAGCCAAACATCGTCCTCCTTGGGCAACGTTTCGCTAATACGGTCACACATATCACGGTTCATGTACACGAAAATTGTTTTAAAGCTCATTGGTTCCTCCGTTATTGTTCAACTTTAGGTTCGTCAATCAGAGGCCTGTATTCAAGTTCGAATACCCGATTGTTGTGGTGAAGACCAACAAGACGATGACCCTTACCTCTTAAAGGGCGGATCAACTGAATAAGATCCACGATGGGCACCTTATATTCATCCACGTCCTTCTCGTCCGGAAGCGTAGGACTTGAGTTGCATCCACCAGTGGCGGCCGAAAAGAAGACAAAGATTACCAAGGGTTTGGTTTCAGTATTCATCATCAGCCTCCTCGGGCAAGCCCATTACAGCATCCATTGCCTTATTCGTAACCTCACGAGCTTGCTCTTCAGTTATCGACTTTAAGAAGTGCTCTGCTTGTTCCCAGTCATTATGACTGAAGGCTATACCAACAGAACATACACCAAGTCCCGGTGGCTGGAAGTAATAACGAACTATGGGGTTACCTTTATCATCATCGTCCAGAAGAACGACAACCTGATCCTCGTCGGGTCCAAACATTCGTGCAAACATAGTGTCTCCAATAAATTGAATTACATCACCTTGTATTCAAACTCAAACACTCGGGCTTGATAATGAGTAGCCTTAAGTGCCATATAGGTCGTTCGATGCTTTGACCTGAAGAAGGCTACCAGGTAGTCAAGATCAACAAACATTGATCTAAAGCGGTCCTTGCGCGTATCAATGAAAACCCTCTTGTCAGGATCGACGTCCTTCTCTGGCGGTAAGGTATCACTGATAATAGGCGCCCAATTAGCCTTGTTGATATACAGAAAAACGGTTTTCAACTCCATATTGGCTCCTATAGTTCGAATGCTTCTTCCCAAGTTGCACCGTCAACCACGCGGTCCAATGCATTGGCTATTCGTTCAGCGGCTTTAGCGGCCTCTTTGTTTTTCTCCTGTCGGTACCCTTTAGCGTCTTGCCTAATAACCTTAGCCGCGTCGCTTAAGGTTCCATACGCACCTTTAATGCGCAAAGATTTAGACATCCACTGTGGTCTGTTTGACATCAGCCTTCTCCAATATACTAACCACTTCAGTGACCGGCAAGCCTACATGATAGCTTTTTGGGTCCCCTATCACAATCAGGTAAGAATGGGGACCACTCTTGGTTCCTCTGACAGAAGCAACCTGGACAGGTCGAACGTAAAGGTACGTCTTGTCGTCGTTAAGAGGGAGCTCAACAAAAGAACGTAAAGCCTTTTGATCAGGTAAAGCATCAATGCGTTTAATTACCGCAGTCTTGAAGAACTCTTGCAGTCTCTCGACGTTATCATCATCGACATGATGATTCTTTTCAAAATACCATTCTTCGTTTATTATATGGTCTGCCTGATCCATAGTCATAAGACAATCAGTGTGAAAACTATCTATAAGATAGCCTACACCTGCATATTTAGGATTATCAGTATAAGGCCTGAGAAACTTGGTACCCTCAGAGTTGGTGATCACATAATTTTTCATTGGGGCCTCAGTGCATGACGGTATTCACACAGGGTAGCAGCGGCTTACACCCAGTTATGGCTTCATAAGTCTCATCACTCGTACCATAACCGTAAAACGGTGTAAGCAGCAACCTCACAGGTTCAACGTGGGGCCAACTGTCAGAAACACTCTTCCGAGCAGACTTCGCATCTATGCCCTCTGTTATGCCAACCCAACGGCCTTCCATCCAAACGTCAAACGTTTTTAACTTCTGAGAGTTCATAAGCGGTCCCTTAGTTGAGTTTCAGAGGAGTGATACTCCGACGGTCCTTAACATTGAGGTGCGTGTAACCCATACCAGCGATTTCGTGGGCCACCATCATCGTTTCGTACCAGTTCATACGACTGTGGTTCAGGAGGTCCTTCATCACCCTTGTGTACTTGGGTTTCTCTGTTCCGAGGAGCGTTGTTGCGGCGGCCGCTAATTGCGTGGGCTTCGCATCGCGTAGGGCTACCAACTTGATCGGCACCTGAGTTAGCGACACAAATATCTCACGTTCGCTACGGGGCAAGCTTGTATCCCACTCGATGTTGATAAAACCTTGTAGGCCAGTATCAAACTGGAAGCTATGTACCCCACGCAGGTTGCCAGTACCACGCTTCGGCTTGCCATACAAGTCGGTGAACAAAGCTTTCACTTCTTGAGGCGTCGCATCGACTACTACCGTTATTTCGTGTTTGGATGACGAGTGAATTCTTGTGACCTCTATGCCTAAAGAAGCGAGGAACTGTTTGGTCTTTGTCTTGGTACCCATGTTGATTCTCCTTAAAGATTAATCGATAACTACTGGTTCGTACATTACACCATTCCACTGAAAAGCCACGACCTGGTAGTCCAGACCCTTGAAGAAGAAAGCTTCCGCGGGGCTTGTGGTATTGAACTGTCGGTGTGGTGCATTTTTCGGCATTACAGCAAACACATAGCGCTCCATAGTTACCCCCTTAAGTTAGACGAAGCACAAACCAACGATACCCAGCGTAAGAACAATGCCCATGCCCAATGACACCCAACTTGTTTGATCCATCCTGGGGATGAGAGAGCCTTTCAGAGGAAAGAACTCTTTATAATCCAGGTAGTACATAACGCCGTTCATTTCAAAGATATCGCCTGGGCGAGTACCCCTTAACTTGGTTACCAAGAATGTGGTCCTCTCGCTTTCAGGGAAAGAGCCACGATGATCGACTGTCGTAAGTTGATGGGCTTCAGCGAGCTCCGTAGTTCTGATTTCTGCCACAGGTGAATACTTGTGGGCCTTGAAGAGCTTACGCAACAAACGCACATTGCCTTGAGCATCAGCATGAATACGGTTCGATTCAAGTTCAGAAATCTGGTCGTGGTTCAGATGATAAATTTTAACCGGGCAGTTAGTCATAAACATGGTAAGCTCCTTTAATTAATCAGGGAACTGCGGTTTATTCGTCTTCGGGTTCTGGACGGAGTCCGTCTGGGGAATTACGAATGCTTAAGAGGGCTTCATGAAGTGCCTTCCGTCGATTTGCTGGTGTATCTTCATTGACAGATGAGTAATGCCAATTGCCGCCAGTGTCACCAGGGAATGCAGAAACAGATATGACGTGAACGCGCGTCTTACCCTTAACTAAATAGTCCTCTTCCCAGTTGATTTTAACTTGTCGGTTAGCGATAACCTCCAACATCTCCTCAGGACTCAGTTGAGTAATAAGCACTGGTTTATGGTCATTCATTGACGTCCCTTCTATTCCTAAATTGACCTGTTTTAACAAGCGAGAAGGGTATTTCGTGGCCCATAAAACGTGCCATTAAGTCAGAGGCCTCAACAAAGCCGCAAGCTGGTTCGTCAAAGTCGATCACAGCCATAAGCTTGCCGTCTTTCTCTCCCTCGGCTGTCATGACCAAAGGTGTTACTAAGGTTCCCTTAAATTGGCGATAAACGAAGAACTTGCCCTCTACTTTAGCGCCTGCCAGGTTCTTAATGTCGTCGATTGCGAAACACATCATCATGATGGTTCTCCTTTGTTGAGAGGTTAGCGTGTTAAACCGGGTTAGGAATTGCTCTTATTTCGAGTGTATGTTCGGTACTGGGAACCAATTGAAAAGGGCTTCCATTATCATACCCACTCTCTGTCTCTTCACTTAACGTACCGTCTTCATTGAAGTATGTCCAGTCCTAGAAATTACAGATACCTCCGTTTGACCCATAGTAAGTGCCGCCTGTTATGTAAGCCAGCCGCTTACTAAGCAATACGGGCTCTTCTTCAGCCACTCCCTCTTCAGACTCCTCGTCTGAGGTTGGGATTTCGTATGTGTGTGTACCCACACGATTATGCCAGTTTCGACTTCGCTCATTTTTGCTCCTTGGTACGGCCTGCCATGTCACAACGCCGTATTTCTTTGGCTCCTAGATTGGCTTTCAAGTGCCTGATTGTGCCTTCGATATCGCTAGATATAACTTTACCATCAGCCACATACAGGTAACCAAAATAAACTGGATAGTCATCGTCCAGTATTGGCTCTTTAAGTTCAGTGCTCATGTTAGTCCTCGCTTTTGATCATCAGCAATTCAAGAATCGGTCCAAGGATACGCCTGGCTTCTTCCACAGCTATACGGTTATTGCGGGCCTCTATGATGGCCTTCTCTGCAAGCTCACGAAGGCGTATTGATTCATAACGATTGCCATCTGATTCTGCATGCACGATCTGGCTAAGCAGATTTATCAAGCGAGTGTTGGGTTTGATTACCATAGGTCCTCCAGAACTGTCTACCACGTAGCGACAGTGAGCTTAATCAGAAAAGCTAGGCTGAATATAGAAACAGCCGCGCAAGTGATTGCAGTCATAGTGGTCTTGATCTTGATGCCACTCGATGCTGCGACAACTACGCCTCCGAATGCTGCGCAAAGCATGCCTACGGCGTAGATAGCGAATGTGGTTTCGTTCATGATTAGCTCCTTAGTAGGTTCGATTGATTGGCTTACTCTGCGTCGTCAGAAGATCCGTCCCATTCTGCGTAGGCGCCTCTTCCTAAATCTGGGCCACGCAGTAACAACTCTCTGTTGTAGTAGCTGTGGGCCCAGTCTGACGTGAAGCGGTAGGCTACATAGTGCAATCTTGACGTACGGCGTAGTGCGATGAACTGAACTACGGGCATCTTGTTACCGTCTAGCGTTTCAGCAAGACGCCCAAGCAATTCAACCACAGCCTCGAACTCAGTCTTTGACTTCTCAGAAAGGGTTTCGAAAGGGGTGCCTGTGAAGAACGTTTGGGCGCTAGTGTACGTATCCGAATTGCCCCAAGTGCGAAGCTTTGTACCGATGGTTTCAGTAGGACCTTTCATGATTGCTCCTTATTGGGGCCGAAGCCCCTCGTGATTGGTTAAGACTTGGTGCTACTTTTGAGACCTGAGATAGTAGGCCCTGAACTGGTCAACGCGATTCAGCCTTTCAATCAGTGCCCGCATACGCTCGTCTATCTCCTGTCTTATGACAGCCATTGCTTCGCTACTCATTTGAGTCCCTTAACTTACAGTGATTACTTTGATGGCATCTTCAAACGCGCCCTTGCTTTTCAAGCCTGCGTCGCAGAAACTGTCGAGCACCGCTTTTGCCACCTTCTTGCCTGCCGCATTAGTGCCTGGAAGTAGTAAGAAGCTGAAGGCGTTTTCTGGATCTGCGGAGAACTTAACGACTTCACCTTGAGGTCCCATGTAAGTGTAGGCTTCCTCTACACGAGTTTGGGTGCCTCGTTTGATGGGCACCTTAACACGGGACGTTTCAGTCAATTTGAATTCCATGATCAACCTCCCTTAGGGGATCGTTGTGGGACATCCCACAACGATCAGTAGTCATTAACGGCTGTTCTGGATGAACACGCAAATTTGTTGCTCACCGCGATTACGTGCCACAACGATGCGACCCTTCGGGATGCTTTTGTGCTTGAAAGCGCGATACCGAGTGCCTGGTACGCCCTTAGGATCTTTTTCAAAGCCTGCCCGGCGGATAGCGCTCAGAAACGGACCACGGGATTCGAAGCCCACAAGTACGTGATCGCCGTCAGCAGTTACGAACGTCGGTTCAGCTTTGACGCCGATTTCATTCAAGAATGCGGGTGTGTTCTTCACTACTTGCTTGATGGTATTCATGATTAGCCTTTCGCTGTTGTTAGGTTTACTGTTGTTGCGCTTTTAGTATAGCACGAACCAGCAAAAAAGTGCCAAAATACCTGGTATTTTCTGGTAAAAGTAGCGTAGAAGCGCAAAAAGCACCAGAATTCTGGTGCTTTTGTTGCGGAATCCATACAAATTACGTGGATTTGACCGCATAGTCTTTCACTACTATGCCCTGCTCTTTGCTGCCTCTGGCATGTTCGGACCACCAGAAAATACCACTTTTTCGGACCTTGAGATGACCAGCTACAGTATGCCACTTTTGGCACGCCGTATTGTGAGTAAATGCCTTCTGTATCTCGCCGTAATTCAGCCGCCTTCTGTCGAACAAGCGGGCCCCGGCAGCCACGAAAACATCCAGCGTACGGTATTCGAAGTAAGGGGGTTTGTCGCTACGAGCCCTCTTCTTGTTCAAGGCTACAGGCTCCTCGATAGCCACAATATCCCGCACATTGCGAGCATTCAGGAGAAGGCATGCACGAACCGCCGTACACAATTCCTCAGCAACGTCATTGACCATCGTGGACTTACCAGCATGCGGATTATTACGAAATTGAGTCTTGAAGGCTTCAGGCAGTATAGGTATAACGCCGAGAGCTGTACGCAGGTGCTTGTTATCGAGCAGCATGTTGACACTACCATCCTCCGCATAGGTTGAGTCAATGTAGCCTGCACCTATTGCAGGCATCCACATGCGTTCGTTATCGAGGTAGTACAAACTGATGACCAATATACCACTAGCATCTGGCGGTAAGTGACCACTCTTCTTCAATATAGGGACAGGGCCAACCTCAGCGCTGCAATCGTAGGCTAAAGCAATGCGCTTACTACTTGCCGCCGTTTTGTGTATTAAGTCAGGACCACCTTCCGACCTTGCAGTTGGTACAGCATATTCGAAGGCACATATCTTGTAGGGCAACTTCACAAAGCCTAGTGCAGAACTAGTAGCCCTCACGTTAAGCAGATGAGGCGGAGGCAGCAGGTACTTGGTTGCCGCCACTAAGTCATCGATAATGAATTGGACGGCTAGAGCATCGCTTTGGTGTCCTCGATATTGAAAGGCACGTATCAAGCTCGTTAAGTGGTTTAGGCAGTCAGTGGCATAATTCATGATAAATCCTTAAAAGCCTTATGAAGTTCTTTCAGCCTTTGAACATCAGAGTCGGACCACCCATGCGTCTTTTGAAGGTGGGTCAATGATTCGTCACACCAGCCGATAATAATACCGTACATCCAAGCATCCCTGTGATGGGCAGACCAATCACGAGGACTGAACGCTATGCAGTTGCCCAAAGTCTCCTTGGGCCCCAAAGTAACTGTGCTCATTTAGTCTCCAGAAAATACCCACAGGCTTTCGCCTTCTTCTCCAACCTTGGCGTGGCATTTTGTGTGTTTGCCAAAATATTGACCTACATCGCGCTCCAAGTTCTTGGGTAACCCTACGTATAGGACAATAGCGCCTTCCTTTAGGGCTTTGTGCATTGTATCTTGACACCAACCGCTGTGGTCAGGCCTGCAAATAAGGCATACCATATTGCGGCTGAATGCGAATGTAGAGGCGTCGGCTATAAGTATGTTAGAGGATTGACCTTCTCGATTTGCAATATCGATGCCCAGCACACTGAAACGTCGAGCACTAAGTTCTCTAACCGTGTCACCACTACCGCACCCGCATTCAACAAAAGGCAATTCTTTCCACGAGTCCACGATACTAAAAAACTTATTCCGGGCCGTAAAGAAACGGATATATGGCATTACTGTATCACTTAGCGTTTGTCTTTGAAGTTCCCGCAGTTCTGTATTCATTCACTCTCCTTTAGATTATCTTGCTTCAGTTGTTCATACAAATCTGCTAGTTTGAGATCACCTCCATCTGTAGTGACTAGGTCCCTATGGTTGTACCCCAAAGCCTTCATACACTTGGCCACGCCCTCTAGTTGGACAGCAGTAGCAGGCTCATCGCCCTTTGAACAAAACAGGGAGTTTATTAGTGCGCTTTGAGCGATGCGAACCAAACCTGTTATGCGGCTTACCTTGTGCTCAAATTCCTGATAGGTGAAAACATTGTTGGCCTCAGGGGGCGATACAGGTGCGGAATAGCCCTCAGCTTCAACAAGATTAGGGAAAAGTAGGGCAGTAATCACACCGTGGAACCATCGGTGAGTCAACACATACACTATACCACGCTGATCAACTAGGTACCCGTAAGGTCCATAGGGTACTTCTTTGACGTCAGGCTGCACAATGATGGTGCAAGCCTCTAGTGAAAGCAAATTTATTTCCATATTTCCTTCCATAACGTGAAAATAGCCAGCTTGGTTCGAACCAAGCTGGCTAACTTTATCTAGGCTGCATCTCCATAGATTCATTTGGTATCTGATACTTGAGTGGCCACTTAGGTACGCTGGCTTTGAATTGCCGAGGACTAAGTGGCTTGACGGCTTTGGGGTCAACCAACCATCGTCGTATTTGAACCGCTAACCCTGATCTGAAGCCTGATCGGTGTTTCAGAGGCTTCAGAAGTTCCAAACAGTTATAAAGCTCCTCAGTAGAACAGGCTCTCATTAACTTCTGTAGCTCTTCTTTGGTCAATCGAAATTGCATTGCAAAGTCGGTCAGCGGGTCACTCATAATTCACTCCGGTGTTAGAGGTAAATTACATTTATACGCACTCTTTCTTATGTTCAAAAACAACTGATTAACTTGTGATATGTTGACTTCGAAGTAGTCGGCCAGACTCGACAAATACTCCGGATACTGCATGCTTTCAGCAGCATCCTCATTACTGCACTGAAGGAACTCTGAAAAGCCAGGGTGGTATTGACCAGCGGCGCACCACAGAAAGGTCTTCGCTCTGGGTGTCATACGCATTTCAAGCTGAGACAAAGCCATTAGCTTGTCCCTCAACTCTAATCCGTATGATGGAGGCGCCTCGATATCACCTATGTCCTCCATTGCAACGTGAACCTGCTCAGCTTCACCGTGCTGATTCGTTCTTAGTCGTTGTCTGGACTTCGCAGTCTTAGACGTAATCAACGACTGCCCCTTATTATGAATGTTGGCCTTCGCAATGTTTATCACATGCAAATAGGATTCATAACGTGGGTACATCTTGTAAATAGCCAGCAGTCCCTGTTCACCTAAAAACGATTCCAGGTCATGCCGAGTCTCCCCATACGACCGCATCAAGAACGTCATCTTTTTGGTCACGAACTTACCGATGTAGTTCTTGAGTTCTGAAGAATTAAGCACTTGATTGAGTAGCTTGTCATACTCCTTTAGCGTGAAGGCTTTGTATGCCTTCAAGTGATTCAAATTGAGACGCTTCAGAATTGCCGCGTCTGCCTTCGCAACTGCATAATCCCCATACTTGGGATTAGGTTCCCCTTTCAATCGAGCACAATGACAAGCATACGCATAGAGCTTACAGTTCTTTAGAATGTAACCGTTAGCCCTAGCAATGTCCTTTAACCGGACACCTTCAGCAGAGTCTCCAACATACTGAATAAAACAATTTAGATCGATGCGACCAAAGAAGTAGGCGAAAAGGCCACCGATCGTTTTTGTATCTTTTGCTGAATTAGACAAACCAAGTATTGACCTAAGCATTGTTTGTTCTTTATTTTGATTGACGTTTCAAGTTCCATCTCCTATAGAACTTGCCGACTATGTTATCACCATCACTTTCACGTCGGTTTTTCGTCGCTTCTTGGCCACGTGCTTATCGTACCATTCAGCAGGCACAGAGTCTATCGTCGGCGGCTCCCCGTCTTGCGCCACCTTCGAGCCCCTGACCTTCATGCCCTGAGGATCAATCACTTTATTAGCAGCTTGAAGCTCCGCCCTTTTAGCTCGCCACTGCTTTGCTGTCAACAGGTTGTCTGTATCGTTCAAATACGCAATGTATGATCGCCCTCGAGCTTTCTGCTCTGGGGAGCCTGAAAGAATAAGTTCGCCACTTGAAGTATAGCCCATCACATAACCACTCAGGTAGTTGCTGAGATAGTCCTTGCCGAAGCTCAAGAAATAGACCTTGGTGCCGAAAGCAAGACCAGGCTTGTCCTTCATTCGCAGCATTCCAAGTAAAATTCGTTTCTGCTTCGGCGTGTAGTTCGTGAACATTGCTGCCAGTTGCACGAACTGATCCGAGTTTTGCGCTATCTGAGGAATGTCGGGTGTGAAGCACTTGGGTGCCACACCATACGCCCTAACACCTTCCTTACTACAAAGCTCTTTACGAGATAAGTGGGGATGGGTTTTGAAGTGTAGGCACTCGCCACACCTAAATGCCTCAGCTAGGCTTTTAGCACTCGCATTACCTAACGTATTTTTCTTAAGAGCCATAAATTAAACCCAAAGACGAACAAAAAAGAATAAGGAAAAAGAATTAGAGTAAGGTTTGGTGAACCTTACCCAAGATCGGCCTTTCTATTAGTTTGGGAACTTCTAGTATAACAGCGTTTTGTTTGTAATGCAAGGTCGTTCTGTTCATTGAACGTCGGTGAAGTGCTTTCTATACAAAGATAGTAATGCAATATTGATAATATCGCTACGCCCCCGCGCCTTAGGGTATATAGACTTCAATGCATCGACCATCTTCTGCTGATTCTTGTCCAGGGTTAGAACAGTGGATACAGCTTTGTTGGGATCCTTGTGGAATGCCAACCAGGCATTATAGATGACGTTTGCCATGTATAACAGTTTCTTCCGGCGGTCCTCCGATTCGCCGCTTAAGTAGGTGAAGTGGGATCGTTTAGCGATTAGTGCCTCGGCTATACGATGAGTCTTGGAATGGTGTGTGTCGCAGATCGTTACCGTGGGTCCATCTACCCCGCCATAAGCACGGGGTACCAAATGATGGTCATGCTTTATTTCAGAACCGCCTGAGCCCACAAAACGAGTCTCACACACCCAGCAGTAATCCAGAACTATGGACTTCACTGCTTATTTACTACCAGGTAATCTGACATCTCTTTAATCTTGGCATCGTAATAATCGGCGTTTGGGGGCACCTGAAGATCAGTAGCCACCACAAACTCGTTGGTAAACTCCAAAGGCGTGGGGTTAGATCCAAATAGATTCGCTATCGACAGCACGAATCTCCTGTAATTACTAGAGAGCGGCGGCATACCCTGTATTACCGTCATGTGCGGCATGTACGCATCGTAAAACTCACGTGCCACACCTTGCTGTGCGAGCTCCAGGGCCCTGGTCAGTAAATCGGGGCTATGCAAGGACAGGAGAAACGAGGACATTTGAAGGCCAGAGTCATACCATACCTTGGCTTCAGTGACCTGTGCCTGATAAACACGATCTGGTTCGGGCACGATTTCGTCTAGCGACGTTATGAGCTCTACCTTAAACGAGGAGATGTCTATATCGATAGGGCTGGCGCTGAACACTGAATGCAGGTAGCTCAGCGTGTCTTCTGTAGGAATCGCAAACAACTGATTGAAAAGCATTTTCGTCCCCTTAGTTAAAGGCAAAGCCCCATCTATCTACCTTAACGTGGCCACCTGGGAATGCCTTAGCAAACAAATCCAAGTCGCGTTCAGACATCAGCCAGTACCAAGTACCGCTTTTGTAAGTACGTGGGCGGTCAGAAACGAATTGCAGTCGGGTATTCAAAGTCTTTTGCAGCTTGCGGCGTAGGGACTCTGCCTCGGCTTGAATAGCGGCTTTAAGCTTATCGCTTTTTATCGCACTTGAATTGGGGATAATCTTGCTGGGGTTTATGCCAAGCACTAATTGGTTCTGAATCACTGCATAGCCGCCTAGGTTATCTACCTTAAAGCCTAAGCCTGCTAGTTTCTCGGTTGAGACAGGGGTACCTGTGGGGACAACTGGTACACGGGCTACCACGAAAGCTTTGGTAGCAATGTCAGTCAACTTGCCCCGTTCACCCATGTGCTTGTTAATCACGTCTTCCGCTTTGCGGTAGAAAGTTTCCAGGTCATCGTCATCGCTTGAGTCTGCCTCGATTCGAACTAACCGGGCTTGCGTGTTGGCTATCAGTAGCGACAGGTTCTTACGGGCTTTGCGGCACGCAATCAAGGACAGAGCCTTCTTATCGACTGACGCGCCTAGGTAAACCCCTTCTTGCAGGCTCGTAAGCTCATTCAAACACAGCTCTAGATTCGTCTTGGCTCCTACAGGGAGCTTCGACTTGTGCAGCCGGGTCGCTGCTTCGATTACCAACGTTAGTCTCTTGAGTTGCTGTGGTTTCGGCAACGTGTACAGTGTGCTTACTACCTTTTCCAGCTTACTGATCTTGGAGGCTAAGACCTCCAACTCTTCGATTCGTTTCTCTGCCTTAGCCTTGAGCAAACCTGTATTGTCTGCCGAACTTGCTACTAAGCCTGCCGCTTCAAGCGTATCAAAGTTGGTCTTCATTCGCTTGGGTGTGTTCCGCATCTCTAGCTCCTTATTTGCGCCTAGGCTATAAAATTAGCGGCAAAAGGTGTGGATACACCCAAGTATCCACACCTTTCGATTACAGCCTTAGAGCATGAACTCGTCGTCCTTCGACTTCTTGGACTTCTTCTCTGCCTTGTCTTTCTTGCCCTTAACTTTCTTTTCGGCTTTGTCGGCCTTAACCTTCTTGCCTTTCTTGCCCTCAGCCTTATCGGCTTTTACCTTCTTGGCTTTCTTCTCGCCCTTTTTCTCTTTCTTTTCCTTCTTCAGCTTCTTCTCTTTTTTCTCCTTCTTGGGCTTTTCTTCTTTGTCGGTCTTGCGCTGGCCGCCTTTAGCCGCTTGCTTTTCAAGCTTGGCTTTATCCTTTTCCAGAGCAACAACTTGTTTTACGAGAGCCTTGAGGGCTGCTGAAAGTTCCTTAGCCATGTTTATACCTTTTAAAAGTTTACGGTGAACTGCACGATTTATTTACTACCAAGATTACAGGATGTGTAAATCATGCAGCTCAAAACCACATCCTGTAATGTACTAATCTCTAATAACTCTTTGGAACTCTGGACTTACAAGCTGGTAATACACAGTTCTCCACGGTTGATTGTTGACGGCTGCCGAAGCAATGAGTCGGTACACTGCTTCAGTGTGGGCAAGAAATTCCTGGGGATCAACTTTGGGCACCACATATTCCGGATCAGCCAGGTACTGTGGGGTTTCCAATATCCACAGTAAGTAGTCTTCAGAATAACCCTCCCCGTAGCCCGTCGATAGCCAGGCGTACACTTCGTCCACAGTAACAACGTGAGTTGAATCAGCCTGTACCAAAGCGAGTTGCCTACAGATGTGCAGATAGGCTGACCGCATTTGATAGAACCACATAGTGGACGCCTCACAACCCGGGAACAGCCAGTTACGAGCCGCACAGTCTGTAATGAGCTGACTCATATCCGAAACCTTGTTCTTTGCAAAGGCAAGTGGTAAGGTCTCGTTGGCTAATCTTCGTGCGACTATGTTTATGGTGCGTTTGATATCGTCTAAGGTATTCATTTGATCCCCTTTATTTAAGAGCTCCTGCTTAGTCTAGCCTAGGCATACCCTTCGGGGTAAAGTACATCGCCTTACCTGTGGGGCCATCAACAGTGGCAATGTCCACAAAGTCCGACATTGGGTTTTGATCTACATACTTGAAGATCGGTATACCGTCGTCCGTAGTGCAGGCATATTTCCAGTGCGTATCAGCAAATCCAGGTACTGATAATAATTGCGACCTGCTACTCAAATGCGAAGTTTGAATAGGGCTGCACATGTCACCGTAAGTGACGAAAAGCGCCGGTTTAGATTGCAGATCAAAAGCCTCTACTTCGCGTAGAGTATATATCGAATTTAAGAGCAGGCTGTTCATTGCATGACTCCTTATTAGTTTAGTGAGCTGTGGTTACTTATTGTGCTTCAGGTGTACAGTCGAATACTCTCTCCCCGGATTCCAAAACCAACTTAAGTGCGCCATCGACAAACCATACGGGCATTGGTTTGAAGAGATCCAATACTGCCGCCACGTTAAACCTAGGGTCTTGTTCGATCTTGAACGAGTTCAAGTATTGCTCTGCATTATCCGAGGACTTGAACAATGCGTCTGGGTCAGGTTCGTTCTCAATTATGTCGAGCACGTTCTTGACGAAGACGAAAGCGCCATTAATGAACTTCTTGCCATCTGCGGTGCAAAGCACCCATGCGTCAGGTGTATTATTCATAGCTTCCCCTTAGTGGACATCAACTAACTGCAAAACGCACTTCCTTTACAACGGCGGTTTCTATAAACTCTCCAAGAGTTCTGTAATGGACATCCTTGTAATGGACAAGGTCCTGCAAAGAAACCTTCTGGTTAAGAGCAGCACCAACATAGCCCTTGATGGTCTCCAGATATACTTCTGCGTCTTCTCTAGTTGCATATGAAGAGGAAATACGGGCGCGTTCGATATTATCCATAGCGTCCTCTATATCCTGTGCAACTTGTGTATCGAAGTCCAGAATAACAAATCGATCGTCAGGCATGATCGACTCTAGGGCGTCTAAAAGAAAGCGCTTTCCCTCTGGATCAGTAATCAAGTATCCCAATGGTTTCATATTTATCCCCTAAGGTTTGAGGGCAGGCCCTAGCACCAGTGTCTCTATAACACCATAAACTGGCCTCACTGCGGAGGTTTCCAGAAAAGCTTGGACGTCTTTTGGGAGGATCCCCTTAGAGTCTTTAGCTTTGTCTAAATAACTTTGTGCAACACCTGAGTTGCTAAAGAGAGAACTCATGTCCACCATAACGGGCAGTTCCCCGATTTTGCAGACACTAAAGTCTCCTTGCTTATTCAGGAATTGAGTTTCCTCAGGATTAGAAATTATGTAACCCAATAGATGCCTCATGCTACTATCCCCCTTAGTCCCCAGACAATCTCCTTGACTACAGCAGTCTCCAAGAATTTAGAGAATGCCTTACTATCGTGCTCCCTGCTTTTCAGATCATGCAGGGCAATCACTGCGTCAGCTTCTGTTTCCCAGAACTCTTCTTTAATGTCGTTGAGTTCCATATCAACAATCGACACCGCAGCCTTACGCAGGTCTATGTAACCAGTCTCCATGTGATCGAATGTCCACTTAGACACGAAACTAGTACCATCAGGATTAGCTAGAGCAAAGCCTAAAGATTTCATGATTAGATTACCCCTTTGTTTAGGCTTTAACGAATGGCCAGATAAACTTCCTTGACAACGGCTGTCTTGAGGAAGGCAGCACATGCCTCGTAAAGCTGCCTATCCTTAGGAGATAAGTCTTGAGCTAGGGCAGCGCTTATTGCACCTCTAAAGTTTTCAAGGAAAACTTCTGTGGCTTCTCGCTCCACCGACTTAGACTTTGGAGTACCTGGCGTATGACACCAATACTCTAGGTACTCCATAGCGGTTTCTATATGAAAGGGTTTGGAGCTCCTAAAGTCATTTATATCAAATAGCTCGCACAATTCCCCAAACTCAAAGTCTTCGTTAAGATCAAGAAACTTTTCACCCCTCGGATCAGTAATTAGGTGTCCAATTATTGTCATGATCTACCCCCTCAAACTATGGTTAAACTTAAATGCACCTCTTTAACGACAGCCGTATCCAGGAAAGCTTGACAGCATTTGTAGTAGGCACGTTGCCGAACCCCAAGCCCAGAAGATTCAGATGCGGCACTTACCGCACCCCGAAAATTCTCCAACAATACTTCGGCGTCTTCTCGGGTAGGGATATCAAAGTCTTGGTCTATGGAATCCAAGAGGTCTACCGCATGTGAGAAACTATGGGGCTTAAATTCCGACAAGAAAAACATCTCGTCTAGGTCTTCCTCCCCATCCCAGTCACTATCGTGAAGATAGAGCGTCCCTTCTGGATTGGTTATCAGGTACACTGTATGGTTATGGCTCATAATTTGCCTTTTGTGGTTAATTAAGTTACTTAGCTATCGATTTACCGGCAGAGCTTTCCAAAATCCCATTGCCGTGTATATAGTATAACATACTTTCCCACAAAAATACCAAAATACCAACTTTTTTTGTGCGCCTGCAGCAAACCCAGTCACAAGAATACCAGATTATGCATTATGTGGAACATTTGGTCTGCGTTTACCCACTTGATGGCCGAGCCGTAGCTAATACACATTTTACTGGGCTCCTCATTGTTTGCCAGCACATAGCCCACAACTGAATAACCACTGTCCACGATGGACTTGGTTTTCATATCGGTCAATCGCTTTGCTGGACCCTCTGGTATGATCTGCCACGACGGGCTATAGTTGCGGACTGCTTTAGCGAAATCGAGGATATCCTGATCGCCACGTCCTTTGAGATGCTTGTGTGCGAGCTCCCGTATAACTGCATCGGGTAGAGGTTCGGTCATGTGCGGTACTCCAATACGTTGTCACTACCTGGGTAGCAGTCTTTAACGGGTACCTCTTTAATCGTCCCGTCAGCCAACTTCACACGGTAGAAATCAACATCCACACCGTCTAGCGTGCCATCGAATACGTTCCGATTGATTATGCCTCGGATGGTACCCTCTTCGGTAGCACCATCGTAAGCGGCACAACCTACGGTTTCAATAAGTCTTATCCGAGGCCTACTAAACAGATTATTCGTCCATTTGACCATGCTTGAAAACAATTTTGACACGAGCTATTCTCCCCTCACCTGCTGCCTTGTCGGCTTCCTCTTTAGTTGCGTGGTCCGCTACCTTATTGTGATACATATTGAGCCACCGTAACTCTGAGCCGTTCTCAATATCCAGGTCTGAATTAGATATGTGCTTGCCCTCTACGTCCCATACTTCAATGCTGGGGCGGTTATGAACGTAACCACAAATGTTGTAGTTAGTGCCTTTGGCCACACACCGGAACCTATCACTAAGGATGTCCACAGGTAAGTGGTCCTTGATCGTTCTCACGGGCTTCTTGATGTCTAGCATTTAAGTCCCCTCAGGAGGCTTTAGGGCAGGGTTAGCTGCCTTGGCTTGAGTTGCAATAGTTTGCCCTAATTTATAAAGCACTTGAGGCGGCCAGGTTCCCCCAATGGGATCAACTTGTAAGCCACGCAACAACTCCGCTAACTGTTCGACAGCACTGAAGGGTTGATTAAGGCCCCCAAAGGGGTTAATCAATTTCTCGTAGTCCTTCTGGGAATAAGCGCTGTCTATTGATGCGGGCTCCTTTAAGGCTTGGTTATGCTTCGCGGCTTGTTCGTTGTATTGCTCTGTGAGCTTATCGATTGGGTTATTGAACAGAGGTCCTCTAGTGACCTGCAACTCACGTATTAGATAGTCCTTGCCGTTTAATGCTGTCAGGACTTCACCTAGGGCTTCTGCGTCAACGGTAAACTCAGGCATTTTTGTCTCCTTCAGTAGAATCTACTTTACCCCATATACCCAAGTCAACTAAGGCCTCCCCTGCGAGTTTCATCGGGTCTTTAACGTCACCTAAGGCAATGAGCTCCAAGGCCTGCTTGAGGGCTGAGGCTTGCGTGTTGGCATGCTCAAGTCTGGCTGATATCAGCCCTTGGTCAATGCTACCTCTGGATCTCTCAGTCAACACATGCCAATTGATGAGGTTGGCTAAGGTTTGACTTGGGTTGTCTTCTGCGTAGCATGATTCAACAGCCATACACTCATTCAACACCGTTGCCTTCCACTCATCAAACTTTGGTTTCTCAGGTGTCTTCTGTAGGCGATGCAGAAGACGATTGACAATGGTCTGAACGATGCCTGGTGTAATACCAGTGCCCCACGGTACACCTGCTAACGATGACAAGTCGTAGGGCTGGCTGAAAGCTGGCAGAACCTTATGCACTGTAATATCAGGTTGGACAGGCGTCCTATTGATACGTGACTGGGCTTGAAAATCATCCTCATTCATAACGGATCCTGGTTGTCTGGTTTAGAAACAGAGGCTTCACGAATACGCAAAGCCTCTTCTGTATTCAGTGGGATGTTCTGAATGTTTGGTCCCCTATTAGACGTTTTGCCTGTAGCAGACTCTTGCGTCCACGGTCGCGCAGCAATCCACTCTTCGCACCACTCCACAGCAAGCTTAGAGAACGGATTTGTCTCAGGTGTTTCACCTAAAAATATGGATAAGAAAAAGTTCTCAGCCGGTCGACTAGAGTCTGGTTTAATACCCAGCAACTCTCTGTAATGCACTGACCGGATATTGGCTATAGTGCCGACTAGACAAGCACAGGGCCCTACATAAACTCGACCATCTATACGCCCTTCTTTGAGAGCGGTTATAAGGCCTGGAACTTCTGCTGGGGCTTTATCAAGAATAGACCACAGGTCATCCTTAACTGGCTGTAAGTTAGCACCCTGTATATTTGCGCCAACCATAAAGACATTCTTTAGGACAGCGCTGCTGAAATTGGTATTGCTGAGATTGGCCGAACAAAAATCAACGTTGACTAAATAGGAGCCCGCAAAACTAGAGCCGCTAAAATCAGCAGCCCTAAGGTAGGTCCCTATAAGCTGGATGCCTCTGAAGTCACAGTCAGTTAGAGGAATTTGTTTCTCGACTGCGGCCTCCAAACACTCTGTCAGGTTGGCGCACTCTAATTCGAATCGTACCTCACCGTCCAAGCCCTTTATACTAAACCGTTCCATTAGTAGCCCTTTCACGTACTTAGAGATAGTTCCTGCTTGTCCTTCGACGCATAATACTTGCGGTCAGCGGCTATAGCCTCTAAAGCCTTGTCGATGTCGGCCGATACCTTCTTCTTGGGCTTGGCTAGTATCTTCTTCAACTCCTTGAGATAAGCTAACTGTTCTTTCCGCTTCTGTTCGATTAAGTCTTGATCCAGTCGCGTTAGCTTACGCAGCGTGAGATCCAGAATCTGGTTGGCCTGAAGCTCAGTAAGCTTCAGCTTTCTCATCAAGTCCTCTTTCGGCTGCTTCGACTTCTTGATGATGGGCACAATGATCTCAAGTTTGGAGGCCGCAAAGATTAGGAGCTCTGAATACGCTATTGCTTCCCCTTGCTTCCTAATCCTGTAGTTCAGGCTCTTGATCTCTATTTCTATGCGTGCCTTCAGCCACGTTACAACTAGCTGGGGTACAGAGAAACTCAACAGTTGTACATCGTAATCCACAACACCGTCAGTTATCGTTGCAGTTCGCTTTGTCGCATTGATGTTATACGAAGCTTTTACCCGGGTCTTGGTCTGAATCTTCTTCAGGTAGGCCTCAAACTGGACTGTGTTATAGCCCTTCTTCATTACGATTGTGAATTCAGAGGTGCCTTTTGAAGGGTAGACTTCCTGGGTTTCAGATAGACCTCGTGCCCATTCAGTGAACTTTAGGGGATCCAACCCTGAGGGCCATTCGTTGATGGTCACCGTTCGCTTTAACTCATCAACTTTGAGGGGGCTCTGATATTGTACTGAGGCCTTCGAGGTCGTGAACATGTTTAGCCAGGCTTTGCGGTTCTCCTTGGTGTTCACGAACTCACCACCCCATTTATGAACAGGCTTCATGATCTTTGCGAAGTCTACGGGCTTGAGCTTCTCACCAGCAAGCAACCTCTTCAAAACCTCAGCAACTGATTCGGGAGTGAACGAGGGTAAGTCACATGCAGCCCCGTAACCAATACCGGAATCGCCCCCAAACAAGATTACTGGCAGTGGGAAGGGGATAGAAACGGGCTCGATTGTGCGGTTGTCATAGTTCGGTACGTAAGACGTGACTTCTTTATTAGCATAGTCAGAATCGAAGCCCAGCCGCCCGAAGTGAGAGAGCCGCGCATTGGTGTAACGCATAGCCGCTGCGTTATCTAATATGGTGCCCCAATTGCCCTTACCATGAATCAGAGGCACCGTAGACTGGGCCATAGTTACCATTGCACCGTAGATCGAGGAATCACCGTGCGGGTGGTATGTACCCATAACGTGACCAACTATCTGGGCAGACTTTGTAAATTGAGTCCTAGCTACTTCAGAAGTGCCGTGCATAATACGGCGCGCTACCGGCTTGAGCCCGTCTATTAGATCGGGCGTAGCTCGCTCCAGATTGACTTCATCAGCATAACGCTTGAGCGCCCTCTTACCAAAATCAGTAATGCTTTGGTCAACGACACTGCCCTTAATGGGCTTCATTTTAGTTTTCATTGCTCATCCCTGCCAGCTTACGCCGGCTTTCTGGAGATTCAGACATGAGGTCTCGGAATTCCTTATCCGAGTCTTTCAGGGGTTTAATACGAATTAAGGTACGGGTGTCCGGATTCATAGCCAGAATACGCATGACCACAGGATCAATTTCACCCCAACCCTTAATGTGGATAGTTTCAACAGACGCAGGTACCTTAGCGAGGTCCAGTTTCTTGCGGAGGGCTAGCGCACCATCAGCAGTGTAGAGCTTTCCCTTGTAGATCGAATAGTATTCAGGTGTCTTAGCTACGTACACCATGCCTCGACTAAACGCCTCGGGTAAGTATTTGTAGTTCAGTCCAAGAAGCAGGCTATTGATGTGGTAGCCGTCAGGATCAGGATCGGCCAGCAAGATGATCTTGGACACCTGAAGCTTGGAGTACGGATCTTCAGACTTAGGGTCGAAGCCCATCGCACCCAGGATGTGCAGTATGTCTTCTGATTCCAATCCCTTGTCACCTTTTGCTGCAATAACGTTCTTGATCTTGCCACGAATAGGCAATATACCCTGGTACGGGTACCGCGCTTGTTTAGCTGGTCCGCCTGCAGAGTCCCCTTCAACAATGAAGATCTCTCGCTCAGACACCTTGGTCGACTTGTTCGGTGGCACGTATTTGACGGGCATGCCTTTGCGCTTTAACTGACTGAGAGACGCTACCAGCTTCTTTGACTTCGCAAAGTTGAACTTGAGACCGTTCAGCTTGGTTGCCCGCTCGGCCATAGCTAGTGCCAGTGTCTTATTCTTCGTGAAGAACTCGACACAGGCTTTGGTTAGCTCTGCCGCGAATTCCTTGCCCATACGCGAGTCTGTTAGCTTCGCCTTGTTCTGACCACTGAATTGAGCCTTGTGCAGCTTTGCGTTGACCAATCCTAGTAGCCCTTCTTTGAAGTCGGCGGCCGTAAACAGCGGCTTCTTCTCACCTTTCTTGGTTGACTGTACCAGGCGTTCTTTACCCATCTTTACTAGCGCCTGGGTCAAGCCTGCAAACATGGAACTCGTAACTGAACTCAGGTGCGTACCACCTTCAGTGTTGGCCAGCCCGTTTGTAAAGCCTCGGATGTCACAGCCATCGCAGTTAGTGAAAGCCACAACTACGTCAGCCAAATCCGACTTGTATTCGAACTGCTTCTCGGACACCCGCTCTGCTTTCAATTTGGTAATGCGGTTGGATACGTATTCGGTAGGGCCGGTCTTGCTAAAGAATGTCTTCTTGCCCTTAGGGGAGGATATGATGATAGCGAACCCAGGATTCAGGTAGGCCATAATCTCTGCCCAGTCGGTTGCCATCGAGGGCGGAAAGGACTTGGCAGAGAATATGGAGGAATCTGGTTTGAAGTGGATGCAGGTACCGCTAGTTAATTTGGTGCCGTCTGGCCCCTTGGGGGCGGCCTTCAGCTTGGTAACAGGTGAAGTAAGCCGCCCCTTCTTGAAGGACACTGAATACCAAGCGCCCTTGTAGAAGGTTGAGGCCTCGAAGAACTCGGCAGTTGCATTGGTCCCCTTAGAACCAATACCGTGGGTACCGACAGCCACCTTGTAGGCTTCAGTACGGTACTTACCACTGGTGTGCAGTTCGCCGAATACTGCCTGCATGGTCTGCACCTTGTTGACCACGTTTTTGCCATTGACACTTACGTGAAGTTCTTTAATACCCTGCGGGATACCGGTACCCTTATCGAGCACCCAGTACGAACCATCCTTGTCGATGTGCAAGCGTACCGCTGAATTGCGACCAGCTAGATGTTCATCAAGCCCATTGTCAAGCAACTCTCGGACGGCAAGAAAGACACCGCTTGCGTCAGTGCTGCCCAAATACATAGAGGCGTTGGTCCTCACTCCCTCTAAACCACCTAAGCTCTGAATATGTGAGCTGTCATAATCCAATTTCTTAGCCATAGGTTATGTTGCCTTATGTAGTCCGACTTGTTCCGCTAAAGTCAATAGCCACCGCCGTCGGTTAAGTTTTTGTATTTGCTGATAAGAACCATTTACTTTGGACTTCAAAGCCTTAATAGACATATCCGAATTATCCCCTTTTAACAAATTTGCCTCACTACTTAAAAGACGCAAATTATTCGTATGGCACATATATTGAAGAGGTACCACTGAGTCACGCCTGACTCGACAACCGTCCTTTATCTTCCAGTAACCATCATGAATCGACACTATGTGGTCTATATGGGTGGATAAAGATCGCTTGCGGTGATTATCGAGGCAATAAGCTCTATACACAAGGTCGCTTAGTTGACGCACTGCGCGTTTATATTCCTTAAAGGACAGAAGGTCAACGTCCAGCTCCAATAATGAATTCCAAGTTTTCATCTGTTGACCGGACAGCCTACTTAGCTGTAAGCGAGATTGTTCACGCCTAAGTCGGTCAACTCTACGGCCTGTTGACTCAGACAAACCCAAATAATCGCGCATAAACTTACTGAGAGTGTCAACACCTACACCTGTAATAAAAGCGATGTCTTTGAGGTGTAAACCATAGTCGGTGAACAGAGTCTTTATGGGTTTTTTGTGCTTACGTAGGTAAGTCTGCGACTGCTCTTTTCGCCCGTAGTGGCTCCGCATCCACCCATTTTGGTTACATACTTGCTGTACTAAAGAAGAAGGTAATAAACGGTATTCATCAGAAATAGCACCAGCTGTCTCTCGCAGAGTCATATGCTGATCGACATAACAACGCCTTATGTCCGCAACCAAAGAGCAATCAACAACAATACCCCATTTTCCGTTGGGGGCCTTAAGATAAGTGCGCTTACCAACCTTAATAAGGTCACCTACGCACCCTTCGCCCCTATTGGGGATGACTCTAAGCTTTTTCATAAAACCTACATACATAAACGAGTACAAAAATAAAATTGTGTATGTAGGTTTTAATTACCTAGTGCCTTCCAGCCCCCCTAAACTCTCAATATGACTTGAGTTATATTCAATTGGTTTTTTAGACATGTTCGCTCGAAACTTCAAAGTTATAGGGTTCCTTGTTGACGATACCCATCAAGGCCCTTATTAAAGGTCTAACGTCTGAAACTTGCGAGTACAGACACCTGCTCGTGTGCATGCTCTTCCATTCTGTACCAGAGGCAGTTGCTATGTTTATCTCCACGTCCTTCTCACCTAACGTGAGCGCCAGCCTAACGAACCCGAGTTTCAACTTGATCTGAGGCAATGCGGCAGGGTCCTCTACAAGCGGGATAATGGGCATGCGGGTCGAATCAAACTTGTAGCCGACATGCAGCTTGCATTTGCCTCGGAGCTCTGAGTATTCGAAAGTACCGACGTAACCCCATCTAGTGAAGAAGCGCCGTAGGGCCGCCTCTATGTTCGCAAAGGACTTCTGTGACTTCTTTGCAATCGAGGCATGCGTGGTCTCGAACTTCAGAACTGAATTAGTTATTACAGCCCTCCTATGTTGTTTACTATTCCAGATTTCCCCTAGTTTATCAAGATAGGGCCCTAATATCTGTTCATTGAAATTGAGTACCTTACCTCGAATGTTGCGAGGTCTCGTAATCAAAGATATAGTGGGCAGGAAGTTCTCATGGATCTTCGTCAATGGTATCCCCAACTCTTTAAGAGTGTTGTAGGTCTCCGCATCTACTGGGATGTACCACTGCTTTATACGGGTAAACGTGATTATTTTTGGTGAGCTTTTCATAGGCTTTATGATTAAGGATTACCTGAGTCCAAAGCCGAATAGAATCGGGTCTTAAAGGCCTCAGACTGAGTGCTTACGTACTGTAATAACCTAGCCTCTGTCTTGAGATCATGAGCGTCCCGGGCCTTTAAAACTTTCGTTGCGTAGGCCACAGCCTTACCTACCACAACTAATCTTACCTCACTTGCAGGACAATGTTTGTTGCCCTTAGTGAAGTGGCATTTTGCGTATGCCTTTTTGCCGTTCTCCACAAGATGAGAGCATTGCAGGCATTTTGTGGAATACAGGGCTAAATAGTCCTTAGTATCCAAGGCAGCGTCCTTAAAAGGAATTTGGGAGGGCTAGCCCTCCCAAACCATTACGTGTTAGATGTCGAAGAGTTCCTCATCCTCGCCATCTTCCTCTTCTTCATCACCGTCTTCCTCTTCATCACTTTCCTCATCGTCTTCTTCGTCGTCCTCTTCCTCATCCCCTTCTTCTTCGTCACCTTCCTCTTCTTCATCACCCTCTTCGTCGTCCTCGGATCCCTCGTCGTCCTCAACTTCGAGTTCTTCCTCGTCGTCTTCGGACTCTTCCTCTTCTGTTTCTTTATCAGCGGACGGTGCTACGCCTGCACTGATCGACAGAGCTGAGGGATCAAAGCCGATGACTGTGGTGCCGTCTTCCAGCTTGTAGCCGGCGCGACCCTTGACGTCCTTGAGTTCAGCGATTTCACCCAGAGCGATTTGAACGCGATGGTAGATAGTCTTGCCAACGACTGCAACAACCAGGGAATGCGGGATGATCTGACCATCGACTTTGTAGGCAGCAGCATCGACCACGATATCCTTGCCTGTGGTAGCAACGGTAGTGGACAGAAGCAGAGTGCCGTTCGATGCCGATGCTTTGGCTTTAGCCTTCTTAACTTTCTTCTCAGTTTTGTCGGCCTTAGCTTTCTTGGACTTGCCCTTCTTCTCGACCTTTGCCGGTTTCTTGTCGGCTTTAGCCTTCTTGCCCTTCTTCTCCGAGGCAGCTGCGGCTTTCGCCTTCTTTTTCTTCTTATCTTCTTTTTCTTTGACTTTCTCAGACTTCTTGGATTTCTTGATAGGCATCGTAAATTCCTCTTTTATGAAAAGTTAAAACAACCTAGGTTGAGTGTTTATGCGGAAACACACAAAACGTTACTGCGTATTTACTACTAAATATTGGCGTACGGATTTATGCAAATCTAGTTTTAGACGGAGTGAGCCCTCTACCGAAACCAGACCGTATTGTACTATTTCAGGAGTAGCTTGTAAACCTGCTGCTTTCCATAGCGGAATCCTGAACTTAAACCACATGTGCTTCGCATTTGAAATCGAGCCCTGAATGTGAATATCCGACAGAATAAGACCCGTCTCTTCACGTAGTTCCCTAAGAATCGCGTCTCTAGGGCACTCTCCAGGATCTATACGACCACCAGGGAATCCCCATTGACCAGGGTGACCACATTCAGGGCCTCTTTTCGTTATGAGAGTCTTGTCTTGGACATCGATCACAGCCCAGACACGGCGAGAATCAGTTTTCATAGCTAATCCTTTGAATAGGTGCCCTCTTTCTGTTCCGAGGCCTGCGCATTGTATCACAGGGAGGGCGTACCCGGCTTACGGCTTATTAGGCCGCAGCAAGATAGTTATTGTCGTTAGCAACTATCGGTTTTGCGTCGATTTGTCTTACGACCAGGGATCGCCTCCTGGGTTGTCGTTCTCTGCTTGCTCACGCTGTCGAAACCATGTCACCCCCATCATGAAGACACTACACAGGTATTACGCCACAAGCCAACTGTACCTAGTACAGACTCTTGCTTTGTTTGGTTCCTGCACCGGAGAATGCCTTTTTCCATGGTATATATTCCATGCCGGTTCTAGCGTCTTCATGGTGGAGGTGGGGAGAATCGAACTCCCGTCCAACGCGCATCCACTTCAAACTCTCAGGCTATTTTCTAGCCCATACAACCATAGAATACGGAAGTAATAACGTAGCAAGGCTACCAACCGTACTCGAAACTATAAGCAGTGCCATCGTACCCACTACGGCTTTCGCCGCCAACCACAAGTGGCTGTTTGGAGTCTGGACTGTGTCTTGACCATATAAGAGCATCCAAACCCGGTTCGGTTAAAAGCTCTTACGTAGGTCCTCTCCGTACAGTCTCTACACCTTCCTAGGCACAGCCTTCCTGTCCGTTAGCCTAGGCTTGGCTCGGCGTTGTCGTAACTATTAACTAGCCTTAGAGTTCGCCGACTTTGAAGAGATTCACCCTGCGGGAAGATTCCCGCCGTTTATACGCCTTTCGGTTATACCTTTATGCCTCAGTAAGCGTGGTAAATACCAGATTCAATTGGGAGGAGAAACCCGGCACTTCCACAAGCCAAGACTACGGATATATTTTTCGTAGGTGCTCTGATTTTGCAATGATTACCTCCCAGATATTACTTCCCAAGAGGGACGTTCATTGCGACGCCAAGGTCACTGCTTATTAATTGGTGGGCCGTGCTGGGAACGATCCAGCGACCAAGCGATTATGAGTCGCCTGCTCTACCACTGAGCTAACGGCCCTGAACCTTTACTCAGAAGTCTGGTTACCCTTGTAGGAGTTTTCTTCCCCATTTTCCTCTACGTCATCCTCAGAGGGTGATTGTGCATCCATAAGATTCACAGCCGCACAGTAAAAGGCATGCATTGACTCTAATAAAGCCTCGGCTTGCTCTGCCAACTCAGGGTGAGCGTCAAGCACTGGGTGAGCCTCGATGAGCGTACTAAACATCTGCTGAATGGAATCAGCCCGGTCAACTACTTCGTAATAACTGAAGGCATCCAAGCCTCTAGTGTCTTCATCGACTTCGACTTTATCCGAACCTGCCTGGATATCGTCAGGGTCCATACCTTCAAGATTAGGCTTCATTAGTAACTCCAAGGCAGCGGTAACAATTGGGGTTCTCCTAGGTATGCGTAACATTATTCATCGTCTTGCTCTTTAACACGAGCACCGCGGGTGCGCTTCGGCGGCATCAGCACGTTCTTGAATGCAGCTGGCAGAATACGGTTCGACTTGCGGAAGGCCCGGTACTTGGGATCGCTCTTCTCCAGTTCCTCGGCTTTAGTACGGCCCGACGTTTTATTCTTTACTGCCATCCAAATCTGTTTGAAGGCCACCGAAAGGGTACCGTCAGCCGACTTACGATTGATACGGAGTAAAAGACGGAATGTGGTATCAGCCGGCAAACGCTTGGCCGCGTTTGTGAAGTATGTGGTAGCCGACAGTCGTCCTAGCAAGCCCTGTAAAGTAGCCGGGTCGTAGGAGCCCAGATCCGCTTTCTTCTTGTCCGGTGCTTGCGGGTCGTAACGACCTGTGTAGCGAATTGCACGAATAGATGAGCCCAAGAGGCCATCTTTCTCAGTCTTGACCAGAACTTCCAGGAAGTGTGGCTTGAAGTCAGCTGGGGCTTTCCACTGAGGAATCTTGGCCTTCGCTTTCTTCGGCGATTTCTTACCACTGGTTTTAGCTAGGCGCGCTTTCTCCAACGGAGACAACTTCTTCTCGGTTCCCTTGGCTGCTGGTTTCTCTGACTTCTTGGTTTTTGTTGCCATTTTGCTTGCTCCTTAAAAAGTTAAGTTCTCCGACTAACCTACTTACTTCGTTCAATAGGTGTTGCTGCATGGCTTCTTCGGCTAGGTCAAAACGACCCACTGTATGATATCGAGATACCTTAAACAAAGGGGTTGCCTTCAACTGATTTAGCTGAGTCCTCGGACGTTCCATCTCCATAGTAGCATAGAGCACGGCTTCTGTACTTTGCTGCCACCAAAGGTTTGCTTTATTGACCGCGAAGAGATAGAGTTCCGTAAGCTCAGCTAAATCCCTAGCCTTATACGCCTTATTTACTAAATCAAATAGATCACTGTTGCCACCCAATCGGTCTGGGTGAGTGGTTTGGGCAGCTTTCTTGTACGCCTGTTTGAGCAGTGCCGACTCAGCGTCATATAATTGCTGGCTGTGAGAGTCCGTGAAAATGGGCTCATCGGCATCAAGCATAGGCTCAGTGACAGGCGTACCTCTGGTGATCAATCTAATGTCCAAACGAATTTCCTTGATCTTGTCCAAAATATCAGGGAATTTGTCGGCATAGATTTCACATATTAGGTGCATGCCCTCCAGAAGCTTCAGGTATTCGGCTTTTCTCTTAGCAGATTCCTTTCGTAGCGTATTGAAGGCCCACAGATTGGCCAGGTTTATGGTAGCTTCTTTGAGGGGTACTATGTTGTTCATTTGCTCTCATACGGGATCGGCGTAGCACCCCGTGTTGCTAGGGATAATGTGGGTAATGACAAGCTCTTTGTGTTCAGGACCAGGTTCCGAGTTAAAGAACACAAACATACCTGCCTCGTGCCGGGGAACTAGGTGCCATGTACCAGTTGCCGAATCCAATCGGATCTTGGTCATTGGTGTACCTAGCTTGCCACCTTCTGTTTCGTCCTGGCATACGAATGCCAAATCCAACGACATACGGTAACCAATCTCCGGGACTGCATAAACCGAGACCTTCGTCTTGGCTTTCCGTTTCTTGTGCAACGTCATTTCATGGTAATTGTTGGACATCTCATGTGCTCCTAAATTATAACGTGTATTTACTTGCATATGTGCCTTTCAAATTAAGTGGCGTGGGAAACTGGAGACGGGGCCTGTATATTTTACAGGCCCACCGACTTAGACTACCTTTCGTATGGCTACTACTCTATGGATGTTGCCAATAGGGCGAAGCTCCTGCTGGCCTGTGTCGTATCTTTGACAAAAGGCCCATTCTGTAGGCTTTTTATGCCCTTCTAAAAGTCGTTCCTGCTGATCAAAGGACCAATAAGGCTCTTCGCCGTTCGGCATCTCAATGTTAGCAAATATCAAAGCATGCTCTCGATTATTAGGGATAACACCGCCACGGTTACTAGCCCAACGGATTGCGCTCTCCAGGTTAAGAGAACACTGAGGATCGATTGGTAAGACCACTACATGGTAGTCTATGTTGCCTAAGGGACAATACTTGGTCCCGCATATCGTTCCCTATTGTACAATACTATGGTTGTCTCCGGTAAAATCAATTCCTTTTGCAACTCTCTGTCAATAACACGTTTCATAGTTACTCCTTTCAAGTAAGGGCCTAATGCCCAGGTTATTTCAATGCAGCCATCTGTTTAATGAGGCCTACGGCACTTTCCTGTAGGCTTTGAACTGTGGGGAGCAGAGTGCTTTCTGTAGGGAACAGCATCGCCGTTGAGTCTTCATCAAGGGTTTGATCAAACACGATACCTACTACCCGGGATAACGTTAGCCACAGGCTTCCATGAAGGAGAATTAGATTCGCGTCTCCCCAATTAGCTGCGTTCCGTGCAGCCACACCTGCTGTAGTTCTAATTAGGTCAGTATGATGGATACTCATCCCTTTAAAAGACGTAGGGAAATTATCAATTATTATGTCTTGAATGTCCCTAAGCAAGTGGAGGCTGGCATTTTCGGGACCTGAGCCCGAGACCACAAAATCTGTGAGCCTAGTTGCATAAGGCTTTAACCGAGGTACCAGAGACAACCACGCTGGTAAGTATTGACCATACACCCACTTAACAACTAGGTTTTGTCTAGCATGCAAAACGAGGCTAGTTGGGTTTCTAACTCTGGTGCCTACAACCTCTGGGAGGAGAGGTTTGAGCAAATGATTCCGTAGTCTTGAGGACCCAATATCATCATTCCAACTCCTCATAAAGACAGCGATAACAGGACACACGCATTCTGGACTATCAGTCCACGGCTCCCCTGCAATATAGGCTGCGGCTTCCATAACACACAGGCCATGGCTAAGATTCTCATGTAACCCTCTGGAAAGGGAGAGCCCATTGACTTCCTCTAAACGTTCGGTAATAATCATTTGTTCTCCTAGCTGGTTATGAGGCGAAAGCCTTTGAATGTTGCACGTTGGCCCCTGAATATGAAGTGGCACCCACATATCAGGTACTGAACGCATACGAGTGGACTAAAGATAGGCAGGAGCACCGCAACATAAAGGCTGATCTTTACTTTAAAGGCAAGCGATAGTGGTGCGCGGCTTCTTATTGCGCATGCCTTCAACCTGGGTTCAAAATGCGAGTATAGTATTGCGGTGTCGCCAACCCAACCAAGCATAACCCAGAAGAGGCCAAGGGCCTTGAATTGCCAGACCACATCTGGTAGAGTGAACATGTAGACCACTACCACGCTGCCTACCAGCTTTGATATCAGCGGTATCATTAGTGTCTCCTGCTATTGATAACGGTGGCCAAACGCTGAAGCACTTCGCTACTTGCGGGCTGTGGAGGCTGCGGTGTACCCAAGTAGCCGAACTCTCCTTCGCTGTGGGCCGTGCTGAAGGTCGCAATCTTGAGCGCGGGGTCCAGCATAAGCGGTACATAGCGCTTGATTTCTTCCGCTAACTTGGCTTCCTGGTCCTTAATGAAGCGGCGAAGAACCTTGATAGCGAATAGGACTTTATCGATACCTCTTTGTGCGGTAAGAGGTAGCAGACGATACCAACCATAGCCATGCTTCACGATTACAGAGCCGTACGGGAAGCCGATGTCAGCGCCTTCCTTAGTGTGCATGTACTCACGCAAGGCTACATACTCCTCTTTATTCATGCGGACCGTGGCATACACAGTGTCGTTATTTGAACCATTCTTGAGATTGATTTGCATCTTATCGCCCCTTTCATTGAGCTTTATTAAACTAAACCAGGCCTAGCTTTTTGAAGTCCTCTTCTCGGAGTGTAGAGTAGCAGTGACCTACACGTTGAACAATAAGTGATAACTTTACGAGCGTGAGTTTATCCTCTTCACGGTCATAATCTTCAAGAGCATCCGACCAAAAGACGTCACCCAGTTCCTGAATTCTTTTATATATTTCTACCATTTGTTTCTTAGTCATACGTACTGGTTCGTTGTCTTTATCTAACTCGAACACTTGCAGCTCCCCTCTTGAGCAAAGCTTGAATGACCATAGATCGCCATCAGTATCTCGTACATATATGGCGTAGAAGTCACGTATCACTAAGCTAATCTGCTTCATAGTGCCTCCATTCGGCTTCATAGTCTGCCTCTGCCACTGCATCGACCGGGTCTTCGTCTAGTTCGTCTAGGTAGATGTCCACCCGCTCGCTAGGCATAAGAACACGGGTAGGCGCAAAGATGCATGCCGCGGCTTCAGCAATGCTCTCAGCGTCTGCGGGGGCCGCAAGCTCGAAGCAGTCCTGCGGATACCAGACCAGATCATTGAAGCCATAAGTTACAGAGCCATTAGAGTGGAGCTTACAGTGTGTGATTACACCCTGCTCATCCAATTCGAGACCCAGTATAGCCGAGCCATCGGCCTTAATTACCTTAACTCTATCACCTAGGGTGAACACCAGTGGTTGCTGCATTATCGCTCCTTTCATTGAGCTTGATTAATATTTGTTGTCCTCGTGGTTAGCTATGAACTTGCGAACACGAGCCTGCCACAGTTGTTTGTCGGTGATGCGCTCATTTTCGGCCAAAATAGCCTCGTCATAACGGGCTGTAACGTTAAGCCGAGCACCAAACAATGTATAGGTATCACGCAGAGCCAGGCTAAATAGCTCTGCCATACCTTGGGCCCAATCGTGATTTCCATAAGAGATGAATTCATTACCCTGTCTATCGTGCCACACTATCTCACGTATGCGGCCCCTGTAATTGGTCTTGACTGTCCTTACCGAGGCGGCAAAGGTTGGATGTAGAGCCAACCATCCAGCAGCACATGCTATGGTACCACAATATAGATTAAGATTTTTGTGGTGTAGCTGAGCATTTTGCCGGGCGATTTGATGCAGATCAAAAACCCCATCAGGTATACCATCAATGATTGCGTAGGCATCCTTCAAGAGCCCTATATTGGGACTCAATACCTTAGGTCTCATCATATCTCCTTGTCTCTGAAGAGCAGAAGAACGGTATCGTGCAAGCTGTTTTCATCTGCATCAGCTAGAAGCTTAAAGCAATTGCGGTCATACAGATGAGCACTGCCATTGAAGGCGTATTTTACTGTACCATCGTCCTGCAGCATACAGTGGGTAATAACACCCTCTTTGTAGAAGGGCAGCCCGTTGTCGGTGACCATAACTTTCACTCTGTCACCTAGGGTTAGGACCAGTCGTTGGTTCATTTAATCCTCATAGTCATCGTCTTCAAAATCATCCCCACCTTCGAGGTCCGCGTCGTCCATAGATAACGTTAGATCCTCTAAAGCAACCCATGTTTTGGTATCCCTTTTAAGCACGTAAGACAATTCGCCTTCGTACCTATAGGTGTGCAAGAACAGGAGCAGAATCTTGCCCTCGCAGGCAGACATACTTACGACCTTCACTGCCAATGGCCTTGTATATTCGCCACCTTCTTCACTGAAAGGTTGAAGCATGCGGACAATCAGCGGCGTGGATTTCGCAAGCGATTCTCTGCATTTCTCCAAAAGATTACGTTGGGCCCATATTACGTGATGCAGTTCAGCCCGCAGTGTTGACTCAGTTTTCGGTTCAATCGTTCTCGACTTAAACATGGTGCCCTCCTATAAATTGGTTGTCCTCTATCTTGCAGTCTTTCTGCGGTGTTCTATATTGGGGCGGCGATACTCACAAAGGTCATCGTCAGGGTCCATAAGAACGGGCTCTCTTGGATTCCCCTCCTCATCTTCCGCAGGCCACGGCTCTTCACCAACACGAACGTAATAGCTACGTTCATTAGCAGGTAACCAGTCCCATTTCTCGTCTAGTTCATTAAGGAGTGCCGTCATCTTGTGCTGCCACTCCAAGGGCATGGCTTCCATGACAACACGAGGTACCGTTAAGAACTGCGCGTAAGTCAAGCCAAACCACTCATGTACGGATTGTTTAGAGTCCACGATTTTCTCCTTGAAATGAATATAGGGCCGCTTTAAGCGGCCCGGTATTACATAACGCAGATAAGATTGCCCTGCTTATCGAGCAGCTCTTGTTGATGCTGCGTATTCTTTTTGAAGGGGCCCCATGCCTTGAAGTTCCACCTTAGGTAGCCACCGATTACAGCGGCCGAGAAAGCGATGAAAGCAATAACGTCCAGGTTGTTGATGATTGTTTGCATGGTAGTTCTCCTTTGAGGTTGACCTGCCGTGAATTTATTTCTTTTCGTCGTAGATTCTACCCAGGGCACCATCGACCGCTAAACTCTGCAGCTTGGTACTCTCTTCCAGTTCTTTTTGGACCGCTACACATAAATGTGGTAGTAGTTGCCCAGCTATCTCCACTACAGACATAGTTTCACCTCTTTCTGTCTCTGACAGAATGAATGCTTTTGTATCTTTAGAAAATGTGATCATGAATTCTCCTCTGAAGTTAGTCTCAAGCTGCTCTTACTTCTCGTACTTCCAATCAACCTTCACGGTCGTCCACGAAGACTTTGCGTAAGGTGTTCGGTTTCTTAGGAGCTTCAACACTTTCGCCTGATCCAAGATCAGCCGCTCCACGTCATTGATTCTTACGATCTTAACGTAACCATCTGCCGCGTCATAAGTGAACGACGCACCTTTGGTGTACTTCGACAAGAATCGAGCTATATGCTTCTCCTCAGTTTTGAGGTCCTTCACTTGCTTTTCGAGCTTGCGTAACTGTTGTTGGATTTCATGAAGCCTGTCAGCGTAGTTCGCGGGCTTCGCTGCTGAAACGAATTTGAGACCCATAATAGACCTTTCATTGTCTAGGGGATGGCACTGCGCTTTCAGTATAGCACAAAGATACGGAAATGTGCAGAATCTTGGTGATTTTTGTGCTTTTTACAACGATTTCCACGCGCTGATAGCTAGAAATCAGCAAAAACGGTGATTTTATAGCACCTGATTGATTTGACTATAGCGAAACCACTTGTCAGAGGTACGGGCGCGTATGACGCCACGCAACACAGGCGCTGACCACCCGTGCCTACGCAAACATGCGGCTGCTTCCGAATTAGCGACTTCGATAATTACCCGAATGCATTCTTGTGGCGCATTGTATGCCACAACTTCGTCGATTTGGTGATTCATGGAAACCGCAATCTTGTGGAGATCACTGCACACCTCAGCTAAGTTGTGTGTTTTCTTTCTCTCGATCAGGGCCGGTACGTAACGGGGATTGAATCGCATGATCACTCCTTTAGTTGGGGGCCTGTTTGGCCGCAAGCAGGGCTCCGCACATCATGCCGATCTCTTTATCGTCTAGGAGTCTGCATCGGCCTCTCGCCTGCACAGCCAGCTTTAAGAGCGCCAGCAGATCGGTATAAGTGGGGAACTCAAGGGTCTGCAATTGCGCATCGAGAGTTTCCACGATCGCCCTTTGTTCTGGACTCATGAAGTTGGTGTCCTGAGTCACTACAGTTTCCACGGCATTGGTTTCGGTATTTTCCACGGTAATCTCCCTTATTAGTTAGACAGGTGCAGCCTTAGATGATGAAACGCTTTTCGATGCCTTCGCTATCAAAATATTTGATAGCACCCTTGGGGCCCACGACCACAACGCAGTGATAATAGGGCTCGAAGTACCGCAAGCCGGAACGCCCATTGGAAGCCGACAGCATCACCTCCCCTCGTTTGTTTGGTATAGACTCGACTACATACGACATAGCCGACCTCATGTGCTTCTGAGATTCAAGTGTAGAAAGAAACCTCGGACCATAGTAGTGATCTATCTTGGTCGTGAGATTTTGGATTACGTCAAGTTGAGGTTGTGTGAGCTTCATGGGCTTTCCTTTTCATAGGGAAATGGGATTTATGAGTTGGCGACCTTCTCTACAGCAGCCTCAGAAATTAGGGCAAGCGCTACAGAGAATGACGATGAGCCGGCGTACTTACTGCATATACTTCTAAGCTCCTTTATCTTGGGGAGGGTATCGTAGTCCCCACTACGACGGACTTCAGCGAGTTCTTTACACAAGTCGACCAAGTTTTGCTTAACAAACTCATTCGCTATATCTCTTTCAGCTAACAAGTCCTCTCGTTTAAGGGTCTGGAAATTTGGTTCTTTCATGTTACCTCCCAATATTGTACCAGACCCGAGTAGCCTGAACGGTGAAGGCAATGACCAGGGCACTATCTAGAAAGAATGCCAGTGTATGGCCATCCAAGCCTGCGCCAAACGCTGCGAAAGTGAAATAGATAGTGCCCAGGACGAAGAGCACGAATTCGATTAGTCTCCCCTTATTAATAGGTCACCCAAAGATTGGGTGGATAGCGCGGGTCACGAATTCTTGATGGGCCGGCTCAGCGTACCACGTCTTGAAAGCCACCACTTCGTGGGCAACTATGCCAGCGATTGCTACAGTACCGACAACGAAGATCGCTGTGGTAGCACGTACCAGCTTCGGGTTGAATGTCAGGGCATACAGAGCGTTGTTGAGCTTTTCCATTTTGATTCTCCTTGAAAGATTAGAGTTTAAAGATATGCAAAGCCAAAGCCATCGTCACGATCATCCAAGAACACGCGAACCCTCGAAAGCCAAAGCTGCTTGTCCGTAAAGTATTCGAGTGTATGCGCGCCGAGCTCTAAATCAAGCGAACTATTCCCTCGGGGACCAAACAAGTCTTGAATGTCCCCATCAGGCAAGTTAAACACCCTACTAAGAGTACCAATCCAGAGGTCCCAGTTGGTCCACTCCCATCTTGATACGAGGTTCTTGAAATCCTTTTTGAAATCAGGGTGTAACGATAACCAACCTGCAGCACATGCTATGGCCCCACAAGTTGGAAGTGGTACGTCATTAGAAATAGAACGCTCTATTTTCGTAAATGTGGACTCCAGATCAAGATTCTTGTCAGGTATACCATCAATGATTGCGTAGGCAATCGCAAGCCGTTCAAAATTCGGCATTCTTGCCTTAAGGGCACTAATAGTCTTATTCATGTTGATTCTCCTTCCGAGGGGTTAAAGGGAAAGCCACAGTCTTCCAAGAAGATTCGAACTCTAGAGAGCCAGAGCTGCCTGTCAGTGAAGTGGGCAATAAAGTCACCATATTCTGGGTCGTACATACTATCGTCTCGGGCTCCAAACAAGTCTTGAACTCTGTACTGGGTTAAGCCAAAAGTTTTTTGAAGGGGTTTAATCCAATCGCCCCACAAACGAGTGGTCGCCCCCTTCAGGTCCTCTTTGAAATCAGGATGTAGCGATAGCCATCCAGCAGCGCAAGCAATAGTTGAACACTTGTCGGGTCTACCGACACACCATAGAGGTTCTTGAGAAAAGACGCTATCGAGGTTTAGCTTGTCATCTGGTATGGCCTCGATAATGGCATACGCGGCTCTTAACCGTTCAACGTTTAATTTCCACATCGGACACTCCTTTAACAATAGTATTCACAATGAAGGTAGAACAAGACCTGACCACGATTGCACTCGACAGCATTACCGTAGTCATCGGTGACGCAGACTTCACGATCACCAAGTTCAGTACGCCATATTGATATGCCGGTACCAAACATCCGGTCATGTTCCTCAAAAGGGTACTCCACGCTTAAGACTGGAGGACCTTGTGGGCCCTTGCTAGCCACAATTGCTTGTCCGTGATATCGGGAGTCTCAAGCTCTTCGTCTAACAAAGACTCACCTCTAGTTGCAAAGAGGTCCCACGCTTGCCAATAGGACAAATCAAACAGGGCTGACATTGCGGTACCGAAGTCACGAAACGGATGGCCGTTTGGGTCAAACCACTCCACCCTGAGGCCACCATCAGCAACTACGACCTTCGGCTTAAGTTCGGCTGCAAAAGTAGGGTGCAACGATAACCAACCGGCTGCACAAGCTATGGTACTGCATCCTGCATCAGACTTGTGTTCACGAAGTATTGATCCTAATTCGAAAACCTCCTCAGGGATACCGCCGATGATTGCGCAAGCGTCTTTAAGTAGCTCGATGTTCATGCTTTTCTCCTTATTTGCGATAGTTGGTTAAAGCTAGCCAAACTGTAGATATACAACCAATGCTAGTGCCCATTGCCACGTATAGCACGATGCGAGTAGGGGCACCTACGAAGGCTAGGTGTATAGCAATACCTGACAGAATTACGGTGAGCGTACAGAAAACATACGTCCAGATTGTTAGTGCAGTTTTGTCCACGATGATCTCCTAGTCGTCTTCCAATTGATCAAGTTCTGCTTGACGACAATCAGCGCACACGTCATACACCGGGCCGCTGCTGCCCTCTTCAAAATCCCGATGCTTGCGTACTCTTGTTTTTATGCACCGGCACCACTGACAGTACCGAGGTGTTTCATATTGAATCTTCCGGTACTCGCGGTGTTCAGTCAAACACACGGCGCACATGTCAACGTACTCGCAACCAAAGCTGTCGGTCTCACCTTGAACACGAGCCACCGCGATTAAAGCCGGGTGCTTGGTACACGAAGTGCTCTCTGGGAGAGGGTGAATGCTGCCAGGGAGGGTGCTAACTGGGCCTCTAGAGGTATGGTCACACATAAAGTTCTCCTTATTCTTCTGGTCCATCAGTCAAAAGGCCTGTGTTTCTGTTCTCTGAATCGTGATCGATATCAACAAACATAATATTATCGACTACTTCGTAGCCCATATCAGTTTCATCTGCGTCCTCTGGATATAGCTCATGAAACATTGTGATAAGGTCAGACTTGTACACTCGAACAGATGGCGATTCGTTTCTCATTACCATCGTTACGTGTACAGGACCACGGTGCTTTTCAATTGCTTTGATGAGTTCAGATTTAATCATGATCGGCCTCTCGTTAAAAAGCTTCTATAGCTCTGAAACCATGTTGCTTCATTGCCTTTCTTATGCTCGCACGTTCGTATAAACGCATGGACCCGAAGTACCAATTACCGTTGTTCAGGGCTACGCGAGGTGTGGTGCCCCACAGAATGTCGATACGATTATTATCGGGCGTCATGAACGAAGCCTGCAAAATGAAGCCCGAGGAATTATTCGGTTGTTCTTTGCAGTGGTACATCTGCACGAATCCCATGTTCAGGAACATTTGAGCCAACTGCTCGTATGAGCGATTAAGAACGTTGAACGTGCTTATAGTTCCAGCCCAGTCAAGAACAGGTGTTGTGATCAAGAGGCCGAGTGAATTTGCGTAGGCAGTAGTTGCTGTGACAATGTGATCGCGGTTCATGAGTTGCTCCTTTTCATAGGGAGGGTTGCTGGGCAGTGCTTGCCTTCAGTATAGCAAAAGACGCTGAAAAAGTACACCAAAGAGCACGTTTTTACCAAGAAAAATGGTGCGGAAAAGCGCTATTTTCGACGTTTCTAGTGCTTTGTGCATAAAAACAACAAAATCCAGCAAAAACCGTGTTTTTCGGTGTTTTCGGCTGGCCAATAAAAAAG
>Ga0247823_10000180_pt1 | contig 53141 bp, 87 predicted proteins | sample 13C_PalmiticAcid_2_FD_192426 | JGI IMG/M metagenome (GOLD analysis project Ga0247823, IMG submission 192426) | Soil microbial communities from agricultural site in Penn Yan, New York, United States - 13C_PalmiticAcid_Day30 | ecosystem: Environmental > Terrestrial > Soil > Agricultural land... | reverse complement strand
GAGGGCGAGGTTCTACCATTGAACTACACCCGCTTATCGCAACTCGTTGATTTCTAACGAGTTTTTGTCCTAAGTGCTTGATCTACAGAGGGAAACTAGCCTTTCGGCATCGTCTGGACTTCCCAAATCAGCCCAGCCTCACCCCTATACACTTTGCTCCTTAGCGTAGGTTTTGGCGTAGGTTTTTGAGGAATCTACGCCGGGCCCACATGCCGTGGGCATTCCTACGCCACGACGACACCCGGGAGTATAGGTCCATGTTCTTCGACGTCCGCGCCGCCAAGCTGCTCAAGCCTGGCGAACACCTTGTGGTTGATGGCTGCGAGGGGCTGCGCCTCGTGGCGTCGGCATCGAAGCAGACGTGGACCTATCGCTACAAGTCGCCGGCCAGCGGACTCATGAAGCAGACGTCCATCGGCGCTTATCCATCCATGAAGGCGCCCGAGGCGGCCGCGGCCTGGGATGCACTGCGCAAGCTGCGTGCCGAAGGAATAGACCCGAAAGAGCACCAGCGCCGAAAGCGCAAAGCAGTGGCTTCGCCGGCCCCGACGACCGAAGTGCTTACGGTGCGCAAGGTGGTCGCCGACTACATCACCGGCCACATCCTGCAGGAACGAGACGAAGCTGGCGCCACAGCCGCGCGCCGCGCGCTGGAGCGGCTGATGGACGAAGAGCCAGATTTCGCCGATTCGGCAGCCGCTTCTGTGAGCCGTTCAACCTGTTTCGACATCCTCGAAACCCGAAAAGCTACGCCGACCGCCGCCCAAAAGCTACGCTCCATGCTTGGGGCCGCATGGGCTCGAGCTCTCGACGCGGGCCGCCTCGACCAAGACACACCGAACTGGTGGCTCATGGTTCAAAAGGGCAAGCTGAAAAGCAAGGGAAAGATCATCGGCGGCGAGCATCAGGGCCAGCAGCGCCCCCTGCTCCAGGGCGAGCAAGTCGGTGACCTCTTGGCCTGGCTCCCGAACATGCACGAGCTTGGCCAGGACACGTTGCAGGTCTACCTCTGGACTTGTACTCGCGGCTCCGAGATCCTGTCCATGCGGCCCGAGTACATCACCGACGAACAAGACGGCTGGTGGTGGACGGTGCCGAGGGAGATGACGAAGAACGAGCGATTCGCCGATGCGGTCGACTTGCGGGTGCCGCTGGTCGGCCGCGCGCTGAAGATCGTGCAGCGCCGGCTGGAGAACGTCGGCAAGTCCGGCTGGCTGTTCGAGGATGCTCGTGGCGAGCAGTACACGCAGCACGACTTCTCGACCTACATCTACGGGCTGCAGCCGTACTCGGAGAAGGTCCGACGGCGCGCGAGCGAAGGGCTCGTTCTCCCGGTGACCCACTGGACGCCGCACAACCTGCGCCGCACGAGCCGGACCATGCTGGCGGCCCTGGGTTGTCCGAAGGAAATCGGCGAGGCCCTGCTGGGCCACATGCCACCGGTGATCGAAGTCACGTACAACTCGCACACCTACGACGTCGAGCGCCGACGATGGCTCACAGTGCTTTCGAAGCACCTCGAGAAACTGGCGCGTGAAGCGAAGTCTCGGGCGGCCAGCCGGTCGACCTGAGGCACTGGCAGCGACGGCGGGCCCGAAGTAGCATCCGCCCATGTGGAAGCCCGCCAGCCCCATCGTGATCGGAGGCCGCGCCCTGACTGACCGGGAGGCTTGGTGGTACGAATTCAAGGAAGAGCTGCACGATCAGTGCTCGGGCGAGGTCGACGGCCACTGGCTCAACGAGATCTGCCAAGCGATCTATCCGCTCGCGCTCAACGTCGAACCGAGGCAGATGGCGCAGATCGCCTACGTCGTCCTGATGTTCGAGCCGGCGGAGTTCGTGGAGCTGCAGCACGCGGCCCGCGCCCAGGCGCTGCACCTGAAGTCGTCCGGCCCGTGGAGGTCCCGCTGTCCAGGCCCGTGGCGGCAGCGCTGGTAGCTCAGGACTCGACCGGATCCGCGTCGAACAACTCGACCGGCGGCACCTTCAGCATCTCCCTCGCCTCTTCGACCGTGCAGGTCAGCCAGCGGTCGAAGTCGTGCACCTCGAGCGGGATCACAGTGCGCTTGTCCTGCTGGTCGGGCGGCAGCTTCGGATCAGGCTTGTGCATTCGGCCCATCAGCGGGTGCCCGTCGGCGTTCATCGTCAGCATGGTGTAGCTCTCCCAGACCTCGCCCGTCTTCAGGTCGGTCCAGGCGTCCCACAGGCCGGCCAAGCCCCAAGGCGCCCCGTCGGCGCGGCGAAAGCGCCACCAGACGTTCTTGCCCGTCTCCCAATTCGGTTCGTCGTAGCTGGCGGCCGGGATGATGCAGCGCTTGCCGCGGGCCCAGGCGTTCTTGTAGGTCGGAGACCTCTCCATGCCCTCGGTGCGCGCGTTGACCGTGCTCAGGCGCTTGCCCTTCTCCTCGCCCTTCTTCGGCTTCGTCGCCGGAATGTTCGAAGTCGACCAGGGCGGAATCATTCCCCACTGCCCGGTCACCAGCTCGCGCGCGTAGTCGACCGCGTCGGCGCGGCGGATGAACATGGCCGGTGAGAGCGGGAATACCGTGAGCAGCGCCTCCCAGTCCTTGCGCTGGTTGGACGTGCGGTCGATCTTCCAGAAGGCCTCGATCTCACGCACTTCGGGTGAAATGTAACGTGTACACATGGCCTCATTCTGCGCTCGGATGCCTGTTGACGGCGCGCCATGGGCAGGAAGATACTGTTTATCCATACAGTATTTTGGAGATCGAAATGCCCAAACTCCCCTCCCTCATTCCCCTCACCGAGGAGCAGTGGATCGCCGCCTTCATCAAAGAGTGGTTCGCCATTTCCGACGGAAAGGCCGACCACGAACAGCTGTTCGAGGATGGCCAGGCAGCATTTCCCCTGCATGGCAAGACCGATCCCGCGAAGTACGCCCGCCGCCACCACAAGGAAGCTGGCGAGCGCCACCTCAACTGGGTGCGCGACCCGGTCAGCATCTTCACGGCCCTGGCCGCCGAGAAGGGCCTGATCAAGCCAGGCGACAAGCTCGACCAGCGAATGCTCGACTACGCCTACGACATCGTGGGGCTGTGCGCCAAGGTCGGCGACGGCTACGGAGATCCCGCTCGCGCCACGGCCGGCCACCACCTCCGCGCAATCTATGGACCTCTGCCGTTCTGACCATGAAAGAAGTCGAGTACTTCGCCTTCATGCTTCCGCCGGACATCTGGCGGAAGAAGGGCGGGCCGTCGACATGGAAGATGACGATCGAGGATGCCGCTGAGCGCTACCCTGGCGCCCAGCCCATCATGTCCACTCGTGAGGTGAGATTTAGCGGAGAGAGCCAGATCACCGCGGACTCGCCATACCAACGACGTGCAAGCAGGACTCCCGAGGAAGAGGCCTATGCGGCCCGGCTGGTGTCAGGCATCGGGGCGAAGAGCAGGCAGCTTGACGACGAATCGGACCCGGCGCCAGATACCACCCACAGGCAGTAAACGCGAAATACCACCTCAGGGTGGTATCGCCGGGCCGCCGCGGGCCGACAGCGACAATTCGATCATGAGCCAGACTGACTTTTTCTCCGAAGCCACCACGATCCTGCGCACGCCCGTCTGGTACGACGGCGCCGCGCGCGACGACCACCCTCTTCCCCTCTCCCTCGGCGACTACACAGTCACCCCCGGCGCGGCCGGCGAGCACTGGGTCGTGACCAACCTGAAAACCGGAGAGACGGTCTACAGCGGCGTCGGCCCTGTCGAGATCCTGCGCGGCTGATCACCATGCAAAGCCTCTATCTCCCAATGACCGAAAAGCTGATCGCGCACTGGCGCGCGAACGGCAACGCCTACCCCCAGAAATTCATCCTCACGCCTGAGCAGCACACGGTTTACGTGGAGACGCGAAAGAAGGGCATCGGCGGCCCCAACATCGATGGATTCGAGCACATGGGCGTGCGCATAGAAGTTTCCGACAGCACGCCGGGCGTCATGATCGCCGCCGACGGCACCGAGGTGTCGCTCGTCTCAACCGAGGAATGAAGACCTCGGAGCTGGCCGGCGCCGCCCTGCACGCCTGGATCGCGAAGGCGCTGGGCGAAGAAGCCGGCACGGCGTACACCACCTCCTGGCCAGGCTTCGACCAGCTGCTCGAGCGCGAGGCGATCCATGTTGCACCCATGCCAGGCAAGGGCTACCAGTGGTGCTCCATCGTCGTGGGCCGGCCCGGTGGGCGGCTGCCGGAAGGCCGCGGGCCGTGGCAGGAAGGACCGAATCCGCGCATCGCGGTGGGCAGGGCTATCGTGGCGGCGCGGTTTGGGAACGAAGTTTCAGACATTCCATCAGCTTGATCCGACTGATGTCACGCCCGCCATTCAACTAGGCGCCGATTTATCGGGAAACCCCCAGCACGCAGTGTTGCAGGACCTATATACTGCTATCAGATGGTCCGCCATCGGACGCCGGTGAAAACCCGGCGAATCAATATCAACCGCCCGGCCTCTTCGGCCGCGGCGGTATTTTTTTAACCAGAATCTCCGGACATTTATGAGCAGTCTTGAGTGGGTGAAGCCTCAGTATTCAAAGGGTGCAGTTGACCGCGCCGCGAGGCAGTTGCTAGTTGGAGACGCAACAACGCCGGAATACTGGCAGGCCATGAACACGGTTAATAACTGGCGGGCCTCCCACAATTTTCCGCTCAACACCTTTCAGGTCACACTTAGAAAAAAGGCGCTGGCGATCGATCCACATCGGCTGGTGGCACAGCGCATCAAGCGCATGACCTCTATCGAAGCAAAACTGGCTCGCTTTCCTGCGATGCGCATGTCCCAGATGCAGGACATAGGCGGCTGCCGAGTAATCCTAAATACCGTGAAAAATGTAGAGATGCTCGCGGAGACCTATGAGGAATCAGATTTAAAGCACAAGCTGGACGATATTGATGATTACATTGCGAACCCTAAATCATCAGGGTATCGAGGCATCCACCTTGTGTATAGATACTTCAGTGACCGAGAGGGGCCATCGATCTATAACGGCTTGTTTGTGGAGATGCAGCTCCGCACGAAGCTCCAACATACTTGGGCAACTGCAGTCGAAACAGTTGGAACATTCCTAAGCCAAGCCCTGAAATCAAGCCTGGGGGAGGAGCAGTGGCTGCGCTTTTTCTCTCTGATGGGTAGCGCATTCGCTATTAAAGAGAAATGCGCTTCGCTAGTTCCAGACACACCTCAAGATGCGGGTCGATTGGCAAAAGAAATACGAGACATTGAGAAGGTATTGAATGTGCAAAACGCACTCTCAATGTATCAACATGCTATTGAAGTTACTCAGGAGGGCGACCAACAAAATCACCATTACTTTCTTCTGGTTCTAGAACCGGGGAAAGGAACCATGATTTTCAAGGGATTCCCGAGAAGCAAGCTGGAAGAGGCATCGCATGCCTACTTAATCCAAGAAGAGAGAATTGCCGATAGCCCGGGTGCAGAAGCAGTTCTGGTTTCTGTTGACTCGATCCAAAACTTAAAGCGCGCCTACCCTAATTACTTCCTAGACACTACTTCGTTTTTAAACGAACTGGGGTCTATCCTTAATAAAGGCTTGTAGGCGCCAGCAGCACCCGGTCGTTCTTCACGGTGCCGAGCAGAAGCTGCACTTCGTTGTCTCGCCCCTCAACAATGAGTCGGCCTCGCTCAAGAAGCTCTCGACTTCGTGCAGCCATGGCTGCGAGGACTGCGGATCGATCTGCAACACGCTGGCAGGCAGCGGGGTCGCTGACGGCCTGCTCGCGATCACGGGCGGCGAAGGTGCGGTATTGCTCGCGCACCCGGCCAAGTTCAGCAGCAACAGCGTGGCCACGGCCGGCAAGCGCCGCAAGGCGCGTTTCGTATGCATCGACGTTCTCCTTCTGGGACTTGGCGTGTGTCGCCATCAGCGTGACAGTGCGCTGCAGGTCGGCCAGCGCAGCCAGCACGCGGGCGGTGTTCTCTTCGGCTCGACTGCGCTTCTCCGCGGCCAGGTCGGCGCGGGCGCCCGCCGCGCGCGTGCGCTCGATGCCGGCCGTGGCGAGCGCCGCCACGAGCCCCAGGCCGAGCACCCAGAGCAGCGGGGTCTTGAGGTCGGGCAGCATGCACCCTCCTATTGAGCGGCCACGCAGGTACTGTGCCGGGCCTGCTGACGCCGCCATACGCCCTTGCAGCCCTTCGGCCCCCAGTTCTGCGACAGCGCACAGTCGCGACCGGCCTGGAAGCGGTAGCGCAAGAGCGCATCGCACGCGGCACGCGGCCGGCCGGCCAGAAGCTCGCGGCGCATGGTCGAGCCAGCCCAGTTCGGCATGCCGTACTGCCCGACGAAATCCATGTAGAGGTCGAATTCCTCCTGCGTCAGATCCACCCCGGGCAGCGTGGCTGCGAAGCGCCGCTCTTCCGCGCGGTTCAGGTTGCGCGCAAGCTCTTCGGCACGTCGGCGGGTAATGGGCGCGTCTGAGAGCCTCACGCGCGTACCATCCTCGTAGCGGGTCGACCCATGCCCGATGGTGGGTACGTCGCCCTGCGTTGGAACGTAGGGCTTCAGCACCTCAACACCATCCGCCCGGACGACGACAGGCCCGGAGCCCTCGTGCTGCACCCAGGCAGCGAAGCCCGCGGCCGAGAGAGTGAGCGCGGCAACCGCGATGCGCACGCCCTTCATCAGTCGTCCTCCCCGAGCGCAGCCATATCGGTGCCGCTCGGCAAGCCCTTCTTGATGCGCTCCAGTCGAGCCTGAAACAGCACCTCGGCCCGCTTGTTCGCCTTTGCCTTGTAGAACCAGTTCACGGCCAGGCCGGCTACGGCAACCACGATGCCCACCACCACGGTGAACTCGTTGGACAGCATCCAGCCCACGATCATTGAGCCAGCCCCGGCGTAGGTGGACTTCGACGCCACGGCTGCGGTTGCAGCTTCGACAGCTTCGTTCTTCATCGTCTGTTTCCTTCGAGCAAAGAAAAACCCGCCGAAGCGGGTTGGTGGATGGATGTTCGGCATGACTAGCCAACAACTTCGACGGTCTCTCCTCGAACCACCCACTTGATGTTGGTCGCGGCCACGCCAGTCACGCCAAAGGAAACAACCTTGTTGGTGTTGTCAGCCGTGACTGCCAACGCCCACGACGCAGCACCAGAGTCGTTGAACGCCAAGGTGACAGTTGGCGTGCCAACCAGTGTTACGACCCCGCTCACGCGCTTAGCAAGACCGATGACAGTCCAACTGGCTGAATCGCCGTTTGCGCTGTTTCGCGCAACGACCAGCGCGCGGAATGCGATCGTGGAATCGTTTGGAAGACTGATCTGATTCATCGCCCCGGCAGCAGCCAGGTCGGCGGAAGCGGTGCCTGGCGTTGCGTTCGTGGTGGACGCCATCACCGTGAAATCGCGTACCTGCGCGTCCCCCTGTGCAGAGAAGCGCGTTGATGCATACGCCCGTACCCCATAGACCCCGCGGGTTGTCGAGTACTGCCCCCCCGCCGTGCCATAAGCGCCGCTTACTAGGTTGTTTGCGCCGCCAGTGATTGCGCCGCCAGTGGCGCCCCCGGAGATCGTGTTTGTATTGCCCCCCGCAACAGACCCGTATTGACTGGCGACAGAGTTCCCGGAGCCGCCACCGATTGCCGAGGATCCCCCTGCCGCGGCATTTCCGATCCCACCAGCAACAGCGTCGTACTGGGCCTGCGCAGAATTTCCAGATCCTCCCGAGACTACAGAATCAGCACCCGAAGCCACGCCAGTATTGGTGCTGCGGCTCATCTGCCAATCGACAGATCGAGCGCCACGCTTGTTGCCACCTGTCGCCGTGTTGTCTGGCGACTGCGCGAGCAGGGCGCCAGCTCCCTTTGGGGCAATCACTGCATCCACGTTTGTTGCAGCGTTGGCGGCCAAGAATCGGACCGCAGGAACTGTTGCGTTTGGCGCCGACGTGTTGACACTTTCTGTCCAGTTGGACAGACCGCCACCACCGCCAGCCAGCGGCGTGCCATCCTTTCTCTGGTAATGAGTGATGCGCCAATTGCCAGCCCCCTCTGAGACGCAAATTGCGGCATCGCCCGCAGCAGTCGTGATGTTGGCGGAGGTCGGAAGAATCAGGCTCGTCGCGTTGTGTGTGAGCGTGAGTGCCCCATCGAAGACCACCAACCGTCGAGCGCCGGCGGCGACAGTGCCGAGCCCTGTGATCGTTGTCGTGCCGGTGATATGGGCGTAGTTGCCAGTGGCTGCGCCTATGTCGGTCGTAGTGGCACTGGCAATGCTCGAGCCCTGCGACTCGTTGACCTTGGCCACGGTCAGCGTGTTCGTGGCTTGGTCGTACTCGAACCCAGCTTCAGCACCAAACGCACCGCCGTTGTTGTATTGAATCTGCTTGTCGGACCCAGCTGCAGATCCAGAACCGCCGCCGATCACAGCCCATGCGCTCGAGGCGTACTTGTAGAGACTTCCAGCCAGGTTGACCACTACCCCCTCTACCGGGGTGAAGGCATACCATGTGCCACCACTGAAGATCGCCAGATCTTTCGGCGTGAACGTAGACCACTGCGCGCCAGTGTGTGTGGCTGCAATGATGTAGATGTCCCCCTCTGCCGGACTTGCCGGCTGGGCCGTGACGGCCTGGCTGATCACGTTTCCATTGAGGATCTGATTCCGCAGGCTGTTGTCGTTAGCAGGAATGCTGTTCTGGTTCGTGCCAGAAAGCCATTTCGCAAAGGGGATGATTGGGGTGCTGGCCATTAGATGGATTCCGTTGTTGAAGGGCCCGGGCCCGTAATGCGGTTCACCGCCTGCACGCTCACCGCCAGCGGCGCACCGAGCGCACTGGCGTCATAGGTGAAGCCCGGCGTCGGGGTATCGAGAGTGATGGCGGGAAGCACGCCGTCATCAAGAGTCACGCGGTAACCCTGAAAGTTGATCGAAGCCACTGGCGCGTCGTCAGTCCCAAACCGATGGCGCGGCACCCAGGCCCCAGAGATCACGTCAGATCCATCGCGGCCCAGAGTCAGATCGGCCACTGGCCACTCCAACTGAGACCTCCCCACGTACGTGTCGGTCTGAGGCGCAGCCAACTCCGGGGACTGACCAAAACTCACTGGACGATGGGTCAGCGCTTGTCCGATCCAGGCGGACTGCGCGGGGATGTGGTGCGCGCTCGACAACAGAACGAACTGCGCCCCAACAGAGTGCTCGGCAGCGCCGGAATTCAGTCGACCCCGGTGCAGATGACTGAGCACGAATACCCCATCCCCTTCATCAAGGGCATCTCGGTACTGCAGCACTTCATAGCTGCCGTCATCCTTCTGGAGCAAAAATGCACCGCCTTCGGACAGGAACTGAACCTCCGCGAGATCCTCGAGCGCGTGGTTGGCGTTGTGGAGTTGAACCCTCACGCTGTTGGTCGTGTCCGTGTAGTGCTCCGAGGCGACAGAAACCGCGTCCAACAAGTACCCGACGACGTCTGCCCTGCTGAATTGATCGACACCTGCATAGTTGGCGCCACCGTCAGTGCTTCGCTGAAGAAGCCACCCATACCACCCAGGCAGCGCGCCTGCGCCTGCAACCAGATAGTGCAAATCATCCTCCGTGTCGCTTCGACTTGGCACGTCGGCGAAGACAAACGATGTGTCGCCGACTATGGTTGGCGGAGGAAGTTCTGGCTCAGGGATCGCGATGCCTGTAAGTGCCGACGTATATGCGCTTTGTCGGTCCAGGCGAAGGGTTTTCGACAGGACGCCATCGGACCACTCACTCTCTTCGATGCGCAGTCTTCGAACCTGCCCCCGCAGCGATAGGCCGATGCTGTCGCTCGGGATGAGACGGATGAACCTGTCAGGCAAAGTGAGCTTGATTTCTCCTTGGGCATCGGCAGTGGTCACCTTCATCTGCTTGTGCACCATCTGCCGGGCTTGGTTCTCATTGAGAACCACCGGCACTTGAGTAGTGCTTTCCACGACCGACTGCACATCGACGCTGCTTCGCTCGTAAGTGGCCTTCACGGGCGCATACCCTGCCGTCGGGTGCTGATACATCAGGTGCATCTTCTTGGGCACCTCGGCCACCTGCTCTCGCTTGGAAAGGTCCGGCACGTCCACCAGATCCTCGATGGCCACGGTCGTCACCACGGGCTTCCCTCTCTTGGGAAAGTAAATCTTGTCGCCCGGCTCCGCCTTGTCGAAAAAGTAGCACGAACGGAGCGTGTTGATCGCGTCGCCGGCCGTGTAGTCTCCGGTGAGGGTCAGCCCCATCACAAGATCGTCGAGTTCAGACACATCGAAGTCATCTCCTTCGACCAACGAACTGCGATCACACAGGTCTGCCACGATGTCCCCAAGGGGAACCGCGGCATCTGGCCCGCCCACGACCAGCACTTCATCCGGACCCCATTCGGCCGCGAACATCGACTGGTCTGGCTCGATGCCTACGCCCTCGACAGTCGGATGGAATGTGTACTCTGGCGGAGCTGCGAGCGGGTCGGGCCTGAGAATTGAAACTGAGTAGTTCCCGCTCGGAGGAGAAGATGTTGTTTGAGCGCGATAGATGTCGATCCTTCCTGCGTCTCCCGAGGTTGGAAATTCGGAGAGGTGGAATGCGTTCTCCCAGGCTCTCCCAGAACCAATAGGGCCTTTCAAGTCTTCACGCCCCTGATCCTCCAGTAGTAGATCCAACTCCGCCTGAACCGAAGGATCACCGAACCACCCTGTATCTAGTATCGGCAGGTCGTATTCGTTAAGCGAAACGATGATCCTGATCGGGGGCGTGAGAGCTGGGGTCAGTGCGCGACTTGCTTGCGCCTTCATGAGTGGACGGATAACCGCGAAGCCGATGGGCTGAACAAAGTGGTTCAAGGTGCCAGGCGGAAAGGCACTGCCAGTCGAAGTCGCCCCAACAGCCGTGTCACTCGGATACTTGGTCAGCGCTACTTCCGCGACGCTATTTGCCACTTCCCATCGGTACTGCTTGATTGCTCCACGGGTATCCGTCACGTCCTCCAAGTTGAAGTACATGTAGGCGGTTCCGCGATATGCAGGCGTCGTCCCCACGCCGGAGATCGTCTGTTCCATGAAGATGTTGGGGAGCTGATCCTCGTCGCCCAAATGCAAGAACTTGTTTGTCGACCATTGAATGGACTCGGCCAGCATCAACGAACCAGGTCGCACATCAAAAACGAGCTTGTCGTTCTCCCAGACGCGAAGCAGCCCATGAATGGGTCCCTCGCAGATGGCGACCGCATAGCTGCGATAGACGACTTCCTGCTCCGACTTCGGCGCACCCTTCTCTCCCTCGACAACCTCTGTCGTCTTTTGAGCGGGACCGAACGCAATGACATAGCCAGTGCACGTCGCAGTCCCGTAGATGATCGCCCGCGGGCTGCCTTCATTCGAGGTTTGGGCCTGCAGTTCGCCAAGAGCGGGGCCCTTCCCAACCTGAGGGTCTGCGAGCTGTCCAAGGACGCCGCCGATCACAAAGCCGAGCTGTGGATAGCCGAAATACGAGCCAACCAGCCCGCCCAAGATGGGGAGTACCTGACGCGCCATTAGATTGGCCTCCGGAAAACTGCGCAGATCATCTTCAGGTGGACGTCATCGAGGCCGTGCTCCATCACCCGTCCGACCTTCTCGAATCGCCGACCATCGGCCGAGAGAAGGCCACGCATGCCGTTGGAGTGAATCAGAGAAAGCCCGTGGATCAAGTCCTCTCCGAGGATGCCCATGTGATGCGGCTCAACGTCGAACCGGATCACCACCACATCCCCTTTTCGAAGAAGCGAACGAGGGGCGACCTGTCCGAGCGCCCCCTCCCACAAGGCAGGCCCAAGTGCCTCTCGAGCGACCCGCATCATTCCGTCCTTGTGTGGCTCCCGCCCGTAGCGCCGTAGGTCCGGCATGACGACGCCGGCTTCGGCATAGGCGCACCACACAAGCCCAGCGCAATCAAGGCCTCGGCGGTCACGCCCCCTGTGCTTGAACGGCACGCCAATGAATGAGCGCGCATGTTTGACTAATAGGCTCATCCCAACCCCTTCCCGATTGCAGCACCCGGCGTCACTGCCGAATCGGAGTCCTGTGGCTTCAAGTACGGCTCACCGCGGTAGTGCAGAACCCACGTAGGGCCGAAGTGCGCCTGGCAGCCATTGGCCTCGAAAGCCCACTTCGTGCAGTCCGGGCGGATCTCGAACGTGTCGCCCGCTTCGATGGGGAACATGGTTTCAAATCCAAGCGAAACCTCTCCAGCGCCATCCTGGGCTTCGACTTCGTATTGGCGCCCGGAATTTGCCCCTGACAACCACCTCACCATCCCGGGCTCGAAAGTCCCGGCTGCGCCTAGGCCTGATGCTGTGAAAGTGCGATTCGTCTCGAAGCCAACACTTGAGACCACCGCGGCAACCCACAGGTCGCTGATGTCCTTACCGCAGGGTTGCCGCTCCGTCATCTCGGCGCCGGGCGTTCCGGGCGGCTGGCTGCCGAACGTGGCCCGGCATGTGCGCGAGCTTCTTTTGACGATCGGAGTCTTCAGGACTTTGGCCAAAGACGTGATTTCGCTCCAGAACGTCAACCCGTCTTCCACGCGAATCTGCCCGAGGGTGCCGCGTGAAATGGCGATCTTCCCCATCGAAAGATCCATGTAGTTCACCCAGTAGATCCGGTATCGCGCGTAGTCGTACGCGCCCGAGTTCAAGACCTCCTCGGAGATCCCCAGATCGGCTTCCGGGATCAGGTGCTGCCCCTCGCTGTTGTCCACGCCCATGCTCGAGGTGGCCTGCAGCGTGGAGGGGGTCAGACCGATGGCCGCGCGGTAGGTCAGCTCGCCCATCCCGTCATCGAACACGATGTCCCGATCGAGCATCGTGCAGCCCACCGATGGGAACCCAGGTGCAACCGGGTCGATGCGCATGATCAGCGCCATCGTCGTGGCGTCACCGTCAAGGTGCGCTTGCAAGGCGGGGGGGACGTACCTCATGCAATCACCTCCAGCAGGTCGATGCTCACATGCGAAACGCTCTTTGCGTGCTGAGTGAAAGGGAAGTGATCCGCAGCGAAGCGCACCCTCACGTCGAACTCGAAGTCTGCGGTGATGGATTGGCCGCTCGGCCAACTCGCCATCGGAGTCACTTGTCCAGTGTCCTCATCGATAGATACTGAAACCGGCACGCCATTCGCCTGCACCGCCACGCTGACGGCGATCGGCAACTCGATGACGCGTGTGTACGAGCTCGGCCCGAACTCGTAGTGCTTTACGAGTTGCATGGGGCTGCTCGTCCCATTGCCCACTCCCAGAACTTGCTTGGCGGCTTTGAAATCGTTCCAGTCCTTGAACCGGAAGCTGTGCAGCTGACCGCGCGCGGCCATGAACGCCGCCAGGATGTCGTTTTGCTCGCGCGGATTGAGAACTGTGTAGTCGGCCGAAAACTTGAAGTGCGGCATCGACCACTGCCCGCGGCGGGCCTCACGGCCGCTCGACATCGGGACGATCAAGGTCTTCCACTCAGGCCCACCAGTGAACCCGGCTTCGACGCTCTTGCTCAGTCTTTGGTCAATGAAGGTCACAAGAGTCTCCGGGCGCGGCGTTGATCTCGGTCGAGACGGTTGGCGAGTTGGTTCGCCGTGCTTCGCGTCATATCGCCCGCTACGTTGATGTTGTTCGTGTTCGAAATGGAGGAGCTCGACGACGGTGCTGCCAGGCTGCCGCCCATCACCGAGCCCACGAAGCCGCCGTCGGCATAGCCGCGGCGATTCAGGCGCTCCAGGAACGAGAGGCCCAGGCGACGGGTGTTCTCGGCGTTCACCACGTACTCGCCGCGGTGAACGATGCCGGCCGGCTCGTACTTGCCGCCGGCGCCCGTGAATCCGCCTTCGTCCCAGCCGTTCATGGCGATTAGTGCGCCGAGCGGGTCGCTGCTGCCGCCTCCGCCGCCAGAGAACAGCCCGCCCAGCCCGCTCAGGCTGCCGCCAATGCTCGATCCACCCATGGCCGTAGCCGCGGCGGATGCAGCAGCCGCCAGCGCCGTGATCGCGCTCGTGGCGCCCGTCGCACTGACGGCGAGCGATGCCTGGGCAGCACTGGCGGACGCGGCACCAGTCGCCGCAGACGCACCGCCGCCCGCCGTAGTGCCGAGCAAGCTGCCCAGCCAGCTCTCGCCAGTCCCCTTGTTGCTCGTGAGGCCGCCGAAGATCTTCCCGAAGATCGACTCTGGGTCCTTGATGCTGCCTTGCAGCCATTCGGCGATCGGCTTGGTGATCTGCTGCTCGACGATGCCCTTGAGCAGCTGCTTGCTGATCGTCTTGCCCAGCTCTTCGAACGACACCTTGCCGTCACCCATGAGTGCGTCGGTGATCGAGTCAGTCAGGCCGCCGAGCCCGTCTGTGATCAGCTTCTCGGCACGCTTCGAGGCGTTGTCGACATCGTCGATGTAGTTCTGCAGCGCCTCGCTCGCGCCAACGCGCCAGTCCTTTTGGAGCTCCAGCTTCTTCGTCCAATAGCTCTCGTCCTCGGCTAGGGCGCGGCTGTGCGCGTCCTTCTCAATCGCGAGGTACTTGTCGAACTCCTCCTTGGTGATCTGGCCGGCCCGCAGCTGCGAGCTAAGCTGATCGCTGCGGTTGAGCAACTGGTCGTCGCGCTGGTTGCGGCGCGTTCCGATCTCGCGCTGCTGGGCGCCTCGTCCCATCCCGTCGAGATCGCGCTGGTTTGCGCGCGCTATCGTGTCGACGTATTGCTGCGCCGACTTCTGTGCTTCCTCGAACTTGATCTTGATCTTGTCGAGGGCGTCGGCCTCCTTGATCCCGAGAATTTGGAGGTTCGCCGCCGCGTTCTCGCGCACCTTGGCCAGCTTCGCCTGGGCGTCAAGGATCTTGCGATCGTTGTCGATCTTCTCCTTGCCGGTCAGCCGCTCCTGGTTCAGGCGCGCGAGCTCCTTCTCGAGCGCGGCCTCTTGCACAGACTCGTTCTGCTGCAGGAAGACCCGCTTCTGCTTCCAGTACTCGGCTTCCGTGATCAGGTTGGCCGAGCGGCGCGCCTCGAGCAGCTTCTCGCCGTTGGCGATGGTGTTCGACAAGGCATCCTGCGCCTTGCGGATGTCGTCCAGGTCAAAGGCGAGTTGCGCCTTGGCTTCCTGTGCGCCAGCGTTCTTGGCACCCTTCCCCGCGCGATCCGTGACAACTGTTCCCACGGCTGGGCGACCATCGATCGGTTTCCCGTCTTTCCCGAGGTCCACCCGACGCGGGTCAGTCGATGCAAAACTCCTGCGCTTGCCGGCTGCGATGGTGTCATCGAACGCCTGCAGGAAGGTGCGGCCGGCCGATTCGCCTGAGCCCTTTGCCACCTTGCTGCCGAACTCGTCCAGGCCGTAGCGCGCGCGGAAATCCTCTCCTACCTTTCGGCCGCCTGCGAAGTCGCCGGAGCCATAGGCCTTCAGCGCCTGCGCACTGGAGGCGACGAAGTCGGTGAGGACCTTGATCTCCCGAATCGACTGCGCAACATAGTCGATCATGCGGGCAAGCGCGCGCCCGGCATCCTCCGCGAATGCTGCGATCGAGCCGTTCTTCCCCAGATCGCTCGCCGACTGGCTCAGGTCGTTGGTTCCAGTCAGCGCGTCCTTCAGCACCTTCGTCAGGGCTTCCACCGCGGGGATCGACTCTGCGACGATGATCTGCGCCGCCGACGTGATCTCGCTGCGCAGGCGCGCTTGGGCCTTCGTGTAGTCGTCCGCGCGCTTGATCTGCTCATCCGACAGGCGGATCTGACGTTCGCCGGCGTCGGCAAGGTCGTTGAAGAACGGCAACAGCTCCGCACCGGACTTGCCGAAGATGGCGACGGCGGCAGCCGTCTTCTCCGAGCCGTCCTTGAAGCCAGCCATGGCCTTGGCAACCGCGTCCAACTGCTCGACCGGGGCCAGCTTCTTGAACTCATCGAAGTTCAGCCCAAGAGCCTTGATGCCCTTGCCAACCAGTTTCGACTCGTCGTCCGTCTTGGAGAGCGCCGCCGTGAGGCGAATGGACGCAGCCGAAACGGTGTCTAGTGAGACGCTCGAGAGGTCCGATGCCGGTTGAAGAGATGCGATGTTCTCGGCCGTGTCGCCAGTCTTGTCGGCAAGGTCTTGGTACTTGGCGATGCTGTCGGCGATTCGATTCGTTGCGACATACGCTCCGGCAGCCAATGTCGCTGCTGCTGCCGCGATCGCGGTTATGCCGGTACGCAGTCGCTGCCCGATGGCAATGCCGCGCTCGTAGCCTTCATTCATTCGAATGGCAGAGTCGGCCGCCTGGAGTTGGGCCTTGGATGCGCCCTGCACCGCCAACTCATAGAGCCGCGACTCGCGCGCTGACATGCCGTTGGTGGTGGCCACCAACTGGAGCTTCTTGACCTGCTCGTCGATCGCCGTGCTGGCGCGCTTGATCTCGGCCGCATCGAGCCCGCCCTTGGCGATGCTGGCCTGGGCTGCGGCCACGCCTTTGGTCGACATCTCGACCTGCTTGGCGGCTGCGGCGGCAGCGACCTGCGACTTGGCCAGGCCATCGACCTTTCGGGCGTAGGTGTCGACGGAAGATGCGGCCTCCTTGGTCGCCTTTCCGGCGCTCTCCAGCCCTGCGGCTGCCTTGTCCGCAGCCTTGCCGACGTCTTCGACGGCCTTCTCGGCGCCCTTGCCCGCGCTCTCCAGCTTCTCCAGGTCTTCGAAAGCTTTCTTCGCCTGGCTGCTGTCGATCTTGATGCCAAGGGTTGCAAAGTCCATGGTCTAGGCTTTCTTCGTGTGCATGAACTTCAGGGCCGAGCCCTCCATAACTAGGAGGGACTCAAAGACGTCGTTGCGTTGCGCGGGCGGAACCTGAAGCCGGCGCCAGACCTCTGGCAGGACGTTCAAGTCCAAGCCGTAGAGCCCGCCCATTCCGGCGCGCCATTGCGTGCGCATGACAGAGAACACCGTCACGGCCAGCCAGTTATCCGGCCATACCCAGTAGGTGTCTTCATCAGTGAAGTCGTCAGGGGTCAACCCCAGCGCCGATCTCGCCGCCCAGTCCGGGGGGTCGAACAGGTGACGAGCGGCGCCGGCTAGTTTTTTTCCCGATGCCTTGTGAGTTCGTCGATGTAGACCTGATACGACGCCAGCGCTACGCCGATGCGGTGCTGGAGCAGCACCTTGACGTTCTCGAGGCTGAACTCTTCCGCGAACGGTTCCGCCTCATGCGACTTCGCCTCGGCCTCGTCGGACACCCAGCCGGCAACCATTTCCATGAACGTGTCTTCGTCGCTGCGGGTCTTGCTGCCCTTCAGCCACTCGTTCAGTTCGTCCTTGGTTCGGTGCTTGAAGATCAGGGCGACCTTCACGGATTTCCGGCCAGAAACCGGGAGTTCGACCTTGGCGACGAAGGTCGGATCTGCTTTGAGCTTGAACATGTGGATCAGTACTTCGTGCTGGTGGGATTGGCCAGCGCAAACGACGCCGTGACTTGCATGTTCTGGTTTGCGTTGAACGTCGGTTCGCCGTCGAACGCGACGATCACGGACCAGTAGAAGAACTTTCCGTTGGGCAGCGCGGCGCGCAGAACACGCGTCTCACCATCCAGGTCCGCCTGCTTGAGAGCGTCGTACCACGGCAGCGAGGCGTCGTAGTCCATTGGAACGGTCATGCTTCGTGCGTTCTTGAACGTCGGGCGCTGGCGCTGGATGCCGTCGTCCAAGTACACCCACTGGTAGTACTGCTGTTCGCCGCCGGTGGTCGAGGGTTCGAGCACCTGGGACATGGCGGCCCAGGTCAAGACCTTTTTCGAGGTGCCAGCGCCAGCGCCAGTCGGAAAACGAGTGACGTTCGAAGTGTCGAAGCCCTCGAGCGCGAAGGTGTTCGCCGCCGAATCGTCCACGCGCACCGGAGCGTCGTTGAGAGAGGTCCAGCCCGATCCGAGCAGCAGGATGTCGCCGTCACTGTAAGCATGACCAGTCGATGTGGCGACGCCCGGATTGGCGTTGGTGATGCCGGAGATGGTTTTTGCGGCCTCGAAGCTAGTGCTGATCGAGAAGACCGTCTTGTTGGGGAAAAGCGAGGACATGGCTTGTGGCCCTTTCGGAAAAGAAAAAGGCCGCTCAATGGCGGCCAGGTTGCAGAAGCCCACGAAAGGGCGGGAGAGAAATCAGGTCGGGTAGGTGTCCGAGCGGTACTGGAAGTCCACCGGGACCGTGTAGCGGTCGTCGGTCAGTGCAGCGCGGGTGCGCAGCGGTGTGACCTGCGTGACCGTGAAGGCGCCACTGGCGAGGATCAGGTTCATGGGAAACAGAGCTTCGAGCTCTGCCGCAATGCCTCCGGCCACGCCGGGGCCGTTGCCGGCGGGGCACACCAGATTCACCTGGAAGACGCCTACGCGGTGTCGGTTGTCGCCGTACAGGTCTCTGCTCCTGGTGTCGCCTGGCAGCAGAAAGGCCCGCAGGTAGGCGCCCGTCGGCGGGGTAAAGGAGACGTTCTCCCACGCCACGGGCAGCGATGGCGCGCGCGCGGCCGCCCACGCCTTCAGGCGCCCCTCGTACAGGCTGCGGATCAACTGTTCGCTCATGTCTTGGACTCTCCGATCGCCTTGGCGATGAGGCCTTCGAATTCAGACACCGTCACGCGAACCATGCCTGCAGGAGCCTGCTTCGACCAGCCCTCGTACTCCAGGCGCGGCCCATAGGGCAAGTTGTTCACGATGAAGATGTCCGGCCCTGCCTCGAACTTCGCGATGACCTTCGAGCCGGCTTCCACGGTGGTCGCGCCGCTCTTGTCAGCGGCCTGGCGGGTGCCGGATGACGGCGAGCCCACTGTCAGCTGCCAGTTGCCGCGGAACCGGCCGGTGTCGACGGGCGAGCGCTGGATCACGCGCGCCAAGATGTCGATGGCAACCTTCTTGATCACGAGGTCAGCGTTCTGGCCGGCCTTCTTTGCGAACTCCGACAACTGCAGGACGAACTGACCCATCAGATCACTCCGCGGACCTGCACGTCGTAGAGGACGGCCGTAGATGCCGGCTTCAGCGCGCGCGAGATGACGACATTCAGGACGACGCCATCGATCGTCAGGGTGTCGCCCGTCTGGGGGTTCACCACACCCGCCACGCTCATGTAGACACGCTGGTCTCCCTGGCGAATCTTCGTGCCGTCGATGTCATCTTGCTCATAGTCGAACTTGGCGCCCGTGCCATCCCATGTGGTTGTGACGTCAGGTGTCGTCGTGCCGGTGTCCGGGTCGTAGCCGCCGGGCGTCACGCGCGTCAGCAGCGCGGGCGCGCCGTACTCGATCAGCAGTTCGTCGGCGATGGCCGCCATCTCATCGTAGAAGGCCATCACGCGCGCACCATCTTGATCATCGAGCCGCTCGAGCTCAGGTAGGCGGCCAGCATGTTGTCGACGGCCGTATACCGGGTCTGACCGGTGCTGCCATCCACGTACTCGGTCTCGATGGGGCCAACCTTCACCCGCTTCTTCAGCCGCGAGACGTCTGGCGCCAGGCTCGGGCTGGTGATCGCCCGCAGCGCCATTTCGGCGCAGGCATTGGCCACGGCCACCGGCACGATGTCACTCGCCACCGGATAACCGTTGGCGCACACGTCGTAGCGCGGCCAGTCCAGCGTCTGCAGCGACGAGGTGCGGACGCCCTTCCAGCGCTGCCCGTAGACCTGGCCGAGGTAGTCGGTCGCCTTGATGAGGTTCGCCTCCTTGTCGTCGTTCGCCAGAGACGCCCATGCGGCGTTCTTGCGCGCGGCATGGTAGGCGTTGGCATCCGCGACCGAGCACAGAGAGTTCGCGTTGGTGGCGGGAGGGATGATCAGGGTCATGCGGGCTCCTGGACCAGCTTCAAGCCGAGGCGAGACATTGCGACGAACGGCATTTCGGCGCTCACATCGCTCCCCGAAAGCAGTGCCTGGCACGCGGCCAGCGAGACCACGATTCCCGCCTTCAGGCACGCAGCGACCATGACAGCGGGGTCAGCCATCACGGCAGCGAACGTGTCCTCGATCTTTCCGCTCGAGACGTAGTGCGTGGCGGGCGAGGCACCTGTGGCGGACAGTCCCATCACGAACATCCCGGCGCCAGGCGGACCGGCGAGCTTCTCGCACAGGTTGCGCGCCTGGGGAGCAAGCGCCGCAGGAACGATCAGGCAGCGATGGACATAGGTCATATCGAAATCCCCGCCTGCTGGGCCATGTACCGCTCGCAGACCCACAGCTCGTCGGGCGAGAGCAGCCGGCCGATGATGATCAGGCCGTAGAGGTTGCCGTTGAAGGGGACGCTGGCACTGTTGCGGCGACCCACGAACAGAGGGTAGATTCCATAGTTCCCTCCGCCCTGAGAGGTGGCCGATTGAGCCGCCTGTGCTCCATTGACGCGAGTCAAGATTGACGGCCCCGCGATGTCTCCAATCGCTGCGAGAACGGCGCTTAGGGGCGCTGGGAAGGTCGTCGATGTGAGTGCATTTACGGTTGTTGTAGAGCCCCGGGACGCGGAGCCAACTGAAGCTGTCGCACCCGGAGGCGCATAAATTGCAAACGATCCGGCATTCGCCGCAGCGCTAGCACTCAACTCTGCTACGACGCCAGCAGCGGCATCGCTCAGCTTTCTGATCCCCGCAACGACAGTCACCTTGTCCGTGCTGGAGAAGTCGATGCTCGCCGTTGCCCACGAGTCATCCGTGCCGTCGAACGCCGCGTAGGTCGTCTGCCACAGCGGCCGGCTGGTGGTCGTCGCCTGTGTAGCGTGGTTCGCCGCACCACTCTTGTCCATGATGCGACCGATGGGGTCGCCTGCCGACGCAACGGGCGTGGTGCCCGCACTGTCTTGCTGCATCGTGGACACATCAGACGGGTCGAGCCACAGCTTCGGCCCCGAGAACGACGCCATGAGCGCGGCCACGCGAGCGGCGAGTGCGGCCGGCGCCCTGTTCCCGCCCATGCGTGTTGCGCGCTGCCTCACGAAAGCTCCGAGACTTCCAGGGTGCCGGTGGTCGGTGTGGCGCCGAGAACTGCGATGTTCGGCGTCGCAGGGACTGCGAGGTCTAGGCGCTCGCCGGCCGCGATGAAGTGGCTGGTGGCGCTCGCTGTCTGGCCGCTGGAGCCAATGGCATAGCGTACGTCGGCGCCGCGGGCGTAGATGCTGATGCGGCGGCAGGTTGTGGTCAGCGCGGTGTTGGCGCTGGCCCCGCTCGATGCTGCAACAGCAAGTTGCCGGGCCACGAGGACCTGCTTGATCGTCTCGACGGGTACAGCGCCGGTGGATTGCGCGGGCAGCTTGCCGTCGATGCTCGAGAGCGAGTTGTTACCCGTCGTCTGGGCCGCCGATGTGGCTGCGCCTGTGGGCAGTGGCAGAGCCGCGGCGGACACCGGCTGCGTCGCCGGGAAGTTCGTGACAGTGACCGAACCGCCGGCACCGCCGCCGCTTCCGATCAGGGTGGCGACGCCAGCAGAGTCGATTGCGTAGGGGCCCGAGCCGTCCGAGTCCTTGTAGTAGCCGCCTTGGCCCAAGCGATAGCCGGAATTGACGAGTGGCATAGGAGGCCTTTCGAGGGAGAGTCAGTCTTGGGAAGCACCCAATAGACGCTTCGCGAGCGGGGCTCAGGCAGCCGGCGCGCCGTCGAGCAGCGCTTGAAGGTCGGCCTTGCTGGCGTTGCCGCGGAACTCGATGCCCTTGGCGGTCAGCGCTTCCTTGAGCTCGGCGGCGGTCATCGATTTGGGTTCGTCCGCAGCCGGCGCGCCGTCGAGCAGTTCGTGCAGGTCGGGGTTGAAGTCGGCCTCGTTGATGAGGACGTGGTCGCCTTGGCTCTCGTGCGACGGCTTGATCTTGATGGTCTTCATGGCGCTTCTCCGAAGTTGTGGGACGAGCCCGAGGCCGAAGCCCCGGGCGGCTCGGATTAGCCGAGCAGCAGAGCGATGTGCTCTTTCTTCACCGCGGCGACGCCCCAGGCCAGGGCGATTTCATACTGCATCTGGCGGTACTGGGCGTACATCGACACTTCGAACGACAGGCCGCTCACCGGGTCGGTGATGATCTGGCGGTCGACAGCGCTGTCACCTTGCGGCGGCAGTGCCGGCGCGCGGGTGGCGAGAGCGATCGCGGAGCGCGCGAAGCTCATGTTGCGGGTCGCAGCGGCCGAGACGGTGATCGCAGTCGCCGAGGCGGGAATCGCCTTGCGCAGGCCGGGCGCAGCCAGCGTGATGGTGCCGCCGTTCGAAACGTCCGCGTCGCCGGAGGCAACCAGGTACTTGTTCGCATCGCCGGCAAAGGTGATCACATCGCCCGCGATGACCGTGCCGGTGCCAGCCGAGGCCAGGGTGATGACTGTGGCGCCGATGGCGTAGCCCGCGGCGTTGGTCGTCGCGCTGGCACCAGTCCCCACGACGACACCCTGCTTCACGCCAGCCGACTCGCGGATGGCGAAGCCGTGCACGTCGAGCAGCACGCCGCGGCGCAGAAGCGACGTGTCGTCCGCTTCGTTGGCCTTGGACAGCTGCGTCAGCGTGCGCATCGAAGCGCCGGCCGAGGTGTCGATCACGGTCTGCAGGTCGCCCATGGGCGCGCCGTTGTCCGCCAGGATCTTGCGCATCTGCGCCGTGTCGGACAGGTTCGTCGCAAACGGCGTAGTGCCCGGCGTGCCGTAGGCGCGCGATGCGTAGATGTGCAGGCCGGCCAGGTCGGACTCAACCTCGTTCACCAGCGTGCGCATGCCCTGCGCGAACTGATCGCGCAGGATGACGTTGAAGCTGGCGCCGTTGTTGTCGAGTCCGCGCTTTTCTTCGCCGTTCCAGCGGATCGGGACGCGGCGAGCCTTGGTGATCGTCATGTCGGTCGAACCGATCACTTGGTCGCCGTCGTTCGGCGGCGTCACGGCAGGCGTGATGTCAGCAGCGGTGGCGGCGGGCGCAACGGGCGAGCGCACCGTCTGGCCGACGGCCGCGCGGTCGTAGGTCATGTCCGAGGACACGGCAGGGATGAAGCCCACCAGCTCGCGCGAGACGACGTCCAGCGCGTTGTAGATGGTCGGGATCAGGCCCGTCAGCGTGTTCGAGCCGAGGACCGCGCCGGGCTGCGGCAGCGTCAGGCCCGACAGGTAGCCGTAGACACGGCCGGCAGCCGCGGCGACGGTGGCCACGGGGTAAGCCGCGACGGCGATTGCCGCGACGACGAGCGCCGAGAGGCGCAGCTTGGGGAAGAGCTTGGTCATGATTGGACTTTCAGAAATGAAAAAAGGCCGCTCATGGCGGCCCGGGGTTGCTTGGAAATCGCTTATTCCGTGATGACAGTGTTCGCATCCCGGGCCGCTGCGGCTTGCGCTGCGGGGTCCAGTTTTCCGAATTGCTCACGGGTGATGGTCTTCTTGCCGCCAGAGCCGCCCCCACCATTGCCGCCTGCGCCGCCGCCCGATGCGCCCGATCCCTTGAGGATGCTTGCCTTGTGCGGGTAGGCATCCACCATGATCTCGAGGGCTTCTTCGAAGTCGGCAGGCTCGCCATGACGCGTGCGGCTGAAGATCGGCTGGCCGTTGAGGTCCAGCGCAACCGTCTTGCCACCATCGACCTTGAACCGACTGCCGAACGCGGCTTGCACCATGTCGGCGGGAACGGCGATCTTTTCGGCGATGAACTTCGAGCGCGCGAAGGCGCCGCCGATCTTCTCGCCATAGAGCTGCTGCTCCAGTTCAGTCGCCTTGGTCTTGAAGGGCTCGTACTCGGCACGGACCGAATCGATCGCCGCCTGGCGAATCTTCTCGACTTCGCCGGCATCCACCAGCTTCTTGTCGTCGAGGTTCTTCACGGTCTTCAACGCATTCACGGCTGCAGCCGCATCCGTGATGCCGGCGTCCTTGAACGGCTTCAGAGCAAGCTCTGCAGCCTCCTTGGCCTCCCGGTGGGTGCGGGCTTCGCCGTTGAGGCGGCTGATCGTGGAGACAGTTCCGTCGCCATCGAAGGGAGCTTCTTTGCCGTCTGCGTGCACGAACACGGGCAGCTTCTGGCCGTTGACTTCCTGAATGACGATGTTGCCGTCTGCGTCGTATTTGAATGGCATGGTTGAGGTACTTTCTTCACGGTCATCCAACCGTGTGCGGTGAGCCATCCGGCCCGAAGCGCCCTACTCCGCATCCGCGTTTGAGGCATGAAAAAAGCCGCTGGGCTTGCGCACAACGGCTTGGGAAAAAGAAAACCCGCCGCGGCTGCCCGGGGCGGGTTGTTTTGGGCCTTGCGGCCGGTGTTCAGTAGCGGCGGTTTCGCCAGTCTCGGTACGCCAGGACGGCGCAGATGATCATTGCCACGGCGAGGGTGGCATACAACCACAGCGGGACGCTCCCGTCGAAGAATCGTCGGATCGCGGCACCTGTTTGCGCTCCAAAAACACCGATCATGCGACCACCACCCTTTCGCCCTTCATCAGGCAAGTCACGCAGACGATCTGCTTTGTGCCTCCGCTGGCCTTGCCGTCCTTGAACAGCATGCCAGTCTTCGTCTCGATCATCTCCCGGCCACCGCAGCGGTTGCACTGCAGCACGGCGGCCGGCTTCGGCATCGCACGCACGCGCTGGCGGACCTTCTCGACTGGAGAGGGTTCGACGGGAGGGACGAGCTTCAGGGTTGGCACGCTATGCCAACGCGGCAGCGGCACGGACGATGGCGAGCCGGGTGGTGGCGTAGAAGTCCAGTTCGTTCGATACGAGCCGGTGCGCTTCAGCAATTGCCTTGTGCAAGTGCAGCTTCACCGCCAACCGTAGCGCGTCGCCGTCGTCGGTCAGCGGGTTCCAGTCAATGCACTCGCCGTTGCCCGAAAAGACCAGGCCGCCTTTGCTCATAGGCCCGGCGCCGCCTTCCTCCATGCCGGCAGGCGGCGGAATCATCCCCGCCGCCTTCGCGGCAGCCTTGAGCAGTTTCCGGTCAGTCACCTGTGTTTCAGTCATGCCGCCATTTTGCCTACAAGCCAGCCTTCTTGAAAGCCTCGGCATCCCGAGCGCGCAACACATCCAGGTCAATCCACTCGCCCCGAGCGTTGTAGAACTGGTCGAAGGGAACCCGCCCCTCTCTCATGAGCCTGCCACGCACCGGCCCGACAACCTCATCCTGACGCTTGGCCGATTGCTTCTGCAGCCACTCGCCGTAGCTCATCTCCGCCGGCACCTGGCCGTCCATGCTGGCACGCTCTGCCGGCGCCAACTCGTCGATGTCGATGCCGAGTTCGCGGAATGACTTCGTTATCGGCGCGCTGCTTGAGCGGCACCGCCAGTGGAGCCGGCCCGGCCCCTGCAGCCACGGCACCGAGTGCCCGACAGGCTTGTGGTCCGTCGTGTACTTCTTCCCGTCGCGGATGCGGCACATCGCGCTCGTGCGCAGGTCCAGCGTCGACACCCACTTCAGGGCCGCGATCAACTCGGTGTTTGCCTTGTAGAACTCCTCGCGGGCCATGGCCGCTGTATGCGCCACCGCTGTCCGGACAACGGCCTCGACCTCGATGCGACCCCGGTTCAGGATGCCGTCTTCATAGCCCTTTGCCTTCGTGCCCCGGATGTCACGGATGATCTGGTCATTGGTCTTGCCCTGCAGGTAGCCGTCGCGCACCGCGTTCCGGATCTGCGCCATGCGGGTCGGCTCGACCGCCGCCGCCCAGGAGCGCAGGAGGCGCCCCTGGAAGGGCCGACTCATCGCCGCCGCGTAGGCCTGCTCGACGCTGATCGCCTGCACTGGAACGACTGCCTGCACTCCGGCGGGGATCGTCTTGGCGAACAGGTCGAACTGGTAGCCCGCTTCGTAGGTCGCCAGTACCGCCATTTCTTCCGGCAGCGCGCGCCCGATGGCGTCGTAGGCCTCCTGATTCAGGGACCGCACCGCACCCAGCATCGCCTCCAAGCGCTCGATCGTGAACGTCGTTGCGTCCACCCTCTCCAGTGCCTCCATCAAGGCCGCTGCGAGCCGCGCGTCGGCCCGGTTCAGGATCGCAATGATGCGCTGCACAACCCCGGCGCTGTACTGCTGCAGGTTGACCGCGTGGTCGGTCTCTGCATCCAGCAGCTTCTCGTTGACCGTGGCCATCAGCCAGCGGCCGGTTCAGGCTTTCTCGGAAGGCCGGTCAGCGGGTCGATGTCCTCGTCGGTGATCTCGCCCAGTTTCGGCCCCTCCTCGGCCACCGCGTCGAGCTCGGCTTCGGGATCGATGTCGGGGGACAGGGTGCCGCGGCGTTGCTGCTCACGAATCGCCGTTTCCTTCGTGATCAAGCCGCCCTGCTGCATGCTGATGATCAACTGTGCCGACGCATCCGACAGTGAGCCAGCGCCGTAGTCCGAGAACAGGGTCACGTGGCCGCCCGTAGGCTCTTTCAGCCATTCCGCCATGAACTGGAGGCACTGATCGATCGAATCCGCGAAGTTCTCACTGATGCGCTGCAGGTCGGACTTGTTGCCCTCTGCGTCGTTGTTCGATTGGGTCGCCGACTTCTGCTCTCCAGGCTTCACGACCAGCAGCTCGGCGCCGGTGGTGATCATCTGGGCCTCGAGCGCGTCGAGCTCCGTGCGGCCGACGGTCACACTCTCTGCCGAGCCTTGCACCACCGTGGCCGTCGCACCCTGCGGCAGCTTCACCGAGTAATGCGATGACGCGATGATTTCGCTGTCTTCCGTGATGCCTGAGAACACCAGCAGGCGCTTGCGCGCGAAGCGGGCACTGTCGTCCTGGTCGCTCTGCTGCTGCCAGTGCTTGACGTTCTGGTACGCGAGGTCCAGCAGCGGCGAGACGCCGCACATGAAGGCCAGGCGCGCGCCGTAGAAGGGCACGAACGGGATGTCGTCCAGGGTGGTGAGGCCGCCCTCGACCAGAATCCACTCCTTCTTTTCGGTCTCTTCCCAGACTTCGAACGAGCCCGGCGCCAGCACGCGCACGCGCTTGACGCACTTCACGCCAAAGGGGCCGTCTTCGACCTCCTTCACCTCGGCGATGCGCAGTTGCGCCAGCTTCGTGACGCCGTTCACCTTGCGCGTTTTCCAGCCCAGGATCTGGCTGTGCTTGATTGGCACCAGGTACGGGCGGGCCCCGATGGCCTTTTCGTCGGCCAGCGTGCGGACCTGGCCGGCGGTCACCGGGTAGTCCACGAGCACGCCTTCCAGACCGAAGGCCAGGACTTTCTGCATGAGCTCGGCCATGAACGTGTGCAGGTTGCGGCCTTCGAGGTCGCAGTCGTCGCACAGGCCCTTGATCGTCTCCGGCACGTCTTCGCCGAACGTGAGCGGCTTGCTGAAGGGCTTGCCGGCCATCACAGTGATGGTGCGGCGGAAGGCCGGGAACAGCGTGGCGACGCTCAGGCGATATTCGTAGTCTGCCGCGGCCTCGCGCGTCTCCATCGGGAGAAAATTCTTGCCCGCGGCGCGCATGGTCGGCGTCCCACCCAGCAACGCCTCGGCGACAGGCCATTGCGTGGCCATCGCTGCGACTTCCGGCGATTGTTGGTTGACGTCAAGGGCCATGTTTACATTCGGAACGGTGTGGCGGAGATGGTCTTCTTCACGATGGGCCAACGCCTCACCAAGAAGTAGCCAACAGCATCATTTGCGTGGTCGTGCCCGGTCGACTTGTCCGGCTCACCGTTGTTGTCGTAGGCCTGCTGCTCCTGAGACTCGGTCAGGACGGGGCAGGCATCGGTATTGATCTTCCATCGGCGCTCGCCGACTGCGTTCAGGGTGATCGCGTTCACCGCATTGACCCGGTCTTTCACGGCCGGATTCGAGGGGTTCACGCTGATCGTGAAGCCGGCCTCTTTCAGGATGCTCAGGTCCGACTCGCTGGCGTTCTTGCTGCTGGTGTTGCCGCCGCTGGCGTCTGGATAGACCACCACGGCATGCTTCTTGTCCAGGTAGCGGGTCTTCAGTAACCGGGCCATCGCCGGGGTGTCGCGCACCTTTGTGAGCTCTTCCAGCGTCAGTGGCATGCCGTCGCGGATCACGCTGACCGCCGCAGTCATGTTCAGGACGTTGAAGTCCATACCTATGTGCAGGGCCTCGCCTTCCTTGATGCGCTCAGGGGTGTGGTTCAACTCCCGGTCAAAGTTTGGGTAGACGCTGCCGCTTGCCAAGTTCGTGAACTGCCCGCGGATGTAGGCTTCGATCAGCTGCGGCGGATAGCTCGAGCGCAGCGACGAGATGTAGTCATCCGGCAGGTTCTTCGCGTTGTCATAGGTGCTTGCCTGCACCAGGCCGTACAGCTTCGACAACTCGGGGTTCTCGCGCACTGCCTTGACGAATTGCTGATAGACGAACTTGAAGCCTTCGGGCGTCGTCGTCACATCGATGCCGTTCTTCAGGCCGTCCATCTTGTAGCGCATCCGCGCGATGATCTTGCGCCAGGCGATCGCTGCCTTGTGCGCCTTCATCACGTCAAGCTCGTCGATCAGCGCCTTGCCGATCTTGAAGCCGACGATGTCGCCAGGCTTCTCCATCGACCGGCAGAGGATCGTGCTGCGGTACTGGCCACCCGAGTAGAGGTGAACCTCCTTGTTCGTCTCGTGGATGTCTGTCGTCAGGCCCCACTGCTCGGCGACCTCTTCAATCGTCGGGTAGAAGATGTCCCGGATCTGGGCATAGGTCGGGGCGAAGTAGCCGCTGTTGACCTTGGGCCACTCCCACGCGTGCTGACACAAGGCCGCGCTCCCTACCCATGTCTTCCCGCTGCCGAAGCCCGCGACGAACGCCCGGAACTTGCGGTCAAGGGCGATGAACTCAGCCTGCGGCTTGTTTAGCCGCGGGCTCGGGTTGACTTGCATCTTCGACCTGTACAACGATCCGAACCGGCAGGACCGGCGCGTCCTCAAGCGAGGACTTCGTCATCTCTTTGTTTGCGCTCAGTAGGTTCAGGCCGATGACGCTGGCCTTATTCGCCATCTCGGTGAGCACCGACACGCCCTTGAGCGATTCGATGCTTTCCGCGTTCAGTGGCGCCGCGTCATCGATCTCCTGCACCTTGGCGTGGGCGATGCCCGAAAGCCGATGCGCGGTGGCCGCGCCGAAGTTGGCAGCACCCGCCAGGTGTCCAGAAATCGCCCGCAGTTGGTCAGCCAGCGAAACGGCTGAAATCTGGTCCGCGATGCTCAGTTCCCGAATGGCAGACTCGGTCTCAACGATCTTGTGCGCGACTTCCCGAACAGTTTCGATTCGTTTCGAAACTCGGCTGCTGATCGCTGATTTCGATACTCCAAACTCTCTTGCGAGGTCTGCAGCTTTCTCGCCTGCCAGGAGCCGTTTCTTGATCTGCTCCCACTTGGCCTCGCTGAGTTTGGATGGTCGTCCCATAGCGGGGCCTTTCGAATTCGACGCCCCATGAGCACTTACGCCGTGAGGCGCTGGGGTGATGGCTGTTCGCGGCACTCGTGATTGAGCGGGACCGCATTCGCCGGAGAACCGCCACATTTACCCGTGTGGCGCCGGCTCACGTTGCCGGGATGAGCGGGGCCGAAAGAAAAAGCCCGAACCACTCGTGGCGGCTGATGCGGGCGAAGGGCTGGCGGTCAGCCAGGAGACAACTGATTTTCAATATTGCCCATCAACGGGAGCCGCATCTGCCTATGATGAGATTCCACCAACGAAAGGCTCTGCCAGCGATGAAGAAATCAGCCATCTCCGACCCGCGCTTCCTCAAGGCCGATGTGGCACTTGATGCGGCCATGGCCTCGTCCGTGAGTATTCAGGATCAGGAGGCGCGATCGGCCGTTGTCCAACTCACGGAGGCAGTGCGGCAACTGCGCAGCGTGCTGATTGACTGGGAGGCTGACGAGAACGGCTGGAAGCGCCCCAGCGACGGCGGTTGAATTCGGAATCCCTGAGCCTCGCGCGCCCTTGATAAGCGGGTTCGCGTCTGGCCGTAAACGGGCGGCGGCTGGAGCTTGGTCCTGCGGGCCAGACTTGGCCCGGCGCTGGCTGTTGAGCAGGCGCTTCGACATCTTCCAGCCGGCTGTCGCCGAAAGTGGTTGCGGCGGCCGGGAACTCTCAACCCTGCGCGCGAGCGCTTGACCGCGAAATTGGCGCCGGGAGCCCTTCCCCCGGCTGGCTTGTGCCCCTGTCTACCCGGACAGCGTCGCGAAGGGCTTGCGCCCCGCCGGGGATTCGAACCCCGTCCTTCACCAGATCTCGGCCAGCGAGCAGGAATTGAACCTGCCTGACTTGGAGCATCCCGAGGGAATCGAACCCTTCTCTGCACAGCTTGGAAGGCTGGCGACGCGGCCCGCGCGCTGGAATGCGGAAACGAAAAAGCCGCCTCAGTGGGCGGCTTTGAATTTTGGAGACACCTTCCCCGTCGAGGGTGGCGGCCGTCGCCGGAGCGGCGGCAGGTGTTCAGCAAAGAGTTGAGGGCAGCGTACTCAGCAGTACGCGCGAACTCGGTGCAAATTATGCAGCACTTCTCTTTTTCTGGAAACCCCAACGTGGGGGATGCCAGAAATCAGATGCGGTGGGACAATGTTGTAACCAAATTTTTTCAAACGCGATGAATGACGTGTCTGATCGACTGGCGACCGCTCAATGGGTGCTCGAGCGCCATTTGGCCTGGATTGCCGCCGCTGAAGTGAAAGTCGGAGCAGTGGTTGCCATTGACACCGGATTGCTTGCAGGCTTGGCAGCCGCCTACGGCGCCTCCGATGCCTCCACGCGCACGGCCTGGGCATATTTTTTTGCCGGATTCGCAGCGGTGGGAACAGTGGCCGCTTTGGTTTGCGCCGCCATTGCATTGAAGCCTCGCATCGGAGGCCCTATAAGCTCACTATTGTTCTTTGGCAGAATTCAGGAGCTCAGCCTTCCTGAATTTCAGTCCCAATTCTCACACGCAAGCGCAGAGGAATTGCTCAAAGACTGGACAGCACAGATTCACAGAAACGCCGAAATTGCCGCCGCCAAATACAAATGGGTTGGCCTCAGCATTCGCTTTTCTTTTGCGGCCGCTAGCCCCTGGATTGTTTCCATCATCATGTTTATTAAGCCGTAGTCTAATATGCCGCTAAAACAAGATCTCGAAGTCGAAGTGGCCGAAATTTTCTCGGAGGCGTGGGAAACAGTTAAAACAACGAGCGTCCCCGATGCCGCTGATCTCCGACTAAGCAATCATGCTAAAGAACTTGAAATTGCTGTGGTTCTTTATGCAGACATGAACGGCTCCACAAAGATGGTGGATGGATACAAATGGTCGTTTAGCGCCGAAGTTTACAAAACCTACCTACGCTGTGCAGCCAGGATAATAAAGTCAAATGACGGCACTATTACTGCCTACGATGGAGATCGCATCATGGCGATTTTCATGGGAAGCACAAAAAATACGAATGCGGTGAGATCTGCAATGCAGATCAACTGGGCTGTCGTGAATATCATCCGCCCAGCAATAAAAAGACAATACCCAACTACAGAATTCACTCTAAACCACGTAGTCGGAGTCGATGCCAGCCCACTTATGGCGGCTCGAATTGGGGTCCGTGGCTATAACGACATCGTCTGGGTTGGACAGGCAGCAAATCATGCAGCCAAACTTACAAATTTGGGTGAAAAACCTCTTTGGATCACCCAGACCGTATACGACTCCATGATTGCTGATGTCAAATTCTCGAACGGTGCGCCCATGTGGGAGGCTCGAAGCTGGACCGCGATGAATAATGCGCGTATCTATTGCTCGGCATGGACATACAGAGTTGACTAGTCAACTGACCGAAGCCTCCGCCCAATTGACGCCCTAGCCCGCTCCACGCACTGGTCGAACCAGCACGCCAGGCGTCGGCCCTGCTGCTGGTGCGGCACCTCCCGAAGGCCGGTGCCGCCGCACGGGCGGCAGATCTTTGCGCCATGCCGGTTCGTCCCTTCGACGACCTGGAACTTCGTTCCCGAGCAGGCGGGGCAGCGCTGCGAAAGCCACCAGCGGATGACCGAGGCCACCTTCTCACCGCAGCGGGCAACGTCTTCTTCCTCTTCCACCTTGCGGCGACCCTCAACCTCCTCCGAGGTGATGACCAGGGTTGCATTGGCCATTGCTAGCGCGCGCTCGTCATCGCCGGCCTTCGCCACCTCCTCCCTCAGACGCTTCAGGAGCGCCGCGTCGTGCTCGCGGGCCTCCGTTCGCTCGGAGCACGTCACGGGGTCTTGAGGCCGGCCGAATCCCCACTTCATCGCCTGAATCATTGCCTGGGCGCGAACGTCCGGGAGGGACTTCAGCTTGCCCAGCAGGAGGCCCGTCTCGTGCAAGTTGAAGGCAAACGCCTGTGTGGCGGCGGCTGTGCGCTGCTCTTTCGAGGTCTTCCCTGCCGGCAGGAATTGATCGGCCGTCGCTAGCCTCAGCCGTTCGCTGGCATCGAACTCCGTGTGCAAGCGCAGCAGCGCGGCACCGATGCGGCTCTGGTTCCATCCCGCCGCGATGATCACGTCTGCGTCACCGGGCCGGTCGGCCTCCACTCGCAGGTTGGAGCTTGTCGAGGCCGAGGTGTAGGCCTCTTCTACGCCGCGCTTTTCATCGTTGAACATCTGAGTCTTCCTTTTCGTAAAAGTCCACCACCGCAATAGGCTCGACGGTGGCGGAGGTGGGGTGTTTGGTGACGACGATGGCGTGAGAACGGCGTGTGCCTTGCAGAAGATCGACTGCCGCAGCGAGCACTGCTGGCGCGATGCCACAGAACTCAAGCCGCCACGCTCCTGCGGCGGAATGCCCGGTCAGCGTCACGCGCTCGGCGGAAGGCAGCTCGATCGCCTGGCTCACTTGACCTCCAGCTTCAGCGTTTCGCTGTGGTGGCGCTGCGCGAGCACGGTGATGCCGCCGCCCTGCTCCACTGGGCCGTGATTAAGCATGCCGGTGATGAACGACGACTTCAGCGCGTTCAGCACGGCCAGCATGTGCGCCGGGTCCTGCGTCAACCTGTTCAGGAAGTCATGGTTGATCTCGATGATGGTGCGAGTGCTCACGCGCATTCCTTGGTGAACGGGTGATTCGATGCAGTCATAGAGCCGTTGGCATTCCTGCGCCAATAGATTCCGTCACCATCTGCGGGAAGTGGTCGTAGCTTTTTCACCTTTTCAGGCAACAAGGAGGGGTCGATCGCCGGCCACTGGAGCTTTTCCCGTGCAGCCGCCGGCCGGCGAATCAGGCGCCTCGGGTCGATGAACTCCAGCAGGATGTAGAGCAGTGCGCGCTTCATGCCGCACCGCCTTCTGCGAAGTTCATCTTCTCCAGCTTGGCGAGCTGCTTCTTGACGCTCGCGACCTTCTTCTGGCGCATCTGCTCGGCGACTGCTACCGCCTCTTCGCGCGTGGATTGCAGATCGGTGCCAACCTTGTACAGGCCCCATGCACGACCAGAGACTCGAACGTGGCTGCCCTTCTCGGTATTGGCACCAGAGGTCGTGACCTTCTCGATACCGGTAGAAAGGGCGTACTTTGTAAGCCAGAACGTCTTCATGGTTGGTCTTTCTGCCCCTTGGGCGTGGTGTTCAGCGCCTTGAGGCGCGCCTTGAGGCGCGCCTTGTATTCGGTGCGGATGGCCCGGATCTCGTCAGCGGTGAACTTGCGGACCTGGTTGTCAGCTTCGAGGGCCTCGACGCGCGAGACGCCAATGCGGGCGGTCAGACCAATGCGGTAGTCGACGGCGTTCCCGCTGCGGAACTGGTTGCAGTGGACGCACTGGGCATGCACGTTGTCCTCGTGGTAGCGCAGGTGCGCGGCACTGCCAACGCTGCGGTAGTGGCCAGCATCGCGGCCGGCGTGCAGTTGCGACAGGTCCGGCGGCGGAGCGCCACACGAGATGCACGGCAGCGCTGCGTCACGGGCCCGCACCCAGGCGTTGAACGCCTTCTGCGCTTCCGCCTTCAGCACCGGAAGCGTCTTGAGCGCCTCCCTGCGGGTCACGATCTGGGCGCGCTCCTCCACGCGCTTCTCTGCGACCTGGCGGCGCGCGCAGACCGGGCTGCAGACGGCCTGCATCGGGCGCGCGGGCATGAAGGTGCTGTGGCAGAAGCCGCAGCGCTTGGGCTTGAGGGTGGAGGACAGCATCACACCACCTCCAGATCGAAGCCACCGCGCCGCGGCTTGCCGTCGATGTGAATGCGCTTCACCGCGATGGAGAACGTGCGACCGCCGCGATCCTTGGCGCGCACGCTCGTCAATCCGCGCTCCGTCATGAGCCCGTTGCCCACGATGGTGAGCACGCGCGGCTTCATGCGCGGGTCGTTGTCGTGAAGACGGTCGCCGGGCTTCATGGCGCATCACCCCACGACTTCGGCGTGTGCAGCGTGATGCCGCGCTCGGCGGCGTAAGCGTTCAGCCACTCGATGAACGCGGCAGCCAGCCGGACAGTGAACGTGCGCGACTGCTCGCCCACAGCCACGAAGCCCGTGTGGTTCAGCGCCGGCAGCAACTGCAACTCGCCGAACTTGTCCCACTCGACCGAAAGGTCCGGATCGTCGCGCGTATCGTGCTTGAAGGCGTCGATCAGCAGGCGCTTCCAGCTCTCGGCGTCGAGCTTCTTGCCGTGCAGTTGGTCCTGCTTAGCGATGTCGCCGATGATCGCGTGGAAGTGGGCGTTCTGCCCTTCCCTGCGGGTTTCTTGTTTGAGCACCAGGCGAAAGCGTTGGCCCGCCATCGTTCCTGGCTTGATGGTGTCCCGAAACATGGCGGTCATGGCGCTGTGCGCCTGCTGCGGGTTGATGAGGGCTACTGCGGTCATCCGATCACCTTTTCTCGCCGCGCCACTGTTTCGGCCGACGCCTGGGCGAACTTGCCGAAGCGGCATGCATTGCCGGCGGAGAACGTGCGGCCGGGCTGCGCGGGCGCCAGCGCCTTGCACAGGCCGTAGCCGTGCGCGCGCAGGGTCGAGTGTTTGAGGTCCCAATGGGAGCAGTTGAGGCAGTTCATCCGCAGTACCCTCCGTACTCGGGTTCGGGGCGGTGCTCTTCAAGCCAAGCTTTGGCAGCAGTCTTGAATGTCCATTCACTGTTGGAATGCGGCCGGTCGTTTGGCACATGCTCCCAGTCGGTCGCGCGTTCGGCAGCAAGAATGCAAGCTGGGCAGCCTTGAGCCAGTTTCTTCAGAGCCTCAAAACCTTCGAACGTGTTTGCCTTCACCAGATCAGCGAACGGTTGCTGCTCAAGGTCAGCGAAGGAGCACATCCCGCAAACGCGGCCGGGATTCGCGGTACAGCCCTTCTCGTGCCTCTCCATGGATGCCTTGGTGCCCGTCGACTTCTTGCAGAAGTCGCAGTAGTGGCGCATGCGCAGGACGCTTTTCATGCCGCCTCCGCCAGCGCAAACTTCTGGTACTCGCCCTGCTTCGCGATCTTCACAATGCGGCCCTGGAGGATGTCGTTCTTCAGGTAGGCAGTGATGTGCGACGGCTTGACGCCAGTGGCGGCGCAGATCTGTGCACGGCTCATCGGGCCGTGGGCCAGCGCCGCGCGGATGCGGCCGCTGTTGCTTTCAGGCCGGACGGCATTGCCAAACCCCGTCGCCGCGTTTCGTCTGCCGCGCATGGTCTTCGGCGCGCCGCGCAGGCCGGATTCGTCCGACTTCATGCTCATGCCGCGGAAGGTGCTGTGGTCGACGCCCGCCTTCCGACGGCGCTCGACGTTCGCCGTGCTCTTGGCGCTCAGTGCGGCCGAGCCGAACTCCTTCGCCCAGTCGATAGGCGTCTCGGAAAGACCAATGCCGGGCCAGGGGTGGTAGTTCATCGAGTTGCTCCCAGCGCGAACACGCGCGCGCCTGTTGTGTCGTAGCCAGCGCGGATGTCACTCGGCACCTTGGCATTGCCTGCGCGATCTCCGAGGTAGGCCAAGGCCCAGCTGATCTGGTGTCCTGGCACCATGGGGTCGTGCTGCGCTTGGTCGAGCACGTCGTGCGCGGCATGGGCCCAGCGGTCGAGGGATTCGCGGGCGCGGATCATGCGGCAGCCCTTTCGAACATGCGGTCAAGGCGAAGCAGCTCGGCAGCCTCATCACCTCCGGCCTCACCGACCGCTGCTGCGATCGCCTGCTTCAGCCCGTCGAGGGTTGGCGGAAGCGGGACGTAGCCGCTTCTGCGTCGCTCCGCCTTCGCTTCGTGCTTCTCGACGATGGCGCGCGCCTGCCGGGCGTACTGGCTGCGCAGCGCGCCGCTCATCTCGATGGCATTGGAATGTTGGTATGTCGCACGCGGGGCCGCGTTGGCGCACATCGCGACGAACTGCGGCAGGCCGGGCGGGAACTCTGGATGCCTGTCCTGGCACTGCTCAAGCGCGGTCACGACGGTCGCTTCGTCGAACGCCCGCAGCTTGTGCGCCCACACCGAGCGCGCGCTGGCGACGCCCATGTCCCGGCCCTTGCCGTCCAACACGCCAGAGGCGTACTTGTTCAGGAACAGGTTGCCGTAGTAGCCGTGCAGCACCTTGAACACGTTGTTGACGACGGTCTCGTCTGCGGAAGGCTGGGCTTTGCGGAAGTCATCCGCATTGACCACGACGGGCTTAAGCATTGATCACTCCTTGGGGGTCCATGTCGAAGATCGCTGCGGCGGCGCCCGCGTGCTTAGGCTGCGAGCCAGTCGCGCGAAACGCTGGCGGCGTGAAGGTCCAGTCCGAGCGAAAGTGCTCGTCAGGACCGAAGAAGGTCGCGGGCTGCTTTATGAATCGCGGCTCTGTGGCCGATGCAGCGCAGAACGCGGCATAGCGCTGTGCACCTGCCAGCATCTCGGCAGCGGTGGCGCCGGCCTTCCGGCGCGCTCGCCATGCCTTCAGCGATCCAGCCTTCGACGCACCCGGGCGCTTCGGATACGCCTGCCACGCGAGCTCGAATTCCGCAGTGTCTTCTGAACGTAGTGAAGAAGACTCTTCTCTCTTATCTAGACCGCTTTTCGTCCGCTTCTTGTCCGCATCGGATGCGGACGAATGTCCGTCTTCCTGCGCGTCCTTGTCCTCAGCGCGCTCCTTGCGCTTGCGCTTGGTCTCCTGCGCTCTACGCTTGGCGGATTGCCCGTTGTGCTCGTCGAACTCAGGCGCGAAGAGGCCGTACTCCTCGTCGTATTCGAGCCAGCCGATGGCCTGCATCGCGTCTGCGAATCCAGGCCACGCGATCTCGTCGTCCAGCGCTTTCGGGCTATATCCCTCAAGCAAGCCGTCTTCTGTCTGCTCGTCGAACAGGCTCCAGACCGCATGCAGTCCGCCGATCACGCGGAATTTGTCCGCATCCAGTGCGGACGCCATGCGGACAACCTTCGGGTGTCTGCGAAGGTCGGAGCGCATCTTGATCCAGTCGCCGGCCACTACACCGCCCTCCACTCGCGCTCGGCGCGGCCGGAACTACTCTTCACCAGCTTGCCCGTCTCGACGATCTCGCCCAGGCGCTGCAGCTCGGTCAGCCGGCGGCACACCGCCACGCCATCAAGGCCGCGCAGGCGGGAGGCGATGCCGTCCTTGCCCAACGGACCGTGCTCGCGCAGAACGGCGAGGATGAGGGCATGGTGACGCTGCGCCATCTCTGCGGCTTGCTCGGCCGCCAGATGGCTCGTGATGGGATCGCGGCGGCGCGCCTTTGGCGCCCCCGTGAAGCCGATGGCGTGTTGCATGGCTAGATACCCCCTCGGCGAATGGCGTCACGGCGGTGCGTGTCCGCCTCACCCTGCACGCGGCCGGTGATGGGGATGCCGTGGCGGTGGATCGACTGCAGGCCCTTGATGCGGACAACCTTGGGAGCGCGCTCGTGCTTGATGCCTGAGGGTGGGAAGTTGAAAGCCGACTTGGAGTGGGCGAACTCTGCGACTTCGTCCATGTCTTTGACCATGGCGTCGGTGATGGAGGTGTTCATGCCGAACCCTTCGACAGTGCCCGCACGCGAACCTGCAGCCAGCCGGCCTTCTCGGCGAGCTCCTTGCAGGCAGCCGCAGCTTCAGGCACTTCGTAGGGCTTGGTGCGGACGCGCTTGAGCTTGGCCTTGGTCTGCAGCCAGGTCAGGTCATTCCATTCATCCGGGATGCGCGTGGCGTTCTCGCGGATGGCGATGGCGCGCTCGCTCTCGTGAATCTTCTTGGCCCCCTCCAGAGCGCCGGGCGGAACGCCTTCAACGGCCCAGCCCTTGTGGAACTCGCCCAGGCCGTCGGATGTGCGCTTCGGCAGCGGTACGCGCTTGGTGGTGTCGACGGCTTGGCCGTGGATGTTGACGAATGCGATGGCGGTCATGGCAAAGTCCTTCCAGTGGTGTCCTGCGCAATGCGACGCGCAATGGCGATCGCGGTTTCGTTCTTGCCGAGGTAGAAGGCCTCGTACATCTCGACGATGGATTGGCGGGTGCCGTGCGGCGCGTCGCCCATTCCGCGCTCTTGAAGCTCGGTGACGAGGTCTTCGTCGCTATAGCTATCAAGGTCCGGCTCGTTGTCGACGTCGTGGCCGCGCGCTTCGAGTTCGTCGATCAAGACCTGGGTGTCGATCGTTTCGAGGTCAATCTCGGCCTTCTCGGCTGCGGGCGTGGCTGTGAGTGCGCTCATGCCGCAGCCCTCAGGTGGTTGCGCTTGCCAGCAGCATGCTTGCTGCGCACGGCCTGCTCGAGCGCCTGGATCGCGCTGCGGGCCTCTTCCATCTCGCGCAGGCTGCGCTGCAGGTCGTTGTCCGAGATCACGTCGTCGGCGTCGCTCTCGGTCACTGCGGTAACGACGTGCGACATCTCCTGCACGATTTCTGCGAGGCCCTTGTGCAGGTTCATCGGCGGCGGCGCATCCAGCACGGGCAGGCGTACGAAACCGCCGCTGCTGGCGTTCACGGCGTTGACGTAAGCCATGCAGTTCGGCGACTTGCTCTCGACGCACAGGTCAGAGATCAGCTGGGCAGTGCCCTCGCCCAGCTTGAACTTCGGGTCAGCGCCCGACAGCTCCTTGCGCAGCGTCTCGGAGTTCTTACCGATGCGGCCGGCCACGGTGTCGACGCCACCGGGAAAAGTCTTGACCATCAGCTTCAGTGCGTCAGCGGTGTTCATATCCGGTCGGTCCTCAGATGGATGTGTTGCAGCGCAGCGAGAAATCCGAGACTGCGTGCATGCAAACGAAACAAATCAGCAAAGCGCACTGGTCAGCGACACCGGTAGAGGTAGATGCAGACGTGCTCATGGCTTCGCTCGTGGAGGTGATGGCTGCTAGCTCAGTGAACCGTGGCGGCCGAAACGCCCGCCTCGCCCCAATGGGTCTGAATCAGCCAATCGATGTACTGGCCACACTCCGCAGAAGTGGCGGGCGTGTCGTGACGTGGAGCGTTTCCGCTCGCGTTGAACCAGCACGCTTGCAGGGCGTGGGCTTCATCGGAATCGCCACACGCGAAACGCACGAATCCGATGAAGGCGAGGCCGCCGTCATCAAGATCCACTGGCTCGCGTTCGAAGCCAAGCGCGGTGCGCAACTGGGCGATGAGGGTTGAGGGCTGATGCATGTCAGACCTCTTTCGCAAGCAGCGCGAGAACAGCGCCAGAGAGCGCGGCCGCCCCGATGAGCACGAACGGAATCTGGAGCCACATGGGGATGGAGGCCATGGCTTAGGCGCCCTCCCCGATGGCGGCCTTGGGTTCGGCGGAGGCCTTGGCGCGAATCTTTCGAGCGAGAGCCCAGTTCACCTTGCTGTTCAGCTTTTCGATGGGGATCCCCGTCGCTGCAGAGACGTACGGCGCCTGATCCGCTGAAACGATTCCAGCCTTCAGCCAGTACTCGACGTGTTGCCTCAGAACTCCGTTCCCCACCGCCTCGGCCAATTTGGCGGGGCTGCCTTTCATCGTGACCGCGAGCTCGATACCAGTCGGCTGCTGCATAAAACACCTCAAAAGCAAAGTAGTTTGCAGTTTATCGCGCAAACTTCTTTGCAGTCAAGAGGATGCAAAATCCTTTGCATGAAAACGCTTGCTCAGCAGGTCACCGAATACCTCTCATGGCGAAGCGATGAGGCGAGCGAGCCGTTCACGGTTGCCGACCTGGCCGCCGCCGTCTCCATAGTTCAAAGCGGCGCGGGCATCGAAGCGGACAGTCTCTGCAAGAGGCAGGACATCGAGAATCTTCTGAAGAAGGACATTCGGACGCCCAGGTACATCGCCGCGCTCGCCGCAGCCATGGGGACAAATGTCGAGACGCTCAAGGCGGGCGCGTTCGTGCCCGGGGCTGCACCGGGCGCTTTCGTCGTGGCGACGGAGCCCAAAGAAGATCCAAAGGACTTTCTGATCGCCCAGTACGACGCTGCTGGAGCAATGGGAAATGGCGGCCTAGTGCTGGAGGAGCAGCCGCCAGGGCTGATCAAGAGTTGGCGCGTAGACCCGGAATGGCTCCGACTCAATGTGCAGCACCACACGGGGCGCGCAAACCTGTGCATCGTGACGGGCTTCGGCCCCTCAATGAAGCCGAAGTACAACCCTGGCGACCCGCTGCTGCTCGACAGGGGCGTCACGGACGTGGAAAGCGGCGGCGACGGCGTGTACTTCTTCCGCGTCGGGAACCACGGCTTCATCAAGCAGCTGCAGCGCATACCCACGGAAAACGGCCTGGTGCTACGCGCGAAGTCCTTCAATAAGGACTACGACCCCTTCGAGATCACTCCGAAGATGGACTTCGAGGTGTTCGGCAAGGTGCTGACCGTCTGGCGTAGCGAGCAGGTCTAACCGCCAGACGCAAAAAAGCCGCCCGAAGGCGGCTTCGATTCAGTCAACACTGAAATTACGGGCAGTCACCTTGGCCGGGCTTCAGGCCTCGCGACGCATTGCAAACCGTGCCAGATTGCGTGAAGACCATGGTGGGCTGGCCGGCGGCGGGAATGGTCGGGGTCAGAATGTAGGTCAATGCCACGCCGCCAGCATCGGTAGCACCCGTGGTGGTGTTGATCGCGCCGGTAGCAGCGGTGATCGTGACTGCCGCCGTGACGTTCTTGGTCGTCGCGGTTGGCGTATTGGGGATTCCATTGGAGCCAAGCGTGACGCAGTTGGCGAGCACATTGCCTTGTTCGGACATGCAAACTGCGAAAGCCTGCTTGAAGGCCGTCATTTCAGCCGCAGCGCCAGCTGCGCGCGTGCGCGATGTGTAGTCCGAGTACTGCGGAATCGCGATTGCAGCCAAGATGCCGATGATCGCAACAACGATCATCAATTCGATGAGGGTAAAGCCAGCTTGAGCGCGGCGAGCGAGAGTGCGATGGTTCATGAAAATCCTCGGTTGGGTTGAGTTTCGCCAGGAGACTTTCTCCCGGAGCGCTTACGTAACCGCAGGACGTGTGCCAAGCGCATGGCGACGAAATTTGAGAACTAAGGGATTGCTTTTATGGGTGAAAACCCCAAAGTCCGATGCAATTCCTCCAGCCAATTGAGACAAATTGTGTTTTTAGTGAACAAATTTGTCAGATTGCGCGGCCATTGTGACCCATCACGTCAGCACCTGATCGCCGATCTCGAAGAGCAGGTAGGCCCGCATTCCTGCTTCGAGCATCGTTCGTCCCCAGGCCGCCCTCGAACTCTCTGCGCAGCGGGCAATCCAGCCGGGCTGCTGTTTCACTTCGCCATCAAACGTCGCCCCTGATGACGCAGGGCATAGGTGCATTCCCATGCTCTCCATGATCGGATTGGCATGGGAGGGGTCAGTGCTGTAGGCGGGTACTGGCACCTGCCCTTCGCCTGGCACGTACACAACCGGGCCATCTTCCAGCATCTCGGCGGGTATGCCTCGCGTGCGGGCCACCCAATAGTCGAGTGGACGACCCGAAAGGTCAGCGACCCTGGGCAACCCCCCGGTCGATTCGGGCGGAAGAAGATCGCCGACCAGCTGGTCAATGCTCACTTGAAAGAAGCGGGCAATCTGCAGCAGCTCAGACGCTCCAGGTTCGCCTTGGCCCGCCTCCCATCGCATGAGCGTGCGCGAGGAAATGCCAATAGCTTCACCAAGTTGAATCTGAGAAAGCAGTCGATCGGTGCGCAGTTTTTTCAAGTTCGGTAGAGCCATACACGAAGGATAACGCCCATGATTCGCTGCCAAACTGCTAGCCTTACAGCATGAAGATCGGTGCGGGTTTTTTTGTGTTTTTGGCTGTGCTGAGTGCTGGGTGCGATCAGCTCAACAACGAAGAGCCAGATTTCGGCGCTTCCGTTGTGGCGCGTTACATTCAGGCAGCCCGAGTGAAATGTGATGCTGCGGAGGTGCCCGAACTATGGGAATGCGCAGAGCTGGGTCGAGAGAAGAAGGAGGCTTGGTTGGCGGCTCGTTCAGCACTGGATTCCTACGAGGCGTTCAAGAGTGGCTGCTATCCCGCAGCAGGCATGACCAAGTGTGAATCAATGATCGAGAAGGCCCTGCTCAAAACGCCCCGGCCGCAAAGGGCGGCCGAGCGCCCAGTCGGATCGACAGCGCTTTGAGCGCCTCTTCTGCTGAGTCTTCAAACTCAACTGAGCAGGCCAGCATGAGATTCAGCCCGAGGCCGAAGTCCTCAATGGCCATTCCGCCCATGTCGCGCAGCACGCCCGCCATATCAGGCTCAGTTGGCACCTGTCGACGGACCTTGCGCAGGTAGTCGCCCTTCCCCACCCCGTACGCAACCACGGGCAAGCCCAACATCACGGCTGCGCCTACTTCGAAGACGGTGCCCGAGTCGGGTTCAGTGCCGCGGAACGGCATGAGGTTCGCCGCGACACTATCAGCGCGCCGCAGCAGCGCAAGGTTCGCGTCGTAGATGCTTTGCGCCGTCTGGGCGCCAGCCGCTGTGCCATCGATCGGCACCAACCCCTCCAGGCCAAAGGCCTCTGCGACGCGGGCAAGCCGCTGCAGATGCTCGACCGCATCGGGGCGGAAAACATCGGGACCGGCTAGGTAGACGCTTGGCATGGCAGCGAGTATGCCGACAAGGCCTGCGCGCTCTAGTGGCACTTTTTCACGATTCACTGCTACTGACCGTGCGGTCATAAATCAGCGACCATGTGAGCAAACTATTTTGCGGAAACCTCTTGCGTTGCTTGCAAACTTGTTTGCATAATTCATCCCAACGCAGCACCCCGCTGCCTCTTGGAGTGAAGAACATGGACTCTCTGCTGCTGATTGACTCGCAGCTCTTCCAGGAAGAGTGCGAAGTCATCGTTACCGAGCATCCGGATGACGAGGCTGCGAAGGCCTTCGTCGCGGAATGCCTGGCTGGCGACGAACTGTCGCTCGAGGTGCTGTCGTGATGGCGCCGAACTTCTCGGGCATCCGTCGTGCGGCCGTGCCTGTCGTCGATCTTGAGCTCGTACCCACCGAAGCCGAACTCTTGGCTCGTGACCGTGCGGTGAACGCCAAGAAGAACTCCAACGACTGGGATGGGCTGACGGTCCACTTTGCGCACAGCGAAGAAGTGCAGCGCTCGCGAGGTGTGCTGTGAAGATCGAAACCGGCACGGTCACCATCGTGCGCATCACGGGCATTGAGGCGTCTCACAGCCTCGACCCGATTCGCGTCACGCTCGATGACATCGAGCCCGGCAAGGGGCGCATCACCATCGAGTGCTGGGGCAAAGCATGGGCCTCCTACTGGGGCGGCATGGGGTCGCAGACCATCGCTCAGTTCTTCGTTGGGTGCAACAACGGCTACCTGATCGACAACCTCGCCTACGGCCAACAACTCGAGCGCACACGGTACAGCGCAGATGCGCTAGTCAAGCTTGCCGAGAAGACGATCTGCGAACGCCGCAGGAGCGCGACGCCGGCATGGCTCGACTTGGGCGGACTCGAAAAGGACGCGGCGCGCGAGCTGTTCAACGACGTGGGCGACCTTGCCTACCTCGAAGACCCGATGTCCTGCTGGAGCCAGTCCACCTTGCTCACGTCGATCTTCGGCGAGGAGTGGTTCCACTACATCGACGGACGCGCTGCGGAGCCGAACCCGGAGTACGTCTACCTCGACCGGATCGTCACTGCGGTGCGCGAGGCGCTCCAATGCCTGCAGGCCTCCAAGGCCGAACAGACTGAAGAGGTGGCGGCATGAAGGACAACCGAATCATGGAGACGCATGAGGTTGCCTTCCCCTTCGTGCGCGGCACCTTCGCGGCCTACGACGAGCAAGGCGTCACCGAGTTGCCCACGTGGCTCCCAGGCACTCGCCTCGAAACGGCTGATGACGAAGGGTATGACAGCGAGTACCAAGCCGACGGCATGGGAAAGATGGTCTTGCATGTTGTCGGCCGCTTCAGGCCTGGCAAGTACCCGGAGCACACTTTCTACCTGCGCAGCTTCATCGATCCGGATGGCGGCGCGTTCGGCAAAGACAAGCTGCGCGTGATCTCGTCTGCGGCGTTCAAGCGGATGCTCAAGGGCTACCGCCACGAGTTCGCGCTTCCAGAGACGGAGGCCGCATGAACACGCGCCGCTACCCCCGCACGACGGATGAGGCCTTCGGCCCCTACAACCGCTCGAGCCAGTGCGTGATCGTCCCCATGCCCGACGACCGCGACGGCCCCACTGCTGCCGACTTCGCGCTCTACATCGCGTTCGTGATCGCCCTCTTCGTCGTCATCAAGTTCGATGACGCGCCTACCGCGCCTCAGGCGGCGCCCCAAACCACCGCCATCGCGGCGAACAAGGAGTGACCGTGAACGTTCTCCACAGCCCCATCGGCGACTCCGCCGACGCAGCCGACGAGCTGCCCCGCACTCCCCTTTCCACCGCTATCAGCGGCCTTGCTGCTGCCATCTTTGCCGTGTCTTGCATTGCTGCCGCGGCTATTCATTTCATCAGAGGTTGAACATGACCGAAGTTCTTGAGCGGCCGACTCTGGCCATCGCCGAATACTCCCCGACGGCTGCCGCACTGGCAGACCTGCGCGCCCGCATGGCTGACGTGGTCTATGACCTGTCCACCGGCAAAGGCATGGACATTGCCAAGAAGGACCGCGCCGAGGTCCGCAGCCTGCGCACGGCACTGGAGGCCAAGCGCGTCGAGCTCAAGGCGCCGGCACTGGAGCGCTCGCGGCTGATCGACGCTGAGGCCAAGGCGCTGACCGCCGAGCTGCTGGAGCTTGAGCAGCCCATCGACGCGCAGATCAAGGCCGAGGAGGCGCGCAAGGCAGCCGAGAAGGAGGCGCGCGAAGAGGCCGCCCGCAAGGAGGCTGCCGCCATCCAGGTGCGCATCGACGGCATCCGGGCCTTCGCGGTCATCCCTGCCAACGTCAAGGCGGCAGGCATTCAAGTCTCTATCGACAACCTGCGGGCCGTCGAGGTATCGCTGGATGCTTTCGGGGATCGTGCCGGTGAAGCAGCGCAGGCGAAGGCCCAGACGCTGGAACGCATGGATGACCTGCTGGATGCAGCGCAGGAGCGTGAGGCCGAAGAGCAGCGCCTGGCCGCCGAGCGCGAAGAACTGGCACGCCTCCGTGCCGAGCAGGAGAAGCGCGACGCCGCTGAGCGTGAGCGCATCGCTGCAGAGCAGAAGGCCCAGGCCGAGAAGCTGGCCGCCGAGCGCGCCGCCTTCGAGAAGGAGCAAGCCGCTGCCCGCGCTGAAGCCAAGAAGCGCGAGGACGCCGACCGCGCCCGCCGCGACGAAGAAGACCGGCTGGCCCGCGAGGTGCGCGCCGCCGAAGACAAGCGTATCGCCGACGCCCGGGCCGCACTGGAAGCTGAGCAGCGCGCCGCGCGCGAGGCCGAGGAAGCCAAGGCCGCAGCCATTCGCAAGGCCGAGCAGGAAGCTGCCGACGCCGCAGCCGCTGCTGAGCGCAAGCGCCTGGATGACGAGGCCGCTGTCCGTCGTGCCGAAGAACAACGTCTCGCAGAGGAGGCGCGCGCCAAGGCGCAAGCCGAAGCGCGGAGAGCGGCAAAGATCGCCGCGCAGTTGGCCTCCGCGCAGCGCCACGGCCCCATGATGCTCGACGTTCTCAAAGGGACGGTCCTCCCCTTCCTCGATAACGAGTGCAAGGACATGCCTGCCGATGCCGAGCGCCGCATCGTCCGCACGGCAATCGCAACTGTCGAGGCTGTCGGGAGCATTGCATGAGCACCGCGCCCGCCCTGCCGCAAGGTCAGTTCGAGTACTCGTGGAGCGTGCTCGACGAGCCCATCGTCTGCCACCTCGAATACAGCCCCGCTGAAGGCGACGGATGGAACGAGCCGCACTACCCCGATTCGGTCAGCCTCTGCGCCGCCTACCTGAACGGGACCGACCTCCTCGACCTGCTGTCCGCTCAGCAGTGCCGACGCATCGAAGAACTGGCGCTGATCGAGCACACCGAATACATGCGTGGCGAAGCCGACGAGGCCCGCATCCAGCATTACATCAAATCCCGGGAGTACGCATGAACACCGATACCGAAGTCGCCATCCTTGAACTGGAGCCCGCGCAGCTTCAAGAGGCTCCGCAGCAGCATGCAGTCGCTCTGGCCGACAACTCGCCCATGTCGATGATGCTCGCCGCCCAGCGCCAAGGGGCGAGCCTTGCGGACGTGCGAGAGATGATGGCGATTCATCGCGAGATGAAGGCCGACGAGGCCCGCGAGATCTTCCGGGCTGACTTCGCCGCCTTCCGTGGCGAGAACGTCATCATCCCGAAGACGAAGCATGTGGACCGGGGCCGCGGCGGCTCGTTCGACCAGGCCGAGTACGACGAGGTTTGCCGCCGACTGTCTCCTGCGCTGTCGCGCCACGGGTTCTCGTTCCGCCACGACCAGAAGTTCGGCCTTCGCCGAATGATGACCGAGGGCGTCGAGAGCGATGTCGGCTGGGTGTGGGTGACGTGCCACCTCGAGCACCGCAAGGGCCACGCCGAATGCCTGGAGCTCGAAGGGCCTCCCGGCGACCTGAGCGTCAACACCCCGACGCAGAACATGCAGACGACGGCCAGCTACCTCAAGCGCCAGTCTTTGCTTGCCATCACGGGCACCGCGACCGGCGGCGAGGACGACGAAGCCAAGATGCGCAAGGGCGGCGCGAGCGAAGAAGAAAAGCGGATTGCGTACTGGAAGGAGAAGGTAGCGCTGGCGGAAACGGCGCGCGACCTGCAGGACGTTCGTCGCGACGGAACGAAAGACTTCCAGGTGACGAAGGACTCTGCCGGGTACTCCGCATTTGCGGTGGCAGTCAAGGCGCGTGCTGTGCAACTGGAGGCTGTCCATGCGTGACATCAAATTCCGCTGCTCTTCCATCGGCAAGCTGATGACCGAGCCCAAGACGCAGAAGGAGGGGCCTCTTTCTGTCGGCGCGAAAACTTATATTCGCGAGCTCGCCGCGCAGGAGATCTTCGGCGTCGACTTTGAGGTGTCGAGCAAGCAGATGGAAAAGGGCATCCTGGTTGAGCAGGACTCCATCGACCTGCTGAATCGTGTCCGCGGCCTGTCGCTGACGAAGAACACCGAACGCCGCTCGAATGACTTCCTGACCGGCGAGTGCGACCTGTTCGATGCGCCGGCGCGCCGTGGTCATGACACGAAATCGTCGTGGTCTATCGCGACCTTCCCGATCGCCACCGTGGACTGCGAGGACAAGCTCTATGAGTGGCAGATGCGCGGCTACATGGCGCTCTGGAACGCCGACGAGTGGGAGGTGGACTACTGCCTCGTCGACACGCCCGAGAAGCTGATCGGCTTCGAGCCGCTGGCCATGCACGTCGTCGGGCACATCCCCGAGAACATGCGCTTGACCTCATGGACCGTCACGCGCGACCTGGACAAGGAAGCCGCGATGTTCCAGAAGGTGATGCACGCCCGCGCCTACATGGCCGAGGTGATCGCTGAGTTCGACCGCTCGCATTCGGTCGCCGAACTTCTTCAAGCTGCCTGAGGCCCACCATGCCCCCCACAGACAGCAGAGCGCTCGAAGCTCGTATTTACGACACCGTGGAGCATCACGCCAACAGCACGTTCAGCTACGACGGTCGTGTGCCTAACGGCTACATGTTGGCGCTTGAGCAGCATCGCCAGAACGGAATCGAGAAGGTCCGCATTGCTCTTTCCGCCGCCCCTCAAAGCGATGGATGGAGGCCAATCTCGGACGCTCCTGAAGGAGTTCTCCTCGTGGTCGGCTGGCTCGACCCCGAAGACACCGAGCACCCAGAGCGCCACGACTTCGACTACCTGGAAGACGGCGTTTGGCAGCAGCACTCCAACAACGTGGAGCACTTCGACATGTGCGCTCCGCCCGGCAGTCGAGGCCCGAGCAACGAGGCGCCCTACACGCACTTCATGCGAGTCGCCGCGATCCCGACCACCCAGACCGAAGGACAGAGCCATGGCCAATGAAGCAACCCTGTTCGAGCACGACGATGGCCGCTATGCCGTGGGCACTGGCTCGCCTGCTTTCACCATCGGCGACCCAGCATGGCACCGTGTCGGGCCTGTCGATGTGTCCGCCCTCACCGCCACCGCCCAACCCCAGGCAGATACGGCAGAGTCGGAAGAGGTGGCCGCGCTGATCGTGCGAGACGTGGCCGAATCCGAGCCGGCCGACCCCGAGCATCCGTCCACGTTGTGCGTGCGCGGGGAAGACCTCGCCATCTTCATCGTGAACCGCCTCGCCCTCACCTCCCCCGTAGCGCCCGAGCAGATAGTGGCGGAAAACTTCATCGGCTATCTCTGCCGTGCATGGGGAGAGACCGATCTCCCCAGTGCCGAGCTGGTCGCGGACTGGGATGGTGTGCGCCGCTTCATGGTCCGTGAGTGGCTCGGCGAGGAAGACGCGACCGACTACGACGGCACGCCGACCCTGCCGGCCATCATGGAAGAGATCGAGGGCCGCGACTGGCGTGGCGAAGGCGAATGGCACATCGAGTTCGAGATCGGCGGCGTGAGCGTTGAACAGGTCTTCGGCACTGCCATCACCGCTTCACCCGAGGCAGCACCAGCGGCAGCGCAGCCGATGTTTTTTGCCAGTGCTGAACAGGCGAACGCGCTGCAAGACCGGCCCGAAGACAGCGAAGGCGGCGTATACCTCCCACTCCGCAAGACCGCAGCGGGCAAGTTCACCATGCCGCTGTATGCCGCACCCACCGCAGCGACACCGGCCGCACCGAGCGCGGGGGTGAGCCCCGACGACGACCTGCTGGTGGCGTGCATCACGCTGAACGGAACCACGCTGACCGTCGAAGCGAACGCCCTTGCAGACATGTTCGGCACGGACGACGAGCAGCACACCTACGAACTGACGTTCAAACGCATGACGCGCGCTGCCTTCGAGGCGCTGGGAGAGTTCAATGGCTTCTGATCAGAAATTCAGCGATTGGTACTTCACCTTCTGCGAGGCGCACAACCGCACGCCCAGCCAGGAGGAAGTCTGGAACGCCGCCCTCGCCCAGCCCGCGCCCGTGCAGGCAGGAGCACAGCAGGCGGCAGGACGCGAGCCGTTCGTCGAGTGGCAGTGGAAGTTCGCGAACAAGCACGGACGCAACCCAACTGCCGAAGACGCCTACGCCGCCCCCACTCAGGCAGTGGCGGGAGATGCGAAGGGAGAAACAGCATGAGCCGCAGTGGACTTATCGAAGACGACGGTGACGATCCGCTGGCACATGGCCGGTGGCGTGGCGCAGTCAAGAGCGCCATCAACGGGAAGCGCGGGCAAGCGTTCCTGCGAGAACTCGCTGCGGCGCTCGATGCGATGCCCGAAAAGGCCCTCGTCGCAGGGGAGTTGGAGACGGGAGACGGCTGCCTTTGCACTCTCGGCGTGATCGGGAAAGCGCGCGGCCTCGACCTCGGAAGGATGGACATCGACGACTACGACGCCATCGCCGGAAGCCTCGGTGTGAACGCCAAGATCGCCCAGGAAATCATGTGGGAGAACGACGAGACGTTCAGCGACTTGGAATACGTGCGCGTCGAAATCTGCGGGCCGATGCGCGGTGACTTCTTCGACCGATTCTGGCGCAGCGAACGACACAAGCGGGATGTTTGTGTTGTCAAGGCCGACGCGGAACACCTACGCTGGAAGCACATGCGTGCATGGGTCGCGGACAACATTCGCGATGCCGAACTCGCCGCACTCAAGGGCGCGAGCCCTTCCGAGGGGGACAACCATGGCTGATCCAACCCTCAAATCCACGTCGGTGCAGATCAAGTACAGCAGCAGCGACGGCTACCGCAGTGAGGTCGGCTTCGGCAGCAATCGAGCGCCCACGCCGCAAGCGGCCTTGATCGGCAGCATTGAAGAGTTGGCGCGCGTCCTCGCGCTGTTCGGCTTCGAGGCTGAGGCCAAGTCTGCGGTAGATGGCGCATTTCGGCGTGTTGCCGCGTGGCGAGCAGCCTCCAAGGCAGCGAAAGAAGCCCACGGCATCGCTCCTGCTGGCGGGATTGGAGGCGAGTGATGGCAGACCAAACAGAAGTGAAGCTGCCCGAGAGCCTGGAGGTGGTGGCAATCGTCGAGAACGAATACTCTCGCCGAAATCTTCATCAGGCCAAGGCGGTAGGCATCACTGCAAACGTGGTGACAGCGCTTACACGACTACGTGCGATGAAGAGGACGCCCGTGTGGATGTTGGCAGCACTGGAAGGCATCCAATCGCGAGCTGCAGGCCTGCCGCATGAAATGGCCCTGTGGCGCGACACCGCCCCGGATCGACCTGCATACGTGCACTGCCATCTCTCCGACGCCGAATCCGCCCTCAAGGCCCGTGACGCGGAGATCGAGCGGCTGAGGGGCGGAACGGCGCGACTCTACAACGCTGGCCTGTTGCTATCAAACTGGGCCTTCAACATGGCTCGGCGCGAGGGCCAACCACTATCGGCTGAAGACTGCTACTGCCTGAAGCTCATGCAAGAGCGCTGGGACGCCGCCCTGAAGGAGCCCTCATGAGCACCATTCGCGATGAGTTTGAGGCGCTGTTGCCGGAACCAGTGGCTACCGTCGATGCAGACGGCTTTCTGGTCGTGCTGAGTGGCGGCTACATCCCAACGCACGCCAAGCTCTACACCGCCGCCCAGATGCGCGCGATGTTCGACGCCGCCACAGAGCGCGCCGCAAAGCAGGAGCGCGAAGAGTGCGCCAAGCTGTGCGAATCCCTCAAGTCAAACTGGAACTACTGTGCCGCTGCAATCAGGGCGCGAGAGGATGGGGTGGCGGGATGACGGATCGCGAACTTCTTGAGGCGGCTGCGAAGGCTGCGGGGATCGAGTTGGCCGAATGGACTGGCGACAGCCCTGAAGAGACGGTTCCTCGCCGATATTGGTCGCCCACCATTGGCAACTACTGGAATACGCTAGAGGACGACGGCGACGCGCTACGGCTGGCGGTGAAGCTGGAGCTTTTCGATCTCGACAAGCTGCTCGTGGAACTGGACATGCATGAGCGTGCCGCGAGCCACCACCTTGACCCGCTCGCCGCCACTCGCCGCGCAATCACCAGAGCCGCCGCCGAGATCGGGCGGGCTCGCGATGGGGGAGAAATGGGATGAGCGCAAGCACCGAAGCACCGGCCAAGGCCAAGAAGCCCGCGGCAGCACCGATCGTCCACATCCGCCCCCTCTACCTGGCTCGCCCCGATGCGGCAGCCTTCCTGGCCATCTCGGAGAGCACGCTGGACAACCTGGTCGCGCGCGGCGAACTTCCAAAGCCTCGAAAGGTGAGCAAGGGCCGCACCGCCTGGCTTGTCGAAGAACTGGAAGTGTGGGGCCGCGAACGCCCCCTGTCGGACCACCTGCCGCCGGAGAATTGCGGCTATGGCCGGGCTGGAACGCCGACAGCCGCTTGATTCGACGTGACGCTCCAGGCGTAGGTTTTGGCGTAGGTTTCAGCGAAACTGCAGTGTTTTCGCTTGAGGGCGAGGTTCTACCATTGAACTACACCCGCAGCAGGCGCGGATTCTAACGTCAGTTCACTCGCACACGGCGCACGCTCAGGTCTGCAGCGCATCCCTTCGCAGCCGCAGCGCCGCACGCCCTTGCGGCGTGATGAGCAGGACGACGGCGACGCGCGGGCCCGTGCCGCTGGCGGCCGGTGGCAGCACGGCTTCGATGAGGTGCGCGGCGACCAGCATGGTCGCGCAGTGGATGTCGGCTTCGTCGCGGACCGCCATCGGGAACGACGCGTCTTCGATGCGCTCCAGAAAGTCCATGGGCATGGGAAGGCTCCTGAGGAAACGAGGCGCAGTCTAGGTCGTTGCGCCCTCGAAAATGCAGCCCGGATAGGTTGCTTTTGTAACCAAATCGACAGGTCGCACGGTGCGAGCGCCGTGCGAGAACTTTCGCCCGACAGCGCCTCGCCACCCGCGTCTCAGCGCGGTGCACGCATCCGTGCGAAATCGCCGCAGGCCAGCACGATGGGCCCGTGCGGATCGGCCCGGAAGCGCGCCACCGCCGCCGCCGAGATCACGTCGAAATGCCGCTTGCAGGCATGCAGCGTGTGCTCGCCGATTTCCTTCGCGCCGAGCGCATCGTGCAGCACGTCTTGCGAAATCTGCGCCAGCACGCGCGCGCCGTCGGGACCGTCGGGGTACACGGCGAAACGCACCGTGGCCGTATCGAAGCAGTAGATGCCTTCGAAGTCCATCTCTTTGTCTCCGTCACCATGGGGTCAGGATTCGGCGCGCGCGACGCGACGCGTGGTGATGGACTGGCGCGCATGTTCGGGAAGGAAGCGGCCTACAGCCTCGGCGCGTGCCTCAGGCCGAGCCGCTCGTCACCGGCCTGGTGAGCGTCGACGTCGCCTTGGCGCCCAGCGTCATCTCGGTGATCCACGACACGAGCAGCGCGCCATAGGCCTGGCGCGATTCCAGGCGCGACAGCGCGTGGTCCGCGCCGGACAAGGTGCGGTAGGTCGCCGAGCGCACGCGCTTGAAGGCGGCGAGGTAGTTCTCGATGACGGGGTGCGGCACGGTCTGGTCGTCTTCCGATTCGACGATGAGCACGTCGCCGGTGAAGGCCGCGCAGGCCGCGAGCGCGCGGTTGTCGTCGGGCCCGACGAGCGTGCGGCGGTAGGCCACGAGGTCGGAGCGGCTCAGCAGGCCCTTGGGCGTGTCCCACTCGCCGTCGCGGTACAGCGCGGGCGCGCGCAGCGCGAGCCAGCGCACGGGCCGCATCGCACTGACGAGCGCGGCCAGGTAGCCGCCGTAGCTGCTGCCGACGATGGCGACGGCTGCGGGGTCGACGGTCGGGTGGCCCACCAGCGCGTCGTAGGCGGCGAGCACGTCGCGCAGGTTGTCTTCGCGCGTCACCTGCTGGCGCAGCCCTTCATGGCGCGCATGGCCGCGCAGGTCGAAGGTCAGGCAGACGCAGCCGAGCGCGGCGATCTCCTGCGCGCGCTTGAGGTACTGCTCCTGGCTGCCGTCCCAG
>Ga0247823_10000178_pt1 | contig 53246 bp, 37 predicted proteins | sample 13C_PalmiticAcid_2_FD_192426 | JGI IMG/M metagenome (GOLD analysis project Ga0247823, IMG submission 192426) | Soil microbial communities from agricultural site in Penn Yan, New York, United States - 13C_PalmiticAcid_Day30 | ecosystem: Environmental > Terrestrial > Soil > Agricultural land... | reverse complement strand
ATCGCGTCGACGAACACCACGTCGTCCGGGATCTGCCATTTGGCGATCTTGCCCTCGTAGAACGCCAGCAGTTCCTCGCGCGTGAGCTCGGCGCCTGGCTTCTTCACCACCACCACGATGGGACGCTCATCCCACTTGGGGTGCTTCATGCCCACGCAGGCGGCCATCGCCACGGAAGGGTGTGCCATGGCGATGTTTTCCACGTCGATCGAGCTGATCCACTCGCCGCCGGACTTGATCACGTCCTTGCTGCGGTCGGTGATCTGCATGAAGCCGTCGGCGTCGATGGTGGCCACGTCGCCGGTGGGGAACCAGCCATGCCCCTGCGCGTCGTAGCGCAGCGGGTCGCCGCCCTCACCCTTGAAGTAGCTGGCGATGATCCAGGGCCCGCGCACCAGCAGGTCGCCGTAGGCCTTGCCGTCCCAGGGCAGTTCTTCACCGGCCTCGTTGACGATCTTCATGTCGGCGCCGAAGATGGCGCGGCCCTGCTTAAGCCGGACCTTGAGCTGGTCTGCGGGCGAAAGCGTCAGCTGCGCGTTCTTCAGCGTGCAGACCGTGCCCAGCGGCGACATCTCGGTCATGCCCCAGGCGTGCAGCACGTCCACGCCGTACACGTCGTTGAAGGCGCTGATCATGGCCGGCGGGCAGGCCGAGCCGCCGATGACGGTGCGCTTGAGGGTGCTGAACTTCAGGTTGTTGGCCTGCAGGTGGCCCAGCAGCATCTGCCAGACCGTGGGCACGCCCGCAGCCATGGTCACCTTCTCGGCTTCGATGAGCTCATAGACCGACTTGCCGTCCAGCGCCGGGCCAGGGAACACCAGCTTGCAGCCGATGGCCGCCGCCGCGTACGGCAGGCCCCAGGCGTTGACGTGGAACATGGGCACCACGGGCAGCACGCTGTCGCGCGCCGAGAGGCACATGGCGTCGGGCAGCGCCGCACCGAATGCGTGCAGCAGCGTGGAGCGGTGCGAGTACAGCGCGGCCTTGGGGTTGCCGGTGGTGCCGCTCGTGTAGCACATGCTCGAGGCGGAGTTCTCGTCGAAGGTCGGCCAGTCATACGTGGTGGGCTGTTGTCCCATCCAGGCCTCGTAGCTCCGCAGGCCGGGAATGCCACTGTCGGCCGGCAGCTTGTCCGCGTCGCACAGCGCGATCCAGTGCTTCACCGTCGGGCACTTGGCCGCCACCGCCTTGACCAGCGGCAGGAAAGTCATGTCGAAACAGACCGCCTTGTCTTCCGCGTGGTTGACGATCCAAACCAGTTGCTCGGGGTGCAGGCGCGGGTTGAGGGTGTGCAGCACGCGGCCGGTGCCGCTCACGCCGAAATACAGTTCCAGATGGCGGTAACCGTTCCAGGCCAGCGTGGCCACGCGGTCGCCCTGTGGCAGGTCCAGGCCGTCCAGCGCATTGGCCACCTGGCGCGAGCGGCTCGCGATCTGGCCCCAGGTGCTGCGGTGGATGTCGCCTTCCACACGGCGGGACACGATTTCGCCACTCGCGTGGTGCCGCTCGGCATGCACGATCAGCGAAGAAATCAAAAGGGGTTGGCTCTGCATCTGGCCCAGCATGGGGAGTCTCCTGTCGATGAGGGGGTTGGAATCGGCGTTCATCGTAGCGGGTTGCCCCGCACGGCTGCCCCGGGGATATCCAGGGGGGATGCCCTCGGTGTCCGTTGCGGGACACGCTACCTCGGCCTTCATCAACATGGTGTTGCGTCGAATGGAGTGAATGGCGGTGGCTTGATCTGCCTCAAGGCACGGCGCTGATCTGCGCGGCCGTGAGCGAGGCGTTGAAATGCAGCTGACCGGGCCAGGCCGGCCAGGTGGCGCCCAGTGTGGCGTGGTTGGGGTTGCCGGTGCGGGCGAACTGGCCGACGCTGGCCATCATGTGGCCCGACAGCGCCTCGCGCCCTGCCCGGTTGGCGTTGCCGCCGATGGCGTTGGCGAACAGCGAGGGGCCGAAGTTGCCGAACACGAACGGCAGGTCGAAGGCGTGCGCGGCGCCGTACACCGTGTTCCACGGCGCGGGTTGCTGCGCCCAGTCGAACCGGTAGTGCCAGATGTCGGCCTGCTGCGTGCGCAGCGTGTTGAGCACGTTGTCTCGGCCGGCACCGAAGGACGCCGCCGTGAGTTGCGCGGCCCGCGCGGTCCAGCCGGTCACGGCCGCGTTGGACGGCAGGTACGCGGCGTTGAGGAAGTCGCCCTCGGTCAGCAGCGTCGGCGCATTCGGGTCGAAGCCGAACAGCAGGTTGAAGAGCTGGGCGTCGGTCACGATGAAGCCGGCGGGCCCGCCCAGCAGCGTGAGGAAGCCGGGGAACAGCTTGCCCTCTTCCGCCGTGGTGCCGGCCAGAACGGGGACCTTGTTGTAACGGCCCGCCGCGAACTCGTTGATCGGGTTCAGCGGCAGCACCGTGCCGTCGGGAATCGGGCCTGAACCCGTGAGGTTGTTGGCCAGCAAGGTGGTGAGCACGGTGCCGCCGGCCTTGCCGCGCAGGTAGTCCGCCACCTGCGGCGCCGACTGCGTGGCGATGTAGGCCTGCGCCGTTGGCAGGTCGACGGCCAGGCCATCGGCGATCACCAGCCGGGCCAGCAGCGCATTGCCCTGCGCCAGCGAGGCCGCTGCGTCGTTCAGCGAGGGGATGGTGCCCACCGGCAGGTTGCTCGCCAGCGAAATGCCGCCCGAGATCGGCACGGCCTTGTGGAACAGGCCGGCGCCCAGCGGCGAGGCGAGCAGCGACCAGACGTTGGTCGCGCCGGCCGACTGGCCCATCAGCGTCACGTTGGCCGCGTTGCCACCGAAGACGGCGGCGTTCTGCTGCACGAACTTGAGGCCCTGCACGATGTCGAGCAGGGCGAAGTTGCCCGAATCCTCCGCGCTGTCGAGCCCGGTCTTGAGCTGCGGCAGGTTCATGAAGCCCAGCACGCCCAGGCGGTAGTTGAGCGTGACCACCACCGCATTGGCGCTGCGCGCCAGGGCCGCGCCGTCGTAGATCGGGTCGGCGGTGTAGCCGGTGATGTTGCTGCCGCCGTGCACGAAGACGATCACGGGCAGCCCGGTGGTGGCGCTGGCCGGCCGCCACACATTGAGGAACAGGCAGTCCTCGCTGCCCACCGGCGTGTTCAGCGTCGCGCCGATCGTGGCGTCGAAACGGTTGTTGGCGCCCGGCCCGTAGAGGCGGCCGTTCTGCAGACAGGCCGCGCCGAACTGGGTGGTGTCGCGTGTGCCGCTCCAGGCCGCCACCGCCGCGGGCGCCTTCCAGCGCCGCGCGCCCACCGGCGGCTGGGCGAACGGAATGCCCTTCCAGGCGTAGGTGCCGTTGGAGGCCGCGTCGTTGCGGCCCTTGATCGTGCCCTGGGCGATCTGCCGGACCTCCGGCCCCGGGACGGGCGGCGTCTCGCCGGACCCGCCGCCGCCGCAGGCCATCAAAGTCAGGCAGGCTGCGCCCGCCACCCACCACCGTGTGTTGCTGCCCATGTCTTGTCTCCTGTGATTCTTTGAAGCGATAACCCGCTTGCGCCAGCGCCTGAAATCCTTTTGAATTCCAGCTTCCCGCCGATGCCCACCGTCCTCGGAAATTCTAGGATCGGGTGCCTGATACGCCGCTATCGCAACACGACCAATCGAGTGACTTCACGACGCCACCACCCCAGCCGAAGAAGCAGTTCCGCCCTCTGGGTCAAATGCCTCGCCGACATGTTTGCCTCCCGGGGCCTGGACGCGCCGCGCCTGCTGGCCGGCGCGCGCATCGACGACGCCCTGCTGCAGGACCCGGACGGGCGGGTCGAGGTCGATGACATCACCCGCCTGTGGGAACTGGCCGTCGCCTGGTCGGGCAACCCGGCCCTGGGCATGGACCGCGAGCTGCCGGCGCGGCATGTCAACTTCGACATGGTCGGTTACGTGATGCTGGCCAGCCCGACCCTCAAGGCCGGGCTGATCAACCTCTCGCGCTACTACGCCGTGATCTCGGACGCGATCACGCTCGACCTCGAACCCGACGGCAGCAACCACTGGATGGTGCTGGGCCTGATCGGCAACACACGGCCGCTGCCGCGCCAGCGCCTGGAATACAGCCTGCTCACGGTGGCCACGCTGTGCCGCTGGATCACGCGGCGCGACGTGCAGCCCCAGGCCGTGGAGTTCGTCGACCCCGAGCCGGCGGATGCCCGGCCCTATGTGGCGGCGTTCGGCTGCCCGGTGCGCTTCGGCCAGCCGCGCAACCGGCTGCTGCTGACCAACCGGGACCTGGAGATGCCGCTGCTCTCCAGCGACCCGGTGCTGTTCGACATGCACCAGCGCGTGATCGAGTCGCGCCTGGTGCGGCTGGGCCACGCCAGCACCGGCCAGCGCGTGACCGAGGAAATCATCCACCGCCTGCACCTGGGCGAGCCGCGCCGCGAAGACATCGCCAGCAGCCTGGCCATGGCCGACCGCACCCTGCAGCGCCGCCTGCGCGAGGAAGACACCAACTTCCAGCAGCTGCTGGACGACGCCCGGCGCGACCTGGCGCAGAAATACCTGGCCGAAGACCGCTACACCCTGGGCCAGGTGGCCGACTTGCTGGGCTTCGCCGACCAGAGCAACTTCTTCCGCGCCAACAAGCGCTGGTTCGGCGTGTCGCCGGGGCAGTACCGCGCCCGCCTGGCCGAGAGCGAGCCGCTGGCCGCGTCGCTGAACGCGTCGGATTGACCCTGCGCCCCGCCATGTCGGCCCCGATGCGGACAATGGTGGACATGAACCGACCCGTCGACATGGCCGCCAGCCTGGCGCTTGGCCTGGCCTGGCACAACCGCTTCGCCAGCTTGGGCGAAGCCTTCTACACCCTCAGAGCCCCCACCCCCCTGCCCTCGCCCCACTGGGTGGGCACGAGCCCGGCCGTGGCCGATCTGCTGGGCCTGGACCGGGCCTGGCTGTCCTCGCCCGCCGCGCTCGACGCCTTCACCGGCAACCTGCCCATCGCGGGCACACAGCCGCTGGCCAGCGTGTACAGCGGCCACCAGTTCGGCCAATGGGCCGGCCAGCTGGGCGACGGCCGCGCCATCCTGCTCGGCGAGGTGGACACGCCCTCGGGCCCGCAGGAGGTGCAGCTCAAGGGCGCCGGCCTGACGCCGTATTCGCGCATGGGCGACGGCCGCGCGGTGCTGCGCAGTTCGATTCGCGAGTTCCTCTGCAGCGAGGCCATGCACGCCCTGGGCATTCCCACCAGCCGCGCGCTGTGCGTCACGGGCTCGCCCGCGCCGGTGCGCCGCGAGCAGATCGAGACCGCCGCCGTGGTCACGCGTGTGGCGCCCAGCTTCATCCGCTTCGGCCACTTCGAGCATTTTTCGCACCACGGCCTGCACGGCGAGCTGCGCCAGCTGGCCGACTTCGTGATCGACCGCTTCTACCCCGCCTGCCGCGAAGCACCGGGCAGCCCCTACGCGGCCCTGCTGGAGGCCGTGAGCGCGCGCACCGCCGAAATGGTGGCGCAGTGGCAAGCCGTGGGCTTCTGCCACGGGGTGATGAACACCGACAACATGAGCATCCTGGGCCTGACCATCGACTACGGGCCATTCCAGTTTCTCGACGCCTTCAACCCCGGCCATGTCTGCAACCACTCGGACACCGGCGGGCGCTACGCCTACAACCGCCAGCCCAACATCGCCTACTGGAACCTGTTCGCGCTGGGCCAGGCGCTGTTGCCGTTGATGGACGACCAGCAGCAGGCGCTGGACGCGCTGGAGCCCTACAAGGCGCTGATGCCGGCCGCGCTGCAGCGCCGCATGAACGCCAAGCTGGGCCTGGGCCGCGCGGAAGATGGCGACGCCGAGCTCACCGAGTCGCTGATGAAGCTGATGGCGGCCGACGCGGTGGACTTCACCATCTTCTGGCGCCGCCTGAGCCACGCCGTGGCCGGCCCGCTCGACGCGGTGCGCGACCTGTTCCTGCAGCGCGAGGCCTTCGATGCCTGGGCCCTGCGCTGGCAGGAGCGCCTGCGCGCCGAGCCCGGCTTCGATGCCGGCGCCACGCAGGCCCGCATGCTGCGCACCAACCCGCAGGTGGTGCTGCGCAACCACCTGGGTGAGATCGCCATCCAGCGCGCCAAGCAGGGCGACTTCCGCGAGCTTGCCCGGTTGCAAAGCGCGCTGGAGCACCCATTTGAGGAAGTCACTGGCCAGGAAGACCTGGCGGCCTTCCCGCCCGACTGGGCCAGCCAGATCGAAATCAGTTGCTCGTCTTAGGAGACCTCCCGATGAACTTCCCCGTCCAGAAAACCGAAGCCGAGTGGCGCGAAGTGCTGGCCGCCAAAGGCGCCGAGCCGCGCGCCTTCGACGTGACCCGCCACGCCCACACCGAGCGCCCGTTCACCGGCAAGTTCGAGCAGGTCTGGGCCGACGGCAGCTACCACTGCATCTGCTGCGGCAACAAGCTGTTCGACGCCGACACCAAGTTCGACGCCGGCTGCGGCTGGCCCAGCTTCTCGCTGGCCGTGCCGGGCGCCATCACCGAGATCACCGACCGCAGCCACGGCATGGTGCGCGTGGAAACCGTGTGCAGCCAGTGCGGCGCGCACCTGGGCCACGTGTTCGAAGACGGCCCCTCCCCCACCGGCCTGCGCTATTGCATGAACTCCGCCTCGCTGGAACACCAACCGAAGAAGGACACGCCATGAAAGCCAAGAACATTCTCGACACCATCGGCCGCACCCCGCACATCCGCGTGCAGCGCCTGTTCGGCGACGCGAGCCAGCAGGTCTGGATCAAGTCCGAGCGCAGCAACCCGGGCGGCTCCATCAAGGACCGCATCGCCCTGTCCATGGTGGAAGACGCCGAGCGCTCCGGCGCGCTCCAGCCCGGCGGCACCATCGTCGAGCCGACCTCGGGCAACACCGGCATCGGCCTGGCCATGGTCGCCGCCGTCAAGGGCTACAAACTGATCCTGGTGATGCCCGACAGCATGTCGGTCGAGCGCCGCCGCCTGATGCTGGCCTACGGCGCCAGTTTCGACCTCACCCCGCGCGAGAAGGGCATGAAAGGCTCGATCGCGCGCGCCGAGGAGATCGTGGCCGCCACGCCGGGCGCGTGGATGCCGCAGCAGTTCAACAACCCGGCCAACGTGGAGGTGCACGTGCGCACAACGGCCGAGGAGATCGCGGCCGACTTTCCCGACGGCATCGACGTGCTCATCACCGGCGTGGGCACGGGCGGCCACATCACGGGCGTGGCGCGCGTGCTCAAGGCGCGCTGGCCCAAGCTCAAGGTGTTCGCAGTGGAGCCATCGGCCTCGCCCGTCATCTCCGGCGGCAACCCCTCGCCCCACCCCATCCAGGGCATCGGCGCGGGCTTCATCCCCAACAACCTCGACAAGAGTCTGCTCGACGGCGTGATTCAGGTCGACGCCGAACCGGCGCGCGAGATGGCCCGGCGAAGCGCGCGCGAAGAAGGCATCCTGGTCGGCATTTCCTCCGGAGCCACGCTGGCGGCCATCGCGCAGAAGCTGCCCGAGCTGCCGGCCAAGGCCGTGGTGCTGGGCTTCAACTACGACACCGGCGAGCGGTATCTCTCCATCGAAGGCTTCCTCCCAGCATGAAAAACCTCTCCGACATCCGCCTGTCCATGCTCGACCTGGTGGCCGTGCGCGAGGGCGGCACCGTGGCCGACGCGCTGGCGGTAGCCCTGCGCACCGCCCAGCACGCCGAGTCGCTAGGCTTCACGCGCTACTGGCTGGCCGAGCACCACAACATGAGCGGCATCGCCAGCTCGGCCACGGCCGTGCTGATCGGCCACATCGCGGGCGGCACGAAGCGCATGCGCATCGGCTCGGGCGGCGTCATGCTGCCCAACCACGCGCCGCTGGTGGTGGCCGAGGCCTTCGGCACCCTGGCCGAGCTCTACCCGGGCCGCATCGACCTGGGCCTGGGCCGCGCGCCCGGCACCGACCCGCACACCATGCGCGCGCTGCGGCGCGACCGCGTGGAGACCGAGGCCGACTTCCCGCGCGACGTGGCCGAGCTGCAGCACCTGCTGGGCCCGGCCTCGCCCGGCCAGCGCCTGATCGCCAACCCCGGCGCGGGCACCAACGTGCCGATCTGGCTGCTGGGTTCGAGCCTGTTTTCCGCGCAGCTGGCGGCCGAGCGCGGCCTGCCTTATGCGTTTGCCTCGCACTTCGCGCCGCGCCTGCTGCTGCAGGCGCTGGATGTCTACCGCACCCGCTTCCAGCCCTCGCCCACGCTGGCCGAGCCTTACGCCGTCGTGGGTGTGCCACTGGTGGCCGCGCCCACCGACGAAGAGGCCGAGTACCTCGCGAGCAGCACCTACCAGCGCGTGCTGGGCATCCTCACCGGCAAGCGCGGCCAGCTGCCGCCACCGGTGAAGGGCTTCATGCAAGGCCTGCACGCGCAGGAGCAGGCGGCGATCGCCGATTTCCTGGCCGCCGCCGTGATCGGCGGGCCCGAGACCGTGCGCGCGGGCCTGCAGTCGCTGGCCCAGGTGACCCAGGCCGACGAGTTCATGATCGTGAGCGACCTGTTCGACCCCGCGCTGCGCCTGCGCTCGCTGAGCATCGCCGCCGAGGCGATGGCCACGCCACAGCCGGTCGCAGACCCTGCTTGACCCGAGCACCCGCGGACCCGGTTTTGCCGGGCCGCTGGGTGCGCTCCCTGGAGGGGGAGACGCCGAAGGCGGCGCAGGGGGCTTCTCTAGACCCCGCCGCGCACCATCTGCATCACCTGGGCGGCGTCCAGCGTCGCCGCCTTCTGCTGGATCTGCGGCAGGTACTGCGCCTGCATCTGCTTGGCCGGGCCCAGCAGGTCCTGGAAGCTCTGCTTGAGCAGCTCGGTGCTCATCACACGGCCGCCCGCGTAGTAGCGCCTGGCCACCTGGCCCAGCGCGTAGGTGGTGGCGAACGAAAACGCCATGCCGGTGGCCGCGCCGCCCAGGCGGCCCACGGTGCGCCCGGCCGCCTTGCCCAGCAGGCCACCGAGCAGCTTGCGGCCGAACTGCTCCAGGTACTGCGAGGTCAGGCCCACACCCACCGCCGCGATGAACTCGCGGATGTGGCCCTGGTCCAGCTCCACGCCGTGCGCCTTGCCGATCGCGTAGACCATCTTCACCTGCAGAGGGATGATGGCCATCGAGGCCCAGGACTGCGGCAGCAGCTCCAGCGCGCCGTTGAGCAGCGCGTAGTTCAGGATGGACTTGTCAAGGTCCACGCCCGGCGCCACGCTGGCGGCGACCACCGGGGGCGCCACGGGCACGGCGAGCGGCACCGCCTTCTCCGCCGCGTCCAGGACGGCATCCGCCTCGCGCTCGAAGGCGGCGGCCTCGCCCGCGTCCAGCTTCAGGCGGGCCTTGAGATCGCTCAGGAAAGCCGCCTCGGCCGGGCTTTGCCGTCCGTCGGCGTCGCACACACAGACCGCCATTTCGTAGGCGAGCTGCCGTTGCCCGGCGTCCGGCAGGCCGGCCACCGCATCGGCCAGCGACACGCGCTTGAGCAGCACGTCCTGGTACAGGCGCACCAGCACGGTGCCGCCCGATTCGTGCGGCAGCGATTCGGCCATGCGCCGGATCGCTTCGCGCTCGGCGTCGGCTTTGTTGCCGTCGGCGAACGCGGCCAGCAAGGCGATGGAGAGGATGGACTGCTGTTCCTGTGGGGTCATGCGCGCGAGGCTCCTGGAGAAAGGGTGAATCGGGACCGGGGACACGATAGAGGCCTCTGCCGGGCCGCAAGTTCCGCTCGGCCACCGCGCCCAAAGCCCCGCTTAAGGATGCGTCATATCCAAGCCCGATAATCGCCGCATGCGTTTTCTCATCGATTTTTTCCCCATCGGCCTTTTCGTCGTGGCCTACAAGATGGCCGACATCTACACCGCCACCGGTGTGCTGATGGCCGCCACCCTGGTCCAGACCGCCCTCATCTACGCGATCGACCGCAAGCTGCAGACCCTGCACAAGGTCACGCTGGTGCTGGTGCTGGTGTTCGGTGCGCTCACGCTGTTCCTGCAGGACGAGCGCTTCATCAAATGGAAGCCCACCGTGCTGTACGCGAGCATGGCCATCGTGCTGGCCGCGGCCCTGTGGATCTGGAAAAAGAACTTCCTGCAGATCCTGCTGGGCAGCCAGCTCAACCTGCCGGCCAACGTCTGGGCCCGCCTCACCGTGGCCTGGGTTGGTTACTTCCTGTTCATGGCAGGCATCAACGCCTACGTGGCGGCCTATTACTCGACCGAAGACTGGGTGAACTTCAAACTCTGGGGCTACGTGTTCCCGGTGGTCTTCATCGTGGGTCAGGGCCTGTACATCGCGCGCTACCTGAAGGAAGACGATGCCGTGGAGAAGAAGCCATGAGCGATGCCGCCTTGGTGCCCACCGCCGCCGCGATCGAGGCGCGCCTGCGCGAGGCGCTAGCCCCCACCGTGCTGGAGGTGCTGGACGAAAGCGCGGCCCACGCCGGCCATTCCGGCGCCAATGGCCTGGGCTACGGCACGCATTTCCGCGTGCGCATCGGCGGGCCCGCGTTCGTCGGCCGCACCCGGGTGGCGCAGCACCGCCTTGTGTATGATGCGCTGCAAAAATTCACCGAGGCGGGGCTGCATGCCCTGGCCATCGAAATCAAGGCCTGAAGGCCGACCACACCCCATTCAGCCGCTACGTTCTGATACCTGATTGCTGAAACCCTGCCCCTGGCGGCGGCTCCAACCCCCTTTCATCCCGAGGAACACCATGAAATTCTCCCTGACGGCCCTCACCGCGGCTGCCCTCATCACGGCAGCGCCCTGGGCCCTGGCCCAGAACGTGGCCATCGTCAACGGCAAGCCCGTGCCCACGGCGCGCCTGACGGTGCTGGAGCAGCAGATCGCCGCCTCCGGCCGCCCGGTGGACGACAACGTGCGCGCCCAGCTCAAGGAAGAAGTGGTGCTGCGCGAGGTCTTCATGCAGGAAGCGCAGAAGCGCGGCATCGCCGCCACCGAGGAATACAAGAACCAGATGGAACTGGCGCGCCAGACCATCATGATCCGCGCCCTCTTCACCGACTACCAGAAGAAGAACCCGGTGACCGACGCCGACGTCAAGGCCGAGTACGACAAGTTCGTGGCGGCCAACGGCGGCAAGGAATACCGCGCGCGCCACATCCTGGTGGAGAAGGAAGACGAAGCCAAGGCCATCATCGCCAGCCTCAAGAAGGGCGGCAAGTTCGAAGAGATCGCCAAGAAGCAGTCGAAGGACCCGGGATCCGGCGCCAACGGGGGTGACCTGGACTGGGCGGCCGCGGCCAGCTACGTGCCGGAGTTCTCCGAAGCCATGGTAAAGCTCGAAAAGGGCCAGCTGACGCAGGAGCCGGTGAAGACGCAATTCGGCTGGCACATCATCCGTGTGGACGACGTGCGCACCGCCGAACTGCCCAAGCTGGAAGACATCAAGCCGCAGATCGAGCAGCAGATGCAGCAACAGAAGCTGGCCGAGTTCCAGAAGACGCTGCGCGAAAAGGCCAAGATCCAGTAAAGCGTTTCGCCTCTTACACAAAAAAGCGCGGCCGGTCCGCGCTTTTTTTGTGCCCGGCGCTCGTCCGCTCAGCGCATCTGGGCGGCGACCCAGACCAGGCCCAGCAGCACCGGCTGGTGCAGCAGGTAATAAGACAGGCTCCAGCGCCCCAGCGTCACCAAGCCCCTTCGCACACCGGTGGCCGCCGCGTCGGCCGTGCCCAGCCAGTGCGGCCGGTGCCGCAGGGCCCACTGGCCGGCCGCCATGCCCCACCACATCACGCCCAGCCAGGGCGCCAGCGGCACATAGTCTTCGGTGATGGGCTTGCGGTTGATCAGGCCCAGCCAGTTGAGGGCCGGGGTGTTGAGCACGTCCAGCGCCGGCCAGGTGGCGATGGCGTGTGGCGCCGCGAGCTTGAGCGCGATGACCAGCGCGCCCATCCACCACAGCCAGGCGCCCCACCCCGCCGTGAGCCGCACGATGATCAGCATGGCCGCGATGCCGTGCAGCACGCCGAAGTAGATGAAGCTGTTCGGGAACATGGCCACCGAGCCCGCCGTGACAAGCAGCGCCGCCCCGGCCACCTGCAGCCAGCGCCGCCAGAAGCGCGCCCAGGTCTGCCCCTGGTGCAGGGCCACGGCCTGGGACAGGCCGGCGGTGAACAGGAACAGGCTGACGATGGCGGTGCGCTGCCCGGTCCAGACCGGGTCGCGGTAGAAGTCCTGGTTGATGAAGCCGAAGAAGTCCAGGTCGAAGCAGAAATGGAACGCTGTCATCCACAGCATGGCCGCCGCGCGCAGCAGGTCGATGCGGTCCAGGCGCGCTGCCATGGCGTTCCCCTCAGGCTGCTGCGCGGTGGATGCCCAGCAGCATCTCGGCCAGGGCCTTCGGTTCACTGACCATCGGGTCGTGCCCGGTGGCCAGTTCCAGCACCTGCCACCCGGGTTCGCGGCGCACGCGCTCGCGCGCGGGGGCGATGGTGGCCAGTGCGGGCGAGGTGCAGTCGATGAAGGTGCGGGGCACGGCGGCCACACGCTCGCCGTCGAAATCCAGCGGCTGCTGGTAGAGCCGGAAGGGTTGCGGCGTCTGGCGGCGGTTCACCCACTCGCGATCGGCGCCCTCCAGCCCGAACAGCTTGGCGTCGGGCGGTGGAAAGCTCAAGCCGCCGCTGGGTTTCGCGGCATCGGCGCGGGCCTGTTTGGTTTCGGCCGAGTGGTGGCTGCTCCAGCTGTCGCCGGGGTATGGCACGGCCGCGTCGAGGTAGACCAGGTGCGCCAGGGTGCCGGGGCGCTCGCGCTGCAGGCGGTCGGCCACGCCGGTGACCACCACGCCCGCGTAGCTGTGGCCCACCAGCACGATGCGCTGCAGCTCTTCGGCTTCGATCAGGCCGAACACGTCCTGAATGTGGGTGTGCAGGTCCACCGCCGGGCTCAGCAGATGGGCGCGCTCGCCCACACCGGTGAGCGTGACGGCGTGCGCCTCCACGCCCGCGCCGCGCAACAGCGGCAGCACGCGGCGCCAGCACCAGGCGCCGTGCCAGGCGCCATGGACCAGCACGAAGGCGGTTTTTGAGTTGTCGGGGCTTGGGGACATGGGTGTTCTCCGGGACAATATCGGGCGGCTTTTCCTGGCCCGATTCTGCACGCTCAACGACCGACCGCCATGCTGCCCCACCAGATTGAACTGCTCTCCCCCGCCCGCGACGCCGACATCGGCATCGAGGCGGTGAACCACGGCGCCGATGCGATCTACATCGGTGGGCCGTCGTTCGGCGCGCGCACCAGCGCCGACAACCGTGTGCAGGACATCGCGCGCGTGGCCCGGCACGCGCACCGCTTCGGCAGCCGCGTCTACGTGACCATGAACACCATCCTGCGCGACGACGAGCTGGAAGATGCGCGCAAGCTGGCCTGGCAGCTGTACGACGCGGGCGCGGACGCCCTCATCATTCAGGACATGGGGCTGCTGGAGATCGACCTGCCCCCGATCCAGTTGCACGCGAGTACGCAGACCGACATCCGAACGCCCGAAAAGGCGCGCTTCCTGCAAGACGCGGGCCTGTCCAAGCTGGTGCTGGCGCGAGAGCTGACACTGCCGCAGATCGCCGCCATCCGCGACACGCTTGATCCCGAGCGCTGCCTGATCGAGTTCTTCATCCACGGCGCACTGTGCGTGGCCTACAGCGGCCAGTGCTACGTGAGCCACGCGCACACCGGCCGAAGTGCCAACCGGGGTGATTGCTCCCAGGCCTGCCGCCTGCCCTACGAGGTGAAGGACAACCAGGGCCGCATCGTCGCGCACGACAAGCACGTGCTCTCGATGAAGGACAACAACCAGAGCGACAACCTGCGCGAACTCATCGACGCAGGCGCGCGCAGCTTCAAGATCGAAGGGCGCTACAAGGACATGGGCTACGTCAAGAACATCACGGCGCACTACCGCCGCCTGTTCGACGAGATCCTGGACGAGCGGCCCGAGCTGGGCCGGGCCTCGAGTGGCCGCTGCACTTTCAGCTTCACCCCCGACCCCGGGCAGAACTTCAACCGCGAGTTCACCGACTACTTCGTGCAGGGCCGCCAGGAAGACATTGGCGCCTTCGACACGCCCAAGAACCCCGGTCGGCCCATCGGCTGGGTGAGCAAGGTCGGGCCCGACTTCGTCGAGCTCGAAACCGACGATCCCGCCACCGTGGTGCACAACGGCGACGGCCTGTGTTACCTCGACCTGCACAAGGAACTGGTGGGCCTGCAGATCAACCGCGCCGAACCCACGGGCACGCCGGGCCAGTGGCGCGTGTTCCCCAAGGACGCGATGGACAGCCTGCGCCACCTCAAGCGCGGCACAGTGGTCAACCGCAACCGCGACATGGACTGGGTGCGCACGCTGGAGAAAAAATCGGCCGATCGCCGCATCGGCGTCTGGCTGCGGCTGGACGACACGCCCGAGGGCTTGACGCTCACCGCCACCGATGAGGACGGCCACTGCGCCGCCGCTACCCTGCCCGGCACCCTGGAGCCGGCCAAGGACGCCGCCCAGGCCGAGGCCCGGCTGCGCGAAGGGCTCTCCCGCCTGGGTGAGACGGTGTTCGAGCCGATCGACGTCTCGCTGCAGCTCTCGCGGCCCTGGTTCGTGCCGGCCTCACTGCTCAACCCGCTGCGGCGCGACGCCATCGCCGCGCTGGAGGCCGTGCGCGCCTCGGCCTGGCAGCGCCTGCCCCGCGCCACCCCAGTGGAGCCGCCGGTGAGTTATCCGGAAGACACGCTGACCTACCTGGCCAACGTGTTCAACCACAAGGCGCGCGACTTCTACGCGAAGCACGGTGTGAAGGTGATCGCTTCGGCCTACGAGAGCCACGAGGAGGAAGGCGAGGTGAGCCTGATGATCACCAAGCACTGCGTGCGCTTCTCGCTCAGCCTGTGCCCCAAGCAGGCCAAGGGCGTCACTGGCGTGCAAGGCACCATCCGCGCCGAGCCCATGAGCATCACGCACGGCAACGAGAAACTTACGCTGCGCTTCGACTGCAAGCCCTGCGAGATGCACGTGGTCGGGCGCATCAAGCCCAATGTGATGCAGGCCGTGCCGGCCAGCCCGCTGAAGTTCTATCGCACGCGGCCGCCGATCGCCGCCTGAGCCGGCGGCTTCAGATGTGGGCCATGACGGCCGGAGCGTGCCGCAGGTGCAGCGACAGCCCGAGCGCGGCCATGTGGTTGCCGTTGCGCCCCAGGATGTCCTGGCACAGCGGCAGGAAATCCACCTCTTCCAGCGTGGCGTGGCTGGCGTAGGCCGCCACCAGCGCACGCACCTCTTCGGCGTCCAGCTCCGCGTCCTGCCCTTTGGCCACGCGCCTGAGGTCTTTCTCGAGCACCTTCCACAGGCCTTCGAGGATGCGATGCTCGCGCGTCAAGCGATCGACCAGGGCCTGCACGCGCAGCCGTTCTTCACCGGGTCGGGCGCTGGCCAGCACGGCGGGAAACAGCTCGGCCTCTTCGTCCAGGTGGTGCTTGAAGATCGCCTCACGGAAGAAGGCCAGCGCGTCGGCGGCGATGCGCCGGGCCCGAGCCGCCGGGTCGAGCAAGGCGGGCAACTGGTCGAGCTCATTCAGGCGTTTGAGGATACCGATGTGGCAGTCGGCGAAACCGTCCAGCGGCGCGGTGTCGACGGGCGCTGCCCGGTCAGAAGTCAGGGTGGTGTTCATGGTGCTGCCAGTCTAGGCACCGCACCTTGAAGCGCGCTTGACGCACGTCAAACGCTTCCGTTTTCAGGCGGATGCCGCGCCGCCGCCGCGCAGGCGTTTGCCCAGGCTCACCAGGGCCAGCACCACGCCACCGGCGACCAGTCCGGCGAGCGCGCCCGCCAGGCTGGCCGCCAGCGAACCAATCCAGCCCAGTGTGGCGGCGAAGGCCTCGATGCCATGGCCCAGCGCCGGAATGCCGTGCACCAGGATGCCGCCGCCGACCAGGAACATGGCGGCGGTGCCGACCACCGACAGCGTCTTCATCAGCCAGGGCGCGGCCGCGAGGATGCCGCGGCCCAGGGACTGTTTCCACGCCGCGGCCTGCTGGTTGAGGTGCAGGCCCAGGTCGTCGAGCTTGACGATGCCCGCCACCAGGCCGTAGACGCCGATGGTCATGATCAGCGAGATGCCCACCAGCACGGCGATGCGCTGGCCCATGCCGACGGCGGCCACCGTGCCCAGCGTGATCACGATGATCTCGGCCGAGAGGATGAAATCGGTGCGCACCGCGCCCTTGATCTTCTGCTTTTCGAACGCCACGAGGTCGACGCTCTCATCGGCCATGGCCCGGACCAGTTCCTCGTGGTGCGTCACGTCTTCGGCTTTGTGCGGGCCAAAGGCGTGCCACAGCTTCTCGGCGCCCTCGAAACACAGGAACAGGCCGCCGAGCATCAGCAACGGCGTGATGGCCCAGGGGGCGATCACGCTGATGACCAGCGCGCTGGGCACCAGGATGGCCTTGTTGAGGAGCGAGCCCTTGGCCACCGCCCAGACCACGGGCAGCTCGCGGTCGGCCTTCACGCCGGTGACCTGCTGGGCGTTGAGCGCGAGGTCGTCGCCCAGCACGCCGGCGGTCTTCTTGGCCGCCAGCTGGGTCATGGCGGCCACGTCGTCCGCCACCGCCGCGCTCTTGCGAGCGGCCACCTTGGTCATCAGGGCCACATCGTCGAGGATGGTGGCGATGTCGTCGATCAGCGCGAGCAGGCTGGTTCCGGCCATGGGGTGGCCCTTTCAGGAGTGGATGGGGCCGGCGACGGGCCAGACGGAGGGGAACAGGGGATCGTCGAGCTCGGCGCCATCGGCCATGCGCTCGGCCAGACCGGGAAACGGCGGCGAGGTGCGCCAGGGCCGGGGCGCATGGCGCGCGTCTTCGCCCAGGTAGCGGGCGGAGAACACGCGCCGGCGCTGCCCCGGGCCCACACCGCTGGAGGCGTGCAGCGCGAGCATGTGGAAGGCCACGCAGTCGCCGGGCTCGAGCGCCCAGGCCAGCTGGCGGAAACGCTCGGGTTCGGCGTCGATGGCGGGCAGCTCGGCCAGCGTGCCTTCGGGGAACCAGCGGGCCTGCTGGTCGCGGAAGGTGCGCGGCATGTACCAGGTGCCGGCATGCGAGCCGGCCACGAAACGCAGCGTGCTGGCCAGCGGCACCGGGTCCACGGGAATCCAGAAGCTCACGTTCTGGCGACCGCTGACGTTGTAGTACGGCTGGTCCTGGTGCCAGGGCGTGGGTTGGCGCGTGCCAGGCTCCTTGACCAGCAAATGGTCGTGGTAGATCCGCGCGGTGCGGCTGTGCATGAGCTGGGTGGCGATGTGCGGCAGGGCCGAATCGCGCAGGATACGCTGGTACGACGGGTTGTCCTGCCAGGTGCAGAAGTCCTCGACGAAACGGCCCGGGTCGTCGGGTTCGCTCGCCACCAGCGCCAGCGGGCTCAGATGCGCCAGATTGTGCTCGATGCCGCGTTCGAGCAGGGCCAATTCGTCCGCATTGAACACCCCGCGCAGCACCACGGCGCCGTCGGTGGCGAAATCGGTGGCGGTGCCCTCAGGCAGAAAAAGTTCTCGGGCCATGTGTCATCTCCCCTTGGCGGGTTTCTCCCGCTTGCGCCAGTAGGTGAAGGCGTCCTCGTGCACTTCGATGTCGAGTTCCGCCACACGCGCCTGCAGGCGTTCCTGGGCATCGGCCACGGCCTGGTTGTAGACCGCGGGCGCGATCTCTTCCAGGAAAAAGCCCAGCAGACCACCGGCGGCGATGTTGCCGATGCGCTCGTCCATGTTCGCGTCGAAGTAACGCTGGATCGAGGCAATCGCCTCGTCGCGGGTGGTTTTGGGCAGTTCGATGGCCATGGGGTGTGTCCGGTCAGCCGACCCACTTGCGCGCGTTGCGCCACAGGCGCATCCAGGCGCTGAAAGCGGCCGGGTCCTGGTCGGTCCAGCTCATCTGGATGTTGCGGAACACGCGCTCGGGGTGCGGCATCATGGCCGTGAAGCGGCCGTCGGCCGTGGTCACCGCCGTCAGGCCGCCCGGGCTGCCGTTGGGGTTGAACGGGTAGGCCTCGGTGGCCGCGCCGCTGTGGTCGGTGAAGCGCATCGCCGCGATGGCCTTGCTGGCGTCGCCCCGGTGGTGGAAGTTGGCGTAACCCTCGCCGTGCGCCACCGCGATGGGCAGGCGGCTGCCGGCCATGCCCTGCAGGAACAGGCTGGGCGAGTCCAGCACCTCCACCTGGGACAGGCGCGCCTCGAAGCGCTCGCTCTGGTTGGTGGTGAAGCGCGGCCAGGCCTCGGCGCCGGGAATGATGTCGGCCAGCTCGGCGAACATCTGGCAGCCATTGCACACGCCCAGGCCGAAGGTGTCGTCACGGCCGAAGAAGGCCTGGAACTGCTCGGACAGACCGGGGTTGAAGGTGATGCTGCGCGCCCAGCCGATGCCCGCGCCCAGCGTGTCGCCGTAGCTGAAGCCGCCGCAGGCCACCACGCCCTTGAAGTCGGCCAGCTTCGCACGGCCGGTCTGCAGGTCGGTCATGTGCACGTCGAAGGCCTCGAAACCAGCCTGGGTGAAGGCGTAGGCCATCTCCACGTGCGAGTTCACGCCCTGCTCGCGCAGGATGGCGACCTTGGGCCGGGCCAGGTTGAGGTACGGTGCGGCCACGTTGTCGGTGGCGTCGAACGTCAGCTTCGTGTGCAGGCCAGCGTCGTCGGGCCGGCCGGCGGCCGCGTGTTCGGCGTCGGCGCCCGCCGGGTTGTCGCGCTGCTGGTTGATCTTCCAGCTCACGCTGTCCCAGACCTGTTGCAGGTCGAACAGGCTGGCCGAGAACACGGCCTTGGTGTCGCGCCAGACCTGCAGCTGGCCCTTGCCGGCGTCCATGGTGGACGAGGCCGGGCGGGTCTTGCCGACGAAGTGGCTGTGTTTCGACAGGCCGTGCTCGCGCAGGGTCTGCATCACGGCGTTGCGGTCCTCGGTGCGCACCTGCAGCAGCACGCCCAGCTCTTCGCTGAACAAGGCCTTGAGCGTGAGTTCCTCGCGTCGCGCGCTGACCTGGCCGGCCCAGTTCTTGGCGTCGCCCATCTCGGCGCGGCTGTCGCTGATGCCGTCGCCTTCGGTCACGAGCAGGTCCACGTTGAGCGCCACGCCCACGTGGCCGGCGAAGGCCATTTCGGCGGCCGCCGCCAGCAGGCCCCCGTCGCTGCGGTCGTGGTAGGCCAGGATCTGGCCCTGGGCCCGCAGCACGTTCACCGCGTTGACCAGGCTCACCAGGTCCTGGGCGTCGTCCAGGTCGGGCACCTCGCCCCCGCCCTGCCCCAGCACCTGGGCCAGCACGCTGCCGCCCATGCGGTGGCGGCCCTTGCCGAGGTCGATCAGCACCAGCGTGGTGTCTTCGAGCGCATTGTTGAGTTGCGGCGTGAGCGTGCCGCGCACGTCGGCCAGCGTGGCGAAGGCGCTCACGATCAGGCTGACCGGCGAAGTCACCTTCTTCGTCTCACCGCCTTCGCTCCATTGGGTGCGCATGGACAGGCTGTCCTTGCCCACCGGGATGGAAATGCCCAGCGCCGGGCAGAGCTCCAGGCCCACGGCCTTGACGGTCTCGTACAGCGCGGCGTCTTCGCCCGGTTCGCCGCAGGCGGCCATCCAGTTGGCGGAGAGCTTCACGCGCGGCAGCTCGATGGGCGCGGCCAGCAGGTTGGTGATGGCCTCGGCCACCGCCATGCGGCCCGACGCGGCGGCGTCGAGCGCGGCCAGCGGCGTGCGCTCGCCCATGCTCATGGCCTCGCCCGCGAAGCCCTTGTAGTCGGCCAGCGTCACGGCGCAGTCCGCCACCGGCACCTGCCAGGGGCCGACCATCTGGTCGCGGTGCGACAGGCCGCCCACGGTGCGGTCGCCGATGGTGATGAGGAAACGTTTGGAGGCCACGGTCGGGTGGCTGAGCACGTCGATCACGGCCTGCTGCAGGTTCACACCGGTGAGCGCCAGCGGGGCCGCCTGGCGCGCCACGCTTTTCACGTCGCGGTGCATCTTGGGCGGTTTGCCCAGCAGCACGTTCATCGGCATGTCCACAGGGCTCGGCGCGCCCTCATCGGCCAGCACCAGCTGGCGCTCTTCGGTCGCCACACCGATCACGGCGAACGGGCAGCGCTCGCGCTCGCAGAAGGCCTGGAACGTGGCCAGCGATTCGGGAGCGATCGCCAGCACGTAGCGCTCCTGGCTCTCGTTGCACCAGATTTCCTTGGGCGCCAGGCCGCTTTCTTCCAGCGGCACGGCACGCAGGTCGAAGCGCGCGCCCCGGCCGGCGTCGTTGGTGAGTTCGGGGAAGGCGTTGGAGAGGCCGCCCGCGCCCACGTCGTGGATCGCCAGGATGGGGTTGTTCTCGCCCTGCTGCCAGCAGTGGTTGATGACTTCCTGCGCGCGGCGCTCGATTTCGGGGTTGCCGCGCTGCACGGAGTCGAAGTCCAGCGAGGCGGCGTTGGTGCCCGTGGCCATGGAACTGGCCGCGCTGCCGCCCATGCCGATCTTCATGCCCGGGCCGCCGAGCTGGATGAGCAGCGAGCCGGCCGGGAATTCGATCTTCTTCGTCTGGATGGCGTCGATCACGCCGACACCGCCGGCGATCATGATGGGCTTGTGGTAGCCGCGCTGCACGCCATCCACCGCCAGTTCGTACTCACGGAAATAGCCCAGCAGGTTGGGCCGGCCGAACTCGTTGTTGAAGGCCGCGCCGCCCAGGGGGCCCTCGGTCATGATCTGCAGCGGGCTGGCGATGTGCTCGGGCTTGCCGCCCGGCTGGTCGGAGAGGCCGCCCCAGAGCTTGCCGACGGTGAAGCCGGTCAGGCCAGCCTTGGGCTTGGAGCCCCGGCCGGTGGCCCCTTCGTCGCGGATTTCGCCGCCCGCGCCGGTGGAGGCGCCCGGGAACGGGGAAATGGCGGTCGGGTGGTTGTGGGTCTCCACCTTCATCAGCACGTGGTGCGTGGCGGTTTCGGCGGCGTAGGCCGGCGAGGCGTCGCCGCCGGCGCGGGCCACGAAACGCTCGACCACGCTGCCTTCCATGATGGAGGCGTTGTCCGAGTAGGCCACCACGGTGTGCTGCGGCGCCTGCTGGTGGGTGTGGCGGATCATGCCGAACAGGCTCTTGTCCTGCGCCACGCCGTCGATGGTGAACTGCGCGTTGAAGATCTTGTGGCGGCAGTGCTCGCTGTTGGCCTGCGCGAACATCATCAGCTCGACGTCGGTCGGGTTGCGATTGAGGCCGTTGAAGGCGTTGACGAGGTAGTCGATCTCGTCGTCGGCCAGGGCCAGGCCCCAGTCGGCGTTGGCGCGTTCCAGTGCGGTGCGACCGCCCCCGAGCACGTCCACCTGCTCCATGGGCGCGGGGTGCAGCTCGGTGAACAGGGCCTGGGCCTGGCTGCGGTCGAGCGAGACGTTTTCCGTCATGCGGTCGTGCAGCAGGTCGGCCACGGCGCGCAATTGTTCTTCCGACAGGCTGGCCTTCTTGCCCAGCAGGCCGGACTTGAGGCCGACCCGGTACTCGACCAGGCGCTCCACCCGGTGCAGGCTCAGCCCGCAGTTGTGGGCGATGTCGGTCGCCTTGGAGGCCCAGGGCGAGACCGTGCCCAGGCGCGGCATCACCAGCAGGGCTGGCGCGCCGGCCGTTTCCAGCTGGGCGTGCGCCGGGGTGCCCGGTTCGCCGTAGGTCAGCAGCTCGCCCACGCGCTGCAGCGTGGCCGCGTCGGGCTCGCCGTCGAAGCTCGCCAGGTGCACGAAGCGGGCCGAAAGGCCGTTGATCTTGTCGGAAATGCCCGCGAGGCGGGGCAGGAGCTGCTGGACTTTGAAGTCGCTGACGGCGTTGCCGCCTTCAAAAAAGCGCAGGTGCAGGGACACGTTGGGAGCCTGAGGTGCGTTGACCCGCCGGCGGCAGGTGGAAAACCCGGAATTTTACCCGGCCGCCCCCATGGCCTTGCCTTGCCGGGGGCCCTCCAGACGGGGTCAGATGGGATAATCGCGCCCCATGAGCATCACCTACAAAGACGAAGCCGGCATCGCGGGCATGCGCACGGCCTGCCGCTTGGCGTCCGAAGTGCTGGACTACCTCACACCGCTGATCCAGCCGGGCATCACCACGCTGGAAATCGACCGCCTGGCGGCCGAGTACATGAAGCAGCAGGGCACCGTCTCGGCCACCATCGGCTACCAGCCCAGCGGCTACCCGCCCTACCCGGGCCACCTGTGCACGTCCATCAACCACGTGGTCTGCCACGGCATCCCGAACGAAAAACCGCTCAAGAAGGGTGACATCCTCAACGTCGACGTGACGGTGATCAAGGACGGCTGGTTCGGCGACAACAGCCGCATGTTCCTGATCGGCGGCGAGGCCGCCTGCTCGGTGCAGGCGCGCCGGCTCTGCCAAGTGACCTACGAGGCGATGTGGAAGGGCATCGTGATGGTGCGCCCCGGCATCCGCCTGGGCGACATCGGCCACGCGATCCAGACCTTTGCCGAGGGCAACGGTTTCTCGGTGGTGCGCGAGTTCTGCGGCCACGGCATCGGCCAGCGCTTCCACGAAGACCCGCAGGTGCTGCACTACGGCCGCCCCGGCACGCTGGACGAGCTCAAGCCCGGCATGACCTTCACGATCGAGCCCATGATCAACGCCGGCAAGCGCGACATCAAGGAAATGGGCGACGGCTGGACCATCGTCACGCGCGACCGCTCGCTCTCGGCCCAGTGGGAACACACCGTGCTGGTCACCGAGACCGGCTACGAGGTGCTCACCCTGTCGGCCGGCAGCCTGCCCGCGCCCGCCTTCGTGACACCGGCGCCCGCCCTTGCCTGAGGCCATGGCGCCCGCGCCGGTGCCCGCCGCGCCCGACCTCGGCACCCTGCGGCAGCAATACCGCACGGACAAGGCCGCCTTGCTCGACCAGCTGGGCGTGCAGGGCTCGTCCACCCGGGGCGTGCGCAAGGCGCTGCAGCAACTCTCCCGGCTGACCGACCAGACCCTGCGCGAGCTGTGGTCCCTGGCGGGTTTCGGGCCCGGTTTCTCGCTCATCGCCGTGGGCGGTTTCGGGCGCGGCGAGCTGTTCCCCCATTCCGACGTGGACGTGCTGGTGCTGCTGCCCGACGGCAGCCGGCCCGACGACGACGCCGCGCTCAAGGCCCGCCTGGAAGGCTTCATCGGCGCCTGCTGGGACCTGGGCCTGGAGATCGGCTCCAGCGTGCGCACCATCGCCGACTGCGTGGACGAGGCCGCGAAAGACGTGACGGTGCAGACCTCGCTGCTCGAATGCCGGCTCATCGCGGGCAGCAAGAACGCCTTCAACACCCTGGTGAACCAGCTGGCCGAGGCCATGGACCCCAAGGCCTTCTTCGTGGCCAAGACGCTGGAAATGCGCCAGCGCCACACCAAGTTCGAGAACACGCCCTACTCCCTGGAGCCCAACTGCAAGGAGTCGCCCGGTGGCCTGCGCGACCTGCAGATCATCCTGTGGGTGGCCAAAGCCGCCGGCCTGGGCCGCAGCTGGGACGAACTGGCCCGCAAGGGTCTGGCCACGCCCCTGGAGGCGCGGCAGATCAAGGCCAACGAGGCCCTGCTCAGCCTGATCCGCGCGCGCCTGCACCTGCTGGCCCACCGCCGCGAAGACCGGCTGGTGTTCGACCTGCAGAACGCCGTGGCCGAGTCCTTCGGTTTCAAGGCCCAGGTGCCCGCCGGCATGGCCAGCAGTGCCAAGGGCACGCGCCGCGCCAGCGAGGCGCTGATGAAGCGCTACTACTGGGCGGCCAAGGCCGTGACCCAGTTGAACCAGATCCTGCTGCTCAACATCCAGGAGCGGCTGCAGAGTGACGTGGCCGGCGTGGACCGCCTGCGCCCGCTCAACGAGCGTTTCTTCGACAAGGGCGGCATGCTCGAGGTGGCGAGCGACAACCTGTACGTGCAGCAGCCTCACGCCATCCTGGAAACCTTCCACCTCTACCAGACCACCGTGGGCATTAAGGGCCTGTCGGCGCGCACCCTGCGCGCGCTGTACAACGCCCGCCCGGTGATGAACGCGCGCTTTCGCGCCGACCCGGTCAACCGCGCGCAGTTCCTGCAGATCCTGAAGGAGCCCGAGGGCATCACGCACGCCATGCGGCTGATGAACCAGACCTCCGTGCTCGGGCGCTACCTCTGGGTGTTCCGCCACATCGTGGGGCAGATGCAGCACGACCTGTTCCACGTCTACACGGTGGACCAACACATCCTGATGGTGCTGCGCAACGTGCGCCGCTTCTTCATCGCCGAGCACTCGCACGAGTACCCGTTCTGCTCGCAGCTGGCGGCCGGGTGGGACAAGCCCTGGATTCTCTACATCGCGGCGCTGTTCCACGACATCGCCAAGGGCCGGGGCGGCGACCACTCCGACCTGGGCGCGCGCGACGTGCGCACCTTCTGCCACCAGCACGGCATCGACCGCGAAGACACGAAGCTGATCCAGTACCTGGTGGCCGAGCACCTCACCATGAGCCGCATGGCGCAGAAAGAGGACCTGAGCGACCCCGACGTGATCGCCGCTTTCGCCAAGCGCGTGGGCAACGAGCGTTACCTCACGGCGCTGTACCTGCTCACCGTGGCCGACATCCGGGGCACCAGCCCCAAGGTGTGGAATGCCTGGAAGGGCAAGCTGCTGGAAGACCTGTACCGCTACACCCTGCGCGCGCTGGGTGGCCGGGCGCCCGACCCCGGGGCAGTGATCGAGGGCCGCAAGCGCGAAGCCCTGTCCATGCTGGCCCTGCATGCCCTGCCCCACCAGGCGCACAAGGCGCTGTGGGACACGCTGGACGTGAGCTACTTCATGCGCCACCAGGCCGATGAGATCGCGTGGCACACGCGGGTGCTCTCTCGCCAGATCGCGCAGGCGGCGGCCAAGCCCGCCGCCAAGCTGGAAGAAGGGGCCGAGAAGCCGATCGACAAGTGCATCGTGCGCGCGCGCATCTCGCCCGAGGGTGAGGGCCTGCAGGTGCTGGTGTATGCGCCCGACCAGCCCGATTTGTTCGTGCGCATCTGCGGTTATTTCGACAGCTCGCACTTCAGCATCCTGGACGCGCGCGTGCACACCACGCTGACCGGCCATGCGCTGGACACCTTCCAGGTGGTGGCACCGACGATGTCGGAGCACTACCGGGAGCTGATCGCGATGGTGGAGAACAACCTGGCGCAGACGATCGACGAACGGGGCCCGTTGCCCGCGCCGACCAAGGGCCGGCTTTCGCGGCGGGTGAAGAGTTTCCCCATCACGCCGCGGGTGGATCTGCGACCGGACGAGAAGGCGCAGCGCTGGCTGCTGTCGGTGTCGGCGAGTGACCGTGCTGGGCTGCTTTATGGCATCACGCGGGTGCTGGCGCGCTACGACATCAACGTGCAGCTCGCCAAGGTGACCACCCTGGGGGAACGTGTGGAAGATACCTTCCTGATCAGTGGCGCGCAGTTGCAGATGAACAAGCGGCAGATCGAGATCGAGACGGAGCTTCTGGAGACTCTTGAGGGCTGACTTGGTTGGCGGCCCGCGAGGGCGGGTGCCCTGCTCCGCGGGTGTCTCCCGGCGGCTGGTGCCGCCTCCTCCTTTACCCCGCTGCGCAGAACACCCACCCTCGCGGGCTCGGAAGCACTGTTGGCACGCCACCCACCGCCAGTCCACCCGTCGGCAGGATCAGGAGGAAGGCGGCAGGGGCAGCGCAGCGAAGTAAAGGAGGAGAGGCGGCGAAGCCGACTCGGGGGACATTCGCGGAGCTGCCCCTGCCGCCTTCCTCCTGATCTACCCAAACCCTTCAGGCGCGAAGGGTCCTCGGCTCCACAGAGTCATGCCCATCGGCCGCCGGCTTGCGCCGGAACAAGCCGGCGAACCACAGCGACACATCGTCCACGATGGTGAACACCGCCGGAATCACCAACAGGCTCAGGAAGGTCGAGGTGATCAGGCCGCCGATCACCGCCACCGCCATCGGTGAACGGAAGCTGCCATCGGCCGCGCCCCAGCCAATCGCGATCGGCAACATGCCCGCGCCCATGGCAATGGTCGTCATCACGATCGGCCGGGCCCGCTTGTGGCAGGCGTCCAGGATCGCGTCGAGCCGGCTCAACCCGTGCTCGCGCCGCGCCTCGATGGCGTACTCCACCAGCAGGATCGAGTTCTTCGTCGCCACCCCCATCAGCATGATCAGACCGATCAGCGAGGGCATGGAGAAACTCTTGTTCGCCAGCAGCAGCGCCACGAAAGCCCCGCCCAGCGACAACGGCAGCGCCGCAAGAATCGTCACCGGGTGCAGGAAGGCCTTGAACAGCAGCACCAGCACGATGTAGATGCACAACACACCGGTCAGCATCGCCAGGCCGAAGCTGGCGAACAGCTCGCCCTGCACTTCCGCGTCGCCGATCTCCAGCACCGACACGCCCGGTGGCAGGTTGCGCAGGCTGGGCAGCTTTTCCACCGCCATCTTCATGTCGCCCAGCGCGATGCCCGCGAGCTCCACCTCGAAGTTGATGTTGCGCGCGCGGTCGTAGCGGTCGATCACCGCCGGCCCGCCGCCGAAGTCGAGCTGGGCCACCTGCCCCAGCATCACCGGGCCCTTGCTGCCGGGCACCGCGAGGCGGTTGAGCACCTCGAGGTCGTGCCGCGCGCCCACGTCCAGCTTGACCACGATGGGGATCTGCCGCTCGGGCAGGTTCATCTTGGGCAAGGCGTTGTCGTAGTCGCCCACGGTGGCGATGCGCAGCGTTTCGGCGATGGCCGAGCTCGTGACGCCGAGTTCGGCGGCGCGCGCGAGGTCGGGCGTGACGATGATTTCCGTGCGCACCAGCGCGGCGGTGGACTGGATGCTGCCCACCCCCTGGATGGTGCGCAGGTCGCGCTCGATGGCGCGCGCCGCGGTGCTCAGCGCATGGGCATCGCTGCCGGTGAGCGTGAGGATGTATTTCTCGCCCGAGCCGCCCAGGCCCACCTTGCTGCGCACGCCCGGCAGGTTCGACATCGCCTCGCGCAGCTGGTTTTCAATGCCCTGCTTGCGCGGCCGTTCGCCGCGCGGGTCGAGTTGGATGGTCAGCGCGGCCTTGCGCGACTCGGCCGCGCCCTGCGGCGCGAACGGGTCGGTGCCGGCCGTGCCCGAGCCGATGGTGGTGTAGACCGAGCGCACGTGCGGCACCGCCGCCACCAGCACCCGCGCGCGCTCGGCCGTGGCGATGGTCTGTTCCAGCGTCGCGCCGGGCGAGAGCTCCAGGAACACCTGAGTCTGCGAGTTGTCGTCGGGTGGGATGAAGCCCTGCGGCAGCAGCGGGATCAGCAACAGCGAACCGATGAAGAACAGGCCCGCGCCGATGCTCGTGATCCAGCGGTGGCGGATGCACCAGCGCGCCCAGTTCTGGTACTTGTTGAGCCAGCCCGGCTCCTCCTGGTTGTTGACCCAGCGCCAGGCGGCGGCGGTGACGGGGTTGGATGCCGCCCAGCGCGGCATCTCCCGGGACACGAAGGGCTTGAGGATGTAGGCCGCCATCATCGGCGTGAGCGCGCGCGCCACCACCAGCGAGGCGAACACCGCGAGCGCGGCGGTCCAACCGAACTGCTTGAAGAACTTGCCCGGAATGCCCGCCATGAAGGCCGTGGGCAGGAACACCGCGATCAGGGTGAAGGTGGTGGCGATCACCGCCAGACCGATCTCGTCGGCCGCCTCCATCGCGGCCTGGTACGGTGACTTGCCCATGCGCATGTGGCGCACGATGTTCTCCACCTCCACGATGGCGTCGTCCACCAGGATGCCGATCACCAGCGAGAGCGCCAGCAGCGTCACCACGTTGATGGTGAAGCCCATGTAGTACATGCCGATGAAGGCGGGAATGGCCGACAGCGGCAACGCCACGGCCGAGACGATGGTGGCCCGGATGTCGCGCAGGAAGAGCCACACCACCAGCACGGCGAGCAAGGCGCCCTCGTAGAGCAGCGTCATGGAGGCGTCGAATTCCTCTTTCACCGGCGTCACGAAGTCGAACGATTCGGTGATCTTCAGGTCGGGCCGCGCCGTCTGCAGGTCCTTGAGGCGCGCGCGCACCCCGTCGCCCACCTCGATCTCGCTCGCGCCCCGGCTGCGCGCGACCTCAAAGCCCACCACCGGCTTGCCGTCCAGGAAGGCGGCGGCGGTCGGTTCGGCCACGGTGTCGCGCACCTCGGCGATCTGGTCCAGGCGGATGCGGCGGCCATCGCTGAGCGCGATTTCCATCTTCGACAGCGCCTCAGCCGAGGCCAGTTGCGACAAGGTGCGCAGCGGCTGCTGGCTGCCGCCCAGGTCCACCCGGCCGCCCGCGCTCTCGATCTGCACGCGCGCCAGCTGGCGCGACACGTCGGTGGCGGTGGTGCCCAGCGACTGCAACTTGAGCGGGTCGAGCAGCACCTGCACCTCGCGGTCCACGCCGCCGACGCGGCTGACGGCGCCCACGCCAGTGACCGACAGCAGCTGCTTGGACACGTCGTTGTCGACGAACCAGGACAGGGCCTCGGCGTCCATCTTGTCGGAGGACACCGTGTAGGCCAGCACCGCGCCACCGGCCAGTTCCACCTTGTTGACGATGGGGTCGCGCAGGTCGGTGGGCAGCTCGCTGCGCACCTTGGCCACCGCCGAGCGCACGTCGTCCAGCGCTTCCTGGGTGTTCTTCTCGATGCGGAACTCGACCGTGAGCGAGACCGTGCCGTCCTGCACCTTGGTGTAGATGTGCTTGAGGCCCTGCAGCGAGGCCAGGCTGTTTTCGATGATGCGGGCGACGTCGTTTTCGAGCTGGTTGGGCGAGGCGCCCGGCAGCGCCGCCACCACGGTGATGGTGGGCAGGTCCAGGTCGGGGAAGTTCTGCACCTTCATCTGCTTGAAGGAGAACAGGCCCGCCAGCGTGAGCATGACGAACAGCATCGCCGCCGGGATGGGGTTCTTGATGGACCAGGCGGAGACGTTCATGGCCGCGCCCTCACTGAACGACCTTGACCAGGTCGGCTTCGTTCAGGAAGCCCGCACCCTGCACCGCCACCGCCTCGTCCGCCTTGAGGCCTTCGAGCACCTCGACGCGCTCCTCCACCCGCCGCCCGGTCTGTACCTTGCGCTGGTTGGCCTTGCTCTGCGCGTCGATCACGAACACGTAGTTGCTGCCGTCGCGCACTACGATGGCCTGGCTGGGCACGGTGAGCGCCTCGCTCTGCCCGAGGTCGAAGCTGCCCTTGGCGAAGGTGCCGGCCTTGAGTTCGGCGTGGCGCGGCAGGTCCACGAAGACCAGGATGTTGCGCGTCTGCGGGTCGGCGCTGGGCGCGATGGCGCGCACCTGGCCGTTGATCTCCAGGCCGGTGGCCCCCGTGACCTGCACCTTCTGGCCGACGCGGATGCGGCCCACCTCGTTGGGCGTGACCTCGCCGCGCCATTCCATGCGGCTCTGGCGCACCATGCGGAACAGCTCCTGACCGGCGCCCACCACCGCGCCCACGGTGGCGGTGCGCGCGGAGATCACGCCGTCGTCGGGCGCGAGCACGCGCGTGTTGCCCAGGCGCACCTCGGTCGCGCCGAAGGCGGCCTTGGCGGCCTCGAACTGCGCGCGGGCCACCCGTTCCTGCGTGAGGTACTGCGCCACCTGCGATTTCGACAGCGCACCGGTGTCCTGGATCGAGCGCGCGCGGTCGGCGTCGGCCTTGGCGTTCTCGAAGCTGGCCTCGGCCTGCGCCAGGCTGGCCTGGCTCTGCAGGCTGTCGGCCTTGGTGGTTTCGTTGGCGAACACGGCCAGCACCTGGCCCTTGCGCACCACGTCGCCCACGTTCACGTTCACCGAGGCCAGGCGCAGGCCGTTGACCTCGGCGCCCACGCTGGCTTCCTGCCAGGCGGTGATGTTGCCGTTGGCCTGCAGGCGGATCGGCAAGTTGCCATGTGTGGGCTTGGCCACGGTGACGGTGAGCGAGGGCCGCGGCGCGGCTTCGGCGGCGGGCGTGGGCGCTTCGGCGTTGCCCGGCTTCTTGATGAAGACCCAGAACACGCCCAGAAGGACGACGGCCAGGGCGATGGCCAGCCAGAGCCAGCGTTTGCGCGATTGCGGAGGAACGGCGTTCATGATGGGTCTTTGAGAGCGTCGGGGTTGTTCACGGGGTCGAAGCCGCCACCGAGGGCGACGTACAACTGGATCCAGGCGTTGATGCGTTCCTGCTGCAGGGCCACGGCGCTGCTGTCGGCCGCGAGCTTGAGGCGGCGCGCCTCTTCCAGCTCGTTCAGGCTGGCCAGGCCCACGCGGTAGCGCGCCTCGGTGGCCTGGAAGGACTGGCCGTAGCCGGCCACGGCGGTGTCGGTGGAGGCCACGCGCTCGCGCAGGCTGGAGATGCTCACCAGCGCCTGCTCCACCTCGGCCACGGCCTGGCGCAAGGTGCCGGCGTAGGCGATGGCGGCGGCTTCGTAGCGCGCCTGCGCGCTGTCGGTGTTGGCGCGCAGGGCATCGCGCCCGAGCAGCGGCATGCTCAGCGTGAGCGGGCCGACCGACCAGGTGTTGAAGGTACCCTCGGTGCCGCCGCCCGAAAAGCGGTTGCGCAGCAGGCTGCCCGAGAGCGACAGGCTGGGCAGCAAGGCGGCGCGGGCCACGCCCACCTCTTCGCTCGCCGCCACGAGGTCGCGCTGGGCGCGGTACACGTCGGGGCGCTGGCGGATCACCTCGGCCGGCACGGCGTTCACCGAGAGCAACTGGTCCATGCGCGGGGATTGCAGCAGCGCCTGCAGATCGGGCGCGGCGGTCAGCCGCTGCCGCACGTCGGGCTCGGGCACGCCGGTGAGCGCGGTGAGCGACTTCACCTGGCGCTCACAGACTTCGTCCTGTTGCCGGAAGCGCGCGGCGCCCTCGGCACCGCTGGCGCGCGCCAGCGCGGCCACGGCCGGCGCCGTGAGGCCGGCGCGTTCGGAGACCGCGTTGTTCTCGGCTGTCACGGCGCGCGAGTCGCGGTCGCGCGCGGCCACCGCGAGTTGCTCGCGGCACAGGCGCTGGGCGAAGTACAGCTGCGCGAGTTCCGAGGCCACCAGCACGCGGGCCTGGTGCCAGCCGGCGCCGGCCGCTTCCTGTTGCGCCTCGGCGCTGCCGCGGCGGGCCTCGTTGCCGCCCCACAGGTCGATCGCCCATGAGGCTTGCAGGCCGGCATTCAAGGATGTGCCCAGGGGCATGGTGGGATCGGTGCGGCCCCGGCTGGCGTTGGCGACCGCGTTGAGCTGCGGACCGGTCTCGGCCTCCACACCCAGGCGTGCCGCGCGGGCGGCAAACACCTGTGCGCGCGCCGATGCGGCGGAAGGGCTTTGGGCCTGTGCACGTGCCACCCAGTCGGTCAGCACCGGGTCATCGAACCGGCTCCACCAGGCGGTGAGCTGTTCGGTGCTGCCCTGGTGTGCCAGAGGCGGTGCGTACCAGGTGGACGGCAGGTCCACCGGCACGTTGGCGGGCGGCTTGGTCACGCTGCAGGCGCTCAGTACGGCCGCGCTGGCCGCCACGACAAGCATTCGCTTCATGGAAAGGGAGTCCCTGTTCGGTTGTTATTCCGGGGACTGACTCTAGTCGATTTCCCCGACTGGATATTTCAATACGTTTCAACCGCGGCGCGGTTTGTAACAGCCGTTCGGAGGCGGTTTTTCAGTCGTCTTCGGCGGCCGCCAGACCGGGGAACAGGACCTCGGTGAAGCCGAAGCGGCGGAAGTCGCGCACCCGCATCGGGTACAGCGTGCCCCAGAGGTGATCGCATTCGTGTTGCACCACGCGGGCGTGAAAGCCTTCGGCTTCGCGGTCGATCGGTCGGCCCTGTACGTCAAAGCCCTGGTAGCGGATGCGCCGCCAGCGCGGCACCACGCCACGCATGCCCGGCACCGACAGGCAACCTTCCCAGTCTTCCTCCTCTTCGTCCCCCAGTGGCGTGATCACGGGGTTGATCAGCACCGTGCGCGGCACTGGCGGCGCATCGGGATAGCGGGGGTTGGGCAGGCCGCTGCCGAACAGCACCACCTGCACATCAACCCCGATCTGGGGCGCGGCCAGGCCGGCGCCGTTGGCCGCGGCCATGGTGTCCTGCAGGTCGACCACGAGCTGGTGCAGTTCGGGGGTGTCGAACGAGATAACGGGCTGGGCGTGCCGCAGCAGGCGCGGATCCCCCATTTTGAGGATGGTTTTGATGCTCATGTTGCTTCGATAGGGAATTGGAAGTGGAAATAGGTGGTGCCGCTGCCGTGTCAAAAGTCGCGGGACATTGGGATTTCTGCCGGCAGTTCAAATTTGACCAATTGGAAAATCATTCCACGGAAATTGAAATGAAAGACGGATTGCCCTGATGAATAAAGTTTGCATTTCCCCTTGCAATGCAGCTTTCCCTTCGTCGAAGGGCCCCATGCCGCCCGGGCGCATTGAGATTGAATCGCTCACTCTGAGCCGGGAAACCCTGCTGCGAATTGCAACAACAGTCTCTAGACTGGTCGCGGGAGTCAGTCGTTTCACGCCGGATATCCACATCGGAAACCAATTCCGAGGCAAGGCGAAACAAATTAATGTTGTTTCCCGACCCGTCGATGAATTGCTGGCAACCTTCCCCGGAATTGGCCGGGGGTGTCTGCACTTGCTCTATTTTTTACCAGGAGGATATCCATGAAAAGGATTATCGATCGTTCCCACGGCCCGGCTCGGGCCGGCCTGACCGCGCTCGCTGCGGCCCTGCTGGTCCTTGGCGGGTGCTCTGGCACGGGTTCACTCAACACCGCTGGCGACGGCGCGGCCGTTTCCTCGGGCGGAGGTTCGGGTGGTGGTGGCGGCGGCGGCAATGGCGGAGGGGGAAGCGGTGGTGGCACCAGCAGCTCCCCGCTGGCCGCGGTCGTGCGCGAGCAGGGCAACACGGTCACCGACCTGGGCCAAGCCGTCTCCGGCCTGGGCGGCACGGTGTCCAACGTGGTCAAACCCCTGGTGGGCGATGCCTCGGCGCAGGGTGTGGATGGCGTGGTCGGCCACACCGGCGGCGTGGTCAGCGCCCTGGGCGCGGCGGTGACCAACGGCGTCGGTCAGATTGGCAAGGTCGACAACCCCCTGGGCGTCACCGCGGCCGGCTTGGGCGGCGCGGTGGATCAGGCGGGCAACACGGTGTCCAGCGCGGGTGACGTCGTCACCGGCCTGGGCCAGAACCCGGCCACCTCGGCCCTGCGCCCTGTGACCAACGTCGCGGGCCAGGCCGTGGATCAGGCCGGCCAAGTGGTCAGCCGCGTGGGTCAGGGTCTGGAAACGCAGTTGGGCACTGGCCCGGCCAACCAGTTGCTGGGTGGCGCCAGCAAGGTGGTGGAGACGGTGGTGAACACCGGCGTGGGCGCCACGCAGACCGTGGGCAAGGCCACGGGCCTGGGTCCCGTGGTGGACCGCGTCATCGACCCCGTTTCAGCGGCCATGGGCCAGGCGGGCGGGCAACTTGCGGGCAGCGACACGCCACTCACCCGGGAAGTGGGCGAGGTCCTCGGCAACACCTCGCGCACGCTCGGCCACACGGGTGACCTGGTGAGCGGGCCCACCAACGGCGGCGCCGTCAGTCCGGTCGAACAGGTGGGCCGCGCGACCAACACCGCGATCGTGCCCATCACTGCTGGCGTGACGCAAGTGGCGACCCGGGTGAACGATGCCACCGGCGTCGGCACACCCGTCGGCAACCTGCTGGTGACCACCGGCGGCGCGGTGCAACAACTGGGTGTGGGTGTGCAGGGCAATGGCAGCCAGCCCGTGGTCAACAGCCTGGGTGAGGTGGTCAACCAGACCGGCGGCCTGGTCGCCAACATCGGCGGCGCCGTGGGCGGCACCACGGGCGGTGGCGGCGGCGCGGGAGGCGTGCTGGCACCCGTCGTCGGTGCCGTAAACGGCCTGACCGGTGGCACCGTTGGCGGCGGCAGCACGGGCGGTGCGGTCAACGTGCTTGCGCCCGTGGTCAACACCGTCGGCGCGTTGACCGGAGGCATCACCGCCACCGTGGGTGGCAGCGCCGCTGCCGGCGGTGGAACCTCCACCCCGCTGACAACCACCCTGACCAACACCCTCGGTGGCATCACCGGTGGCCTGACCGGCGCGCTGCGCCGCTGACGCACGGAGGGCGGGAGCACATGCCAAGCCAGGTCACGCGGCCACTGCTGCTGGCGGGGGCCGCCTGGTGGGTGGTCACGGGTGCGGGGGCGCAAGCCCTCGCCCCGGTCGGCAGCCCGCTGGACACCCTGCCCCGCCCCGCGCTGCCCACACAGCCGGGCGCGGATGTGCGGGTCGACGTGGATGTGCAGGCCCCCGCCCCACCGGGCGCCGAGGTGTTGAACGCGCGGCTCACGCCGCGCAAGTTCGACATCGAGGGCGTGCAGTCGATTCCCTTCGAGACGGTGGCCGCGCTGTTCGCGCCGCTGGCCGGGCAGTCGGTCACGGTGGGCGACATCGTGGCGCGCGCCCAGCAGGCGACCGCGCTGTACCAGCAGCACGGCTACGCGCTCTCGTTCTTCTTCGTGCCCAAGCAGGACTTCCAGCACGGCGTGGTGCGCGTGGTGGCCGTGGAAGGCCATGTGCAGACGGTGCGCATCGAAGGCCACCCCGGCAAAGCCGAGGCCAGGTTGCGCGAGATCGCCGAGCACATCCGCCATGAGAAGCCGCTGCGCACGGCCACTTTCAAACACTTCACCGCCCTGCTCGGCCGCCTGCCGGGCATGGGCATCCAGGCGCAGGTGCAACTGCCCACGAGCACCGACGGGGCCAGCACACTGGTCATCCAGGCGAACCAGAAGCCCTATGACATCGCCGTGGGCCTGGAGACACGCAAGCCGAATCCGCGCGCCGTGGTCACCGGCGTGCTGAACGACCCCCTCGTGGCCGGCAGCCAGCTCGGCGTCTCCACCCTGTTGTCCACGGCGGACAACGACCGGTACAACGCCCTGCACTACGAGCAAGTCCTCGGCAGCCGGGGATGGTCGGTCAGAGGTTCGCTTTCGCATTACCGGGGCGATCCCGACGAGCAACTCGGGGTGAGCAACCCGCTGCAGCGAAGAACCGAGGTCGAGCGCGCCGAACTCACGGCCAGCCTGCCGTTGAAACTGTCACGGGAAACCAGCTGGGTGGCCAGCACCGGGCTGTACGGGGTGAACACGCGCGACAGCCTCACCAACCCCGCCAACGGCGCACAGCTGACAGACGAAACCCTGGTGCGCGCCGTGTTCGGCCAGTTGAGCTACACCGCGCAGAAGCCCAACGACAGCCTGCAGCTCAACCTGCGGCTGACCCATGGCCTCTCGGGCCTCGGCGCCGACGCGGGCATCACCAGCAACGTGCCGGGACTCTCAGGCCCCAGCGCGGTGAAACTGGACTTCGCGCGCCTGCAGGCCGAGGCCAGCCACCAGCACCGCTTCGCCAACCGCTTCGGCACGGCGGTGTCCTTCGCCATGCAATACAGCCCGCACAACCTGCCCAGCAGCGAGAAGCTGTCCTTCGGCGGCAACCGTTTTGCGCGCGGCTACGGCGCTGGTGAAGCGGTGGGCGACTCGGGCTGGGGCCTGGGGCTGGAGCTCAACCGCGTGTTCGCCGTCGACGGCACCTGGCTGCGGCAGTGGCAGCCCTATGTGCTGCTGGAGGCGGCCCGCGTGCATGCCCGCCTCGCCACGCCGATGCCCGCGCGCCTGCGTTCGGTGAGCCTGGGCTTGCGGCTGACCAACCACAAACACTACAACCTCGATCTGGCGATGTCGAAGCCGACCGGGGACATGCCGCTGGAGAACACGCAGCGCCACTGGCGCGCGAACCTCACGCTGAGCTACCGCCTGGGCGAGTGAAGCGTCAGGCCTCGGTGCCCAGCATCGCCAGCATGGCCGCTTCGTCGATCACCGCCACGCCCAGCGTCTGCGCCTTCTCCAGCTTGCTGCCGGCTTCGGTGCCGGCCACCACGTAGTCGGTCTTCTTGCTCACCGAGCCGGCCACCTTGGCGCCGGCGGCTTCGAGCAGGTCCTTGGCCTGGTCTCGGCTGAGCGTGGGGAAGGTGCCGGTGAGCACGAAGGTCTTGCCGGCCAGGGGTTGCGGCGCGCGCGCGGCGGGCTCGCCCTCTTCCCAGCTCAGGCCGCAGGCGCGCAGCTGCTCCACCACTTCGCGGTTGTGCGGCTGTTCGAAGAAGGTGTGGATGCTCTGCGCCACCACCGGGCCCACGTCGTTGACCTCCGAGAGGGCCTCGACGCTGGCGTCCATGATGCGGTCGAGCTGGCCGAAGTGGCGCGCCAGCTCCTTGGCCGTCGCCTCGCCCACGTGGCGGATGCCCAGGCCGAAGAGGAAACGCGGCAGCGTGGTGCGCTTGGATTTCTCGAGCGCGGCCACGATGTTGTTGGCCGACTTCTCGGCCATGCGGTCCAGGCCGGCCAGGGCGGTGAAACCGAGTTTGTAGAGATCGGGCAGCGTCTTGATCAAGCCACTATCGACCAGTTGCTCCACCAGCTTGTCGCCCAGGCCCTCGATCTCGACGGCCCGGCGGTGCGCGAAGTGCAGGATGGCCTCTTTGCGCTGCGCGGCACAGAACAGGCCACCGGTGCAGCGGTGGTCGGCCTCGCCCTCTTCCCGCACCGCGTCGCTGCCGCACACCGGGCACTGGGCGGGCATGGTGAATGGCGGCGGATCGCCGACGCGCTTGTCGGTCAGCACCGAGACGACCTCGGGTATCACATCGCCCGCGCGGCGCACGATCACCGTGTCGCCCACGCGCACGTCCTTGCGGCGCGCCTCCATCTCGTTGTGCAGGGTGGCGTTCGTCACCGTGACACCGCCCACGAACACGGGTGCCAGCTTGGCCACCGGCGTGAGCTTGCCGGTGCGGCCGACCTGCACGTCGATGGCCTGGACGGTGGTCAATTGTTCTTGCGCCGGGTACTTGTGCGCCACGGCCCAGCGCGGCTCGCGCGTGACAAAGCCCATCTGCTTCTGCCGCGCCAGGGAATCGACCTTGTAGACCACGCCGTCGATGTCGAACGGCAGCGTGTCGCGCAGTTCGCCGATGCGGCGGTGAAAGGCCACGAGCTCATCGGCACCGCGGCAGCGCGTGGTCTGCTCGGCGACCGGGAACCCCCAGGCCTTCAGGCGCATGAGCCAGTCGTACTGCGTCGCAGGCGGCTCGGCATCGCCCAGCACCTCGCCCCAGGAGTAGGCGAAGAAGCTCAGGGGACGGTCGCGCGTGATCTTCGAGTCGAGTTGCCGCACGGCCCCGGCGGCGGCGTTGCGCGGATTGACGAAGGTCTTCTCGCCCTTCGCGCCACTGGCGATCTTCTCGCGCTGGCGTTCGTTGAGCTGCTCGAACTGGTCGCGGCGCATGTACACCTCGCCACGCACCTCGAGCACCTCCGGCACGCCCTCGGGCAGGCGCAGCGGGATCTGCCCGATGGTGCGCACGTTGTGGGTCACGTCCTCGCCGGTCTCGCCGTCACCGCGCGTGGCGGCCCGCACCAGCACGCCCTGCTCGTAACGCAGGCTCATGGCCAGCCCGTCGAACTTCAGCTCGGCCAGGTAGTCGACGGGTGGATCGGTTTCGCTCAGCTTGAGCTCGCGCCGCACGCGCGCGTCGAAGGCCACCGCGCCCGTGGCTTCGGTGTCGGTCTCGGTGCGGATGCTGAGCATCGGCACCGCGTGGCGCACGGGCACCAGTTCCTTCAGGATCGCCCCGCCCACGCGCTGGGTCGGCGAGTCGGGCGTAAGCAGCTCGGGGTGTGCGGCCTCGATGGCCTGCAGCTCGCGAAACAGCCTGTCGTACTCGGCGTCGGGGATCTCCGGTTCGTCGAGCGTGTAGTAGCGGTGGGCGTGGTGGTGCAGTTGCGCGCGCAATTCAGCGGCGCGCGCGGCCGGCGATGGCGGCTCGGCAAACAGGTCAGCGGTCATTCAGGAGAAGAGTCGGCGCGCCTGCGGGGAACCGGCGGACAGGTCGCGGCTGTCGAGCGCGTCGTACAGGCTTTCGAGGTCGGCACCGATGCGGTCCATGGTGTCGGTGGACAGCGGCTGGCCGCCGTCGTCGGTGACGACGCCTTCCATGGCCTCGGCCAGCGCCGTGGCGGCCTGGCGCATGCGCACAAAGGGTTGTTCGCTGCGCGGCACGTGCGTGACTTCAAGCGAGAGCGCGATCTCGCGCAGGGCAGTCTGTTCGGGGTCTTCGGCCATGGCGGCCTGCGGGTCGAACATGAGGCTGAGGATCGGTGCCTGGCCGCTCTGGCTGCCCGAGAGCACCATGCGCCCGGGCAGGGCCCCCGCGACGAAGCCGAGCTTGGACGCGTGCTGCGCGACATAGCCCGGGCTCCAGGCAGTGCGGCGCGCGCGCAGCGTGAAGCCCAGCTGGGCATCGTGCCCACTGGCGAAGGCATCCAGCTCGCGGGCCCGTGCCACCTCGGCGCGCATGTCGGGGAAATCGGGCGAGGCACCGACCGCGTCGGCGAAGGCCTGGGCCTTCACCACGAATTCGGAGAACTCGATGTCGTTGAGCGGCCCCGAACGGTTGGCCAGCTGCACGCCGGCCTGCAGCGCGCGGTAGCGCTGGCCCAGGCGAGGGCTTTCCCATTCGCCGGTGGTCTCGCTCTGGCCTTCCACGGCAAACGGTTTGCTGCCCACGCGCCGCGTGCCCGGCAACGCGGCGAGCAAGGCGTCGCCGGACACCTCGTGCTCCAGCAGCAGGGGCGCGATGACGTCGATCAGCGCGTCCAGGCCCGGTCGCTTGTCGGGCGGCTGGGTCATCAGCGGGTTGAGGCTCACCGCCGCCGCGGCTTGCGCGATCGCCGCCGGGTCGGGCGGCGCGGGCGCGCCCGGCATGTCGCCGAGCACCGGGTCGATGCGCTGGATCTCGTGCTCGGAGAGGTCGGCCGGCGTGTAAGGCAGGGTCTCGTCGCCAGCCACTTCGTCGCGCGGCTCCTCGCTGCGTTCGCGGGCCGTGCGCGGCGCGCTGCGGCTGGTCGTCCAGGCGTTGTAGGCCACCAGGCCCGCCAGTACGAGACCGCCCATGATGGCCAGACCGATTTGCAATGTGCTCATGGTGTGGAGTGTGATCAGGTGGGTTCGAGCATGCCGGCGGCCGATTCCATGTCCACCGCCACGATGCGGGAGACGCCCTGCTCCTGCATGGTCACGCCGATCAACTGCTCGGCCATTTCCATGGCGATCTTGTTGTGGCTGATGAACAGGAACTGGGTTTCCTTGGCCATGGCGGTCACCAGTTTCGCATAGCGTTCGGTGTTGGCGTCGTCCAGCGGCGCGTCCACCTCGTCCAGCAGACAGAACGGCGCGGGGTTGAGCTGGAAGATGGCGAACACCAGCGCGATGGCGGTCAGCGCCTTCTCGCCGCCCGAGAGCAGGTGGATGGTCTGGTTCTTCTTGCCGGGCGGCTGCGCCATCACCTGCACGCCGGCATCGAGGATTTCCTCGCCGGTCATCACCAACCTGGCGTTGCCGCCACCGAACAGCTCGGGGAACATGCGGCCGAAGTGGCTGTTGACGGTCTCGAAGGTGCTGCCCAGCAGTTCGCGGGTTTCGTTGTCGATCTTCTTGATCGCGTCTTCCAGCGTGTTCATGGCCTCGACCAGGTCGGCCGATTGCGCGTCGAGGAAGGTCTTGCGCTCGCGCGCCGCGGTGAGTTCATCGAGCGCGGCGAGGTTGACCGCGCCAAGCGACTGGATCTCGCGGTGCAGGCGGTCGATCTCGCCCTGCAGGCCGGCGAGCCGCACATTGCCTTCGGTGATGCTTTGCGCCACCGCCGCCAGATCGGCCTGGGCCTCTTCGAGCAACTGGCTGTACTGCTCCACGCCCAGGCGGGCGGCCTGCTCCTTGAGCTGGAAATCGGTGATGCGGTTGCGCAGCGGTTCGAGTTCGCGTTCCAGCTGCAGGCGGCGCTCGTCGCTGGCGCGCAGCTTGGCGGTAAGTTCGTCGTATTGGCTGCGCAGCGCGCCCAGGGCCTGTTCGCGCTCCAGTTTCATGGCCAGGGCGTTCTGCAGACCGGCCTGGGCCGCCGCGTCGTTCAGCCGGGCGAGTTCGTCGCTGGCGCGCTGCTGCTCGTCCGCCAGCGATTTTTCCTGGGTGGCCGCGGTTTCCATGGCGCGCTGCAGCTCGCTCTGGCGCGCCTGCAGACTGCGCAGCGCGAAGACGGCTTCCTGCGCGGTGCGCTCCAGCGAGCGCTGCTGCTCGCGCGCCTGGTTCAGCGCGCGCTCGGCTTCGATCACCTTGTCGTCGAACTGTGCGTGGCGCTCCTGGCTGTCGGCCAGCTGCATGTCCAGCTCTTCGAAGCGGGCCTCGGCCGTCACGCGGCGCTCCTGCAGCTCGTCGAGCTGGGCGTCCACTTCGGCCAGGTCGGCGCCGATCTGCTCGCTGCGCGCGCGGGTCTGTTCGGCCAGCTGTGTCAGGCGCAGGGCTTCCACCTGCAGCTCGTGCGCTCGGCTGCGCGACTCGGCGGCATCGCGGCGCGCGCTCACCAGGCGCTGCGAAGCGTCGGTGTAGGCCGCCTCGGCGCGGATCAGGGATGAGCGCGCCTGCTCGGCGATCAGCACCTGGGCCTTGAGCTGCTTGTCGATGTTCTCGATTTCCTGGGCCCGCGCCAGCAGGCCGGCCTGCTCGCTGTCGGGCGCGTAGAAGCTCACGCTGTGCGCGGTGACGGCGTGGCCGCTGGCGACGAAGATCACCTCGCCGGCGTGCAGCTGCGCGCGCTGGGCCAGCGCCTCTTCCAGGCTGGACGCCGTCAGGCAGCCGTGCAGCCACTCGGCCAACAGCGCCTGTTGGCCGGCGTCGTTCAGGCGCAGCCATTGCACCAGGGGTTTGAGGCCGGTGGCGCTGCTGCTCGCGGCCGCACCAGGCGGTGGGCTGTAGAAGGCCAGCTTGGCCGGTGGCGCGTCGTTGCCGAAGGCGCGCACCATGTCCAGGCGAGACACCTCCAGCGCACTCAGGCGTTCGCGCAGCGCGGCTTCCAGGGCGTTTTCCCAGCCGGTTTCGATGTGAATACGGCTCCACAAACCCTGCAGGCTGTCCAGGCCGTGTTTGGCCAGCCAGGGCTTCAACTTGCCGTCGGTCTTGACCTTGTCCTGCAGCGCCTTGAGCGCCTCCATGCGGGCCGACAGGTCGGCCTGCTTCGCGGACTCCTGGTTCACCGCCTGCTGCGCGGCGCGGCGCGCCTCGTCGAGCTGGGGCACGCTGTCCTGCAGCTCGTGCAGCACGGCGTCGTTGAGTTCGGCGGCCTCCTGCGCGCTGGCCAGCTGGGTCTGGGCGCTGAGCAGGCGCGCCTCGTCGGGCGCGGCCAGGGCGTTGCGGTCGGCCACCAGGCGCTCGCGGCGCTGGTTGAGCGTGCGGCTCTGTTCTTCGACGTTGCGCTGCTCGGCGGCCAGCACCTGGATCTGCTGCTGCACCTGCGTCACGCTGGCGCGCTGCTCGTTGGCCCGGGTCTGGGCCTGGCGCAGGTGGTCTTCCAGCGCGGGCAAGGCGCCCGACTGTTCCTCGCCCTGCGCGGCCAGCACGACCGACTGGTCCTCGGCCTGCACCATGGACTCGGCGAGCTGCTCCAGCTCCACCGCCGCGTCCTGGCTGCGCGTGGCCCAGGAGCCCATCTGTTCTTTCAGCTGCACCAGGCGCTGTTCGACGCGCTGGCGGCCCTCAACCACGAAGCGGATCTCGGCCTCGAGCTTGCCGACCTCGGCACTGGCCTCGTACAGCTTGCCCTGGGCCTGGTTCACCTGATCACCGGCCGCGTAATGGGCCTGGCGGATGGTTTCGAGCTCGGATTCGATGCGGCGCAGGTCGGCGGTGCGCGATTCGAGGTCGTTGACCGCCTGGGCGGCATCGGTCTTCACCTTGACCTGGTCCGACTCGGCCTCGCTGCGCTTGAGGAACCACAGCTGCTGCTGCTTGAGCGTGGCGCTGGCCTGCAGGTGGTTGTAGCGCGCGGCCACCTCGGCCTGTTTCTCCAGCTTGTCGAGGTTGGCGTTGAGCTCGCGCAGGATGTCTTCCACCCGCGTGAGGTTTTCGCGCGTGTCGGCCAGGCGGTGCGCGGTCTCGCGGCGGCGTTCCTTGTACTTGGAAACCCCGGCGGCTTCCTCCAGGAACAGGCGCAATTCTTCGGGCTTGCTCTCGATGATGCGGCTGATGGTGCCCTGGCCGATGATGGCGTAGGCGCGCGGGCCCAGGCCGGTGCCCAGGAACACGTCCTGCACGTCGCGGCGGCGCACCGGCTGGTTGTTGATGTAGTAGCTGCTGGTGCCGTCGCGCGTGAGCACGCGCTTGACCGCGATCTCGCCGAACTGGCCCCACTGGCCGCCCGCACGGTGGTCGCTGTTGTCGAACACCAGTTCGACGCTGGAACGGCTGGCGGGCTTGCGCGAGGTCGTGCCGTTGAAGATCACGTCCTGCATGGATTCGCCGCGCAGCTCGGAGGCCTTGGACTCGCCCAGCACCCAGCGCACCGCGTCCATGATGTTGGACTTGCCGCAGCCGTTGGGCCCGACCACACCCACGAGCTGGCCCGGGAGCATGAAGTTGGTGGGTTCGGCGAAGGACTTGAAGCCGGAGAGCTTGATCGAGTTGAGACGCACGCTGGGAGGCCCCCTGGCATAGCCAAGTGTTTGATTTCAAAGGCATTTCCTCCATCGCAGGCGCGATGGAGGGGTGGCTGATGATACCGTGCATGCGCCCCGGGGTACGGTACGGTGCACCCTTTGCGCCAAGCCCGATAATCGTCGGCCATGAACCCCTTGCTCTCGCGCCTGCAGCCCTACCCCTTCGAGCGGCTGCGCAAGCTCTTTGCCGACATCACCCCCAACCCCGCCCTGCGCCCCATCAGCCTGGGCATCGGCGAGCCCAAGCACGCCGCACCCGATTTCCTGAAACAGGCCCTGGCCGCTTCGCTCGACACCGGCTTGAGCAGCTATCCCGCCACGGCGGGCACGCCGGCGCTGCGCGAGGCCTGTGCCGCCTGGGTGCAGCGGCGCTACGGCGTGGCGCTGGACGCGGCCACCCAGGTGCTGCCCGTCAATGGCTCGCGCGAGGCGCTGTTCGCGTTCGCGCAGACCGTGATCGACCCGACGCGCCCGGGCGCCACCGTGGTGATGCCCAACCCGTTCTATCAAATCTACGAAGGCGCGGCCTTCCTGGGCGGTGCCGGGCCGCACTACGTGGCCTGCGACCCCGCGCGCAACTTCGCGGCCGACTGGGACAGCGTGCCCGAGGCGGTCTGGGCGCGCACGCAACTGCTGTTCGTGTGCTCGCCCGGCAACCCCGCTGGGGCCGTGATGCCGCTGGACGAATGGCAGCGCCTGTTCGAGCTGAGCGACCGCCACGGCTTCGTGATCGCCTCCGACGAGTGCTACAGCGAGATCTACTTCCGCGACGACGCCCCGCTGGGCGGCCTGGAAGCCGCGCAACGCCTGGGCCGCACCGACTTCCGCCGCCTGATGATGTTCACCAGCCTGTCCAAGCGCAGCAACGTGCCGGGCCTGCGCAGCGGCTTCGTGGCGGGCGACGCCTCGCTGATCAAGCCCTTCCTGCTCTACCGCACCTACCACGGTGGCGCCATGAGCCCGGTGGTGCAGGCGGCCAGCGTGGCGGCCTGGGGCGATGAAGACCACGTCGTGGACAACCGGCGCCAGTACCGCGAGAAATTCGCCCAGGTCACGCCGCTGCTGGCCCAGGTGCTTGACGTGGCCCTGCCCGACGCCTCCTTTTACCTGTGGGCCGCCGTGCCGGCCTCGTTTGCCGACGCCGCGGCCGGCCTCAGTGCCGACGAGGCTTTCGCCCGCGAGCTGCTGGCTCAATACAATGTGACGGTGCTGCCCGGCAGCTACCTGGCCCGCGAAGTCGGCGGCGCGAACCCGGGCACCGGCCGCGTGCGCATGGCCCTGGTGGCCGAACCCGCCGAATGCCTGGAAGCCGCCGGGCGCATCCAGACCTTCCTGTCGCGCCGCGCCTGACGCGGTGCCCTCCCGCTTTCTCTCCTTTTCTTCACCCTTGCTCCTCTGAGACCATGACCCAACAACTGCAAACCCTGATCGACAACGCCTGGGACAACCGTGCCGAACTCTCCCCCGCCTCCGCTCCCAAGGAAGTGGTGGACGCGGTGGAGCATGTGATCTCCGAGCTCAACAACGGCAAGCTGCGCGTGGCCACGCGCGAAGGCGTGGGCCAGTGGACGGTGCACCAGTGGATCAAGAAGGCCGTGCTGCTCTCCTTCCGCCTGAAGGACAACGAAGTCATGCGCGCCGGCGACCTCGGCTTCTTCGACAAGGTCAAGACCAAGTTCGCCCACCTGAGCGAAGCCGAGATGAAGGCCACCGGCGTGCGTGTGGTGCCGCCGGCCGTGGCCCGTCGCGGCAGCTACATCGCCAAGGGCGCGATCCTCATGCCCAGCTACGTGAACATCGGCGCCTACGTGGACGAGAACACCATGGTCGATACCTGGGCCACGGTGGGCTCCTGCGCGCAGATCGGCAAGAACGTGCACCTCTCGGGCGGCGTGGGCATCGGCGGCGTGCTGGAGCCGTTGCAGGCCGGCCCGACCATCATCGAAGACAACTGCTTCATCGGCGCCCGCTCCGAAGTCGTCGAAGGCGTGGTGATCGAGGAGAACTCGGTCATCTCCATGGGCGTGTACATCGGCCAGAGCACCCCGATCTACGACCGCGCCACGGGCGAGGTGAGCTACGGCCGCGTGCCGGCCGGCTCGGTCGTGATCAGCGGCAACCTGCCCAAGGACGGCGGCAAGTACAGCCTGTACGCGGCGATCATCGTCAAGCGCGTGGATGCGCAGACCCGCGCCAAGACCAGCCTGAACGACCTCCTGCGCGATTGAGGCGGCAGCGGCGGCCCGGATCAACCCACAGGGAGATGGCATGAGCAGCGGAACGATGGAGCGCATCCTGCGCCTGATGGCCGACAAGAAGGCCTCGGACGTGTACCTGACGGCGCACGCGCCGGCCATGATCAAGATCAACGGCCAGACCATCCCCGTCAACAGCCAGGTGCTGCCGCCGGAGGCGCCGCGCAACCTGCTGGCCGAGATCGTGCCGCCCACCCGCATGGAAGAGCTGCAGGAAACCGGCGAGCTCAACATGGCCGTGCCGCTGGAGAACCTGGGCAACTTCCGCGTCAGCGCGTTCCGCCAGCGCGGCCACGTCGCGGTGGTGATCCGCTTCGTATCGAGCGAGATCCCCCCGCTGGACTCGCTCAACGTGGCGCCGGTGCTGGCCGATCTCATCATGGAAAAACGCGGGCTCATGCTCATGGTCGGCGCCACCGGCGCGGGCAAGAGCACCACGCTGGCGGCCATGATCGACCACCGCAACGAGCGCGCCACGGGCCACATCCTGACGATCGAAGACCCGATCGAATACGTCTACCGCAACAAGAAGTCGGTGGTGAACCAGCGCGAGATCGGGCCCGACACCGCCTCGCTCCAGGTCGCCCTGAAGAATGCCTTGCGCCAGGCGCCGGACGTGATCCTGATCGGCGAGATCCGCGACCGCGAGACCATGTCGGCCGCCATTTCCTATGCGCAGTCAGGCCACCTGTGCCTGGCCACGCTGCACGCCAGCAACAGCTACCAGGCGCTCAACCGCATCCTGAGCTTCTACCCGGTCGAGGTGCGCCCCACGCTGCTGGGCGACCTGGCCGCCGCGCTGCGCGCCATCGTCTCGCAACGCCTGCTGCGCACCCACACCGGTGGGCGCGTGCCGGCGACGGAGGTGATGCTCAACACCTCGCTGATTGCCGACCTGATCCAGAAGGCCGACTTTTCGGGTGTGCGCGAAGCCATGGAGAAGTCGCTGGCCGAAGGCTCGCAAAGCTTCGAGCAGGACCTGGCCCGCCTGATCAACGATGGCCTGGTCGCGCGCAACGAGGGCCTGGCCCACGCCGATTCGCCCAACAACCTGCTCTGGCGCCTGCAGAACGACTTCAACGCCAGCAAGGCGAGCGAAGCCGCGCAGGCCAGCGAAGAGGACGGGGGCGACAGCGCCACCTTCACCGAGTTCACGCTCGACGTCAAATTCTGATCCGATGACCGATACCCTGCGCCTGACCGAAGCCCTGATCGCCTGCCCCTCCGTCACCCCCCGCGACGAAGGTTGCCAGGCGCTGATCGGCGCGCGGCTGGCGCGGCTGGGCTTCGCGTGCGAGACCATCGAGAGCGGCCCAGCCGACTTTCGTGTGACCAACCTCTGGGCCCGCCTGGGCCAGGGCCGGCGGCCCACCCTGGTGTTCGCTGGCCACACCGACGTGGTGCCCACCGGCCCGCTGACCGCCTGGGCCAGCGACCCCTTCGTGCCCAGCCACCGCGACGGCAAGCTGTTCGGCCGGGGCACGGCCGACATGAAGACCTCGCTGGCGGCCATGGTGGTGGCCTGCGAAGAGTTCGTGGCCGCGAACCCGGCGCCCGCCATCGACGTGGCCTTCCTGCTCACCAGTGACGAGGAAGGCCCGGCGCTGGACGGCACGGTGATCGTCTGCAATACCCTCCAACAGCGCGGCGAGCGGCTGGACTGGTGCATCGTGGGTGAGCCGACCTCGGTCGAGCGCACCGGCGACATGATCAAGAACGGGCGCCGCGGGACCATGAGCGGCAAGCTCACCGTCAAGGGCATCCAGGGCCACATCGCCTACCCCCACCTGGCGAAGAACCCGATCCACCTCGCCGCCCCCGCGCTGGCCGAACTCGCGGCCACCGTGTGGGACGGTGGCAATGAATTCTTCCCGCCCACCAGCTGGCAAATCAGCAACATCCATGGCGGCACCGGCGCGAGCAATGTGATCCCGGGCACGGTGGTGATCGATTTCAATTTCCGTTTCTCCACCGAGTCCACGCCCGAGGGCCTTCAGCAGCGGGTCGGCGAGCTGCTGCAGCGCCACGGCCTGCAGCCCGGCGCCGACTTCGACCTCGACTGGACGCTGGGAGGCCGGCCCTTCCTCACGCCACCGGGCACGCTGGTCGACGCGGTGCGCGCGGCCATCCACGACGAGGTCGGCGTGGCCACCACGCTGTCCACCACCGGCGGCACCAGCGATGGCCGCTTCATCGCGCAGGTCTGCCCGCAGGTGATCGAGCTGGGCCCGCCCAATGCCACAATCCACAAGATCGACGAGCACGTGGCCGTGGCCGACATCGAACCGCTCAAGAACATCTACCGCCGCACGCTGGAGCATCTCGACGCCCAGGCCCGTGCGCCTGCTTGAGCCCACCGTGAACCTGAACGAACTCCTCACCCAAGCCCGCCAACGCCTGGAGGCCGCGCAGCTGGCCTATGGCCATGGCACGACCAACGCCCAGGACGAGGCCGCCTGGCTGGTGCTCTGGCAGCTCGGCCTGCCGCTGGACAGCGACCTGGAAACCCTGGCCAGGCGCCGCGTGACGGCCGAAGAACAATCCGCCGTGCTGGCCCTGATCCAGCGCCGCATCGACACGCGCGAGCCTGCGGCCTACCTCACCGGCGAGGCCTGGCTGCAGGGCGTGCCGTTCTACGTGGACCGGCGAGCCATCGTGCCACGCAGCTTCATCGCCGAACTGCTGGCCGAAGGATCAATCGACCCCTGGCTGGACGAGCGGTCCCGCGATGTGCTCGACCTGTGCACCGGCAACGGCAGCCTGGCCGTGCTCGCTGCCATGGCCTACCCCGATGTGCGCGTCACCGGCGCCGACATTTCGCCCGATGCGCTGGCGGTGGCCCGCATCAACGTCGATCGGCATGGGCTGCAGCACCGCATCCGGCTGGTCGAATCCGATGGGCTGGCCGCCTGCCGCGGCCCCTGGGACCTGATCCTGTGCAACCCACCCTACGTGAGCGCGCAGAGCATGGCCACGCTGCCGCCCGAGTACCTGGCCGAGCCCGGTCTGGCGCTCGACGGCAACACGGCCGGCAGCCGCGACGGCATGGACTTCGTGCGCGCCCTGCTGCGCGACGCGGCGCGCTGCCTGAAGCCTGCCGGTGTGCTGGTGCTTGAAATCGGCAACGAACGCGAGCACTTCGAAGCGGCCTTCCCTCAGCTCGAAGCCATCTGGCTCGAAACCAGCGCAGGCGACGACCAGGTCCTGCTGCTCACCCTTGAATCCCTTTTGGCGCTGCCCATCTCGCAGGCGCCCGCTCCATGATCACTTTGAAGAATGTTGTCCTTCGCCGCGGAGCGAAGGTCTTGCTCGATGGCGCCTCCTGCACCATCAACCCGGGAGAAAAAGTCGGCCTGGTGGGCCGCAACGGCGCCGGCAAGTCCAGCCTGTTCCGCCTGCTCGATGGCACCCTGCACGAAGACAAGGGGGACTTCTACGTGCCCCCGCAATGGCGCATGGCGCAGGTCGCGCAGGACATGCCCGAGACCGACATGTCCGCCACGCAGTTCGTCATCGAAGGCGACTCCACGCTGCTCAAAGCCCAGCAGGAAGTGACTGCTGCCGAAGACAGCGGTGACGGCGAGCGCATGGCCCACGCCTACATGGCCTTGCACGATGCCGGCGCACACGACGCGCCCGCGCGTGCGCAGGCCCTGATCCTCGGCCTGGGTTTTCGCACCGACGAACTCGAGCGCCCGGTCGACAGCTTCTCCGGCGGCTGGCGCATGCGCCTGCAGCTCGCGCGCGCCCTCATGTGCCCCAGCGAGCTGCTGCTGCTCGACGAACCCACCAACCACCTGGACCTCGATGCCCTAGTCTGGCTCGAAGCGTGGCTCAAGCGCTACGACGGCACCCTGCTCGTGATCAGCCACGATCGCGAGTTCCTCGACGCCATCACCAACGTCACCGTGCACATCGAGCGCGCGCTGCTCAACCGCTATGGCGGCAACTACAGCCGCTTCGAGGACATGCGCGCCGAGCAGATGGCGCTGCAGGCCACGTCGTACGCGCGCCAGCAGGAGAAGATGGCCCACCTGCAGAAGTTCATCGACCGCTTCAAGGCCAAGGCCAGCAAGGCCAAGCAGGCGCAGAGCCGGGTCAAGGCGCTGGAGCGCATGGAGAAGATCGGGCCGGTGCTGGCCGAGGCCGACTTCAACTTCGAGTTCAGCGAACCGCAGAACCTGCCCAACCCCATGCTGGCCATGGAAGGCGTCACCTTCGGCTACCCACCTCGCGAGCCCGGCGGCGAGCCGGTGGCCATCGTGCGCGGCATCAGCCGCTCGGTGCTGGCCGGCCAGCGCATCGGCATCCTGGGCGCCAACGGCCAGGGCAAGTCCACGGTGGTCAAGACCATCGCCCGCGATCTGCAGGCGCTGGCGGGCCAGATCACCGAAGGCAAGGGCCTCAACATCGGCTACTTCGCCCAGCAGGAACTCGACGTGCTGCGCCCCGCCGACACCCCGCTGGAGCACATGATCCGCCTGGTGCGCGACTGCACCGCGCAAGGGCGCCTGAGCGGCCAGCCCACGCGCGAACAGGACCTGCGCAGCTTCCTGGGCAACTTCAACTTCACGGGCGACCAGGTCAAGCAGAACGTGGGCAGCATGAGCGGCGGCGAGAAGGCGCGGCTGGTGCTGTGCATGATCGTCTGGCAACGCCCCAACCTGCTGCTGCTCGACGAGCCCACCAACCACCTGGACCTGGCCACACGCGAAGCCCTGTCCGTGGCGCTCAATGAGTTCGAAGGCACCGTCATGCTGGTCAGCCACGATCGTGCCCTGCTGCGCGCCGTGTGCGACGAGTTCTGGCTGGTCTCGCGCGGAGGCATCGAACCCTTCGATGGCGACCTCGACGACTACCAGCGCTACCTGCTCGACGTGGCCAAACAATCGCGCGAGGCGCAACGCCAGGAGCAGCGTGGGCAGTCGCGCAGCCCCGCGCCGCCGCCCGCAGCCGCTCCGGTGGCCGCCCCCAAGGCGCCCGAGCCCGCTCGCACGCCGGAACAGAAGCGCCAGGACGCGCAGCGCCGCCAGCAGGTGGCCGAAAAGACCAAGCCCTTGAAGAAGGAGCTCGAACAGACCGAGAAGCGCATGGCGCAACTCGCCCAGGAGAAAACGCGCCTGGAAGCCGCCATGAGCCAGCCCGCCAGCCCGGCCGACATCGCCGAATCGGGCCGCCGCCTCAAGGCCGTGAACGACGAGAACGACACGCTGGAGGCGCGCTGGCTGGAACTGCACGAGGCGATCGAGGCGGCGGCAGGCGCCTGAGCCGGGCGGGACAACCCTGTAGACCCTGGCGGGAGGCGCTGGAGTATCCTGTGCAGGCCGGTCAAGCGGACCGGCCTTTCTCACACAAACCAGGAGGGTCCCTCAACATGATGTCCATTCTCGGCACGCTTTTCATCGGTCTCATTGCCGGCTTCATTGCCCGCGCGCTCAAGCCCGGCGACGATGGCATGGGCTGGATCATGACCGCCATCCTCGGTGTGGCAGGCGCCTTCGTCGCCGGCTACCTGGGCTCCGCGCTCGGCTTCTACCAACAGGGCGAACCGGTAGGCTTCATCGCCTCCGTCATCGGTGCGATCCTGCTGCTGGTGATCTACGGCCTCTTCAAGAAGAAGTGAACCTCACCGGCCCATCGCGGCTGGCATGAAACCCCCACGTCTCCATCACCGGATCTGGCACGGTCATTGGGTGTGGAGGCCGTGGCTGGGAGACTCAAAAGTGCGTTTGGGCCATGAAAACAAGCGCCTGAATCCCGAATAGGAGCGCTTCATTCTCCTGTGACTGCTGTGCGCATGGCCTGCGATATGGTTCGCAGCCATTCGCCCCATGCCCCAGCGTCCAGTGCCCCTCCTCCTCGCCGCTCCCACCCCGTTTCCCCGTTCCATCCCCGTTTCCACTTTCGCCCGCGGCCTGCGACTGGCACTCGTGCTCGCCGGCATCTGGGCTGTCTTGCAGGGCCCTGCCTGGGCCCAGCAGCCCCCTTCTCCCCCAGCTGAGAACACCGACGCCTGGCGCACCGTGCAACTGCCTTTGCGGCAGCTCAAGGGCAACCGCCTGACGCTTCGGGGCGCGCACAGCGAGCAACGCATCCACCTGGGCGTGCGGCTCGATGAAATGGTGGTGCGCGCCCGCCTGAACCTCGCAGTCACGCCCTCCCCGGCCCTGCTGCCCACCCTGTCCCACCTACAGGTGCGCCTCAACGACAAGCTGTTGTCCGTCGTTCCCATTCGCGCGGACCACTCGGGTGAGCGGATCGTGCGGACCATCGAGCTCGACCCGCGTCTGTTCGTGGACGACAACTGGCTCAGCCTGCGCCTGGTCGGGCACTACACCCTGGCGTGCGAAGACCCGCTGCACAACAGCCTGTGGGCCGAAGTGGATGTGGACGCGACGGGTTTCGAACTCGCGATCCGACCGCTCGCCCTGGAAGACGAGCTGGCCCTGTTTCCCGCGCCCTGGTTCGATCGCCGTGGCGCCGGCCGTGTCGAGGTGCCCATGGTCCTCGGGCCCCGGCCGGGCCGCGACCGCCTGAGCACCGCGTCCATCATGGCCTCGTGGCTGGGCTCGCTCGCGGGGGAGCGCGGCGCGGTCTTCCCGGTGCGGCGCGACCGCCTGCCCAATCGCCATGCCATCGTGCTGGTCAGCCCGCAACAACCAGGCCCCGAAGGCCTTGAACTGCCCGAGGCACTGGGCCCCACGGTGCGGTTGATGCGCCATCCGAAACTGCCCCACGTCAAACTGCTGGTGCTGCAAGGGCGCAACGAGCAGGAACTCCGCACGGCGGCCCTGGGCCTGATCCTCGGCCGCCAGGCCATGAGCGGGAGCACGGTCCTGGTTCACGAGCTGGCGCCGATCCCCGTCCGCCCGCCCTATGACGCGCCCAACTGGGTCGCCACGGACAAGCCCGTGCGCCTGGGGGAGCTGGTGCCGGAGCGCGCCGCGCTCCAGCTCCAGGGCGCCCATCCCGACGCCGTGCGGGTGCGCTGGCGCACGCCGCCGGATCTCTGGCAAGGCCCCGGCCGCAGCGCGCTGCTGAACCTGCGCTACCGCACCGCCGTGCCCGCGCCAACGGACAACGCGCTCATGAGTCTGGCGCTCAACGACAGCTTCGTGCGCGCCTGGCGCCTGACTGCCGCTTCTTCCTCAGACTCCCTGGGCGGGCTGGGCCGATGGCTGGGCGACGCGGACGAGGCGTCGGGGTCGGTGCGCGTGAAGCTGCCCGAATTCCAGCCACGACAAAGCAACACGCTCGAAGTGCAACTGCCACTGGGCATGAAGCCCCAGGCCGGCGACTGCGCCTGGCGCGCCGAGTCCACCCGGGCCTCGGTGGACGCCGAGTCCACGCTGGATTTCTCGGCACTGCCGCATTTCCTGCAGATGCCCGATCTGGCGGCCTTCGCGGAAGCGGGCTTTCCTTTCACGCGTTACGCGGATCTGGCTCAAACCGCCATCGTATTGCCCCCACAACCCGACGACCACGAGATCGAAACCCTGCTGGCGGTGATGGGCAGTTTCGGCCGCTGGACCGGCACGCCCGCCTGGCACTTCGAGATCACCACGCCCGACAGGCTTGAACAGGTCCATGGCCGCGACCTCCTGCTGATCGGTGGGCCGCAGTTGCACACCTTGCTCAAGCGTTGGCAGAAGGGCCCGATGCTTGCGCTCGACGCCCATCGCAGGGACACGCGCGGTCCGGCCACTCAGGTGGCCGGCTGGCGATCCTGGCTGCACCCTGCCCGCGAAGGCGCCGACACGCCGGCGAGCCCATCGCTGGCCCCACTCCAGGTGGAAGCACCTGGCAGCCTGGCGGTGATCGCGGGCTTTGAGTCGCCCCTGCAGGCCGGCCGATCGGTGGTGGCCTTGAGCAGCGACCAGACCCAGGGCCTGAACTGGATATCGGCCGTCCTGCTCGAGTCCGCGCAAGCGGCACAGATTCAGGGGGGGCTCACCGTGGTTCGCGAGCAGGAGGTGCGGTCCTATGAGAGTGCGTCCGTCTATCACACCGGCCAGCTTCCCTGGGCGGCACGCATGTCCCTGTTCCTGTCCATGCATCCGTGGCTGGCGGCCGCGGCCCTGGCCCTGGCATTGGGTCTGCTGGTATGGGCGGCCCGCATCCGCCTCAAGCTGTACGCCGCGCGGCGCCTCAAGACCACCAGGGTGACACCGACCGAGCCATGACACCACCGACATGGTCCATCCGGCTTCTTCGATTCACCCGCTGGGGCCGCGGCGCAACAGGCGCCCTGGCCTTGGCGATCGCGGGCCTTCCCGGGATGTCGCAGGCCGCCCCCTGTGCCGACTGGCCCTTGTGGGAGTCCTTTCGCAAGACCTACATCAGCCCGGATGCGCGGGTGCAGGACCTTGACTTGCCACACAAGCCCACGGTCTCGGAAGGACAGGCGTACGCGCTGTTCTTCGCCCTCGTCGCGGGTG
>Ga0247823_10000177_pt1 | contig 53463 bp, 58 predicted proteins | sample 13C_PalmiticAcid_2_FD_192426 | JGI IMG/M metagenome (GOLD analysis project Ga0247823, IMG submission 192426) | Soil microbial communities from agricultural site in Penn Yan, New York, United States - 13C_PalmiticAcid_Day30 | ecosystem: Environmental > Terrestrial > Soil > Agricultural land... | reverse complement strand
GAACGACCTCTCGGCCGCCGCCGCCGCCGGCCGAGAGGTCGTTCAGCGCCCCGGGCTGCCCTCCCGCCTGGCTGCCGTTGGCGCCGGCCTCGGCCGAGCCGGTGGGCGTACCGGCCGCCGCTCCGCCATAGCTTCCCGCGCCGGAAGCGCCGCCGCCGCCGCCCGCGACGCCGCCCGCGGGCGTGAAGGAGCCAAAGCCGGCGCCGTCGCCGCCGCCATGGGTGATCTGCCGGGCCTGGGCCATCGGGGCGCCGAGGCCGACCGCCAGCGCGAGCACCGTAAGCGAGACCGAGTTGCGGATGGCCCGCGCTTTGTTGATCGACTGCCGCACTTTGACACCTGCCAGGCCCGTCTTGGCGGGCCGCTCCTGAACCGCAGGGGCGTCAGATCGCGCCACGCGGCGCGCTCGGCTGGGCCGGGCCCGATCCCCTGAAAGGCACGCGCAGACAGCGATCGACGACGGCGTCCTCAGACGCGCGGCATCGATGATCCGTAAAACGCATGTTTTCCCGTCCCTGCCAGCGAGGCGCGCGCGGAACTATGCCATCCCGGCATGAACGGCAGAGTTTGGAACGGGGGTCAGTGCGCGCTGCGGCGCAGGGTGTCGGAAGGGCGCTCGCCGAAGCGAAGGCGATAGGCCTGGGCGAAACGGCCCAGCTCCCAGAAGCCGTGGTCCATGGCGACCTTGGTCACCAGGGTGGTGGCGGGATCGCAGGCCCGCAGCCGTGCATGGACGAGGTCCAGGCGGCGATTGCGAGCGTAGCGCACCGCGCTCTCCCCGAGGAATTCCTGGCAGGCCAGGTTGAGCGTCCGCTCGGCCGCGCCCACGACCCGGCAGATGTCGCCCAACGACAGCATCTCCTCCGGGCGCTCCTCCAGGGCGCGCTCGAAACGGGCGACGATCTGGCGATGGCGTCCCAGGGCGGCCCTGTCCGGCTTGACCAGCCCCTGCGAGAGGCAGGCCAGCAGCTTGTCGACGACCGCGCCCGCCAGGGCCTTGGCCGGTTGCGCCTCGCCGAGGATCTCGGGCGTGTTCTGGATCACGCCTGAGATGTCGCCCATCAACCCGATGAGTTCGTCCATCGCCGCCGACGGCGCGACGAACATGCGATCGTCGTCCAGCGGCGCCTTATGGCCGGCGCCCATCAGGTTGGGGGCATGCGCCGTCAATCGCTCGAACGGCATGGTCACGATGCCGAAGGCCCACGGCATGTCGGGCGGAGAGCCCGTGACGGTCCGCTCGTTGGGTCGGAAGTGAAAGATATGCCGGCCGAAAAGCTTGCGTCCCGAAACCCGGCGCATGATCCCGGGCTCGGTGGCGAACATGAAGGTGTGGACGCCCGGAATGGCCGCGGTCTGGGCGATGCCTTGGGCGAAGCGGCCCATGCCCAGGTTCAGCCCGCCGAAGCTGGCCCGCGCCAGCATGCCGTCGAAACACCCGCTCGTCCGTTCGAGAGGAAGAGGCTTCGCGCCCGAATTGATGTCGCCGATCGCCAGCGCCATCGTCTCGGGGTCCGTGAACCTGGCGAAGGCGCTCGAGGCGGAGGGTTTGCTGGACGGATCGGGCGTCATCTTGCTGCGGAGAGGTCGCGAACTGTGTCGACTTGGCGACAATCGTCAACCGGTATGCCAAGACTCGCCGGAGGACAACCGAAGCTCGCACCCGCGCACCCGCCTGGCGCACGATCCACGGGCAAAAAAGAAGGCGCCCGAAGGCGCCTTCCTTGATCACTCCCACTCGATTGTTCCAAGCCCAGCTAGGTCGTTGATCTAGCTGGTTTTTTCTTGCCCGCAGACCGAAAAACCGACCCATGGGCCGTCAAAAACATACGATGTTGATTTTAAAAGGAAATTCCCTTGAAAAATTTTTTGCATGGTTTCGATGTCTATCGAGGTCGATCGCCTCTTGAAACCAGTTTTCGACCGCACAGTTGGCTCTCACCGCGAACCAAGAAAGTACCGTCACTAAACTCATAGCACATCTGCTCTGCGACGCGATCCGCCAGCCCAGCGTCATCCAAGCGCCAATCCTCCATCCGGCGACCAGACAACTACGTCACGCGGCCGCCCGCGGAATGGCTCTCCCAAGAGGGCCAAGCCGTCGCGGAAAAGCGCATAGCGGTAAGGCTCGTCTGCGTCGGCCACGGTAGCTCGATCTCCCGCGGAGAGCGCAAACCCTGTTGGTTCGACGGTTGGAAGCCTCATCGTCGCTGGCGGCCCCACTCCTCGGTCACGGATCGCATTGCTCAGCGTGTTCAGGAATTCGGCACCCGCCTTCTCCTCGATCGCGAACCAGCCGAAATCAGAGTCAGGATGACTTGATGGCGATAACCGCGCGCGCCGCGCAAATCGCCACCAGCCATGATGATCGAAGAAATCATCGATCCACCATGGAGGGCCGTCTGGTCGCGAAAGCCACGGCGTCGCCGCCAGATAGGTCCGACCGGCATAGTCAAATCGAAGAAGCGGAACATCGGTTCGCTCCGGAGGCGCGGAATCCGGCAAACGGAGCCAGTCGATCCAGTTCGTCACATCCGGTGCGCCCATCAGCAGAAAGTTCGAGCGATGAGTCGCCAATGCCATCGACGCAGGCGTACCTTCGGGTGCCTCGTCCGCCTGTGCGACGCCAATGGATGCGGTCCGTTTTCGCGGCTTGGAGATCCGCGTCTCCGATACAGCCAGGAAGCTCCCGGCTGCCGTCGGCTTTGACCCGAATGCAATCGAATAGCCGTGGATCACCTTTCCGAAAGGCGATGGCTTCGCGACAAAGGGCTTTACCTGCTTGATGTACTTCTTCTTCGCCGCGTTTGCTATCTTCGCAGCGCTGGCATCTTTGGCGAACGAGCCGTGCGCCTCGGCGAGCACAACACCGTTGCCTGACGCGTTCCCGCCTTCGTAGATAAAATCCGCATGGGGATCGAGCGACGAGGACAGACACGCCGCGTTCGCTCGCCATGCGTAGCCGAGGGCGTCCATATAGAGATGGGCAATGCCAGCGCCGACCTTGGCCGCAAACTGAGATCCGGCAGTATCCGCGAGAAATTTGAAATGAGATTCGAGCGCAAACGCCGATCCATCCTGGAGCAGCGTCTGCAATTCGATCAGAGCGCTTTGCTGCAATCCGTCGAGCAGGGCGACGGGCGCATCATCCCAGGTTGTTGCAGTCCTCGCTATCGCGGCCGCCAACGCCATCGGATTGAAAGATAGGCTCGACTGAGCCGGCGGCGCCACGAAATGCGCAGAGACCGGGCTTGGTACGTGGCGGTGCTTCGTGTGCTTCGTCAAACCAATCAGCTTGGTCGACGTCCCGAGACCCGAGATCAACACAGGCCCGCTCATTCCTTCACCGCAGCCTGCGTTACAAGGTCGACGAGTTTCCATCCTTGATCCGTGGCAGGCCCTATCAGCGCCGTCGCTTCGGATTTGCGCAACGCCAGGCCGAGCAATTCCCGCGCTCGAGTCACACCCACGAAGACGTTGGTTGCGGCGGTGAGCCCCACCCCCGTAAATGGCTGGTCGGTAACGCCGAACGCACGGGGAAGCACCGTGGTGAGATCGATGCACTGCTCGTCTGCGCTGCTGCCTTTCCATACCTCGCTCTCAACGACGAGAATTCCGTCCACACTCTTTCCCTTGACCGAGTGGATCGATCCCAGCCGCAGTGTGAGCTCGTCAAACCGCACGTGCTTCGTGGAGCGGCGTTCAGGATCGGTTAGGTCGGCCTTTTGCTCGGCGACGAACCCACAAAATGCGGCGATATTGTCCGCAGCGCCGTCAGGATACGGGGCGAAGAGAGGCAGCAATTGCTCCATGAACGCTTGCCATGCTCCCTGATCCCAGACGGCATCGCCGGCAAGCACATGGTCCCGTAAAACTCGCCGTACAGCGCGCGGCAACACGAGGTCGCGACGCGATAGCGCCGCCCAAACATTATGGGCGGTAATCGGACGATCATTCGCCGCTTTCCACCCATGGGCGCGCGCCAAACCGGAAATGCCGACAGCGAGCATCTCGCTGACCTCGGCGGGAGGGCGTGCCGCGGCATGGTGCACCGCAGCCTTCTGAAGCTGCCGGCAAAGGAGGTTTGCCTTCCCGCGAGAACCACCTTCGCTGCGATATGCCGGATGATAGTCGACGAGACTCTTCGGCTGCCACGCCCCCTTCTTGCCGGGCAGATTGTGGCGCGATGCGACCGCCCAGACGTCGCGCGTGCTGCAATCGTCGCCCCACAGCGCGCGCGCTTCTTCGGCAAAGGCTCCGAGAACCCCTCCGATCGTCCCCTCGTCGAACAGGAACATCACCCGCGACGCCGGCCGTATGCCCAAGCCCACAATCGTCTGAGCCTGGCGCGCCGTCAGCCGGCTTGCAAAACCGGCGATCTCCTCGCCGAACCTGCGGCTCGTATCAAGAGGGATACAACCAGGCCCCGGTGTCCAATAAGCCGGGGCTGTTCCATCGTCATCATAGAGCGTTTGGTTGCTGTCCCCGAGGCGTTGGAACGCCGCCCCGTCTTGCTTGAAGACGTGCTCCAGCAGCCGGAGCTGTTCGCCATGGGTATCCTGCGCCTCATCAAGAATGATGAGCGGGAAGCGATCGCGAAGCCGCTCGGCGAGAGCCGGGTTTTCACTCAGAGCGCGCCACGCGAGCGCGGTCATGTCGGCGTAGCGATAGAGCCCACTCTTGACCATCGAGGCCTTGAGCTGAGCCAACGCCTTACCGCAAGGCGTATCGGCGCCGTGCTGTCCTTTACGCCGGCGCACTGCCAACGACGACGGGGATATCGCATCGTCAGTGAAAGCAGGGTCGAGATCCAGGTGAGCTATCCAATCTTCGAGGCGTCGCTTCAGCTTGAGTTTCGGATTCTTGGCCAGACCGTCGAGTACGCCCCAACTTGGATAACGTCGCAGCGCCTCGGCCGCGAAGGCGTCGTCGTCAATCTGGCGCACGCTCCAGCCCAAACCGCGGAGGTACGGCAAGGCAAGGTACTGGTTGATGAAAGCCGTGACCGTGCCGGTGAAGTGGGGATAGGCCATGAGCCGCGCCGCGGTCGGATGGCGAGCGATCAGGTCTTCGACCTCTGTCCGTGCGGCGTTGGTGTGCGAGATCACGCAGACCCCCCGCCTGCGGGTCAACCAGTTACGCGAAAGCAGCGCGAGCTTCGCCGCAAGCAGCGTCGTCTTACCGTTACCGGGCGCCGCCTGGACATCACATGGGGCGGCCTTCGCCAGAAAGTCGGTCTGGCTTGGGTCGGTGAAATCGCAGCCGCCCAGCTCGTCGCCAAGTTCGGCAAGCAGTTCGGGCGTAAGCGGCAGGATCTCGAACATGACGTTACCCCTCCACCGCCGCCGCGCCTTCCATCCCGGCGGCCCCGATCTCTTCATCTTCAGCATCCGGCTCAGGAGCAACCGCCGGCGCGCCGGGAACATAGCCACCCGTCACGTAGTCGATCGCGCGCACCAGATAAGGAGGAAGCCAGTCGCGCATCTGCTCCGGTGTATCCGCGCGCTTGCGCAGTATGGCGGCGAGTTGTTCGGCGACCTCGGCCTTGGAGGCTTCCTTGTCATGGACGGGCTGGTAGATCTTGACGGCGATCTCGGTCGCAGAGTGTCCAGCCTCTTTCCAGCCCGCGTAGGTTTCACTGGCCTTCTTCACGATCTTCGCTAGCCACTCGGGCTTACGACTGCTGGTCTTGGCGAGTTGGACAGCCTGGTGAACGCTCTCGGCAAGCTCGGGCCGGAGCGCGAGATCGAACTCAAGTGTCCAGCTATCGGCGATGAAAGCGTCGACGGGATCTCCGACGTCGCGCCGCAGCGTCTTCAGCCGCGCCGCGATCTCGTCCTGGGTCAACTCGTTTTCGGTCTTGCGGTCGCCGACGAGGTCTTTCGCTTCGGGCGGCGGGATGTCCCTGTCGGGGATCAGCGCCACCGGCACCGGGATCGCGTTCCCGGCCTTGCGCTGCAGAATCCGGCTGTAGCGAAACAGACCACGATGGCCGACGTTGACGATCGACACGCCGTGGCGGCTGAGCGGACGGTCGAGCTTCTCGGCGATCGCCGGCAGCAACAGGTGCTCGCCGTCGCCCTCGACGACAATCAGCGCACGGGCGAAGAACAGGTTGGCCTTGGTCGCGTCGAGGAACCGACGAAGGAACTCATAATCGTCCACTTCAAGCCGGGTATGGGCCGCGCCCAGCGGAAAGGCGCGGTGACCGACGATCATCGTCATGGTCCCAAGCTCGGCGCCGGCCGCGAGCTGAGGGCTATGGGTGGTGAGTAGCACCTGGACCTGCTGATGGGTCTCGCCCTTGTCGGGGTCCGGCTTGGCAGCACGGGCCGCGAGCACTTCCATGAAGAGCGTCTGGTGTTGCGGATGTAGATGGGCCTCGGGCTCCTCGATCAGCAGAAATGGCACCTGATCGGGATGGGACTGGAGCAACAACAGCTCGGCCGCCATGAATAGCAGGTTGTTGTAGCCCAGGCCGCGCTGGATGCGCTCGGTGCCCGCCTTGGCATTCAGGTAGAGTTCGAACCGCTCAAGAATCTGATCGAACGAACCGCCAGCGCCGAGATCCAGCGTCGCGACGAGGCGGTCGTCCACGAATGACAGCTTGTCGAGGAAATCCGTGTTGACGCTGCTGGCAACGCCGCCAACCGCGGCGTTGTTTCGGACGGCCACATCAGCCGCCGTCAGCGTGTCATGGAGCGTTGCATCGCCACCCTGCGCGGCGGGTTTGCTTTGCGGCCCCATCGTAGGCATCGCGCCGAGGATTCGCGACAGGCGCGACCGGCGTCCTGCTCGCATCTCGCGCTCGGCGTCTCGCAGAGGCTTGAGATAGGTGGCCTTCAGATACTCGCGCAGTTCCCCGTCGAGCGGCAGGCCTTCGCCTTCGGCGCCAGCCCGGTGCTGGCTGGAGATGATGCTGCCACCGCCAGGAGAAACGCGCCGAGCGCCCCGCATACAGACGTGGAGACGGAGCTTCCCCTTTTCGTTGGTGCACCATTCGAGGAAACGAGCCTCTTCATCCGCGCTGAGATCGTCGAAGGTGCAGCGAACGATGAAGTCGCAACCCCGCGCGCCATCGGCGTCGACGTGGAAATCGTGCTCGTCCGGGCGGATATAGTCGTCGCCACGCGTCCACAGGACGTAGCGAGCAGCGTCGATAATCGCACTCTTTCCGGCGTCGTTCGGTCCCACGAGAATATTGAGACCAGGCGAGAGCTTGAGCTGCAACGGGGCGGTCGGATCGAAGCACCGGAAGCCGCTCGCATAGATTTCGGAAATGTACACCGTCGCCTCCCAGCTCGCTTTTTCTTATCCTGCCGCGCTGTTGGCTCGCGCGGTGATGTCTGCGCAGCGCTTCATGAGCGTCTCGAAAGGCTCGGCTTCATCGAGAAGGAGCCCATCGTCGACCATCCGCGCGTAATCTTCTGCGAGAGCCTTCGCGCCGTCGCCGGCTGGCACGAGCTGCAAACCGCCGTTCACGGCTGAGGCGTAGTCGATCTGAGATCGGTCGGCGGACTTCTCGGCGAAGAACATCGCCTTGTGACGCGCAACGGCGTTGGCCAGCTCGCGATCAGCGAAGGCCGCCGCCGCGAAGCCGGCTTCATCGAGACGCACCACGTCATGCCAGTGACGCGCGAAACGATCACCGCGCAGCCGCTCCTGAAGGCAAAAGACGTGGATCGCGGTCGCCTTTTCCCAGAAAGTCCGCTCGGCATGCATGACCCTCGGCCGAGCGGTTGGAAAGACCACGCCATCCATCAGCCCGGCCGCGTCGCAGGTGACATCGCGCGGGCTCGCAGGTTCACCCGTCGAGCGGGCGCCGAATTCGAGCATGACGCTCGGCGAGACATACCCCGAGCCCATCGTTGTCGCCTGATAGTCGATGAAGAGCTTCTCACCATCGACACGGATCACGGCCGACAGGGACTCGCCCGCCAGTGCTTCGGCGATGACGGGCTGAACGGCCCCCGCTACCCATTGCGGCAAGCGCTCGCGCACTGCGCTCGTCCAGCGCTTTTCCTCGCTCCGTGTCTTCGGCAGCGCCTCGCCATTGTCTCCAACAAGATCAGGGGCGAGCGCGCGAATGTCGTAGGTCAGATCGACATCCTCGGAGAACCGCCGGATGACGCCGTAGGCCTTCGACAGCGAAGTGCCGCCCTTGAAGACGAGATGTTCGCCGAGGGGCGAACCGTAGAGCGTCGCCAGCGCCCACACCACCCACGCATCTTTCTCAAGCAGGTGCGCCGGCCGGCCCGAGCGGTCGGCAGCGACGCTCAAGGCTTCAAGGCGATCCTCGGCCGGAAGGAGGAGGAAGGCGTCAGCCATGCGCGACCTTACCCACGCTGCGCGCAAGCCAGGTCGGAAGCTGAGGCGCCGCCGCTACCAGCTCGCTGAACGCGGCGGGCGGAAGCTTGCGCTTCAGGGTCTGCAGGGCCGACTCGGCCCTCTCCGGTCCGAGCCAGGCAAGCGCCCGCACTGCCTGTCCCGCCGGCCGATGCGCCATGGTGAGTTGCCAGCGCGGAGCGTGGCGAAGCTCGACGATCTGCTTGCCGAGGCTCATCTTCCGGGTGCGCCCCGACGTCAGATAAACCGACCGGACCGGCACCTGCGTCGTAAGGCCGAGGCTATTTGCGGCCGCCGCACCGCTCGAGACGATGACCTCGCCGCGCTGGGAGGCAAGCGCCTCGACCGCCTGCTCCACCGACGGCGCCCGCGTGCCGAACCGACTCGTGACCGGCAGCAGATAAACACCACGTCCGGCCCGAAGCAGTTGGCCCCGCTCGGCCAGACGCGACAAGGCCTGGTCCACCGCGGCGCGATTGCCAAGGTGGAGTAAGCTCTTAGCCGCGACCGGCGCGCCTTCCGGCAGCCGCTTCGCGTGCTCAAGAATTTGTTCGGTCAGGCGCTGCATGGCGATTCTCCTGTCAGAAATATGCACGATTTTCTGACAGTTTTCAAGGTAACCTAGACGCGACTGACAACGCCCCACCCTCGGGGCCTGCTCACCCGTCGAGAGCTCCCTCCGTTCGAAGACGAAGGTCGCCCGACGCGGAGCCTAACCCTTCAGCTTCCGCTTGCCCTCTTCGAGAAAGCCCGACAGCAATGTCTTCATCGCTCCCATCAAATCGTCCGGCTTTTCTTCGCGGAGCTTTTCCGCCTGTTCGACGAAGCCTGATAGAAGACCCTTCATTTCATCCGGCGATTTCTCCAGCCGCCTGAGCATCTTGAGCCCGTTGTGGGCATAGCCGAGAAACTCGGCGTTTCGCTCCGTGATCTCGACCAGCATCTCATCGGTGATGCGCTCGCTCGGCGCAGCGAATTCGCCGTCGACCCAGTCCACGTACAGCGAGGCGTTCTTGGCGCGGTTCGACGTATCGTGAAACTCGGCCTGGGTCTGTCTAAACGCCTCCATGGCAGCCTCCCAGTCGCCATGGGCTTTCGCATCTGCTTCGGCCGCAGAGCCCTCCAGCATGTACGCATTGGATTTGTTCTTGGCTGCGTGACGCCCGAAAGCGGCGAGCACCTTCTTCTGATCAACGTCGAATCCAAGAACCAGGCTGACCGCCCAAGCCCCGAGGTTGTTGACCTTCGAGCATTCCTCAAGGGAGATCTGGTGGAGGCAAAGGGCACGCGCCACCGCGCCAGCTTTCGCTAGAAGCTCAGCCTCGTAAAAGAGGCGTTCGGCATTATCAAATGTCTTCTCGGCGCCGCGGACGAGAACCGCCAAAGACGCCTGATCGCGCTCCGCGGCCTTCTCTCCCCTGTCTTCTCGTTCGATCCCGTTCATTATCGTTCCAGCGTATTGTAAGCAGAAATACTTCAGAGACCGCAGGCATTTGCCGTCGAGACAGGAATAGCACATGACTGCTGCCGATTGGACGCCGGTATTCGTCCTGCCGAATATTCCGTTGGAGGCCGCCATCGGCTGTGAGATCGCGGCGCTCGCGCCCGCGAACGACGACCGCGTTGGGGCCCTCAAGCGGATGCATCCGACGTTCAGGCGTTTCCTCAACCGCTTCTCCGACAATTTCGGAGAGAAGTTCGAACCCTCGGTCCTAATCTTGAACACCGCCGCGCCACCGATCTTTCGCGAAATCACAGCGCTCGCGAGCTTCCGCGACCTCATCGCGGTGTCGGCAGTTACCTATAGTCGGGCGTTGGAACTGCGACATCCGCGTGGGCATCGCGTGCTCTTCGGCGAGGCCTTCGCGATCTATCCCTGGATGCTCGACCGACACTATGAAGATGTGATCGGCAGCACGCCCGCCATCCTCGGCACGCATGAGCTGTCTCGCTTCAAGGGGCAATCGTCGCCGGCCCTGTTCCGAACATCGCTCGGCGAAAGTGACATCGACCAGCCACTCCTGGCCGCGCTCATGGCGCGCTGGCGTCGACGATATGAAGCTGCGGAACCCGCCTGGGAAGACGTTGTGCTGATGCGCTCGCTCAACATGGCGTATCACGCGTCCCTCTTGCCGGCCGGGACGGACACGACGTTCTACGACGTCGGGCGGATTGTCTCGCTCTGGGTCAGCGCTTTCGAGATTTTGGTGCATCCTGGTGGGAGCGGTCAGGCCAACCGGGACAAGGTGTTCGAGATGATCGAACGCGCGCCGTGGGCAAAGCCAGAAAGCGGCCAACTCGCGCACGACACGGGCGGCAAGACCAAGGTCAAGCGCACATTGGCGTCTTGGCTCTACCAAGTGCTCTATGAATGCCGGAACGACTTTCTCCACGGCAATCCGGTCGAGCGTAGCAACCTTGTCCTCACCACGCCGCAGCGGGCGATCTTCGAATATGCCGCGCCGCTCTACCGTATCTCGTTGACCGCGTTTCTCCCGCTGACATATGGCGTTCCGATGCCGTCGGCCGCAGACGCAGTCGCGTTCGGCGCCTATATCGCCGATCGCATGGACTTCATGGGTCCACAAAAAGCCGCGGAGGACGCACTCCTGACGGCGACGCGTCCACCCGCAGACCCCCGCGCGCGGCGCGCACGAGTAACTCGTCCCGCCCCCTAGTTGTCAGCGCCGGCGTCCGGCTCCCCGATCAACTCCTCCGCCAACTCCGAAAGCCACGGCGACACGTCCTCGATCTGGACCGCGCCGGCGTGGACGGCGTAATAATCACCGACCGTCCGGAACGCGTCGCCGAAGCGGTCCGCGAACATCTTCTGCAGCTTGTCGTTCCTGCTCAACACGCTCGCCAGGGCGCGACCGCCTTGCAGGAATTTGAGCGCATGCCCGGTGCCGAGCAAATAGAGATATTTCCGTTTTGCGGTCGGATGCTCGGCAAGCAGCAGATAGTCCTTGAACACGGAGTTCTGGCGGATCGATTCTGCGCCGCCCCGCCACCGAATGAATTTGAACTCGGCGACCCGCAAATTGGTCTCCAGGTCGAACTCACGCCCCGTATTTCCAGCGCCGAGCGACACATATTCGACCCGCTCATCCGGTTCGAGGATGTGCGGAAGGCAGAGTAGAATGCCGAGCGCATGGATGGTCACATTGATCTGCCCGGCCAGGCGCTTCATTTCGGCGGCCGCGGCCAACGCCTCCCGACCCACGCCAGCGCCCTCGAGAAAGTTTGCGCAATCCTTGGCCGCCACACCGCGCACGGCGCTCTCGATCCGTGCCAGCGTCTGCGTCAGATCGGGGCCGGTGAACCGCAAGAGCAGGTCGCGAATATCGGCCGGGTTCGTCATGCGCCCGCTTGGCCCGCGAAACGAAGCCGATCGATCTGATTGTAGTTGATCACCCCGGCGCCGGCGCCGATCACCGGAAATCGGCTGACCACGTAATGCACGACTTTCTCCATTCCCAGCTCCTGTTTCAGGAGATGTTCTCGACCACGCTCCTTCTTCAGTGCGCGCGCATAGTAATTCGTCAGGGACCGGTTATATCGGACGAACAGCGCACGCTCGGCCTCAATCTTTGACATATCAATCCAGTTGTTCTTGCACTGAATGTTGAAAATGACGCCGCCAGGTGTGGCGACGACGTCAAATTCCTTTCGATTGATCCGCTTGATGTTCGTCACGTTGAAGCCCATGCGATCGAGGTCGCGTTTCACCATGTCCTCGAAGATGAAGCCCGCATGGATCTGGAAGCGCCGGCGGCTGCCCAGGTGAACATTCTTGAATGCATAGAGGAAGCGCGAGAGAAGGTTGACGTTCGAAACGATCCGGTCCCCCAGGTCGAGGAATGGCTGATAGGCATTGGTGTTCGTCGCATAGTCAGAGGGTTTGTTGACGAGCAGCGCCTCAAGTTCAACGGGATCTAGCGCGGATTGCGCGCGCAACATCGAGCGGAACTTCTCCTTTCCGATCTCGACGTAATAGTCGTCGTGGCAATGGCGTGCGAAGGCGACCACCAGCAGGCCCATAGCGGAAAAATCGGAATCCTTGAGGCCGAACGCCTCATAGGTCGCCCCGATCAACTTCACCCCATTGCGCAGTTCGGCGGCTGAAAAAAATCTTCCTTCGATCCAGCGGCTCCATGACAGGCATCGTGAACTGGTCACCGCGCAGTTCAGCCATCACGTGGATCGATGCGCGTTCCGGTTCGAGAAAATAGTCGTCCAAGGTCTCGAAGCCGTGGCTCGCCATCGCGCCGATGTGGTCGACCTCCAGACTGAATTCCGGCAGGGCCTCGAGCAGGGCAAGCTTTTGATGGAAGCCGGTAATGGCGATGCAGCTATGCTCGACCTGCGGCATGAGAACGGTCAGAGCGTCGTAGGGCTGGAGAACGAGCGAGCCGGAACAGGCGTAGGGCATGGTGTACAGCAGCGAGACGAAATGCCGTCGCCGCGACTGAAAATAGTCGACCGCCTTACCGATCGTGTCGAGCGTAATGCTTGCGCTACGGGCGTCGAGTCCATGCGCCGCAAAGGCCGTGCCCATGGCGCCAGCATAGAGCATGACGCGCGTGAACCGAGAGATGACCGGCGGCTCCAGATGTGGCGCGAGCGCCTGACGCACCGCCAGCCATGTCGGCCCAGGGTTCGAGACAAACGCATCATCCAGCCGGACCGCGCACAACCAGACTCGGAGCCGATCGTCGGCGATCCCGAATTTCGGAAGATTGATGAACTCCTCTACGGCTCGGATCGTCTCATGCCATGCAGCCACCGCGTCATCGCGCCGATATTGGGCGAGGACGGAGAGCACGCCGTTGCCGTGTGCGGCCAACTGGCTTTCGATCAGCGCCCTCGCTTCAGCTCCCCCTATCGTCCGCATGGCACACATAGCCTCCAACCTAACGCTTCATGTGTCAGGAAAATATATGCTATTTTCTGACACATGAAGACCACTGCAATTGCAGTTTCAGATCGGATTATGCGGCGCGTCCGTTCTGGCGGGCGCGGGGGCGTCTTCACTCCCAGCGACTTCCTGGACGTGGCCGCGCGCGCGGCAGTTGACCAAACACTTTCCCGACTCGCGAAGAGCGGAAAACTTCGCCGCTTAGCGCGGGGCTTGTACGACTTCCCCAAGCTTCATCCCAAGCTCGGCCCTCTATCTCCCGCTCCCGATGACGTCGCGCAGGCACTCGCGCGGGAGAGCGGCTCCCGAGTCCAGATCGCTGGCGCACGGGCGGCGAACGAACTTGGCCTCTCGACGCAGGTGGTAGCAAAGAGCATCTATTTGACCGATGGCCCCTCCCGCCGTGTCGTACTCGGCAAGCGCGTAATTGATCTACGTCACGCCTCTCCTAAGCATCTGATTGCTCCGGGCAGCTTAGCTGGGACCGTCGTCCAGGCGCTTCGTCATATTGGGCCGACGCGCGCGGCCGAGCTTGCGCAGGTCGCGGCACCTCATCTTTCCGCCGACGACAGAAAGACGCTCGCATCCACCGCGGTTCAAGCTCCTGCCTGGATGCGATCCACGCTTCTCTCCATCGCAAATCCAGCAGCATTGGGACAACATCTGACAGGTGATGCGACGATGCCATCTGATGACATGCGATCGGGCCCGAAACGTCGACCGGTCCGCAGTCACAGCCGGAACTATGTATGTCGATAACTAAAGTACCGTCAGTGCGGAAACGTCATGCGACGGGCAATTTTCGTCATATACTTCAGCGTGTTGACCCGAAAAAAGTACCGTCAGATCCTAAAAACACATGACGGTACTTTTTAGAATGCCCTGCCGAATACGAAAAGCACCGTCAGAAGTACCGTCAAATTGACCCGCTACAAGCGAGGCGTTGCGCCAGGTGCCACAATAAATCTAACTATTTCAATGACTTAATTTGATCGTCATTTCCGCCGACGATGCGCCCGAGGCAGCAACTTACCGGGACCACAAATCATTGTATTTTCTGCGAAATTCTACGCCAAGGCCGCCGATTACCGCCGTTTCCCCTCACTCCCACTCGATCGTGCCGGGCGGCTTGCTGGTCACGTCGTAGACGACGCGGTTGACGCCGCGGACCTCGTTGATGATCCGGGTGGCGGTCTTGCCGAGGATTTCCCAGGGGAACTCGAAGAAGTCGGCGGTCATGCCGTCGGTAGAGGTCACCGCGCGCAGGGCCAGGACGTTCTCGTAGGTGCGCGCGTCGCCCATGACGCCCACCGTCTTGACGGGCAGCAGCACGGCGAAGGCCTGCCAGATCTTGTCGTAGAGGCCGGCGTTGCGGATCTCTTCGAGGTAGATGGCGTCGGCGTCCTGCAGCACCTTGACCTTCTCGGGGGTGATCTCGCCCGGGATGCGGATGGCCAGGCCCGGGCCGGGGAACGGGTGGCGGCCGACGAAGGCCGGAGCCAGGCCCAGCTCGACGCCAAGGGCGCGGACCTCGTCCTTGAACAGTTCGCGCAGCGGCTCGACCAGCTTCAGCTTCATGTAGTCCGGCAGGCCGCCCACGTTGTGGTGGCTCTTGATCACGGCCGACGGGCCGCCGCGGGCCGAGACGCTCTCGACGACATCGGGATAGAGCGTGCCCTGGGCCAGGAACTGGGCGCCGTCGATCTTGGCGGCTTCCTTGTCGAAGACGTCGATGAACAGGCGGCCGATGGTCTTGCGCTTGGTCTCGGGATCCGAAACGCCGGCCAGTTCGCCAAGGAACAGGTCGCCGGCGTCCACGTGGACCAGCGGGATGTTGTAGTGGTCGCGGAACAGGGTGACGACCTGGTCGGCCTCGTTCTTGCGCAGCAGGCCGGTGTCGACGAAGACGCAGGTCAGCTGGTCGCCGATGGCCTCGTGGATCAGGACGGCGGCCACCGAACTGTCGACGCCGCCCGACAGGCCGCAGATCACCTTGCCGTCGCCCACCTGGTCGCGGATCTTCTGGACCATCTCCTGGCGGAAGGCCGCCATGGTCCAGTCGCCCTTCAGCCCGGCCAGGGCCAGGAAGTTCTTGTAGATCTGGGGGCCGTTGACGGTGTGGTAGACCTCGGGGTGGAACTGCAGCGCATAGATCTTCTTGGCGTCATTGGCGATGGCCGCAAACGGCGCGCCGTTCGAGGTGCCCACCACCTCGAAACCTTCGGGGATGGCGGTGACGCGGTCGCCGTGGCTCATCCAGACGGTTTCCAGCTCGCCCACGCCCGCCAGGCCTTCGAACAGCGGGCTCTGCTTGCCGATCGTCAGCTCGGCGCGGCCGAACTCGCCGGCGTGGCCGCCCTCGACCTTGCCGCCCAGTACGTCGCACAGCAGCTGCTGGCCGTAGCAGATGGCCAGCATCGGCAGGCCAAGGTCGAACAGCTTGCGGCCGATGCGGGGGCTGTCGGCCTCCAGCACGCTGGCCGGGCCGCCCGACAGGATGATCGCCGAGGGCTGATAGTCATCGACCAGGGCTTCGGCCTTGTCGAAGGGATGGATCTCGCAATAGACGCCGGCCTCGCGCACCCGGCGCGCGATCAGCTGGGTCACCTGGCTGCCGAAGTCGACGATCAGGACGCGCTGGTGGTGGGGTTCGGTGGTCATCGGGCGGGTCTCCAGCGGTCGGGCGTCTAAATCAGGGGGCGTAGGTCGAGCGCTGGAGCACGGCGGCGAAGAAGCCGTCCGTACCGGCGCGGTGCGGGGTCAGGCGCAGATAGCCTTCCGGGGTCACGTGGGTGACGCCGTCCAGGGCGATCGGCTTGACGGTGAATTCGGGGTGGCGCTCGAGGAAGGCCGCGACGCGATCCTCGTTCTCCTCGGTCAGCAGCGAGCAGGTGACGTAGACCATCCGGCCGCCGGCCTTCACGAAGGTCGAGGCGTCCTCCATGACGCTGTCCTGCTCGATCTGGCGCTTGGCCAGTTGGTCGGGCGACAGACGCCATTTCGCATCGGGGTGACGGCGCCAGGTTCCGGCGCCGGTGCAGGGGGCGTCGACGAAGACCACGTCGATCTTGCCTTCCAGGCCCTTCAGCGGCTGGGCCTCGATCGGCGAGCGGATCTGCAGGTTGCGGACCCCTGCCCTCTGGCCGCGACGGATGGTGTCGGCCAGGCGGCGGGCGTCACTGTCGTGGGCGAAGATCTGGCCGCTGTTGCCCATGGCGGCCGCGAGCGCGAGCGTCTTGCCCCCGCCCCCGGCGCAGAAGTCGAGCACCTGCTTGCCCTTGACCTCGCCGGCCACGGCGGCGGCGATCTGCGAGCCCAGGTCCTGGACCTCGAACCACCCCTTGGAGAAGGCCGGGACGGCTTCCACGGAGGGCGTACGGTCGGCGGCGGCGGGCGCGGGGATGCGGAAGGCGTTGGGCAGGATCCCCGCCGGGACGGCGTTGATCGGCGCCAGGGCCTTGGCGCCGCGCTCGACGTCGGCCTTCAGGGTGTTGACGCGCAGGTCGACCGGCGCGCGTTCGGACAGCGCCGCCATCTCGGCGACCTGGTCGGCGCCAAGCGCCCGGGCCAGGTGCGGCTCCAACCAGTCGGGATAGTCGCCGGCCACCGGCGCAGGCGCGCCGTCCAGCGAGACGGGATCCTTCAGGCGGGCCTGTTCGGTCTCGGAGAGCGCACCGAAGCCGTGCTCTTCCGAGGCGGCTTCGGCGATGCGCTCGGCCGGCCACTTCCAGACGAAGGCCAGGACGCCGAGCACGACGCCGCGCGCCGAGGTCTCGCCCATCATCCAGCCCAGCGAGCGCTTGCGGCGCAGCGCGTCGAGCACCAGGCCCGAGACGAACGCGCGGTCCTTGGAGCCGGCGTAGCGCGCGGCCTCGCCCCAGCGCTTGAGCGCCATCTTCACAGGGAAATGCCGCGTCTCGATCTCGGTCAGAACCTCGATCGCCGCGGAAACCCGTCCTCCGTCACGCATGGAGCTATATCACCAACGCCAGAAGGACCATGGCCAGACCCGCCATCGAGGCGACCCAGACCAGGCTGCGAACGACCGGCACGCCGAACGCATAGAGAAGGACATAGACCGCCCGGGCGCCGACATAGAGCGCGGTTCCAGCGACGGTCAGCGCACCGAGCCGGCCGCCCAGATAGGCGACCAGCACGGCGGCGACGAAGAACGCGAAGGTCTCGCGGAAGTTGGCGAAGGCCCTTTCGAGCCGTCCTGCCATGCCGGTCAGCACGACCGGCGTCTCCCGCGAGCCGACATTCCACTTCAAGCCGCGCTGGGGCTGGGCCGCCGCGCTGGCCCACAGAAGGTGGACCAGCCCGATGACGACCGCCGCCGCCAGCATCCGCAGCTCGAAGGCCATCTGCATGGCCTAGACCGCGCTCGGATAGTTCGGAGCCTCGCGCGTGATCATCACGTCGTGGACGTGGCTTTCACGCAAGCCGGCGCCCGTGATCCGCACGAAGCGCGCGCGCTCCTGCAGTTCCGGGATCGTGGGCGCGCCGACATAGCCCATGGCCGCGCGCAGGCCGCCGACCAGCTGGTGCAGCACCGGAGCGATCGGACCCTTGAACGGGGTCTGGCCCTCGATGCCTTCCGGCACGAGCTTGAAGCTGTCGGTCACTTCCTTCTGGAAGTAGCGGTCGGCCGAGCCACGGGCCATGGCGCCCACCGAGCCCATGCCGCGATAGCTCTTGTACGAGCGGCCCTGGTAAAGGAACACCTCGCCCGGCGCCTCTTCGGTGCCGGCGAACATCGAGCCCATCATGGCGGTCGAGGCGCCCGCGGCGATGGCCTTGGCCAGGTCGCCCGAGAACTTGATGCCGCCGTCGGCGATCACCGGCACGCCGCTCTCGCGACCGGCGCGGACGGCTTCCATGATCGCGGTCAGCTGCGGCACGCCCACGCCCGCGACGATGCGGGTGGTGCAGATCGAGCCCGGGCCGATACCCACCTTCACCGCGTCGGCGCCGGCGTCGATCAAGGCCCGCGCGGCGTCGTAGGTGGCGATGTTGCCGGCCACGATCTGGACGCGGTTGGCTTCACGCTTGAGGCGCGAAACGGCGGCGGCGACTTGGCTGGAGTGGCCGTGGGCGGTGTCGATGACGACAACGTCGACGCCGGCGTCCACCAGACCCATGGAGCGCTCGAAACCGGCGTCGCCGACGGTCGAGGCGGCGCCGACCAGCAGGCGGCCCTTGTCGTCCTTGGCGGCCAGGGGGTGAGCCTGGGCCTTCTCGATGTCCTTCACCGTGATCAGGCCGACGGCGCGGTAGGCGTCGTCGACGACGATCAGGCGTTCGATCTTGTGCTTGCGGAGAAGCTCGCGCGCCTCGCGGCTGTCGACGCCCTCGCCCACCGTGATCAGGTTCTCGCGGGTCATCAGCGCCGAGGCCGGCACGTTGGCGTCGCCCTCAAAGCGCATGTCGCGGTTCGTGAGGATGCCGACCAGCTTGCCCGTCTCGCGCTCGACCACCGGGAAGCCCGAGATCTTGCGGCGGGCCGTGATCTCGCGGACCTCGGCCAGGGTGGTGTCCGGGTGGATGGTCAGCGGGTTGATGACCATGCCGCTTTCGTAGCGCTTGACCTCGCGGACGTGGTCGGCCTGCTCCTCGTTGGAGAGGTTGCGGTGCAGGATGCCCAGGCCGCCGGCCTGCGCCATGGCGATGGCGAGACGACTTTCGGTGACCGTGTCCATGGCGGCGGACACGAGCGGGATGTTCAGACTGATTTCACGCGTGAACTTGGTCTCGGTCGTCACTTGCGTCGGCATGACGTCGGACGGACCAGGTTCGAGCAAAACGTCGTCGAAGGTGAGCCCTTCGCGAATCTCCATCGGATTCTCCATTTTGCGGCGCTCGTATAGTCGCGAGGCGGGCGTTTGTCGAGGCGTGGAGAGCGGCCTGCGCCACGAAATCTGCGTTCTCAGGCTAGAGGCGAAATTCCAGCCCCAGATCCCGCGCCACACCTTCCAGGCGCTGATCCTGCGTCCAAATGCGAGCACCGGCGGTCAATCGTACGGCCGCCAGTAGGTGCGCATCGACATGACCAATTTCACGCCCGTAGAGCCGATGACCTTCGACAAAGTCGAGCACCTCCGCATCGGTCGCCGAGGTCGCCATCGGCATCTGCCGAAGCGCTTCCAGAAAAGCCGTTCGGTTCTTGAGATTGCCGAGCGCCAGTTCGCCCACGACGAAAGGATGGACGAGCACCCTGCTCTCTTCCAGCAACCGCACAAGCACCGCATCGGCGGCGCGAAGATGAGCAACCCAGACCGAACTATCGACCAGGATCACGCCGCCTAGGACCTTCGGCGAGCAGCAAGCTGGAGCTCGGGCTCGCTGCCGCCCAGCAGCGCCAGTCGAAGTGCGCTCTCGCGCTCGACAAGAGCCTTCAAGGCTTCCCGCACCAGCGCCGCCTTTTCCTGGATGCCCGTAAGAGCGGCGGCCCGCTCCAGCAGTTCGTCGTCCAAGGCCAGTGTCGTGCGCATGGCGTGAGCTCCTTGCAGCACGAAATGTAGCATCGAACGATGCCCATATCCATGCCAAGCAGCACGGCTCAAGCGGTCGTCAGGGCGCCTCGAACGGCTCGCAAACCTTTTCCCGCGGAACGAAGCTCAGCAGTCGGAAGCCGTCACCGGTCCAGAGATAGCGATAGACCCCCGCGCGGGCCTGGTCCTCCCGCGGCGCGCCGGCCAGCACGATCACGCGGCTGCCGCGCTCGAAGTTCACGCCGTGGAGCATTCCACCTACGCGGTTGGTATCCATGTAGTCCGCGCCGGGAAGTTTCGTGACACGGCCCGTCCGGGCGTCCACCGCCGCCCAGGCCACGCAGGAGGTCCCGCACCCCCACTGGACGACCGTCATGTGCCCTGCGAAGTTCGGCCCCTTGGCCACGCCTTCGCGCAGCACGGTTCGAAACAATCGCTTGTCGGGCGTATCCAGCACGGGCTTGGCGGGAACGCCGGTCCAGGCCTTGGCAGGATGACCGTCGAACCGCAGGCTGTCGCGAGCGGCGCTATCGGTGATGATGCAGGCCGGCGACGCCGCCGCGATCATCAGGGAGACAAACGCGGCGACCATCGGAGACCTACCTTCCCTTGAACCCCGTCGCCACGAGGAAGACCTCGGAGCTGTCCTGGCGGCTGGCCTTGGGCTTGAAGTGCTGGACCTTCTCGAAGTTCTTCTTCAGCCGGGCGATGACCTCGGAGGTTTCGCCGCCCTGGAAGGCCTTGGCGACGAAGGCGCCGCCGGGTTTCAGGGTCTCGATGGCGAATTCGGCGCCGATCTCGATCAGGCCGACGATGCGCAGGTGGTCGGTCTCGCGGTGGCCGACGGTGTTGGGGGCCATGTCCGACATCACGAGGTCAGGGGCGCCGCCTAGCAGTTCGAGCAGCTTGGGCGGACAGGCCGGATCCGTGAAATCCATCTCGACGATGTGGGCCGGCTCGACCGGGTCGACGTGCAGCAGGTCGACGCCCACCAGCTGGGTCACGCCGCGCTCAACGGCCACCTGCAGCCAGCCGCCGGGCGCGCAGCCCAGATCGATGACCTTCGCGCCCTTCTTGAAGAAGCGGAACTTCTCGTCGATCTCGCTGATCTTGAAGGCCGCGCGGCTACGATAGCCCAGCGCCCGGGCCTTGGCCGAGAACGGGTCGTTGATCTGGCGCTCCAGCCAGGCCTGCTGGCTGGGCGTGCGGCCATAGGCGGTCTTCAGGCGCGCGGGCTTGGCGCGACCGTCCGCGTTGCCGCCCGTGGGCGGCTTGACCATGCGGCGCTTGGGGGGCTCGTCGTTCATGCGTTCACCGTTGGAGCCGAACCGGCCCCGCCGCGCCGCCGACGGCGGGGGCGCTTCTGCCGATCCGACATCAGAGACATCAGGAGGCCCTCTCTAAGCCCTCGGTCGGCGACTCGCACGCGAGAACACGGCCAAAGCTCCTGAACGGCTTGAAGAATGGCCGCGCCGGCCAGCACCAGGTCGGCGCGATCGGCCCCGATGCAGGGCTCCAGCGCCCGTTCCTTGGCGGTCAGCTTCAGCAGACGGCCGGCCGCCGCCTCGCAATCGGCGCGCTCCATCCAAAGACCATCGACGACGTTGCGGTCATAGCGCGGCAGGCCAAGGTGAAGACCGGCCAGGCTGGTGATGGCGCCCGAGGTGCCGACCATGTGGGCCCGGCCGGCGTCGAAGGTCTTGCGCATGGGCGCCGCGTGCGGAAAGGCCGAAATCTTGGACTTCACCTCCTCGACCATGGCCCTGAACCAGCCGTCGTCGGCCCGCTCGCCCTCGGGGAAGCGCTCGGCCAGGGTGACGACGCCGATCGGGATGGACAGCCAGGCGCGGATCGGCAGCTTCCAGGCCTCGAACTGACGCGGCTTGGCGTCGAGCCCGCCGCCCTTGAGATCGACCCAGGACAGCTCGGTCGAACCGCCGCCGACATCGACGACCAACGCCGCGTCGGCCTCGCGATCGAACAGGCTCATGCAGCCGGCGACCGAAAGCTGGGCTTCCTCACGGGGCGTGATGATCTGCAGGCGAAGGCCCGTCTCCTCGGCCACGCGACGAACGAACTCCGTGCCGTTGCTGGCGCCGCGACAGGCCTGGGTGGCCACGGCCTTGACCCGGATGGCCCGTCGACGACGGATCTTCTCGGCGCAGACCTTGAGCGCGGCCATCGACCGCTCCATCGCGGCGTCGGAGAGCTGACCGGTCTGGGACAGCCCCTCCCCCAACCTGACAATACGGGAATAGGCCTCGATGACGCGGAAACCGCGCGGCGAAGGCGTCGCCACCAGGAGGCGGCAATTATTGGTTCCGAGATCGAGCGCCGCGTAGCACGGCTGCTCGCCCGGAGACCGACGTGAGCCCTGGCCGCCCTGGCCACGGGATCCGCCGGGCGCTCTCGGCGCCTCCGACATGGTCGTTCCACCTGTCTCGCAGGCGATTCGTCACGAACCGCCTCACTTCGTCGAAGACCATAGCAACCGTGTCGATGCACCGGAAGGCGGCGTGACGCTGCAATGAACGCGGTTTACGTTCAGGATTCAGTCAGGAGACTCGTCGTAATATCTTCATCATGAACGAGAGACTCGCCAAATTCGCGATCGGCCAGGTCGTCAGACACCGCATCTTCCCTTTCCGGGGTGTGGTGTTCGACGTCGACCCGGTGTTCGCCAATACGGAAGAGTGGTGGGAGTCGATCCCCGAGGACATCCGACCGTCCAAGGACCAGCCGTTCTATCACCTCCTGGCCGAGAACGACGACAACACCTACGTGGCCTACGTCTCCGAGCAGAACCTGCTGGCCGACGACACGGGCGAACCCGTGCACCACCCGCAGGCTGCGCTGATCTTCGAATCCTTCGACCACGGCGCCTACAAGCTTCGCCCCCGGATCTCGCACTGACGGCAAGGCCTGACCGCCGACCTGGCGGTTGCGCGCAAAAATCGAACGAAACTTGCCGCCATCCGGGCGTAACGTCGTTTCATGAGCGCAGACGGTTTCAGCGGCGGGCCGCCCCCAGGGGCTCGCCCCGATTGGACGATCGATCAAGGCTGGGAAGCCTACAGCCAGGCCGAGCACGATGTCTGGATCACGCTCTATGAGCGCCAAGCCAACGTGCTCCAGAACCGCGCCTGCGATGAGTTCCTGCGCGGCCTGGACGCGCTGGACCTGCACCGCGCCGGCATTCCCGACTTCAACCGGATCAACGAGGAGCTCCAGCGGCTGACCGGCTGGAGCGTCGTGGCCGTGCCGGGCCTGGTGCCCGACGACGTGTTCTTCGACCACCTTGCCAATCGCCGCTTCCCGGCCGGCCAGTTCATCCGCAAGCCGCACGAACTGGACTATCTGCAGGAGCCGGACGTCTTCCACGACGTGTTCGGCCACGTGCCGATGCTGACCGACCCCGTCTTCGCCGACTACATGCAGGCCTATGGCAAGGGCGGCCAGCGAGCGCTGGGCCTTGGCCGACTGGCCAACCTCGCCAGGCTCTACTGGTACACCGTCGAGTTCGGCCTGATGGCCACGCCGGCCGGCCTGCGGATCTACGGCGCGGGCATCGTCTCGTCGCGGACGGAGTCGATCTTCGCCCTGGAAGACCCCTCCCCCAACCGCATCGGCTTCGACCTGGAGCGGGTGATGCGCACGCCCTACCGCATCGACGACTTCCAGCAGGTCTATTTCGTCATCCCCTCGATCCAGACCCTGCAGGAAGTGACCCTGCGCGACTTCTCGGCGCTGTACGATCGGCTGGCCGGCGCTGGCGACGTCGGGATCGCCGAGATCGTGGGCGCCGACCAGGTGCTGACCCGGGGAACCCAGGCCTATGCGAAGGCCGGCGGACGGCTGGCCTCGGCGACAGGCTGAGCCCGCAGGCCGAACAGCACCCGCACGCCCGGGATCCGCCTGACGATCTCGTAGGTCGCGAAACAGGCGCCGAAGGTCCCCGCGACCAGGATCAGGGCCTCCAGCCCCTGCGGCAGCCCTAGCCTGGCCAGGTGGTGGGCCAGGACGACCGTCACGGTCTGGTGGACGATGTAGAACGGAAAGACGCCCAGGGTCAGGTAGCGCAGCACCGGCCCTCCGCGGTTCAGATGCTTCGCGCCAAAGCCGAGGATGGCGGCGATCGCGCACCACTGGTCGACCGCATAGACCCCGCGCATGGTCAGCCGCAACGCCTGCGCCGGGTCGCCTTGCCGGCAGATCCAGGCATAGGTCGCGAAGGCGATGTAGGCGGCCAGGGCCAGGATGAGCGCGGGCCAGCGCATGGCCATCAGCCGCTCGCGCAGCACCGAGGACTTGGCCAGGCCAAAGCCCAGCATGAACGCGCTGAACGAGATGGCGTGGTTGTACCAGTCGTCGACCAGCGCATGGGTGACGTCGAAGATCGGCAGCAGCACCGCGCGAGCCAGCGCCAGGAACACGATCGGCAGGATGAGCAGCCAAGGACCGGCCAGCACGCGCTCGCAGGCCGCCTGAAGCCTGTCGCCCAGCCTGGGGACGATCGCCAGCAGCAGGGCGAGCACGAGCGTGTAGACCAGCAGGTAGGCGACGAACCACATGTGGTTCCAGGTCGGGGTGATCAGGCAGTCCCCGTCCTCGCCGCACCATCCGCCCGAGGCGGTCAGGTATTTGGCCCAGAAGGTCGGCCACGGATCGACGCCGAACGGCGCCTGCGGGTGCGCGGCCACGTACTCGGCGACCTGGTAGTAGGATTGCGGCGGCACGATCACGACCATGGCCAGCAGCAGCGGCGGCAGGAGCCGCGCAACGCGCCCCCTGGCCAACTTTCCGACGCCGACCTTGTCGGCCATGAAGCGCGTGGCCGCGCCCGATACGAGAAACAGCAGGGTCAACCGCCAGGGACTGGTCAGCATCATCACCGGCTCCAACGCCGGGACGGGATGGGGCGACTTCACGTGCCACTCCCAAGGCACGTAGAACATGCCCACGTGATACAGAATCAACAGGAAGAACGCGCCCACCCTGATCCAGTCGAGGTCGTGGCGGCGAACGAGGTCCTGTGGAGGCGAAAGGGACATTGGGGTTGGTTCCGAACGATGGCGTCGCCGGGGAGAAATCCGTCCCGGCCGCAGCATGCCAAGCGTCAGGGGACGAACAGCGCCCTGCCGGTGACGCCGCTGCGCCCTCGGGGACGAACGGCGCGCGCTGGGGGATGAGCGGCGCCGAGCGCCGCCTGCTGCTGCGCGGCTGGCTGTGCGGCCTGGCCATCGTCGCGGCCATCACCGTCATCAACATCCTGACCATCATCCACGACGCGCCCCGCCTTGGTCCCTGGCGGCCGGCGATCTGGGAGGTGTCCAGCGGCCTGGTCACGGCGCTGATCATGCTGCTGCCGGCCGCCGTCGCCCTCTGGACGCACCGAACCCGGCCAAGCCTGGCTCGCGCCCTGCCCGTCCACGCCATCGCCCTGCTCGCCTACTCGACCTTGCACGTGAGCGGCTTTGTCGTGCTGCGAAAGCTCGCCCATCGCCTGATCCTCGACGAAGGCTACGACTTCGGTCCCATCGGGCCGGAGTTCCTGTACGAACTGCGCAAGGACGTCATCGCCTATGTGCTGGCGTTCGTCGTCTTCTGGCTGCTGGCGCGGATGGCGCGCGACGTCGCCGCCGAGGCGCCGCCTCAGACGGCGGCTGCCGCGACGCCGCCGGCGATGTTCGACATCCGCGACGGCGCGCGGCTGGTGCGTACGCCCATCCCCGACATCCTGGCCGTGCGCTCGGCCGGCAACTACGCCGAGTTCCTGCTGGCCGACGGCCGGCGGCCGCTTACCCGCTCATCACTGACGGCGCTGGAAGGCGAGCTCGCGGCGCATGCCTTCGTGCGCACCCATCGCTCGTGGCTGGTCAACTCGGCGCGCGTGACGGGGCTGCGGCCGGAAGGCTCGGGCGACTACGCCGTGGAGCTGGGCGCGGTCGAGGCGCCGTTGTCGAGACGCTATCCCGAGGCGCTGGCGCTATTGCGAGGGTAGCCCCCGCAAAATCCCCGTGAAAGCGGGGATCTAGGCCTTCTCTGACCCCTTCACCGCCCAGAGCAGTTTTTCGACCTGCCCCTCGCCGCCCGCGATGGGACTGTCGGCGCTGTCGCGAACCGTCCAGCCGGACGCCTCCAGAAAGGCCGACACCCGCGCGACGCAAGCAGCGATGACGTCCGGATCCTTCACGAGGCCGCCCTTGCCGACGTTCTCGCGACCGGCCTCGAACTGCGGCTTGACCAGGGCGACCAGATCCGCCCCTGAGCGCGCCAGGCCCAGCGCCGCCGGCAGGGCCTTCTCCAGCGAGATGAAGCTGACGTCGGTGACCACCAGGCCGACGCCGTCCGGCGCGTGCTCGGCGGTCAGGGCGCGGGCGTCCAGCGGCGACAGGTCCTCGACGCGTGGGTCGTTCTTCAAGCTCTGATGCAGCTGGTCGCGGCCCACGTCGACGGCCAGGACGCGCGCCGCGCCCTTCGACAGCAGGACCTCGGTGAAGCCGCCGGTCGAGGCGCCGACATCGATGGCGATGCGCCCGTCGACCACGACCGGCCATTGCTCCAGCGCCCGCACCAGCTTCAGCGCGCCGCGCCCGACCCAGGGATGGGCGGCCTCGGCGACGATCTCCGCGCTTTCGTCGATGACCTCGGAGGCCTTGGCCACGACCTTGCCGTCGGCGGTGACGCAGCCGGCCTCGATGGCGGCGCGCGCCTTGGCGCGGCTGTCGAACAGGCCCTTCTCGACCAGCAGGATGTCGGCGCGTTTGCGGCTCATCGGGGCCTGATAGCAGACTCGCGCCTACGCCGCCTCGGCGTCGTAGGCGGCTAGGCCAAGACGAGCGACGGCGGCATCCATCGACGCGCCGCGCGGCACGACCACCCATTCGCGCGGCCGCGAGGCGTTGACCGCCACCACGGCGTCCTTGGGGCAGACGTCGAAGCAGTCGACCTCGATCACCGCCAGCGGAGCCTTGCGGTCCTTGCCCTTGCCGCCGCCGGAGGCCTTGCGCAGGGCCTTGGCGAAGCTCTGCTCGCCGCCCTTGCCAAAGCCGCCGTCCAGCTTGCGCGAACACTTGCGGCAGACCAGAACGACATCGTTCCAGTCGGCGCGCACGCGCTTGATCGGCCGATCCTTGCTCACCTGGAGCCTTTCCGTTTCAGGCGCCCTGCCCGCGCCTTCGACATGGGAAGTCGCCGCCCGAAGTGCTAGAGAGCCGCGCTTTCAACGCTTCGGAGGCCGCCATGGTCCGCAATCTCAAGGGCAAGATCGTTTCGCCCGCCGCCGACCCGACCGCCGCCGACGACCTGGCCTGGTTCACCGCCAAGGCCGACCGCGCCTTCCGCCTGCGCGATCCGGCGCCGCTGGAGTTCGGCCCGCTGGGCGATCCCGGCGACGGCTTCAGCTGGCGGGTGCTCGTGGCCCGCCTGCCCGACGGCGGCCGCCTGCGCCTGCCGATCTCGCTGGCCTGGGACCTGCACAACGACCACGCCAAGGACCAGCACCTGTCGATGCTGTTCGACCAGGTCGCCCCGGCCGACGCCAAGGCGGCGCTGAAGAAGAAGGCGAACTAGCCTTTGCGCATCCATGCCGCGACGGCCCAGGAATGGGCGTCGTGGCGCAGGGCGACGACGGCGTCGCGCGGGTCGAGCCAGACCAGCTTGTGATCGTCCTCGACCTTCAGCTCCGGGCGCTCGGCAGCCAGGGTCACGGCGTAGACGCCACCGTAGTTGCGCACCGGCTGGCCGTCGGATTTCAGGAACGGCTGGGAAACATCGACGACCAGCGCGCCGACCTCGACCACCAGCCCGGTCTCCTCGCCGAACTCGCGGATCAGGGCCTCGCCTTCGGTCTCATCGCCGTCGACGGCGCCGCCCGGCAGGTCGAAATAGGGCGCCTTGCCGGGCTTGGTGACCTCCACCAGCGCGATCCGCCCCCGCGCATCCTCGGCGATGCCAAAGGCGGCGTGACGGTCCTGATAGGCCAGGGCCGCGTCGGGGGCGTCGAACGCGATCAAGCGGTCAGTCCTTGCCGAACAGGTCGTTCCACGGATCGGCCTTGCCGCTCTCGACGTCGGCGACGCTGATCTCCGGGCGATAACCGATCTTGCCGTCGGCGCTGGCCTTCCAGGCCATGGTGACCATGTCGCGGAGTTCGGCGGCGCCGGCGGCCAGGCGCTCGTCGACAAAGGCCTTGGCGCGCGGGTCGGCAGCGACCATGCCGCCCGACTTTTCCAGTTGGTACAGCGGCTCGGTCAGCTTCCAGGTGGTGGTCAGGTAGCCGACCATGCGGGTCTCGTAGCTGCAGGCGCAGTCGCGCAGCGCGGGCATCTTGGCCTTGACCTCGTCGTCCTTGGCCACGGCCTTGACCAGCGGCCCCTCGAAGGCGCCGTGGGTGCCGCGGCTCTGGGTGTAGCCGTTGGGGTTCGGATAGTCGCCCCAGCCGTTGTAGTGCACGCTCATGTGCAGCGGCTGGCTGCCGTCGCCGATGTAGTGGGCCCAGACGCCCAGGTCACGCAGCAGCAGTTCCTCGCGGCGCTTCAGGTCGGCGGCGTACCAGGCCTTCTTCTGGGCGTCGGTGGTCTGTTTCTCGGCGGCCACCAGGATCCGCCAGTAGGTGAAGTCCTTCACCAGCTGCTGGTAGCCGTCAATCATGGCGTAGGGCAGATAGCCGGCCTTCCATTCGTCCTGGCCGACGGCGCGCAGGGCCGTGGCGTAGTCGGCGCGGGTGGCCGGCAGGGTCTCGACCGTGAACTTCGGGCCGCCGAACATGCGCCCCTCGTCGTCCAGGTCGAGGAAGTGGGCGGCGTCGCGGTCGTGGTCGTGGACCTTGCCCGAGCCCTTCCAGCGATCGGGCTCGCGGGCGTACTCGCCGATGGCCGCAACCCCATAGGGGCTGCGGACGAAGGCCGGCACGTCGTCCGGCAGGGTCGAGGCGCCGAGCACGCCGATCATCCGGTGGCCGGAAGCGCCCCAGGCCAGGGCCGACTGGGCCGGCGCCGCCACGACGGCGGCCAGGACGAGAACCTTCAAAGTAGAAGACGGCGACTTCATGCGCGCTCCGAAGACTTAATCGATGCCGAGGGCCGCCTCGACGCGACCGACCCAGGCCTTCACGGCCGGATAGCGCGACAGATCGAAACCGCCCTCGTGGGCGACACGGGTGTAGGCCACCAGCGCGATGTCCGCCAGGGTCAGGCGATCGCCGACCAGGAAGCCGCTCTCGGAGAGCCCGCTTTCCAGGCGCGCAAGGGCCGCGTGGCCGCGCTCGACCAGCTTGCCGTCGAGGCTTTCCACCGGCTTGCCCATGTAGGCGACCTGGAATCGGACGACGGCCACATAGGGCTCGTGGCTGTACTGCTCCCAGAACAGCCACTCGTACATCTTGGCCTTGAGGTAGGGATCGGCCGGGATCAGCACCGAACCCTCGGCCAGGTGCAGCATGATGGCGTTCGATTGCGCCAGCGCCCGGCCATCCTCGAGGATCACCGCCGGCACCTGTCCCGCGGGGTTCATGGCGAGGAACTCGGCCGTGCGAGACTCGCCCTTGAGGATGTCGACCTCGATCCATTCGAAGGGCAGGCGCAGGCGCTGGGCCGTCCATTTCACCTTCAGGCAGTTGCCCGACTTGCCGTCCCCGAAGATCCTGAGCGTCATTCCGTCGCCCTCCCCCACTTTTCAAATGGCGCGCTAAACGATTGAATTTTCACCCGAGTTCCGAGCTTCACCAGAAGTTTTCGTCCGATTCCGCCCTAATCGGGCGACTTTAAGCGGGTTGTCACGGAGCCGTGATCGGCTTAAGGAGACCGCCGAACCGACAGATACGCCGATAAGAGGACCCCCTCGATGCGACGCACGCTCGCCGGAATTTTGGCCTTCATGGCCATGTTCGCCGCACTCCCCGCCGCCGCGGGTCCCGACTCAGAACGCGCCTCCGATCCGTTGGGCGAACTGATCGCCGGGGCCCTGACCGGCTCGATCCCCGGCTCCATCGAATACAAGATGAAGGCCACCCTGTACCACGCGGGCGCCAAGGGCATCCGCGCCCTCGACAGCCTGGGTTGCAAGGTGGTCGCGATGCGGACCCTGGCCGTGGACACCAAGGTGATCCCCCGCCGCACCGTGGTCTTCATCAAGGAAACTGTCGGCCTGCCGATGCCCAACGGCGAGACCCACGACGGCTACTGGTACGCCTCCGACATCGGCGGCGCGATCAAGGGCAACAAGATCGACATGTTCAGCGGCCAGGGCGCCAGCTCGATGAAGCCGCTGGCGGGCCTGAACCTGACGCACCTTTCGGTGACCAAGGTCGGCGAGTTCAAGGGGTGCCCGCCGGAATAGGCGGCCTGAGCCCCTTCCAACGACAGATCGAGCATTGGACACGGCCGCGAAAGCGGCCGTTTCGCCGTCTGCGTGCAATGTCGGGAAGTTAACCAAGCGCGCGATGTTCGCGCTGGCCTCCCCGACCGTTCTGCACCACTCTGAATTGGTGTCGCGACTCCCTTGAAGCTTAGCTTGCAGGCGAGGAATGGTGTCCAGGCGATCTGAAAGTAGCCTTACGTCGTCGCCTTCGGTGCTCATCGCCGACGATGACGCCCTGCTTCGCGAAATCCTCGAGCACAAGCTCAGCATGGCCGGCTACGAGGTCACGGTGTTCGAGGACGGACGCGCCGTGCTCGAGGCCGCCCGCGCCGCGCGGCCACAGGTCGTCGTGCTGGACGGCATGATGCCGATCATCGACGGTTTCGAGGTCCTGCGCAGGATGAAGGGCGACGACGCCCTGCGCGACATCCCCGTGGTCATGCTGACCGCCCTGAAGGGTCGCAACGACATCGTCACCGCCCTGAACCTTGGCGCGGCCGACTACCTGCCCAAACCCTTCGACCCCGACGAACTGCTGGCCCGCCTCTTCCGCATCGCGCCGGTGGCCGCATGATCGAGGCCGTCGCGGTCCAGGCGCTGGAGACGGCCGATCCAGCCTATGCCGCGGCCGTACAAGCCCGCCAGGCGGGTCGAACCACCGAGGCGATCGCCGCCTTCGACCTGTTGGCCAAGCAGCGCCCCAAGGATCCGGACGTCTGGCTGAACCTGGGCCTCTCGCGCATGGCCGCCCAGCGCTACGCCGAAGCCGACCGCGCCTTCGAGACCACCCTGGCGCTGGCCCCGGATTACCGCGACGCCCGCATCGCCTATGCCCGCTCGGCCCTGTTCGCCGGTCGCCCCGAACTGGCGCGCAGGCGCCTGGCGCCCCTGCTGGCGACCGTCCCGGACGACGCCGAGGCCAAGGGCCTGTCCCAGCAGATCGCCGCCACCCTGGCCATGCCGGGCGAACCGACCTGGCGGCTGGACCTGGCCTATGCGCGCAGCGAACTGACCAAGGACCTGGGCCACTGGAGCTCGGCGACGGCCGCCCTGTCGAAACGGATCGATCCGGACACCACGCTCGGCGGCTCGATCGAGCACACCGAACGCTTCGGTATTTCGGACACCTATGTCGAGGCGCTGGCCGCCCGCAGGTCCAGCCCCAGACTGGACGGCTTCGTCGCCGTGGGCGGCGCGCCGAACGCCGACTATCGCCCTGAGCTGTCGATCCGCGCCGGCGGCTCGGTCGGCCTGCTCACCGAGGGCGACCGGCGGATCCGCCTGGGCCTGGACGCGGTCTGGTCGCGCTACGCCGTGGGCGAGGTCAAGAGCCTGCAGCCTTACCTGACCTTGGCGGCCGGCCCCGTGTCGTTGACGGCGCGCTCCATCAATACCGAGGACGAACGCGGCAAGCATCAGTCCGGCTACACGCTCAACGGCGAATGGTCGGCGACAGAGCGCCTGCGCCTGCGCCTGGGCTATGCCGACGCCCCGGAAAGCGCCGACGGCGCCACCGTGCCCGTGGAGGCCGTCTCCGGCGGGATCGCCTACGACCTGACGCCCTGCTGGACGCTGCAGGTGGTCGGAGCGCACGAGAAGCGAACGGCGTATGACCGCGACGAGTTCGGGGTCGCCGTCACCCGACGGTTCTAGATGTCTTCGCTGACGCTGATCTGGGTGGTCGCCCTTGTCCTGATCGGCGCGGCGCTGACCTGGATGACCGGCCTGATCGTCGCGCGCTTCATCAAGGAAAGCCGTTCGAACACCCGCTCGGCCGAACGGAAGCTGATCATCCAGGCGCTCTCGGGCCTGCTCCGCGGCCAGGCGGAGGCCGTCGGCGCGCTTTCCCCCTTCGTGCGACGGCCGCAAGTGCTGGCCGAAGCGATCCTGGACTTCCAGGGCCTCATCCGCGGCGCTGACCAGGAGCGGGCCATGGTGGCCCTGAGAAACCTTGGCCTGATCGAAGCCCTGGAGGAGCGCATCCTGCACGGCTCGCGTGACGAGCGCCTGACCAGCGTCGAGGCGCTGGCCGCACTAGGCGGCGAGGAGGTCAAGGCCGCGCTGCGGCGGGCCATCCGCTCCAAGGATCCGAACGTGCGCATGGCCGCGGTCAAGGGGCTGGCAGACGCCGGCGCGCCGCCGACGCCCTCGCGCCTGCTCGACTATGCGGGCAGCGGAGAGCTGGCTCCGTCGAGGATCTACGCCGAGGTGATGCGTCAGGCCGTGGCCAGCGCGCCCGCGGAGGGCCTTCAGGCTCTTGGCCGACAGGACCTGACGCCGCTGATGCGGGCCATGCTGCTGGACGCCCTCGGACGTTCCGGCGCCTACGAGGCCGTGCCCGCGCTCGCCGCGGCCGCGAGCGACCCGGATCCGGATGTCCGCACGGCCGCCGTTCGCGGCCTTGGCCGCCTGCAGCATCCGGCCGCCGCGGAAACCTTGGCGAAGGCCCTCGTCGACCAGGCCTGGCCCGTCCGTTCGGCCGCCGCCGAGGCGGTCGGCGCAGCGGGCCTGGGCCGCCTTGCGTCGATGCTCGCCCCGCTGCTCGACGATCCCGAATGGTGGGTCCGCTTTCGGGCGGGCGACGCCCTGGGCCGCCTGGGCAAGGCCGGTCGCGGACTGCTGGAAGCCGCAGCGGCCGACGACGCCCGCCCCATCGCGCAACGGGCCGCCGAACGCGCCCTGGCCGAAGGCGCCTGAGCCATGCCCGAACTGGAAACCCTCGCCCTCGCCGTCGTCCGTTTCGCCGAGACCATCGCCTGGGCGGTGATCGCCACCGGCCTGGCGCAGAACGCGCTCTATCTCTACCAGTTGCTGCTGGCCGCGCGGGCCCTCTCGCAGGCGCCGCCCGTCAACCAGGCCGCCCTGCTGTGGCGCCGCTATGCCGAGGCCGCCCCCCCGATCACCCTGATGGCGCCCGCCTACAACGAGGCCCTGACCATCGTGGAGAGCGTCAGGTCCCTGCTGGCCCTGCAATATCCGCACTTCGAGGTCGTCGTGGTCAACGACGGCTCCAAGGACGAGACGCTGCAGGTGCTGATCGACGCCTTCGAACTGCACACGGTCGAGCGCCACTACGATCTCGCCGCTCCCTGCCAGAGAATCCGCGGCCTCTATGCCGCCGCCAACCAGCCGCGCCTGCTGGTCGTCGACAAGGAAAACGGCGGCAAGGCCGACGCCCTGAACGCGGCCATAAACCTGTCGCGCTCGCCCATCGTCTGCTCCATGGACGCCGACAGCCTGCTTGAGGTCGACGCCCTGCTTCGCGCCGTCGCGCCCTTCGTCGAGGATCCCGAGCGCACGGTGGCCGTGGGCGGCACGATCCGCATCGCCAACGGCTGCAAGATCTCGTTCGGCCGAGTGGTCGAGGTCGGCGTGCCCCGCAACATGCTCGCGCGCCTGCAGACCATCGAGTACCTGCGCGCCTTCCTGATGGCCCGCCTGGCCTGGAGCCGCATCTCGACCCTGACCATCATCTCCGGCGCCTTCGGCCTCTTCCGGCGCCAGGCCGTGCTGGACGTCGGCGGCTACAGCCACGGCACCGTGGGCGAGGACATGGAGCTGGTGGTCAAGCTGCACAAGCACTACCGCCGCCTGCGCAAGCCGTATCGCGTGGCCTTCACGCCCGAGCCGGTATGCTGGACCGAGGCGCCGGAGACGATGGCCGTGCTGTCACGACAGCGCGCCCGCTGGCACCGCGGGGCGCTGGAGACCTTCTTCCGTCATCGCGACATGATCCTGAACCCGCGCTACGGTCGCATCGGCGTGGTGGGCTTCGGGCACATCCTCGTGGTCGACGTGCTGGGGCCGATCATCGAAATCTTCGGCTACGTGCTGATCCCGGCCTTCTGGCTGCTGGGCGTGCTCGACATCGAGTACCTGTGGGCCTTGCTGGCCGTGACCTTCGGTTTCGGCATCGTCATCAGCGTCGGCGCTCTGGCCCTGGAAGAGACGGAGCTGCGCCGCTTTCCCAACGCCCGCAGCCTGGCCGTGCTCATGGGCGCGGCGATCCTGGAAAACTTCGGCTATCGCCAGATCAACAACTTCTGGCGGCTGCGCGGAACGTGGCAGTTCCTGACCGGCGCGCAAGGCTGGGGCAAGATGACCCGCAAGGGGTTCTCGTCCCAGCCCTGATCCTAGATGTCGCCGCCGACGTTCGGCGCGACGCCCGGAGCGCGGGCGACGTGGATGCCGCACTCGGTCTTGTCCTGGCCCTGCCAACGACCGGCGCGCACGTCGGCGTTGGGATCGTCGACCGGCTTGGTGCACGGCCAGCAGCCCAGCGACGGGAAGCCCTGGGCCACCAGCGGGTGGGCCGGCAGGCTGTGCTCGGCGGTATAGGCGTCGAGCTCGGCCTTGCTCCAGTTGGCCAGCGGGTTGAACTTGATCTGGCCTTCGGACTCCTCGACCACGGCCAGGCGCAGTCGATCGCCGCCATGGAAGCGCTTGCGACCGGTGCACCAAGCCGAGAAGCCTTCCAGGGCCCGGTCCAGCGGCAGCACCTTGCGGATGTGGCAGCAGGCGTCGGTGTCGGTGCGCCAGAGGTCCGAACGGGGATCGGTGACCGCCAGGTCCGCGAAGGCGGGCCGCAGGTCGCGCACGTCGGTCAGGCCCAGGGTCGCGGCCAGGCTCTTGCGATAGTCCAGCGTCTGGCCGAACAGCATGCCGGTGTCGAGGAACAGCACCGGGATGTTGGGCGACACCTGCGAGGCCAGGTGCAGCAGCACCGCCGACTCCGCGCCGAACGAACTGACCAGGGCCAGCTTGTCGCCGAAGGTCTCGTAGGCCTTGCGCAGGATGGTCAGCGGATGGGCGTCGCGCAGTTCGGCGTCCAGCCGCGCCGCCAGGGTCGGCGCGGCGTCGGTCTGGTCGTAGGCCATCAGAGCGCGCCTTCCTTGGCTTGGGCCTGCGCCCGCTCGTCGGCGGCGATCGGACGGGCGTCGACCGCGCGCTGATAGACGTGACGAAAGCGGTTGGCGGCCTTGGTCCAGGCCTCGGGCGTAGCGCCGTCATTGGGCTCGAAGGCGTCGAAACCGCAGCGGACCATGAAACCGGCCTGCTCCTGCAGCACGTCGCCCACGGCGCGGACCTCGCCCTCGTACTTGAAGCGCTCGCGCAGCAGGCGGGCCGAGGTGTAGGCGCGGCCGTCGCGGTACTTCGGGAAGGCCAGGGCCACCACCGAGATGCGCGGCAGGTCGTAGGCCAGGGCCTCGACCTCCTCGGCCGGCTCGATGCGCACGCCGACGCGGCGGCTGTTGGACGACAGCAGCGCGTCGCCCTCGGCCTGGAAGCGATTCAGCGACAGGATGACGTCGCCGGCGTCCGGGATGGCGTCCTCGTCGAGGACATTGACGAAGGTGTTTTCAGCCCATTGGGCCGCTTGTTCGCCAGTTGGGCCTGCGAGCTTAATCAGCTTGGGCATAGACCGCTTCCTTGAAGGGCTCGAGGCCGACGCGACGATAGGTGTCGAGGAAGCGTTCCTCGCCCTGGCGCGCGGCCAGATAGGTGTCGACCAGGGTGTCGATGGCGGGAGCGACCCGATCGGCCGCCAGGGCCGGGCCGAGGATCTTGCCGATCGAGGCGTCTTCCGCGCCCGAGCCGCCGAGCGAGAGCTGGTAGAATTCCTCGCCCTTCTTATCGACGCCCAGGATGCCGATGTGAGCCACATGGTGGTGGCCGCAGGCGTTGATGCAGCCGCTGATCTTGATCTTCAGCTCACCGATCGTCTCGGCCCGATCCGGGTCGGCGAATGTCTTGGCGATGTCCTGGGCGATCGGGATGGCGCGCGCATTTGCAAGAGCGCAGTAGTCCAGCCCCGGGCAGGCGATGATGTCGCTGATCAGGTCGATATTGGCCGTGGCCAGACCCGCGGCCTCCAGCGCCGCGTGCACGACGGGCAGGTCGTCGAGCTTGACGTGCGGCAGCACGAGGTTCTGGGCGTGGGTCACGCGCAGGTCGTCCAGGCTGTAGCGCTCGGCCAGGTCCGCCACGACGTCCAGCTGGTCCGCGGTCGCGTCGCCCGGCGTCTGGCCGACGGCCTTCAGCGAGACCTCGACGATGGCGTAGCCCGGCTTCTTGTGGGCTTTGACATTGTTTCGCGCGAAGCGGGCCAGCGAGGGGCTGGCGGCCTTGGCGGCCTCGAAGGCTTCAGAGCGGGCCGGCAAGGTCTCGAACGGGGTCTGGGCGAAGGCGCCGCGGATGCGGGCCAGCTCCTGGTCGCCCAGGTCGGCGCGCGACTGGTCGATCTTGGCCCATTCTTCCTCGACCTGGCGGCCGAATTCCTCGGCGCCCAGCGCGGCGACCAGGATCTTGATCCGGGCCTTGTAGATGTTGTCGCGGCGGCCGTGGCGGTTGTAGACGCGCAGGACGGCTTCCAGGTAGCTCAGCAGGCTGGAGGCCGGCAGGTGGTGCTTGATGGTCGGGCCAACATAGGGCGTGCGCCCCTGCCCGCCGCCGACGATGACCTCGAAGCCCAGCGAGCCGTCGCGAGCCCGGCGCAGGATCAGGCCGATGTCATGCACCTTCACCGCGGCGCGATCGGTCAGGGCGCCGGTGATGGCGATCTTGAACTTGCGCGGCAGGTACGAGAATTCCGGGTGCAGGGTCGACCACTGGCGGATCACCTCCGACCACACGCGCGGATCGTCGATCTCCTCGGCGGTGGCGCCGGCATAGGGGTCGGCCGTGGTGTTGCGGATGCAGTTGCCGCTGGTCTGGATGGCGTGCAGGTCGACCTCGGCCAGGGCGTCCAGAATGTCCGGCGCGTCCTTCAGCTTGATCCAGTTGAACTGGATGTTCTGACGCGTGGTCATGTGTCCGTAGCCCTTGTCGTAGGTGCGGGCTATCCAGGCCAGGCGGCGGGCCTGGCGGGAATTGAGCGAGCCGTAAGGGATGGCGACCCGCAGCATATAGGCATGGAGCTGCAGGTAGAGGCCGTTCATCAGCCGCAGCGGCTTGAACTGGTCCTCGGTCAGGTCGCCGGCCAGGCGGCGGGTGACCTGATGGCGGAACTCGTTGGAACGGTCCGTCAGGAATTCGCGGTCGATGACGTCGTACTGGTACATGCGGTCGGCCTACTTGCGGCGGATCAGGTCGACGCGGCCCGTCGAGCGGGCGGCGCCGGAAGCGTGGCGGATGGCTTCGACGACGGAGCCGCCTTGCGCCTGCTTGCCGTGGAGGAGCTCGTTGGTGGGCCCAAGCGCGCGGATGCGCTCGCGGTAGCTGACCGGGGCCAGGCCCAGGCCTTCGACGGTGACGAGATCGATCGGATAGGGATCGACGATCACGGTCGGGGCTGCCTTGCCGGCGGCGACGGCGGCCTCGACCTGCTCGCCTTGCGCATCGTCGAACAGCTGGGCGTCGCCGAAGCCGTCCACCCACGCGCCTTCCTTCCAGAAGACGACCTCCCCGTCGATCAGGCGATTGGCGGTCACGGCTTTCATTGGCCCGAACTCACGTTTTGAACTTCAACGACGGCGACGGTTGCGGCGTCGCCGGGAACTTTGATGTCGGCCATGGCCATGGCCTCGCCGACCATCAGCAGCGCCGGGCCCTTCAGGCCCTCGGCGGCGGTCGCGAGACCGGCCAGGGTGGTGAGGATGCGGCGCTCGTCGGAACGGCTGGCGCTCTCGACGATCAGGGCGGGGGTCGCGCCGGCCCGGCCGGCGGCGGTCAAGCGCTGGGCGATGAAGCCGGCGGTCGAGACGCCCATGTAGACGACGACGGTCTGGTTCGGACGCGCCAGGGCCGTCCAGTCCAGGTCCGGTTCGCCGTGCGCCGCGTGGCCGGTGACGAAGGTGACGGCCTGGGCGCTGCCGCGATGGGTCAGGGGCGCGCCGGCGCCGGCGCTGGCGGCCAGGGCCGCGGTGACGCCGGGCACCACGGTGCAATCGATGCCGGCCTCGCGGCAGGCCGAAAGCTCCTCGCCGCCGCGACCGAACAGGAAGGGATCGCCGCCCTTCAGGCGCACGACCTCCAGCCCCTCGCAGGCCAGGGCGACCAGCAGCTGGTTGATGTCGTCCTGCGGCAGGGTGTGGCGCGACTTGCGCTTGGCCACGTCGATGCGGCGGGCCTGGGGCGCCAGGTCGAGAATCTCGGCCGAGACCAGGCCGTCGTGCACCAGCACGTCGGCGGCCTGCAGGGCCTTCAGCGCCTTGATCGTCAAAAGGTCGGGGTCGCCGGGACCAGCGCCGACCAGCGTCACGCGCCCCGCCACGGGCCGCACGCCCTCGCCGCCGCGCAGCGCGACCAGACGGGGTTCAGCCTTGCGATCCGAGGGCGACGCCATGCGCGATCCCAGGTCCTCTAAAAGCGTCCAACGGACGTGCGAAAGCGGCGCGAGCCGCCATGGCCCCGCCGCTGGATCCAAAAGAAATGCGGGACGAACCCTAGGGTCCGCCCCGCCTCTCGCTCACCGATGAAAAGGGCCAATCCATCAGCGAACGCTTGCAAACTGGTCGCGGGCAGGCCAATTCGCAAACAAGGACTTCTGCCGGGGCGTTCAGTAAAACTCATGGAACGACAGACCGAACGGCGCCGCCTTCCGCCTCTCAACGCCCTTCGGGCTTTCGAGGCCGCGGCCCGCCACCTGAACTTCAGCCGCGCCGCCGACGAACTGTCGGTGACGCCCGGCGCGGTGAGCCAGCAGATCCAGAATCTGGAGGACTATGTCGGCGCGGCCCTGTTCAAGCGCACGCCCAAGGGCCTGCTGCTGACCGACGCGGCCCAGACCGCCCTGCCCGCCCTGCGCGAGGCCTTCGATCGCCTGGCCGAAGCCGCCAGCCTGCTCACCGCCGCCGTCGACGGCCGCCGCCTGACGCTGACGGCCGCGCCGTCGTTCGCGGCCAAATGGCTGGTGCCCAGGCTTGGCAAGTTCGAGCAGGCCCAGCCGCAGGTCGACGTCTGGCTGTCGGCCGGCATGGAGGTCGTCGACTTCGCCGCCGGCGAGGTGGATCTCGCCATCCGCTACGGCTCTGGCCGGTATCCGGGACTGGAAGTCACGCGCCTGATGAACGAGACCGTCGTGCCGGTCGCCAGCCCTGAACTTCTTACCGATAACCCGCTGGAATCGCCCGAGGATCTGGCGCGCCACATCCTGCTGCACGACGGATCGCCGGACGCCGACGACTCGTGCCCGGACTGGGCCATGTGGCTGGCGGCGCGCGGCATCAAGGGCGTCGACGGCGCCCGCGGCCCGCGCTTCAACCAATCGAGCCTGGTGATCGAGGCCGCCGTCAACGGCCGGGGCATCGCCCTGGCCAAGCGCACCCTGGCCCAGGCCGACCTCGACGCCGGACGCCTGGTGATCCCCTTCGACATCGCCACCTCGGTGGACTTCGCCTACTACGTCGTCCACCCCAAGGCCAAGGGCCGCCTGCCGCAGGTCAAGGCCTTCGTGAGCTGGCTGAAGGACGAGGCCGTCGCCCACGAGGCCGCGCTGCTCACCATCGACAATGGCGCCGGCATTTAGAGACGGCATCTAGGCTGGAACGGCGCAGCCAAACCGGCTTAAAGGGGCGCATGATCAAGACGACTCTTACCGTCGACGAGCGCCTCGCCCCCGCCGACTGCCAGACGATGCTCGACGTCCGCCAGGGCGTCGACGCCCTGGACCGGGCCCTGGTGGCCCTGCTGACCGAGCGCCAGGGCTACATGGACGCCGCGGCCCGCATCAAGGCCGACCGCTCCAAGGTGTTCGACCGCGCCCGCATCGAGGACGTGGTCGACAAGGTCAAGGCTGCGGCCCGCCAGGCCGGCCTGTCCGAAGCCATCGCCGAGCCGGTGTGGCGCACCCTGATCGACCGCTGCATCGCCTACGAATACGACAGCTGGGACCGGACCAAAGGCGACGCGTGACCAAGCAAGAGATCGACAAGCTCCTGGACGACATGGCCGCCGAGGCCGCCGCCAAGGGCGACGACGACCTGCGACCGGGCCTGCTCTATCTGAACGCTCGCCTCTACGGCACGGAGATTCGCACCGAGACCGTCTCGGCCGTTCGCGGCCAGCGCTATCGCGGGATCCGGGTGTTCGTCGGCCGCGAATACGAGACCCGGATCCTCACCCGGAAGGAAACCGCCGGGCTTGAGGTCGGGGCGTTCGAGGATCTGTCGGAATCGATCCCGAACCCGGTGTAGGCCCGGGCGGACTCGCTCCATCCTGCCGGCCGCCGGGCGTCGCCTCGACCTCGGTGCGAAAGAGCCCGACGCTTCGCCAGGTGATGGACATCAGTCCAGCCCCGTCTTGCCAGGGGCCCAGTAGGCCTTGGCCAGCAGCCGACTCGGCACGACGCCGCGCGCCTTGAGGCCATGGCGGACCCGCTGGATGGCCGTCGCCCTTCCCGTCAACACGAAGGACGCGCCAAGGCCGGCCAGCGAGGCGAGCGCATCGGTCATCGTCTCCAGGTGCGCGTCGTCGCCCCGCCTGCGAAACAGCGCCGCCCTGGAAAGCCCGAGCCGATCGGCGACCTGGGCTGCTGCGTCGAGATCGAAGACCTCGAAGGCGCAGGCGACGCTACGAGCGGGGTCCTGCATCGCCAGCGCATAGGCCAGCCCCATCGAGGTCTCGTCGCCGAAGACGGCCAAGGGGCCGAAGCAACTCTCGACATCGAGCGAGGCCCGGGGACCGAAGATATCGCATTCGACGCCAGGTACGAGCGATCGAAGCCAGTCGGCGCCGGGGCCGTCACCGTGCGCGTATCCCAGAAAGCTGGCCCGCCCCGCGGGCTCCCACGCCATCGGCGTGTAGGTGCGGGCCACGAAGGCCGAGCCCATGGCGACCTGGATCTTCTGGCCCGGCGTCCACGCGGCGCCGGCCAGTTCCGGCCCTTCCAGCGTGACCAGCGAGAAGCGGTCGACCAGCGCCTCGCTGGAGACCACCCTGGCGCGCCGCATCAACAGTCGGACCAGGACCTGGCCCAACCGCCCCGGCGCCCTGCTCGTTTTCGTGCTGGCCAATGCGGTCACGACAATCCCTTTCCAGATGCGCGAAGCCGAAGCGATCTCGACTTCCTCCGACCGATCGATTAGCCAGGGCCGGCAATGGCGTCATTCCGAAGGATCGCCAGAATACTATTCGATCCCGCCAACCGCCCGGAGGCTGCGCCATGCCGATCCTGAGCGAGCTGCTTTCGAAAGCCGACTGGATCGAACCCGACGAGGTTCCACGCCCGATCGTGGTGTTCGGAACGATGATGGACGAGGCCGGCGCCATCGAGCTCGACCTCCACCGACACCAGAAGGGCCAGATCATCCTGGTGCAGCGCGGGGCGCTGAGCTGCGAGGTCGAGGGCGGGCTCTGGATCGTGCCGCCCCGCAGCGCGATCTGGATCCCTGGCGGCGCGTTGCACGCGATCAAGGCCAGCGGCGCGCTCGAAGGCTACAACGCCTTCATCGATCCGGCGGTCGCCGCGGGGCTGCCCGCGACCTGCTGCGCGGTGTCGGTGACGCCGCTGCTTAAGGAGCTTCTGGCTCGGGCCGCGCACCTGCCCTACCTCTACGAGGAAGGCGGAGCCAATTCGCGCCTGGTCTCGGTGCTGCTCGACGAAGTGGCCGCGGCGCGGGTCGAGGACCTGCATTTGCCGATGCCCAGCGATCCTCGTCTGCGCAGGATCGCCGACCAGATGATGGCCGCCCCGGCCGAGCGCCAAGACCTGGCCGCCTGGGCCAGACAGGCGGGCATGAGCGAGCGCACCCTGATGCGGCTGATCGACCGCGAGACGGGCATGAGCTTCGGGCGCTGGCGCCAGCAGTTGGGCGTGGTGCTGGCCGTCAAATGGCTGGCCGCCGGCGCGTCGATCCAGAAGGTCGCCGCCGACCTGGGCTATGAAAGCGCGCCCAGCTTCGTGACCATGTTCCGCAAGGCGCTGGGCGCCTCGCCCGGCCGCTACATGGCCGAACGCCATCCTGGGCGGGTCCTGGGCTAGCCCTTCAATGACCTCAGCGCCTGCTCGTGGACATAGGCGGCGATATCCAGCAGCACCTGGTCGAGCGCCGTCTTCACCTCGTCGAGACTGGCCGCGCCATCCTCGGCGCGCTGGCAGACCTCGCCGAGCGCGACGGCTCCGATTCCTCTCGCGGCGCCCTTCACCGTATGGACCGCGTCGCGCCAGCCGGGATGCTCGGGCGTGAGCAGCGGGGTCCACAGCGCGGCCTGCTCGCGAAACAGCGCCAACACCTCTTCGATCACCGCCTGGTCGCCCATCGCGAACCCTTCCAGGTAGGCGAAATCCACGGCTCCGCTGATATCTCGCCTGGCCATCGAAAAAGTCCTTGCGCTCTCAAATTCATTGCGTATGTTCCGCGCCTCGCCGCCGGGACGCTTCAGCGCTTCGGAATCGCGAATGGGTGTATAGCTCAGTTGGTAGAGCAGCTGACTCTTAATCAGCGGGTCCAAGGTTCGAATCCTTGTACACCCACCATTCTCCTCAATACTTGATCCGCTAAGAACTTCCCCTCGCGGGGAGGCGCTTTGGCGTATCTGCGTTTCGTCCGGGTTCGACGAATATATCCACACCTTCTTGTCTAAATTGGATTGCACTCCCCGCGTCTTGGGGTATGTATCGCGCCTCGCCGTCGGGGACGCGAAAGCGACTTCGAAACGCGAACGGGTGTATAGCTCAGTTGGTAGAGCAGCTGACTCTTAATCAGCGGGTCCAAGGTTCGAATCCTTGTACACCCACCATTCTCTCTTCAAGTTGTTGATCTGAAGTCGGATGGCCGCGAAAACGGCCGGCGCCAAGGCTTCGCGCAATCGCGCCAGATCTCAATCGACGATTGTCCGACTGTCGGGCGCCGTCATGCGCGGCCGCTTGCGGTGGAGTTTCACGCCTAGCGTCGCTGATCCTTCGCAATGGATCCGCGCCATGACCGCCGCCAAACCGCCCTCGCCTCACCGCCTGCCCCTGCTCGTCCACGCCGGCTATGGCGCGGGCCAGATCGCCGGCCAGGTGTTCCGCGACGCCCCCTCGCTGCTGCTGCTGTTCTTCATGACCAATGCACTGGGCGTGGAGCCGGCGCTTGCCGGGGCGGCGATCTTCTTTCCCAAGCTGTTCTGGGGCCTGATCTCGGACCTGACGGTCGGCCTGGTCTCCGACCGCTGGAAGGCGAAGATCCCGCGCCGCCTGTGGCTGCTGGCCGGGGCCATCCTGGCGCCCCTGGCGCTTATTCTGCTGTTCCATGTACCGGAAGGCTCGCCGACAGCCAGCGCCGTCTATGTGGCCGGGGCCTTCAGCCTCTACATGATCGTGTTCGGGGCGTTCTCGGTGCCCTATCTGGCGATCGGCACCGAACTGTCGGACGATCCCAAGGAGCGGACGGTGGTCATGGCCTGGCGGATGGGCTTCTCGGCCATCGGCCTGCTGGTCGGCAACGCGCTGGCGCCGGTGCTGGTGCAGACCTGGGGCGGCGGACGTCCGGCCTATTCGCAGATGTCGCTGGTGCTGGCCGGCGTCTGCGCGGTCAGCCTGCTGATCGCCTTCCTGGCCTCGCCGCGCCCCGTGGTGCAGGCAGTGACCCAACCGGCGCTGCGGCTGAAGGCGATTCTCAGCGCCCTGACCGACAAGGCCTTCCGCCCCCTGCTGGGCGCCTACCTGCTGCAGCTGGTCGGCTCGGGCCTCGGCTACGCGGCGATGATCTACTTCCTCAGCTACAACATGGGCCGCAAGGACGCCCTGACCCAGATCGGCCTGATCGTGCTGGCGATGAGCGCCGTGGTGATCGCCGCCCAGCCGCTCTGGATCAAGCTGTCGGCTGCCTTCGGCCGCAAGCGGATCTACATCGCCGCCGCCCTGGGCCATGCGCTCGTCCAGGCCCTGTGGGGCGTGATGGCCGGCGCGCCGCTCGGCGCGATCTACGGCGTCGTGGTGCTGTTCGCCCTGTTCAACTCGGGTTGGAGCCTGATGGGCTACAGCCTGCTTTCGGACGTCATCGCCCAGGACGAGGCCGAGCATGGTGAAAGCCGGGCCGGCGTGTTCTCGGCGCTGTGGACCGGGGCCGACAAGATCGGCTTCGCCCTGGGCGGTACTCTGCTGACGGGTCTCGTGCTGTCGGCCTTCGGCTTCTCCAGCGCCCTGGCGGTGACCGGCGCCGCCCAGCCGGGCTCGGCGCTCGTCGGCGTGGCCGTGGCCTTCGCCTACGCCCCGGCGGCGTTCAACCTGGCGGCGGCGGCGCTATATGCGAAGTTCGGGAGGGCTTGAGGGCTCGCGCAAAGCAAAGGGGCCGACGCGTTGCGCCGGCCCCCAGGTCCCGGATAACCGCTGCGCGGCTTCCGGGATGACGAAACGGGTGACTAACCGCCCACCTTCACCAGCGTCTTGCCGGTGTTGGCGCCCTTCATCAGGCGCTCGAACTGGGCCGGCGCCGACTCGAGGCCCTCGCCCAGGTCCTCGACCTGCACGAGGCGGCCTTCCTTCAGCCACGGCTCGGCGGTCTTCACCCACTCGTTCCAGCGCGGATAGAAGTCGTAGACCACCAGGCCCATGACGGCGGCGCGCTTGCCGACGATGGGGCCAAGGCCGAACTGCGGCGGCGGGCCGTCGGCGTGGTAGTGAGCCGACAGGCCGCAGATCACCACGCGGCCATAGGTCTTCAGCAGGCCGAACACCGGGTTGAGGATCGGCAGGCCGACGTTCTCGAAGTGGACGGTCGGGCCGCCGTCGGTCAGGCCCTTCAGTTCATCGACCCAGCCCTCGTTGCGGTAGTCGACGGCGGCGTCGAAGCCATAGCGCTCGACCACCTGGGCCACCTTGTCGGCGCCGCCGGCGATGCCGACCGCCTTGGCGCCGAGGATCCTGGCGATCTGGCCCGCCGTGCCGCCGACGCTGCCGGCAGCCGCGTCGACCGTGAAGACGTCGCCCGCGCCGACCTTGGCCAGCTGGGTCACGCCCGCCCAGGCGGTCAGGCCCGGCATGCCCAGCACGCCCAGGTGATTGGAGACGCCCAGCGACGGATCGACCTTGCGGGCGAACTTGGCGTCCATCAGGCCGACCTGCGCCCAGCCCGCCTCGCCGATCACGTGATCGCCGGGCGCGAAATCCGGATGACCCGAGGCGATGACTTCGGCGACGGCCGAGCCCGGCAGGGTCTCGCCGGGGGCCGGGCGTGGCTCGCCCATGTGCCGGCCGCGCAGCCGCGAGCCGAGATAGGGGTCGAGGGACAGATAGAGCACCCGCACCAGCAGCTGGCCGGCGGGAGCCGTTGTCGGCGCGGCGCGCTCGACCACCTCGAAATCGGCGGCGACGGGCACGTCCTCGATCACACGCTTGAGGACGACTTCCAGGGTTTTGGTCATGATCGATACGCTCCCGCGCCCCGGATTCGGGGCTCTTGGCCGACCCTAGCGACGCGGATGGGGGCCAAGCCCCCGCTACGTCGCGGACATCCGCCTGCCGGAGGAATGGCGCGCCTAGTGCGGCTCCTCGCCGCCGGAGACGTTGAGGCTCTCGGCGGTGATGTACCTGGCCTCGTCCGAACACAGGAAGGCCACGGCGTCGGCGGTATCCTCGGGCTTGCCGGGCCGGCCCAGCGGGATGCGGGCGGCCATGGCGGCCAGATAGGCCTCGACCGAGGCCGCGCCGGTGACCTTGGCGAAGTACTCGTTCTGCCAGGCGCCCAGGCCCGTGGTCACGTGGTTGGGGCAAACGTTGTTGACGGTGATCTGGTGCGCGCCCAGCTCGATGGCGGCCGAGCGGGTCAGGCCGACCAGGCCGTGCTTGGAGGCGGTGTAGGCCTGGGCGTGCGGAAAGCCCGACTTTGCCGCCTGGCTGGCGATATTGACGATGCGGCCGCCCTTGCCCTGCGGGATCATCACCTCGGCCGCGGCCTTCAAACCGTAGAAGCAGCCTGTCAGGTTGACGTCGATGACCGCCGACCAGTCCTCGGGGCGGACCTCCATCAGCGGCTTCATGATGTAGCCGATGCCGGCGTTGTTGACCCAGATGTCGAGCGAGCCGTGGGCTTCCACGGCATGGTCGGCCAGCGCCCGGACCTCGTCCCAGCGACGCACGTCGCAGGGTCGGATGCTGGCCGACCCGCCGTACTGGCGCAGATCGGCGGCGATCGCCTCCATCTCCTCGGTCCCGCCGATCATGCCGGCAGGCGTAGAAGGATCGACGGAACGACCGATGTCGGAGACGACCACCGCCGCTCCCTCCTGCGCCAGGCGTCGAGCGATGGCCTCCCCCAGGCCTCCGCGCCGACCGGACCCGGTGACGACCGCCGTCTTGCCTTCAAACCGTCCCGCCATGCTCAACCCACCTTCTCGGTGACGATGAAGGTGGTGTCGGCCAGGGCCTGGAACTCGGCGGCGATCGCCTGCATCGTCTCGCTCGCCACGTCGGTCCCGAAGGCGTCCATGTCGGCGACGTCGATGATCTCCACGTACTGATAGGGCGGCGCGGCGTCGGTCCCGAGCAGGGCGGCCGAGCGGAAGACCTCGAACTTGTCGATCGACTTCAGGCCGTTGACCGTCGGCAGGTCGCGTTCCTTGGCCCAGGCTTCGTAGTCGGCGACCGAGACGCCGGGCTTCAGGTTGAACAGGGCGACAATCCGCGTGACGGCCATCGGGCGCTCCCTCCGTTGCGGCTCCCATGCCGCCGTGAAGATTTGGAGGCCGCACGCTGGAGCGCCGCACCGAAAGGCGCGAGCGCCGCGAGCGAAGTGACCGCCCAACGGAGAAAGCCCCATGCCCGCCGCCCCCAAAGATCCCAGGGCTGACTTCCGCTGGCCAGACGGCTCGCGCCTGGCGCTGTCGATCGTCGTCAATGTCGAGGAAGGCGCCGAGCACAACATCCGCGACGGCGACAAGGGTCCCGAGCCGGTAGACGAACTGGGCGCGGTTCCCAAGAAGCCGATGCGGATGCACGGCAGCGAGAGCAACTATCTGTACGGCATCAAGGCCGGCGCGCCGCGCATCCTGCGCATACTCGACCAGCACGGCGTCGAGGCCACCTGGACGGCCGCGGCCCTGGCCCTGGAGCGCGCGCCGGAGTTGGCCGCCGCCATCCGCGCCCGCGGCGACGAGGTGGCGGCCCACGGCTATCGCTGGACCCACCAGTTCTGGATGGACGAGGCCAAGGAGCGCGAGTTCATCACCAAGGCCGCCGACTCGATCGAGCGGACGATCGGAACCCGTCCCTCAGGCTGGCTGTCGCGCTACCTGCACACCGACAACACCCGCCGCCTGATCGCCGAGGCGGGGTTCAGCTATCACATGGACGACTATTCCGACGACTTCCCCTTCTGGGACCGCGTCGAGACGGCGGACGGCGCCAGCAAGCCGATGGTCATCCTGCCCTACGCCATGGACTCCAACGACATGAAGTTCTGGCTGGCCCCGTCGCTGACCGCCAAGGACTGGCTGGACTACGCCGTGGCCACCTTCGACGAACTGCACGCCGAGAGCCAGGAGGTCGGCGCGCGGATGATGAGCCTGGGCCTGCACCTGCGGATCATCGGCCGCCCGGGCCGCATCGGCGCCTTCCGCAAGTTCCTCGACCACGTGACCGCCCAGGACGGCGTTTGGATCGCCTGTCGGAGAAAAATCGCCCAGGCGTTCGCTGAGGCCGTGCCGATAGGCGATTGACGCCTATGACCTTTCGCTCGCTGCTCTTCGTGCCCGGGACGCGCCCGGATCGCTTCGGCAAGGCGCTGGACGCCGGCGCAGACGCCGTCTGCATCGACCTGGAGGACGCCGTGCCGCCGGCCGGCAAGGGCGAAGCGCGCGCTTCCGCCCTCGCCTTCCTGGCGCAGCCTCGCAGCGCCGTCGTCGGCCTGCGGATCAACGGCGTGCGCACGCTGGAAGGCTTGAAGGACCTGGTCGCCCTGGCCGAAAGCCAGGCGCGCCCCGACTTCCTGATGATCCCCAAGGTCGCCGCGCCGGAAGACCTGCTGACCGCCGGCGAAGTGCTGCCAGACCTGCCGCTCTGGCCCGTCGTCGAGTCAGCCGAGGGCCTGCGCCGGGCCTTCGAGATCTGCGCCACTCCTGGCGTGGCCGGCGCTCTCTTCGGCGGGGCCGACCTGTCTGCCGATCTGGGCTCGACCATGGACTGGGACGCCTTGCTGCTGGGCCGGAGCACCCTGGTCGCCGCCTGTGGCCGTTCTAGCGTGGCCTCTCTGGACGTGCCGCACCTGAACATTGCCGACCCGGACGACCTGACCGCCTCGACCCTGCAGGCCAAGGCCTTGGGCTTCACCGGCCGGTCCTGCATCCATCCGGCCCAGGTGGCCGCGGTGAACGCCGCCTACACCCCCTCGCCCGCCGAGATCGAGCGCGCCCGGCGCGTGGTCGAGGCCTTCGACGCCGCCGGCGGGGCCGCCGCCCTGCTGGACGGCAAGCTGATCGAACTGCCGGTCATCCGCGCGGCCCGCCGCATTCTCGACCGCGCCTGAATTCCTAGGAGATTACCCGTGTCCCAGAACTGGAAAGAGGTCGGTCCTCAGCGTTACCGCGAGACCTTTGGCCGCTACTTCGAGGACTTCATCGTCGGCGACGTCTACGAGCATCGCCCCGGCAAGACGGTAACCGAGTACGACAACCACCTCTTCACCCTGCTGACGCTGAACACCCACCCGATGCACTTCGACGCCGAGTTCGCCAAGGCTTCGGAGTTCAAGAAGAACCTGGTGGTCAGCCCCTACACCCTGGCCCTGCTGATCGGCATGAGCGTGACCGACGTCTCGCAGAAGGCCATCGCCAACCTCGGCATGGACGAGGTCAAGTTCAGCGCCCCGGTGTTCGCCGGCGACACGATCTATGGCGAGAGCGAAGTGCTGGCCAAGCGCGAGAGCAAGTCGCGACCCGGCCAGGGCATCGTCACGATCCTGACCACGGGCAAGAACCAGGACGGCACGGTCGTCTGCACCTTCAAGCGCAACATGCTGATCCCGGCGCGCGGCCACGCCGTCGAGGACAAGGTCGGGAACTACTAGGATGAGCGATATCTCGGAAGCCGACGAACGCGCCATCCTCGACGCCATCGACAAGTGGCTGGAGAAGAAGGTCGCCCCCGTGGCGATGCAGCTCGAGCACGACGACGAATATCCCCATGCCCTGGTCGAGGACATGAAGGAACTGGGCCTGTTCGGCGCCCTGATCGACCCGGAGTACGGCGGCCTGGGCCTTTCGGCCCTGACCTATTCGCGGATCGTCACCAGGATCAGCGCCGAGTGGATGAGCCTGACGGGTGTCTTCAACTCGCACCTGATGATGGCCATGGTCGTCCAGAAGTTCGGCACGCAGAAGCAGAAGGACTTCTGGCTGCCCCGCTTCGCCAGCGGCGAGATGCGCGGGTGCCTCGGCCTCACCGAGCCCGACGCGGGCACCGACCTGCAAGGCATCCGCACGGTCGCCCGGCGTGACGGCGCCGACTATGTGGTCAACGGGACCAAGACCTGGATCACCAACGCCATCGAGGGCCACGTCTCGGCCCTGCTAGTGAAGACCGACCCCGAAGTCCAGCCGCGCCACAAGGGGATGAGCATGCTCATCACCCCGAAGATCGACCCCGAGACCCGCGCCCCCATCGCCGGCGTGCAGAACGGCCGCAAGCTGGAGAAGCTGGGCTACAAGGGCATCGACAGCGGCGAGTTCGTGTTCGAGGACTATCGCTGCGACGCCGAGCTGTGCCTGGTCGGCGGCGAGGAAGGCCAGGGCTTCCTGATGGCCACCGGCGGCCTGGAGATCGGCCGCATCAACGTGGCTGCCCGCTCGGTCGGCATCGCCAAGCGCGCGCTGATGGAGAGCGTCAAGTACGCCCAGGTCCGCAAGACCATGGGCAAGCCGATCGCCCAGCACCAGGCCATCCAACTGAAGCTAGGCGAGATGGGCGCCAAGACCCGCGCCTCGGAGCTGCTCGTCGAAGACGCCGCCAAGGCCTACGACCGCGGCGAGCGCGTCGACATGGAAGCTGGCATGGCCAAATACTTCGCGTCGGAGACGGCGCTGGAAGTGGCCACCGAGGCCATGCGCATCCACGGCGCCTATGGCTATTCGAAGGAGTATCCGATCGAGCGGCTGTTCCGTGACGCCCCGCTGATGTGCATCGGCGAAGGCACCAACGAGATGCAGCGGATCATCATCGCCCGCCAGCTCGTGGCCCGGAACCCGGTCTGATGACTGCCAATCTGAAGACGGGGGGGCGTCGCCCCCTGGCAGGGATCAAGGTGTTGGCCGTCGAACAATACGGCGCCGGCCCCTACGCCACCCAGCTGATGGCCGAGCTGGGCGCCGAGGTCGTCAAGATCGAGGCCCCGGCCATGGGCGGCGACGTCAGCCGCGCCACCGGCCCGTTCTTTCTCGGACCGGCCGACAGCCAGTTCTTTCAGACCTTCTCGCGGTCGAAAAAGTCCATCGCCGTGGACATCAAGACGCCCGAGGGCCGCGCGGCCTTCGAGGGCCTGGTGGCCCAAGCCGACATGGTGGTCGACAACCTGCGCGGCGACCAGCCCGGCAAGATGCGGCTGACCTATGACGACCTGAAGGGCGCAAACCCCGCCATCGTCTGCGGCCACCTTTCCGCTTACGGGCGCGGCAACAGCCGGGCCGGCTGGCCGGGCTACGACTACCTGATGCAGGCCGAGGCCGGGCTGATGAGCCTGACCGGCGAGCCGGACGCGCCGCCGGCGCGACTGGGCGTGTCGATGGTCGACTTCATGACCGGCACCATGCTGGCCTTCGGCGTGGTCAGCGCCCTGCTGTCGGCGCGGACGACGGGGCAAGGCTGCGACGTCGACGTCTCGCTGTTCGACGTGGCCCTGCACCAGCTGTCCTATCCCGCCGTCTGGGCGATGAACGAGGGCTACAAGGTCCAGCGCCTGCCGCGCGGCGCCCACCCGTCGATCGCGCCGTCGCAGGCGGTGAAGACCGCCGACGGATGGGGCCTGGTCATGTGCCAGACCCCGAAGTTCTGGGAGGCGCTGTGCGATCTTTCCGGCGCCGCCGAGCTGAAGGCCGACCCGCGCTTTACCGACATCCCCAGCCGCCACGCCAACCGCCCCGCCCTGAGCGAGGCGATGGATGTGCTGTTTGGGACCCGCACGACCGGGGACTGGACCGCCCTGCTCGGCGGCAAGGTCCCGTTCGCGCCGATCCTGGAAATGATGGACGCGCTGGACAATCCGTTCGTGGCCGAGGTCGGCATGCGCGACGTCGTCGCGCATCCTGACCGAGCGGAAGGCTTGGCCATGCTGGCCTGCCCCGTGAAGATCGACGGCGAACGGATGCCGGGAGCACGGGCGCCCAAGCTCGGCGAGCATACCGACCAAATTCTGGGAGCTGCCTCGTGAAGCTGGAAGGCGTCCGCGTCCTCGACCTGTCGTTCTTCCTGCCGGGGCCGATGCTGACCCTGATGATGGCCGACCACGGCGCGGACGTCCTGAAGATCGAGCCGCCTGGCGAAGGCGATCCGGCCCGCGAGATCGGCTATCGCAAGAACGGAACGAGCGTCTGGTTCCGCAACACCAGCCGCGGCAAGCGCAGCATCCAGGTCGACTTGAAGTCCGCCGAGGGCCGCGCCCTGCTGCTCGACCTGGCCGCCGAGGCCGACGTGGTGGTCGAGGCCTTCCGCCCGGGCGTCATCCAGCGACTGGGTTTCGACTACGAGGCGGTGAAGGCGCGCAATCCAGGCATCGTCTATGTGGCGATCTCGGCCTTCGGCCAGACCGGTCCCTATCGCGATCGACCCGCGCACGACATCGCGGTGCAGGCCCTGGCCGGCATGGTGAGCTTGAGCGAAGGCTTCGACGGCAAGCCGACCCCGCCCAACATGCCGGTCGCCGACGCCCTGGCCAGCCTGACGGCGCTCTCGGGCGTGCTGATGGCCCTGCTGCGGCGCGGGAAGACGGGCTTGGGCGACTACCTGGACGTGGCCATGTACGACAGCCTGCTGGCCTGGACGCCGAACGTCACCGGCAAGATCTTCGCCACCGGCGAGGCTCATATTCCCAAGGACGAGCGCTCGTGGGGCGGCAACGCCATGTACGGCCTCTATGAGTGCGCCGACGGCCAATGGATCTGCCTGGGCGGGTCTGAGGTGAAGTTCGCCCGCAACCTGCTGGCGGGTCTCGATCGCCTGGACCTGCTGCCCCATGCCGAGCTTCAGCCGGGACCTGGCCAGGAGCCGCTGCGGGCTTTCCTGCGCGAGGCGTTCGCCACCAGGACACGGGCCGAATGGGAAGCCTGGTTCGAAGGCCGCGATGTCTGTTTCGCGCCGGTGCGAACCTTGAAGGAAGCCTTCGATGATCCGGCCCTGGAGGCGCGGGGCATGCTGTCGCGCGACGCCGAGGGCGCAGAGATCGTCGGCACGCCGATCCTGTTCGCAGCCGAGCCGGCGGTCATCGACCCGGTTCCGCCTGTCCTGGGCGCGGGTCCGGCGGGATGGCGGGACCGGTAGCCTCCCCCTTCCAAAAGCTCGTCACCCTAGCCAGAGCGCCGGGGCGACGAGCAAGTTGGAAGAGGAAGACGTCAGGATCCCGTCCGCTCGCGCTCCATCTGGGCCAGAAGCATCGGTCCGGCCTCCATCAGCAAGAACGCGCTGGTCAGCAACAACAGAACACGCATCAGCATGGCGGCTCTCCTGCATCTCGGACCATCCCCCCGGAAGATCCGCGAACGGAAGGCTGAACGCGTCTCGTCACATCGTGACGGGGATTTCGCGTTTGCTCGACTGGCGGACAGCGGCGCGGTTGTCCGCTGTGCGCGCAAACCCGAACGCCGCGCCTGAGAGCGACCGGCGCCGCTGCTAGCGTCGCCGCATGATCGCCGCGCAAGCCCTTGTCGACCACGCCCTTTCCCTGCGCTGGGACGCCCTGCCCGAGACCGTGCAGGCCGACGCCCGCCGGCTGCTGCACGATGCGGTGGCGGTCGGGGCGGCCGGCGCCGGGGCGGCCTATTCCGACGCCATCCTGACCGCCGCGCGCGGCTGGGGCGGCGAGGGCGACGGCTTGGTGCTGGGCCGCCCAGCCGTGCGCCTGCCCCCCGCCCAGGCCGCCTTCGTCAACGCCTTCCAACTGCACGGCCAGGAATACGACTCCGTCCACGAGAAGGCCGTGCTGCACCCGCTGCCGACCATCGTGCCGGCCCTGATCGCCGAGTTGGACCGTTCCGGTCCCCATTCCGGCGAAGAGGTGCTGGCGGCCATGGTCGCCGGGGTGGATGTCGCCATCGCGCTGGGGGTCGCTGCAACGACGCCCCTGCGCTTCTTCCGGCCGGCCACGGCGGGGGTGTTCGGCGCCACCGCCGCCCTGGCCCGCCTGAAGCGCCTGCCGCGCGAGACGGCGATGGACGCCATGGGCTATGCCCTGGCCTTCAGCAGCGGCACCATGCAGGCTCACACCGAAGGCAAGCCCGCCCTCCCCG